>Ga0079224_100010634_pt1 | contig 12637 bp, 8 predicted proteins | sample Stecom2015_FD_80414 | JGI IMG/M metagenome (GOLD analysis project Ga0079224, IMG submission 80414) | Agricultural soil microbial communities from Utah to study Nitrogen management - Steer compost 2015 | ecosystem: Environmental > Terrestrial > Soil > Agricultural land | place: USA: Utah...
CGTCGTCGCAGACGGCGTCCACGTCCACCTCGGTGGCGCGGTTCAGATAGTGGTCGATCAGGACCGGGTCCTCGCCCGAGACCCGCATCGCCTCGTGGACGTACCGGTCCAGCTGGTCGCGGTCGTGGACGATGGTCATGCCCCGGCCGCCCAGCACGTAGGACGGGCGCAGCACCACCGGATAGCCGACCTCCTCGGCCTTGGCCGCGGCCTCCTCGGCCGAGCGGGCCAGGGCGTTCGGCGGCTGGCGCAGGCCGATGGCCTGGAGCATCTGCTGGAAGCGCTCGCGGTCCTCGGCCAGGTCGATGGAGTCGACGCTGGTGCCGAGGATCGGCACGCCGTCGGCCTCCAGCGCGTGGGCCAGCTTCAGCGGCGTCTGGCCGCCGAACTGCACCACCACGCCCAGCAGCTCGCCCTTCGAGCGCTCGACGTCGATCAGCTCCAGCACGTCCTCGGCCGTCAGCGGCTCGAAATACAGCCGGTCCGAGGTGTCGTAGTCCGTCGAGACGGTCTCCGGGTTGCAGTTGACCATGATCGACTCCACCCCGATGTCCGCAAACGCAAACGCCGCGTGGCAGCAGCAGTAGTCGAACTCGATGCCCTGGCCGATCCGGTTGGGGCCGCCGCCCAGGATGACGGCCTTCTTCCGGTCGCTGGGATCAGCCTCGCACTCGGGCGTCTGGCCCAAGGCCCCGGTTTCGTAGGTCGAGTACATGTAGGCGGTGGTCGAGGCGAACTCGGCCGCGCAGGTGTCGATCCGCTTGAACACCGGGCGGACCCCCGCGGCCCGGCGCGCCTTGCGCACCTCGGTCTCCGTGGTCCCGGTCAGCTGCGCCAGCCGGGCGTCCGAGAAGCCCATGGCCTTCCATTTGCGGAACTGTTCTGGAGCGCGGACGTCCAGGTCCGCGCCCTCGCGGGGCAGGCCCATGGTCCGGATTACGCCTTCCTCGCGCACGATCTCCTCGATCTGGCGCAGGAACCACGGCTCATAGGCGCAGGCGTCGGCGATTTCCTCGACGGTCAGGCCATGGCGGAAGGCCTGGGCGATGACCCGCAGCCGGTCCGGCGTCGGCGAGCCCAGGGCCCGCACGATGGCGGCGCGCACGCCGGCCTCGTCGTCGATCTCGTCCGCGCCCTCGATCTCGACCTCGTCGAACCCCGATAGGCCGGTCTCCAGGCCGCGCAGAGCCTTCTGCACGCTTTCCTGGAAGGTGCGGCCGATGGCCATGACCTCGCCGACCGACTTCATCGAGGTGGTCAGGTAGGGCTCGGCTCCCGGGTACTTCTCGAAGGCGAAGCGGGGGATCTTGGTGACCACATAGTCGATCGACGGCTCGAAGCTGGCCGGAGTCACCCGGGTGATGTCGTTCTGCAGCTCGTCCAGGGTGTAGCCGACGGCCAGGCGCGCCGCGACCTTGGCGATCGGGAAGCCGGTGGCCTTGGACGCCAGCGCCGAGGAGCGCGACACGCGCGGGTTCATCTCGATGACCACCATGCGGCCGTCGCGCGGATTGACCGCGAACTGCACGTTGGAGCCCCCGGTCTCGACGCCGATCTCGCGCAGCACGTCGATGGAGGCCCGGCGCATCCGCTGGTACTCCTTGTCCGTCAGGGTCAGGGCCGGGGCGACGGTGATCGAATCGCCGGTGTGCACGCCCATCGGGTCGATGTTCTCGATGGAGCAGATGATGATGCAGTTGTCCGCCGAATCGCGGACCACCTCCATCTCGTACTCCTTCCAGCCCAGGACGCTTTCCTCGATCAGCACCTCGGTGGTCGGGGACAGGTCGAGGCCGCGCTCGACGATCTCCTTGAACTCCTCGACGTTGTAGGCGATGCCGCCGCCGGTCCCGGCGAGGGTGAAGCTGGGCCGGACGATGGCCGGCAGCCCGACGTACTCCAGCGCGGCCTCGGCCTCTTCGAGGGTGTGGGCGGCGGTCGAGCGGGGCGATTCGAGCCCCAGTCGGTCCATGGCGTCGCGGAATTTCTGGCGGTCTTCGGCCTTGTCGATGACCTCGGCCTTGGCCCCGATCATCTCGACGCCGTATTTCTTCAGCACCCCGGCGGCGTCCAGCGCCAGGGCGGTGTTCAGAGCCGTCTGCCCGCCCATGGTCGGCAGCAGGGCGTCCGGACGTTCCTTCTCGATGATCTTCTCGACCATTTCCGGCGTGATCGGCTCGACGTAGGTGGCGTCGGCCAGTTCCGGGTCGGTCATGATCGTGGCCGGGTTCGAATTGACCAGGATGATCCGGTAGCCCTCGGCCTTGAGCGCCTTGCACGCCTGCACGCCCGAATAGTCGAACTCGCACGCCTGTCCGATGACGATCGGACCCGCGCCGATGATCAGGATGCTCTGGATGTCGGTGCGTTTGGGCATGCTACTCGCGCGCGCAGGGCCGGACGCGCGCAGGGGTAGTGCGGGCCGGGCGTTTCGGGTTGTGGGCTAAGCGGTCCGTTTAGAGAGGCTTTGGGCGGCGCACAAGCCACCGGCTGCGGCGCTTGACCGCAGTTTCGACATTTCTGCGGCTAATCCGTGTTTTCATGTTGCGGAGATATGTAACCAGCGATAACCCTCCCGGCTCCAAGTAACGCGTGGCTGGCCAATTGTGGTCAGGAGTAGAGTAGTACATGTTTTCAAGAACAATGTTACGCCAATCCTCCAGTTTGGTTGGCGGAGTAATGGCGGTCCTGGCTGTGTCTTTGCCGGTCACCGCGAATGCCCAAGAAGCGCAACCTGAAGTTCAAGACTCCTCGTTCGAAGAGGCCGCCTCGGTCGACGAGATCGTGGTGGTCGGATCGCGCATCCGTCGCGACACCTACAACTCGCCCTCGCCGATTCAGGTGGTGACCAACGAGGAGGCCACCCAGGCCGGCTTCGTCACCGCGGCCGAGGTTCTGCAAAGCACGGCGATCAGCGGCGGCAACGCCCAGATCAACAACGCCTACGGCGGCTATGTCACCAACGGCGGTCCGGGCGCGAACACCCTGTCGCTGCGCGGTCTCGGCGCCAGCCGCACCCTGATCCTGCTGAACGGCCGCCGCGTCGCTCCGGCGGGTTCGCGCGGTTCGGTCGGCTCGGCGGACCTCAACGTCCTGCCGTCGTCGATGATCGACCGCATCGAGGTCCTGCGCGACGGCGCCTCGTCGATCTACGGTTCGGACGCCGTGGCCGGCGTGGTGAACATCATCACCCGCCAGAACCTGGACGGCCTGACCGTCACGGCGCAGCACAACGCGCCGATGGATGCCGGCGGCGCCGGCTACGCCAGTCGCTTCTCGGTGGCCGGCGGCATGAGCGGCGATCGCTGGCGGGCTTCCGGCTCGGTCGAGCACTATCGCCGTGACGAGCTGACCTTCCGCGATCGGGCCCACACCGACTTCCTCAGCTGTCCGGTGGCCGGCTGGACCGACGGGACCGACTACATCGACCCGATGACCGGCCAGCCGAAGTGCTGGGGTCTGGACGCTGGCGGCGTGACCATCAACACGCTCGGCACCGCCACCACGGCCGGCGTCGCCGCGCCTGGCGCGTCCGGTTCGCTGTTCAACCGCTGGCGGCCCAACTCGGGCATCACCAGCGGCCTGGCCGGCTTTGAAGGCGTGGGCGGCACCGGCGTTCACACCGACGTGCGTGACACCTTCGACCCGGCGATGCTGAACGAGTCGCTGATCTCGCCGGTCGAGGTCACCACGATCTTCGGCCAGTTCGCCTACGACCTGCGTCACCTGGGCAATGCCGAGGTGTATGGCGAGGTGCTGGTCAACCGTCGTGACTCGTCGCAGACGGGCTACCGCCAGCTGACCCTCGACTATCTCGAAGGCAGCCCGCTGATCCCGGCGCACATCGCGGCCCTGCCGTCGATGCTGGCCGACCAGGGCCTGAGCCCGACCACCGGCCCGATGGCCGGGGCTGACGTCCAGGCCCGCGCCTTCGTGGGCTTTGGCGACTACCAGAGCAACCAGCAGGTGAACTTCACCAAGCTGCTGGGCGGCATCCGCGGCGACTTCGCCATGCCGGGCTGGCGCTATGACTTCAACATGAGCCACAGCCGCTCGCGTTCGGAGTACTCGTCGGACCAGTTCATCACCAACCTGCTGTCCAACAGCCTGGACGTCGTGGCCGCTCCGGCGGGCACCGATCCCAGCCTGGTCCGCGGCGGCTACACCTGCCGGGTCAACACGACCAGCAGCGCCGGCTGCGTGCCCGCGCCGTTCCTGAACAGCCAGACCATCGGCGGCGACCTGCCGCAGGACTGGGTGAACTACTTCGTCCGTCCGGTCACCGGCGTGACGGAATACACCGAGACGGTCGCCAGCTTCGGCATCGACGGCCCGGTGTTCACCCTGCCGGCCGGCCAGGTCGCGGCCTTCATCGGCGCCGAATGGCGTGAGATGGAAATCGACGACACCCCCGGCCTGGACATGCAGACGGGCAACATCTGGGGCTTCTCGACCTCGGGCATCACCCGCGGCACCGACTCGGTGAAGGAAGTGTTCGGCGAGGTCGAAGTGCCGATCCTGGCCGACCTGCCGTTCGCCCGCGAGCTGACCCTGAACGCCTCGGCCCGGTACACGGACTACGACTCGTACGGCGACGACACGACCTACAAGGTCGGCCTGCTGTACGTGCCGACCGACTGGCTGACGGTTCGCGCCAGCTACGGCACCTCGTACCGCGCCCCGGCGCTGTTCGAGATGTACCTGGCTCCGACCTCGGGCTTCGTCAGCGCCGCCAACGATCCGTGTGACAACTACACGGCCGGCGGCGTCGATCCGAACGTCGCGGCCAACTGCGCGGCCGAAGGCCTCCCGGCGGACTTCACGTCCACCAGCAGCGTCCGGGTCCTGCAGCAGGGCGGCATCACCAGCGGCCTAGCCGCCGAGACGTCGGAAAACCTGACCATCGGCGCGGTGTTCCGCCCGATGCTGCCGGAGTACATCGGCGACCTGTCGTTCTCGATCGACTACTACGAGATCGAGGTTTCCAACGGTGTCGACCGCGTTGGCTACAGCTACATCCTCGACGCCTGCTACAGCTCGAACCCGACGGACTTCGCCGCCGGCGCCGGCTATTGCAACCTGCTCGAGCGTGATCCGGCGACGGATCAGCTGACGGTCAACGACAGCTATGTGAACATCGCCACCGACGTCCTGAAGGGCATCGACTACAATGTTCGCTACCGTCGGGACATCGGCCCGGGCCGTATGACGGCGAACCTCTACCTGACCCAATATACGGATCGGGTGAGCACGCTGTTCGACACGGATCCGGAGCGCAACTCGGTCGGGATCATCAACTCGCCCGAGTTCGCCGGTACGGTTGACGTCAGCTACAACTGGGATCGTTGGAATGTCCGTTACGGCGTCGACTGGACGTCGGCCACGGACTACGACGAGTACTACCTCCGGTACTATGGATACGATCTGACGGGTCTGGGGTATCAGCCGAATACGGATGATTACTTCCTGCACCACGTGTCGGCTCAGTACGAGGCTGACGACTGGACGATCACGGCCGGCATCCGGAATCTCTTCAATGAGGAGCCGCCGCACATCTCGGCCGGGATCACCAACCGGGTCGGCAATGCGCCGCTGTACTCGGGCTACGACTATGTGGGCCGCACGGCCTTCATCAACATCTCCAAGTCCTTCTAAGGACGCCGGAGAGCGAACTGAGGCGGCGGGGGAAACCCCGCCGCCTTTTTCTTATGCGCAGGCGGCGTGCGGTTTGAGCGTGCGCACGGTGCTGGCGGGATGCCGGGCCAGGGCGGCCGGGGGCCGGATCGGGCGGGGTGCGAAACCGCCGCCGCAGTTGGGGCAGACGCCGCCGAACACCTCGTCGGCGCAGGTCGGACAGAAGGTGCACTCGAAGGTGCAGATGCGCGCCGGGGCCTCCGGCGGCAGGTCCCGATCACAGCATTCGCAATTGGGGCGCAGCTCCAGCATCCGCGAAGGATAGCGCAGTTATGCGGCCCTGTCGCCGCAACCTTCCGTTCACTGTTTTCGTTAGCCCGGCGTTGCCGTACCGGGCGCAAGCTCGTGGGCTGGCGACGGCCGGACGGCCCGGACGGAGGAGTGCATCGATGTCGTATCCGTCGGGGATCGTGCCGGCAGCGACGGGCGAGGGCCCGGGCCGCGCCCGCGCGCCAGACCCTCGCGGATTCGACCGGGCCCCCGCACGCAGCCTGACCTTTCCCTTCGTCACCGGCCAGCGGCGCGAGCTGTCGGTCACCCTGACCCCGCGGCCGGTGTTCGATCTGGCCCGTCGCCAGGCGGTCGGGGTGCGCCTGGCCCGGGTGGTGCGCCGCAGCGGCCGCGAGGGGGCCCTGGCCGGCCTGTCGCGCGGCCCGCTGGAGGTCGCCGACCTCAAACGCATCGACGTCGACACCCTGCGCCACGGCATGGGGCTGTTCGAGGCCGACCAGGCCGCCACCGGCGTCGTGCCGGCCTTCTGGCGCACCGTGGCCGCCGCCCGCGGACGGTTCGCCCTGCTGTACGCCGGGCTGGAGGTCGAGGTGGATGCCGGCCGGCTTCTGGTCGAGGTCGTCGGCCTGGGCGACTCGGTCGATCTGGACGAACTGAAATCCGCTTGCGGCCAGCTGGAGGCCCAGCGCCGCGGTGTCGTGCTGCACGCCCCGCCCGACGCCGCCAGCGTCACTCGTCTGGGCGCCATTCGCCCGCGGTGCATCGGCCTGGACTTCGCCGGCGTCGAGACCCAAGGGCAGGTCGGCTGGCAAGGCGCGGTGACCCTGATTTCGGCGGCCCGCGCGGCGGCGGAGAACGTGCTGCTGGTCAATCTTCCCCCGGACAAGGGCGAGGCCGCCGCGGCGGCCGGCGCCACCCACGCGGTGTTCTGCCCCATGCAGCCGCTGCGCGCCTGACCGGCGCATTGACGCCGCGCCCGTCCTGACGCCTGATCCGCGCCCATGCAGAAGACCCTTCACGCCCGCCTCTATGGCGACCCCGAGGCCTATGCCCGCGAGCGCGCCGGCGTGTTCGGCCGCAGCTGGCTGTGCCTGGGCCATGAGGCCGAGGCGCCGGGGCCCGGCGACTGGATCGGAGGCGACATCGCGGGCTGGCCGTTGATGGCGGTGCGCGGGGCGGACGGCCAGCTGCGCGCCTTCCACAACGTCTGCCGTCACCGGGCCGGTCCGCTGGTCGAAGGGGAGGCCGGTCGCTGCGAGGGCGAGCTGGTGTGCCGCTATCACGGCTGGCGCTACACCCTGGACGGGCGGCTGCGCTCGGCGGTCGGCTTTGGTCCGGCCGAGGGCTTCGACCCGCGCGAATTCGGCCTGTTCAGTCTGCGGCTTGAGATCTGGCGGGGGCTGATCTTCGTCAATCTGGACCCGGCCGCGGCGCCCCTGTCCGAGACGACGGCGCCGCTGGAGGCGCTGCTGGACGCCCGCGGGCTCAAGATCCCCCGGCCGGCCCTGCGTCGCGCGCACGACATCGCCTGCGACTGGAAAACCTACGCCGAGAATTATCTGGAAGGTTATCACATCGGTTCGGTCCATCCGGTACTGGCCGAGGAGCTGGGCGGCGCCGCCTATGAGGTGCGGGTCGAGGGCCAGGCGGTGATTCAGGAGGCGCGCGGGCTCAGCGACGGGCCCCAGGCCGGGGTCTGGGGCTGGCTGTGGCCCAACCTCGGGGTCAACGTCTATCGGGACGGCGCGATGATCGAGCGCATGACCCCCGTCGGGCCGGGCCGGACCCGTCTGGACTATCTGTTCCTCAGCGACGACGGCCCCGGGGCCCTGGCCGATTCCCTGGCTGCGTCGGACCGCCTGACGGCGGAGGACGCCGCTATCTGTGAGGCGGTGCAGGCCAATCTGAGCGCCGGCGTCTACGACCAGGGCGTGCTCAGTCCCCGCCACGAGGTCGCGGTCGGCTGGTTCCAGAGCCGCATCGCGGAGGTCCACCCGTGACCGGCGGTCGCAAGCTGGGCTGGGGGCTCGCCGCCTTGCTGGTGGCGGGCAACATGATCGGTTCGGGGGTCTATCTGCTGCCGGTCTCGCTCGCCTCGGTGGGAAGCTCCAGCATTGTCGGCTGGGGCGTGGCGACGGTGGGGGCGCTGGTGCTGGCGGCGGTGTTCGCAGGACTGGGGCAGCTGCGGCCGGCGGCCGACGGCCTGCCGGATTTCGTCGGGTCCGGGCTGAACCGGTTCTTCGCCTTCCAGGCCAGCCTGGCCTACTGGGTGGCCGGCTGGCTGGGCAATGTGGCCATCGCGGTGGCGGCGACCGGCTATCTGGCGGTGTTCGCCCCGGTCCTGCGCCAGCCGTTGGTCGGCGCGCTGTGCAACCTGGCGCTGATCTGGCTCGCCACCCTCGCCTACATGGCCGGGCCCAAGCTGGTCGCCCGGTTCGGCGGCGCCACCCTGCTGATCGGTCTGGCCCCTCTGGCCATGGCCATTGTCGCCGGCGTTATGGCCTTCGACCCGCAGACCTTCACCGAGTCCTGGAGCCCTGCCGGCGCGCCGCTGACGGCCAGCGTTCCGGCCTCTCTGGCGTTGATCTTCTGGGCCTTCCTCGGCGTGGAGAGCGCCGCGGTGCTGTCGGCCCGCCTGCGCCGTCCCGACCGGGATATCGGACGCGCCAGCTTCGCCGGCGTGCTGTTGGCCGCGCTGGTCTATGTGGCCGCCAGCGCGGCGGTGTTCGGAGTGTTGCCGGTTGGCGAGCTGGCCGCCTCGACCAGCCCATTCGCCGATCTGGCCGCCCGGGTGATGGGCGGGGCCGCCGGCGGCTTCGTCGCGGTCTGCGCCGTGGCCAAGACCATGGGCGCGCTCAGCGGCTGGGTCATGCGGACCGGCGAGACAGCCCGCTCGGCGGCCCGCGACGGCTTCCTGCCGCGCTGGTTCGGCGGCGTGTCGACGCCGCTGATCAATCCGGTGATCCACGGGGCTTTGATGAGCCTGGCGGTGATCCTGTCGCTGCAACCCTCACTGGCCGGCCAGTTCAGCATCCTGATCAATGTGACGACCGTGTTGATCCTGGTGGTCTACGCCCTGTGCTGCCTGGCCCTGTTGCGCACCACCCGACAGCCGCACTGGCGTCTGGCGGCGGTCCTCGGGCTGGTATTCGCGATCTGGGCGGCGGCCGCCTCGACCCCCGGATTGCTCTGGCCGACCCTCGGCTTCTTCGTGCTGATCAGCGGGGTGTGGCCATTGGTCCGCGCCCGCGCGAACGGCGCCGGTTGACCGGACCGGAGACACCCCATACCAACGCCGCCGTTTGTCCGGCTTGTTGCAAGGGAGCGTCGCCATGTCGTCGAGGTTGATCAGCGGCGCCACCGGCGTTCTCGCCCTGGCCGATGGCACGGTGCTGCAGGGAATCGGTGTCGGCGCCGCCGGCGAAGCGGTCGGGGAGGTGGTCTTCAACACCGCCATGACCGGCTATCAGGAAATCCTGACCGACCCTTCGTACATGGCCCAGATCGTGGCCTTCACCTTCCCCCACGTCGGCAACACCGGGGTCAACCTCGAGGATGTCGAGCAGATCGGCGGCGGGGCCGAGACCTCGGCCCGCGGCGCCATCTTCCGCGACGCGCCGACCGCCGCCGCCAATTGGCGGGCCGAAAGCGGGCTGGGCGGCTGGATGGCCCGCCGCGGCGTGGTCGGCCTGGCCGGCGTCGACACCCGCGCCCTGACCCGGCGCATCCGCGAGGGCGGCTCGCCGCACGGGGTCATCGCCCACCATCCGGAGGGCAGGTTCGATCTGGACGCGCTGGTCGCCCGGGCCCGGGAATGGACCGGGCTGGTCGGGCTGGACCTGGCGAAGGCGGCGACCTGCCTGCAGCCGTTCAACTGGGACGAGGGAACCTGGACCTGGCCCGAGGGCTACGGCGCACCCGGTGACCGACCGTTCGAGGTCGTGGTCGTCGACTACGGGGTGAAGCGCAACATCCTGCGCGCCCTGGCCTCGACCGGGGCCAGGATCACCGTCGTGCCCGCCTCGACCACGGCCGAGGAAATCCTGGCTCGCAAGCCGGATGGGATCCTGCTGTCCAACGGGCCGGGCGACCCGGCTGCGACGGGCGAATATGCGGTGCCCGAGATCGTTCGGCTGGTGGAATCGGGCAAGCCGGTGTTCGGCATCTGCCTGGGCCACCAGTTGCTTGCCCGGGCCCTCGGCGCCTCGACCGTCAAGATGGACCAGGGCCACCACGGGGCGAACCACCCGGTGAAGGACGTGACCACCGGCAAGGTCGAGATCGTCTCGATGAATCACGGCTTCACTGTCGACCGCGACAGCCTGCCCGACGCAGTCATGGAAACGCACGTGTCGCTGTTCGACGGCACCAACTGCGGCATCGCCCTGAAGGATCGGCCGGTGTTCAGCGTGCAGCACCACCCTGAGGCCTCGCCGGGACCGACGGACAGCCTCTATCTGTTCGAACGGTTCCGCGACCACATGGCGGCCCAGCGGGGTTAAGCCGGGCCTCCCGCCCTGCCGCCGTCGGCGCCATAGTCGCCGGGTCGAGGCGGGGGAGGGGCCTTCATGCGGATTTTCGCGATCGTCATTCTGTGTCTGGGCCTGGCCCTGACCGGCTGCGCCAGCGGCCCGCGGTCGGAAGTCGGCCTGGCCGACCGGGTGGCCGCTCAACCGGTCGGCTTCGCCGGGGTGCGCTTCACCGTCGACACCGAACCCGAAGCCCGCCGCCTGATCGACTGGATTGGGGGCAATGTTCCGGTCGGTCCCGACGGGCGGCTGGACCTACTGGCCCTGTCCGGCGGCGGGGCCAACGGCGCCTTCGCCGCCGGGGTGATCAACGGGTGGACCGCCGCCGGCACGCGCCCGGACTTCGAGATCGTCACCGGCGTCTCGACCGGGGCGCTGGCGGCGCCGTTCGTATTCCTCGGCCCTGAGTGGGACGACGCCCTGCGCGAGGCCTACACCAGCGGACAGGCGAGCGACCTGTTGCGCAGCCGGGGACTGGGCGCCCTGGTCGGCTCGGGCGTGTTCAGCGGTGAGCCGCTGCGCGAGCTGGTCGAACGGTATGTGGATCAGGCCCTGCTGGACGCGGTGGCGGCCGAACATCGGCGCGGACGGCTGTTGCTGGTCGCCACCACCGATCTGGACCTGGAGCGCGGCGTCGTCTGGAACATGGGGGCCATCGCCGTCGAGGGCGGCCTGGGCGCCCTGCCGCTGTTTCGCGACGTGCTGATCGCCTCGGCCAGCGTGCCGGGGGTGTTCCCGCCGGTGCTGATCTCCGCCGAGGGGCCGGACGGGGTGTTCGAGGAGATGCACGTCGACGGCGGTGTGCTGAACTCGTTCATCGCCCTGCCCGAGGCGCTGTGGGCGTGGGAAGGGCCGGCCGACGCCATGGCCGGGGCGCGGGTGCACGTGATCATCAACGGCAAGGCCCGCTCGGGCTTCCGCGTCACCCGCGACGCGCCAGTGGCGGTGCTGTCGCGCAGCCTGGACGCGATGATGAAGGCGGAGGTCCGCTCGAACCTGGCCGGCAACCGGGCTTTCGCCCGCCGCCACGGTCTGGAGTTCCGCGCGGCGGTCATCCCGGACAGCGTGGACATCGGCAACGGCTTCGACTTCAGCCCGGAGACCATGCGGTTGATCTACGAACTGGGCTATTTCCGCGCCGTCTCGGGCGAGGCCTGGACCGACTAGGGGACCACGGCCAGGGCGCCGGCCAGGCGCAGCTCGCTGGCCTTGACCACCGCCACCGGAGCGGCGGCGAGCCAGAAGCTGGCGTCCTCGTTCCGATTGGCGTTGCGGCGCTCGAGCGCGCGTCGCCGACGGGCCGCGGCGTTGGCGAGCAGCCGGGCGTGCAGGGCGCGGGGCGCCAGGGCGGCGCCGGTCGGGGAATCGGACTTGTCCACAACGGCTGTGGATAGCTGAGCAATGCGCCGGGAAAATGGCCGAAGGATCAGTTAGATAGCGCCCAATTCCGGCCCCACACCTTTCCCGATCCTTACCCGCCCGCCGGGCGGTCGGCGGGCTATAAGAGGGGCGTGCGCTTCGATGAACGATTCCTGGACGAGCTGAAATCCCGCCTGCGGCCCTCGGAGGTCATCGGGCGGACCGTGAAGCTCAAGCGGCAGGGCCGCGAATGGGTCGGCCTGTCGCCGTTCACCAAGGAGAAGTCGCCGTCGTTTTTCGTCAATGACGACAAGGGTTTCTTCCACGATTTTTCCTCCGGCAAGCACGGCGACGTAATCAGCTTCCTGCAGGAAACCCAGCGGCTGTCGTTTCCCGAGGCGGTCGAGCGGCTGGCGGCCGAGGCGGGGATGGCCCTGCCGACGCCCGATCCGGAGTCGGCCGAGCGGGCCAAGAAACAGCAGGGCCTCGCCGACTGGCTCGAGCTGGCCGACAAATGGTTCCAGGCCCAGCTGCGCCGGACCCCGGGAGCGGCCGCGCGGGCCGAGCTGATCAAGCGCGGCCTGCCCGAGGACCAGTGGGAGCGGTTCGGCCTGGGCTATGCCCCGCCCGGTCGCACCGGGCTCAAGGACGCCCTGGTCCAGCGCGGGGCCAGGCCGGCCGATCTGGTCGAGGCGGGTTTGCTGATCGCGCCGGAGGGCGGCGGCAGCCCCTACGACCGGTTCCGCGACCGCATCATCTTCCCGATCACCGACGTGCGCGGCCGGGTGATCAGCTTCGGCGGCCGGGCGATGAACCCGGAGGAC
>Ga0079224_100010635_pt1 | contig 12637 bp, 11 predicted proteins | sample Stecom2015_FD_80414 | JGI IMG/M metagenome (GOLD analysis project Ga0079224, IMG submission 80414) | Agricultural soil microbial communities from Utah to study Nitrogen management - Steer compost 2015 | ecosystem: Environmental > Terrestrial > Soil > Agricultural land | place: USA: Utah...
CCCGGCGTCTCGCGGATCTGGCGGATCATATCGATGCAGATCCGCTTGCCCTCGAGGCCCGGCCGCTCGGCGCGGTCGAGGCGGTCGATGATCGCGTCGGGGATGTGGATTCCCGGCACGTTGGCGCGCATCCAGCGGGCGGCGCGGGCGCTCGCCAGCGGGCCGACGCCGGCGAGGATGTAGCAGCGCTCGTCGAGCCCCATGTCGCGCACCCGCGCCATGAAGCGGGAAAACAGGCCTATGTCGAAGACGTAGTTGGTCTGGATGAACTGGGCGCCGGCCTCGACCTTCTTGGCGAGGCGCCCGACGCGGACCTCATAGGGGGGAATGCACGGGTTCTCGACGGCGCCGAGGAAGATGCGCGGCGGCGTCGCGATGCGGCGGCCGGACAGGAACACGCCGTCGTCGCGCATGGTCTTCAGGGTCCGCAGCAGCGACACCGAATCAAAATCGAACACCGGCCGCGCGCCCGGCTGGTCGCCGACCTGGACCCCGTCGCCGGTGAGGCAGAGGACGTTTGCCACCCCCATCGCCGCCGCCCCCAGCACGTCGCCCTGGATGGCGATGCGGTTGCGGTCGCGGCAGGAGATCTGCAGCACCGGGCTGTAGCCGACCCGGGTCAGCAGCGCGCAGATGCCGAGCGAGGACATGTGGCAGTTGGCGCCCGAGGCATCGGTGGCGTTGATCGCGTCGGCGACCTCCGACAGCGGCCGCGCCGCCTCGTAGACGTCCTGCGGGTCGGCGGAATCGGGCGGGTTGAGTTCGGCGGTCACCGCGAACCTGCCCTGGCGCAGCACCCGCTCGAGCCGGCTCGCCGAGCTGTGGCCGGGCGGCGGCTCGGGCGCGGCGACGAACGGATCGGGCGGGGCGTCGCGCATGGTCAGCTGCCGGTGCCGGTGCCCGGGGCATCCTGCCGGCCGGTGTGCAGCCTGCCGCCGTCAGGCCGCGCCGCCGGCGGTTCCTGCGTCAGCGGCGCCGTCGCCGGCTCCGCCTGCCGCGCCTCGGGGAACGCGCGGGCGAGCGCCAGCCTGGCCGCGCTGCGCGTCCGGCGGCGCTCCTCGGCCTTCTCGCGCGCCACCCTGAGCCAGCTCGACGAGCCCTCGAGGCTCCGGTCGACAGGCGGCTGCACGGTGGCGATGCGATCGCCGTGGCGCATCCGCGCCGCCCCCTCCCAGGCATCGACCCAGACGCAGCGCATCCACGGCCTGACCTCGCAGTTGCCATTCTCGCGGACGCCGCCGCAGGGGCCGTTGCGCAGGGTCTTGGGGCAGTTCATCGGGCACGACATGCCGGTCGACGACAGCACGCACTGGCCGCACATCCGGCAGTCGAACAGGAACCCCTTGACGCCGCGTTCGACCACCGCCACCGGCCGCTCGAGGCGGTTGTAGCCGATGCGGCGGAACAGCGGGTCGAGCCATACGATGACGGCCTCGAAGCGTTCGTAGACCGCCTCGAAGACGCGGGCATGGCGGACGGCAAACCGGCGGACGGCATACATGATGGCCTCTGCTGCTCGGTCGCGAGACGAGGGCTTCGACGGGGACCGGCCGGTGCCCGCTGCGCCCAGGGTTCCGCGCCCGCGATAGCCGTTCGGCCGGGCGCCGGCGTGTGCCGGAGCGACGCCTTTTGCACCGGCATCGACGCGAGATGACACGGCCCGCGAATTGGCCTAAAGACGGGCGCCTGCCGGCACCCCGCCGGCTGGCTTCCACCCGCACGCAAGGGCGCGCATGTCCGAGCTTTCGCAGCATCCCGGCCGGGCAGGCGCGGGCATCGTCCGGCGCGACGAGCGGCTCAAGGGCATCCTGTGCCTTGTGGCCGGGATCGCGTTGTTCTCGCTCCAGGACCTGATCATCAAGCTGTTGTCGAGCGAGTATCCGGTCCACCAGGCGCTCGCCGTCCGGGCGGCGACCACGGCGCCGATCCTGCTGGCGCTGGTGGCGGTCGACGGCGGCCTCAGGTCGCTCGCCTCGCCGCGGGCGGGACTGCTGCTGGTGCGCGGCTGCGTCATGTTCGCCGCCTACCTCAGCTACTATCTCGGCCTCGCGGCGCTGCCGCTCGCCTACTGCGTCTCGCTCTACTTCACCGCGCCGCTGTTCATAACCGCGCTGTCGACGGTCGTGCTCGGCGAACGGGTCGGGCCGCGGCGGTGGGCAGCGGTGGCGATCGGCTTCGCCGGCGTCCTGGTGATGGTCCGCCCCGGCAGCGAGGTGTTCGACTGGGCGGCGCTGCTGCCGGTGGCGGCCGCCTGCGCCTACGCCGTCTCGACCATGCTCGCCCGCCACCTCGGCGCGACCGAGAGCGCCGGCGTGATGTCGTTCTACGGCAACGCGATCTACCTCATCGCCGGGCTGGCGCTGGCGGCGGTGTTCGGCGACGGTCGGCACGCTATGGAGGTGCACGACAGCCTCGCCTTCCTGACCCGCGGCTGGGTGATGCCGACGGCAACGGACCTCGCGCTGATGATCTTCTGCGGCGTGCTGGCAGCGGGTGGCCTGAGCTTCCTCAGCCAGGCCTACCGCGTGGCGCCGGCAGCGGTGGTGGCGCCGTTCGAGTACACCTCGCTCGGATGGGGCGTCCTGTGGGGCTACCTGTTCTTCTCGGACCTGCCGGGACCGTGGACCTGGGTCGGCGTCTCGATCATCGTCGGCGCCGGCCTGTTCGTGCTCTATCGCGAACGCGCCACCGGCCGGCCGACGCTGTGGCGCCGCGGCGGCTGGCGCCGGCTCAACCGCCGGCCGGAGCGATGACCGGGCGCCGTGCCCTTGACCCGCCGGTTCAGCGCGACAGCTGGATCCGCCCCAGCTGCCACACCGCAACGACCGTGGCGGCGAGCATGACGAGGGCAACCGGGTGGTCGAGGAGGCGGCCGATGTCGCCGCGCGAAATGATGATCGACTGCCGCAGCGCGAGTTCGAACATCGGGCCGACGAGATAGCCGATCAGGAAGGTGACCACCGAAAAGCCGTAGGCGCGAAAGACGTACGCCAGCAAAGCGAATCCGAACATCACGTAGACGCCGAACATGCTGTTGCTTTCGATGTAAGCGCCGGCAATGCAGAGGAAGATCACGGACGGCACGATGATGGTCTGCGGCACCGCGGCGAGGCGTGCGAGACCGACCAGTCCGATGCGGCCGAGGACCAGCATCACCGCCGACGTGAGCATCATGGACGCAAACACGCCGTAGGCCAGCCTGCCGTTCTCGACGAACAGCCGCGGCCCCGGCGTGATGCCGTGGATGGTGAAGGCGCCGATCAGCAGCGCGGCACCGACGCTTGCCGGGATGCCGAGCGCGAACAGCGGTATCAGGCTCGCCGGTACCGTCGCGTTGTCGGCCGATTCCGCCGCCGCGACGCCTTCCAGCGCCCCGTGGCCGAACTGCTCCCGGTTGGCAGAGACCCGCCGCGCCGCGGCATAGGACAGGAACGAGGCGACGGTAGCGCCCAGTCCCGGCAGGATGCCGGCGATGGTGCCGATGGCGCTTCCCAGCAGCATGATCGGCGTCGTCTGCCGCAACTCGGCCCAGGTGACCCTGCGATTCTCCGGCGTCGATCCGGCATCGGCTGCGGCAGCCGCGTCTTCGTCCGCCGACCGGAAGTGGCGGCCGAACTGGACCAGCATCTCGGACATTCCGAGCATGCCGATCACCACCGCGATCACCGGAAGGCCGTCGTACAGCTCGATGAAGCCGAAGGTCAGCCGCGGCGTCGCGGTCTCGATGTCGAGGCCGACGGTGGCCGCGAACAGGCCGAGGATCCCGGATATCAACCCCTTGGTCAGCGACGGCCCGGACAACGCGGCGATCGAGGTGAGTGCGAACATCAGCACCGCCACCAGCTCGATCGGACCGATCTTGAGGGCGATGCGCGCCATCGGCTCGGCGATGACGATCAGCACGATCGTTGCGAAGACGTCTCCGAGGACCGAGGCGTAGAGCGCGATCTTGAGCGCCTTCTCCCCCTTGCCCTGCCGGGTCAGCGGATAGCCGTCGAGGCAGGTGGCCGCCGAACTGGGTTCGCCCGGGGTGTTGATGAGGATGGCGGTAATCGCGCCGCCGGCGCCGCTTGCCTTGGAGATCGCCACCAGGAAGGCAATGGCGGAAATCGGCGACAGGTAGAACGTGACCGGGATGGCGACGGCGAGCGCCGTCGGGCGGCTGATGCCGGGTATGACGCCTATCAGGTAGCCGAGCAGCACCCCCGCGACGACCGCCACCAGCGTGGACAGGGCGAAGGCATCGGAGAAGCCGAGCTGGATCTCGCTCACGTCGATGGCTCCGGCCGTCGTTCGACCCGGGCTAACCGAACCTCAGTGCCGAACCAAGCAGAAGCTGGATGGCACCGGGCACGGCTAGGGCGATGACGAGTATGCGGACCGGCCGCCGCTCACCCATCACCAGCATGAAGCCGGCGACCGTCAGGATTCCACCTGCCAGGAGACCCGCGAACTGCATGATCAGGATGCAGGCGAGGATCATGCCGGCGCACGCAAGCCCGGGCGCATTCGGCAGTTCCAGCGTGTCTTCCGTCGGCGCTTCCGTGGAGTCGCGCAAGGTACCGGCCACGGCCAGCAGCACGGCAAGACCGAGCGCCGCCGAAATGGTCACGGTCGGCATCAGCGCCGGCGGCATGCCGAAGGCGGTGGCCCGGCTCGTCTCGGCGGGAATCACCCAGGCGAGAATGACGACGCATGCAGCCGCCACGACCAGGCCAATGATCGTGTCCGTGCGGACCGCCGGCGCGAACTTCATTTGGCCGCCTCGATCATCCGCCGATAGGACTCGCTGTGCGACCGCAGCGCCTCGCCCAATGCACTGCCGGTCAGCTCGACCTTGCCCAGCTTGCGGGCGTCTATCACGCTCTGTACTGCGTCCCTCGCCCAGGCTTCCTCGAACGCGCGGACGAGGATGTCACGGACATCGTCGGGAAGGCCGGCGGGTGCCAGCAGGACGTTGTAGTTGATGCTGGCTGCATCGATACCGAGTTCCTTCAGGGTCGGGGCATCCGGGCTCGCCACCAGGCGGTCCTCGCCCAGCGACGCCAGGACGATCATGTCGCCTGCGGCCACGTGGCCGGCGTGAATGCCCGCGCTGTAGCCGAAGTCCACGTGCCCGCCGAGGACCGCGGTCATCACGTCGGCGCCGCCGCCCGTCGGCACTGGTATCAGCTGGGCGCCGGTCTCGGCCGCGATGATCGCGGTGATGACGCGATCGATCTGGGTCGACGACCCGTACGTCATCGGCGTCGTCTTCGCCCGCTCGATCACGTCCTGCATGGTCTGCCACTCGCTTCCGGTGCGGGTGACGTAGGCTTCCTGAAAGACGGAAATGACGCCGATGGGATCGAAGTCGGAGACATCGAACGCGAGATCGCCGGCATGCGGGTCGAACGTTAGCGTGGTCGACGTGGTACTCATGAGGGTATAGCCATCGGGCTTCTCGCTCATGATCTGGGTCGCCGCCACCGAGCCGCCGGCCCCCGGCCGGTTCTCGACAATGACCGACTGACCGAGGATATCGCTCATTTCATGGGCGAGCACCCGCGTCACGGCATCGACCGAACCGCCGGCAGCATAGCCGACGACTATGGTCACCGGACGCTCGGGAAACGTCTGTGCCTCCACGGTCGCGGCAGTGCCCGCAACCAGCGCTGCGGCGAGAAGGCCTGCACTGAACATCCTTCGCATCTCTTCGTCCTCCCTGTTGAAGCCGACATCATTCCGTCGCGCGGGTGCGTGCCAGGAAGCCAGGCACCAGCAGCTGGCCGGCCGCCACCGCGGCCCGCAGATGGTCGTTGCCGTATCGACCTTCCCGGTCGAGCAGGTTCATCGTGCCCAGCGTCGTCCCGGCCCACCGCACCGGCACGTTGATCACGCTTCCGAGTCCCAGCGCGAAGATCAGATCGTGATCATCGAACGCGTCGCGGATGCGGTCGCGGGTACTGCCGAGGAAAGCCTCCCCTGCATCGAGTACCGACGCGGCCCACGGCGTGCCGCGCTTGATCTTGCGGCCGCCGACCGGATAGGCGGCCTCGTCGCTCGAATACAACCGCACCAGCTCCCGGGTCGCCGGGACGAACGCGGAAATTGAAAAGAGCCGGTAGCCGACGACCTCGCGCACCAGTGCTGACACGGCATCGAACAGTGCCTGCGGCTGTTCCGGCCGGGCCCCGGCGGCGGCGGCGGCCAGCAGAACCTCGACCGGGATCGCCGATGCGACGGCTGCCGGCCCGGTGCCACCGTGGGCCGTGGCCGTCATGCTCTCGCCCCGAACAGCGCAGCCTGCACCGACCGCAGGTGTTCACGCATCGCATCCGCCGCTCCGGCTCCGTCGCGAGAGGCAACGGCATCAAAGATCGTTCGATGCTCGACGGCATACCGCCTGCGCGCATCGGCATCGACGACGGCACGGCGCAGATTGCCCCACTCGATCCCGGCCCTGGCTTCGCCGAGGCCGTTCATCACGGCGATCACTATCGGATTGCCCGTCGCTTCCGCGATGGCACGATGGAAGGCCGCGTCCCACAGTTCCCACTCGGGATCGCTCTGGACCGCGAGGTTCTTGTGGACGCACTTCTCGATCCGGGCGAGGTCCAGCGCGGACGCATGCAGCGCCGCATCCGCGGCAATCGCCGGCTCAAGCACCAGCCGCGCCTGCATGATCTGCGACGGCCCGACACCCCGCCAGGTGGCGATAGACGGATTGGGCAGCGGTCCGGCACCGAGCCAGGTGCCCTTTCCCACGGCTCGCCATATCAGCCCCTCTGCCTCCATGCGCGCCAGCGAGCGACGCAGCCGCCGACGGCTGATGCCGATCCTGTCAGCCAGTTCGCGCTCGGCCGGGATCCGGTCCCCGTCCCTGAGGCCCGCGGAGTCGAGAAACCGACGCACCGGGTCGGTACTCTCCGATGACTGAACCATTCTGGAATTGGTTCCGTTTGAATCGGGGCACTGCTTCACTATAACACGCAGTCGTCGTGGCGCGAACGTTCTGGCGCCCCCTGTGGGAAATGGCGTACCATTTCCATCCTGGTCCAATGCACTGCCAGAACGGGCGACCCGTCAGGACTGCATCACACACCTCACAGAGCTCGGGATCCTCATGCAGATAACCACGCGTCCGGAACTGATCGGCACCTTCGGCATGGTCACCTCCACCCACTGGCTGGCCAGCGCCGCGGGAATGGCCGTGCTGGAGAAGGGCGGCAACGCCTTCGATGCCGCGGCGGCGGCAGGCTTCGTCCTGCAGATCGTCGAACCGCACCTCAACGGGCCGGGTGGCGAGGTTCCGATCATCTTCTACAGCGCCGGGGAAGACCGGGTGCGGGTGATCCGCGGCCAGGGCGTCACGCCGCGGCAACTGAGCATCGACCACATCCGCGGGCTGGGTCTGGAGGCGATGCCGGGAACCGGCCTCCTGCCTGCGGTGGTGCCGGGGGCATTCGGCGCATGGATGCTGATGCTGCGGGACTATGGCCGGCTCGATCTCGCCGACATCCTCGGCTACGCGATCGGTTACGCGCAGGACGGCTTCCCCGCGCTCGGCCGGATGTGCGGTTCGATCCTTGCTGCCGCCGACCTGTTCAAGACGGAATGGCCGACGTCGGCGGCGATCTGGCTGCCCGACGGCCGCCCGCCGCGCCCGGCCAGGCGGTTCGCCACACCCGGCATTGCGGAAACCTATCGCCGGATCCTCGCCGAGGCAGAGGCCGCCGGCAGCGACCGCCAGCGCCAGATCGAGCGCGCGAAGGACTGCTTCTACCGCGGTTTCGTCGCCGAGGCGATCGACCGCTTCATGCGCGCCGCGCCGGTGATGGACACCTCCGGAAGCCGGCATCACGGGGTGCTGACGGCCGACGACATGGCAGCGTGGGAACCCGGCTACGAGGAGCCGGTGTCTTACGACTATGCGGGATACCGGGTCCACAAGACCGGCCCGTGGGGCCAGGGGCCGGTGTTCCTGCAGCAGCTCGCCCTGCTCAAGGGTTTCGACGTCGCGGACATGGACCCGCTGGGGCCCGACTTCGTCCACACGGTGGTCGAGTGCTCGAAGCTTGCCTTCGCCGACCGGGAGGTCTTCTACGGCGACCCCGACTTCGTGGACGTGCCGCTCGAGACCCTGCTGAGCGACGACTACAACGACCGCCGCCGCCGGCTGATCGATCCGGCGCGGGCGTCGCTCGACCTCGTGCCCGGCGACCTGCCGTCAAGCGACCGGAGACTGAAGCTCCTTCTGGAAAACGCCGGACGCGGGGTGGAGGGAATGGTCGGTTCGGGCGAGCCGACGTTCGCCGACGTCCCGGAAGTCGAGGGCGACACGGTGCACCTCGATGTCGTCGACCGATGGGGCAACATGGTCTCCGCGACACCGTCCGGGGGCTGGCTGCAGGCGTCGCCGGCAATTCCGGAACTCGGCTTCTGCATCACCACCCGCGGGCAGATGTTCTGGCTCGAACCGGACATGCCGTCGGCGCTGGTTCCCGGCAAGCGGCCGCGGACCACGCTGACGCCGACGCTGGTGACGCGCGACGGGCGTCCGGCGATGGCGTTCGGCACTCCCGGCGGCGACCAGCAGGACCAGTGGCAGCTGCAACTCTTCCTGCGCCACGTGCACCATGGCATGAACCTGCAGGCGGCGATCGACGCGCCGATGTTCAGCTCGGCCCACTTCCCCGCCTCATTCTACCCGCGGGCGATGAAGCCCGGCCACCTGGCCATCGAGGCGCGGTTCCCGGAGGCAACGCTGGAGGAACTGCGCCGGCGCGGGCACGAGATCGAGCTCAAGGGGGAGTGGGAGCTGGGCCGGCTGTGCGCGGTCCGGATGACGGGCGACCTGATGCGGGCCGCGGCAACGCCCCGTCTCATGCAGGCCTACGCGGTGGGGCGCTAGGCCGCCGTGCCCGCCGGGCTGGTGCTAGCGGTCAGGCCCTGGAGGGCTGGCGGTCGCGCATGAAGCGGGCGAGGTCGCCAAAGCCGGTGAAGCGGTACTCGTAGGCAAGGCCGAGGCGTTCGGCGGCGGCGCGTGCCTTCGTCTCGAGATCCGGATCCTCGGTCTGGGCGAGATAGATGATCTTCTCGTAGTTGCCGAAATACGCGTCGCGCAGATCGGGATGGCGGTCGAGGCCGAGCCCCTGCCAGATCAGCCGGTCGAAGTGCCGTACCAGGTAGTCGGTGAGATAGAACGCGGTGACCTCGTCCTCTGCACGGGCGGCGAAAGCCTCGTTGCCGGAGTAGAACGAATAGCAGTGCGGCCCGCCGATCCGCTCGACGCCTTCCTCCTCGATGACCTTGTCGAGCAGGCCGCCGGTGCCGCAGTCGCCATAGAGGACGAAGATTTTCCGATAACGTCCCTTGGCCGCGCGAATTTTCTCGCGCACCGCCTCGGGAATGAACTGCGGCGTGTTGTGCCATTTGGCCGGCAGGCAGGTAACGTCGAAGCCGCTCCAGCGATTGGCTTCGATCAGCGCCACGATCTCGCGTCCGAGCGCGCCGCAGGCGATGAGGAGCACATCGCCCGCGCCGCGCCGGAAATCGTAGCTGTCGTTCGGCGCAAGCTCCATGTTCCCGACATGTGGCGTCGCCATGTCCTCTCCTGCCCGCCCACCGGTCACGCCGTGACCGTGGCTCCGGATCCCGCCATCTGGTTGTGCCTGCGCTTGATCAGCTCCTTGGCGGTCTCCACCGCCACGGCCGCATCGCGGCAGTAGGCATCGGCGCCGATCGCTTCGGCGAACTCCTCGTTCAGCGGCGCGCCGCCGACCATCACGATGTAGCGGTCGCGCAGCCCCTTCTCCTCAAGCGTGTCGATCACGACCTTCATGTAGGGCATGGTCGTGGTGAGCAACGCCGACATGCCGAGAATGTCGGGCTGATGCTCCTCGAGCGCGGCGAGGTAGTTCTCGACCGGGTTGTTGATCCCGAGGTCGATGACGTCGAAGCCGGCCCCTTCCATCATCATCGACACCAGGTTCTTGCCGATGTCGTGGATGTCGCCCTTGACCGTGCCGATCACCATCTTGCCCATGCGCGGCGCGTTGGTTTCGGCCAGCAGCGGGCGCAGGATCGCCATGCCGCCCTTCATCGCGTTGGCGGCCAGAAGCACCTCCGGCACGAACAGGATGCCGTCGCGGAAGTCGATGCCGACAATGCGCATGCCTTCCACCAGGGCGTCGGTGAGCACCTTGTAGGGCTCCCAGCCACGCTCGAGCAGAATGTGGACACCCTCCTCGACCTCTTCCTTCAACCCGTCGTAGAGGTCGTCGTGCATCTGCTGGACGAGCTCCGTGTCGTCCAGTGACCTGAGATCGAGATCGTCGTCAGAACTCATCGCGCCATTCTCCGTTCGCCGGACCAACGCCGTAACAACATCTGCCAGGTAAGGCCCCATGCCAGCCTGCAGACTCCATATGGTGGATGGCGGCAGGAATTCTCAGTCCGACAGCGACCCTTACAGGCGCAAAATCGACAAACCGCCAAGCCGTTGCCAGGCCTTGCACATCTGCCACGGCGAGCCCCCGTCGGCCACGCCGTCCGCGGGACGCGGCAACGGCCCGCCGGCGGCACCGCACGGCCGTCCTTCCGGCAGTCATGTTGGCGGCCTCTACACCTCCGTCCGGGTGTCGGGGCGAGGTGAAAAACCCGCGTTCGCAGCCCCACGGATTAGGCAGCCGGGACGTCCTGCCGGGCCCTGCCGCGTCGCATCAGTTTCGACGGCGGCGTGGCCGGTCACTGGCGGCCGTCGGCTCGCCACGGGCGAGAGGAGACACGGCGCCGAGCCGCGCCACGACCTCGTCGATCGAGGGCCGCGGCCCGGGTTCGTGGCCTTCCAGCGCCGCCCGCATCGCCGCAAGGTGGGCGGGCGTGGTGCCGCAGCAGCCGCCAATGATGCGCGCTCCGGCGTCGCGGACGAGCCGGGCGTAGTCGGCCATGAGTTCGGGGGTGCCGGTGTAGGTGATGTCGCCGCCCCGGAACTCGGGAACGCCGCAGTTCGACTTGGCAACGACGACGGCGTCCGGCGCCGCCTCCGAAATGCCGAGGACGACGGCGACGAGTTCGGCTGCACCGGTACCGCAGTTGGCACCGATGGCGAACGGCTCCGGGTCCAGGGTGCGGGCGAAGTCGGCAAAGCCCTTCGGCGTGACGCCCATCATGGTCCGGCCGTTGGTATCGAAGCTCATGGTGAGCACGACCGGCAATCCGGTGGTGGCGGCGCCCTCGACCGCCGCCTTCGCCTCTTCCTGCGAGGAGATGGTCTCGATCCAGATCAGGTCGGCACCGCCCTCGGCCAGTGCCGCCGCCTGTTCGGAGAAGGCGGCCACCGCATCCCCGTGGGCGAGCGGGCCCACGGGTGCGAGCAGTTCGCCGGTCGGTCCCATCGACCCGGCGACGAACACCGGTCGTCCGGCGGCATCGGCCTCGGCACGGGCATGCCTGGCTGCGAGCGCGTTGAGCTCACCGACGCGATCTTGCGCCCGGTGGAGCTTGAGGCGATGGCAATTGCCGCCGAACGAGTTGGACAGCACGATGTCGGCGCCGGCCTCGATGAAGGCGCGATGCAGCCGGCGCACCCGGTCGGGGTGATCCACGTTCCACAGCTCCGGAGGATCGCCGGCGCCGAGGCCTTCGGCGAAGTAGTTGGTCCCGGTGGCGCCATCGGCGAGCAGCCAGCCGCGTTCATCGAGCCGTGCGCAAATGTCCAAGTGCGGTCCTCCCGTCTGTCGCGGCCAAACCGGCACGCCGTTGCGACCGACAGATAGATCACCCGGTCCCCCGCCGGCAACGGTCGTCCGCCGTGCCGGCCGCGGAAATCCGATCGCGCCGGAACGGACGGCAGCGTTCCACGTTCTGCCCTTACGGGAGATTGCCACGTCGGGGGAAGCGGGCTCCCGCAACCAGACCTCCGACGGGTGCGGAGACAACCAGATGAACGAGCAGCAAACCGGATCCTGGACCGACATGGGGTCGGAAGCGGCGGAGGACACCGCATTGCCGTGGACCGACGGCCGGTCCAACGCGCCCGACGACGGCGGCGGCATCTACGTGCCGGTCGGAACCAACGCGTGGGAGTTGCGGCCGTACAAGGCCGACCGCACGATCAGCAAGTTCGCACCGCAGCGACCGTCCGACGTCCGCGACCGCCCGACCCGCTGGCGGCTGGCGGTCGAGGAGGCGCAGGTGGAGCTGAGCGACCGCGACTGGCTGCTGCCGGTGCAGCGCGATGCCGCGGGCCGGCCGCCGGAGAGCCCGACCCGCAGGCAACCCCGTTCACGCCTCGTCCGGACGCTCATCACCGCCGTGGCCGTGCCGGCGGTCCTGGCTGTCGGCCTGATCACCCTCCTGCAGCTGCGCCCGGACATCTCGCGCGCCGACATCCAGACGTGGATGGATCAATCCGTACGCCTGCCTGTGATCGAACCGCTGCTCGACCCGGTCAGCGGCGCCATCCTCCAGGCCGGCCGGGCCGGCGACGGGCTGGCGCCGGGCGGCGCGGACATCGCTGACGCGCCGCCTGCCGGCACTGCCGCAGAGCACGAGGAAGCCGGCAACACCGGCGGCGACGGCCTGCAGCGCACCGGCGACGCGGCGGCGACGGACGGCGACGCGGCGGCGACGGACGGCGACGCGGCGGCGACGG
>Ga0079224_100010636_pt1 | contig 12637 bp, 10 predicted proteins | sample Stecom2015_FD_80414 | JGI IMG/M metagenome (GOLD analysis project Ga0079224, IMG submission 80414) | Agricultural soil microbial communities from Utah to study Nitrogen management - Steer compost 2015 | ecosystem: Environmental > Terrestrial > Soil > Agricultural land | place: USA: Utah...
ACCGACTCCGGGGGTCCTCACCGACTCCGGGGGTCCTCACCGACTCCGGGGGTCCTGACCGACTCCGGGGGTCCTGACCGAATCGGAGGGATCGCGCTGCATATCGGACGGCCCTGCAAAGGTTCGAACACTAGGATTCAACCGGGCCGTACCACCGGACGGGCCGCACCACCGGATGGGAGGAGTCCGTTCATGGAGTTGTCGCTGGCGACACGCTCTGTCTCGGACCATGTGGTTCTCGAGATCGGCGGAGAGATCGATGTCTACACCGCCCCGCGACTCCGGGAGCGGCTCATCGAGATGGTCAACGACGGCGCCAAGCAGGTGGTCGTGGACCTTGGTCGCGTCGAGTTCCTCGACTCCACCGGCCTGGGCGTGCTCGTCGGAGCACACCGGCGGCTGCGCGCCTCGGATGGGAGTCTGACCCTGGTCTGCCCCCAGGAGCGGCTCCGGAAGGTCTTCCGGATCACCGGGCTCGACTCCGTCTTCGACATCCACGACTCGGTCGAGCAGGCCACCTCGGGCGGGTCGCCACAGGCGGCGCGCGCGGGCGCCTGACCATCGCCGATCGTGACTGCTTCCCCCGGACCGTCGGCCACGGTCAGTCTCACCTTCGTTCCCGACCCGGCCTACGTGCGGACCGTCAGATTGGTCGCCGCGGCCGCCGCGCGCCGCGCCGGAGTCTCCGACGACCTGCTCGACGAGGTTCGCCTCGCAACCGGAGAGGCGTGCGCCCGCGCGGTGGCGCTGCACCGCCGGCTCGGCGTTGACGACATGATCGCGGTGGCGATGACCGGAGGGACGCGGTTCACCATCTGTGTCACCGATCGCGGCCCGGCCGACGACGCGGAACGGGAGCCCGGCGAGGACACCGGCGACATCCTGGCCCAGGTGGCGGCCGAGAGTGGCCGGTTGGCCATGGATGAGGAGGTCCTTTCGGCCGGAGTCGGCCTCGCCCTGCTCCAGGGCGTCGTCTCCGACCTTGCCGTCGGTGCGAGCAGCGATGGCCAAGGCACGGAGATCCGGATGTCCTGGCCCGTTCAGCGGCGGCCCCGCGGTCCGGCGTAGAGAATCACACTGGACAACTCGGTACCGTGAGGTGCCGCCGGAACGGCAGGCCGATAGAGTACGCGCGTTATGTTCCGACACGCGTGTGCGGCGCGTGTCGACTCCCGGGCGGAGCGCCGTGGATCTTGTGAGCGAAACCAGTGCGTGGTCTTCGCGCACCTGTGAGCGGAGCCCGCGCGGGATTTCGCGAAGCGTGCGAGCGGAACCGCTGAGGTTCTCGCGACGCCTGCGAAGCGAGACCAGACGGGACCACGCCGGCTAACCAACAGCCGGCCCGACAAGCGTTGCCGGCACAGCCGGACTCACAAATCGCCGGCGTCTGGCCGGGACAACTTCGGTACAGGAGGACAACGAATGTCCGGGACCTACCTCGCCAACGGCGGCGGGCTGGCCCTATCCGGTGACACGCTCACCTACGTGATCATCGCGTTGGTCGTCGCTCTTGTGGCGCTCGGTTTCGCGGCGGCCCTGGTCAAGGCGGTTCTCTCCACCGGCACGGGGACCAAGAAGATGCAGGACATCGCCGGTGGCGTCCAGGAGGGTGCCCAGGCGTACCTGCTGCGCCAGTTCAGGACACTGGCGATCTTCGTCGCCATTGCGGTGGTGGTGCTGTTCTTCCTTCCCGTCGGTGAGGTGGACGGCAGCGAGACCGGTGTCAAGATCGGCCGATCGGTCTTCTTCATCGTCGGTGCGCTGTTTAGCGCCTTCATCGGCGGCGCCGGCATGTGGCTCGCCACGCGTGCCAACCTGCGGGTGGCCGCGGCCGCGCGCAAGGACGGCGGTCGCGAGAAGGCGATGCAGATCGCCTTCCGCACCGGCGGAGTGGTCGGATTCTTCACGGTCGGCCTGGGTCTGCTCGGCGCCTCCGTGGTCGTGCTGATCTACGAGGGGAACGCGCCGATCGTCCTTGAGGGATTCGGATTCGGAGCCGCACTGCTCGCCATGTTCATGCGGGTCGGCGGTGGCATCTTCACCAAGGCTGCTGACGTCGGCGCCGACCTCGTCGGGAAGATCGAGCAGGGCATTCCCGAGGATGACCCGCGCAACGCTGCCACGATCGCGGACAACGTCGGCGACAACGTCGGGGACTGCGCCGGCATGGCCGCCGACCTCTTCGAGTCGTACGCGGTGACCCTGGTCGCGGCCCTGATCCTCGGCCGGGCCGCCTGGGGCGTCGATGGCCTCACCTTCCCGCTCCTGGTGAGCGGCATCGGCGTCCTCGTCGCGATCGTCGGCGTGTTCATCACCCGGCTGCGGCCGTCGGACCGCTCCGGCATGACCGCGATCAACCGGGCCTTCTTCATCTCCGCCGCCCTCTCGGCGGTCCTGGTGGCGACCGCCGCGTTTGTCGTGCTTCCGTCGAGCTTCGCCGGCTTCGGCCCGGAGTACGCGGAAACCCCCGGTGACCCGCGGTGGATCGCGACCGGCGCCGTGGTGATCGGCATCGTGCTCGCGGCCGTCATCCAGGCGCTGACCGGCTACTTCACCGAGACGGTCCGCCGGCCGGTGCGCGACATCGGCAAGGCGTCCCAGACCGGCCCGGCGACGGTGATCCTCGCCGGCGTGAGCGTGGGATTCGAGTCGGCCGTCTACTCCGCGCTGGTCATCGGCGCGGGCGTGTACGGCGCGTACCTCATCGGCGGCTCGGTCGCGCTGTTCGCCGTGGCACTCGCCGGCACCGGCCTGCTCACGACCGTCGGTGTCATCGTCGCGATGGACACCTTTGGTCCCATCTCCGACAACGCGCAGGGCATCGCCGAGATGTCCGGCGACATCGACGAGTCCGGTGCCCGTACGCTCACCGACCTGGACGCGGTCGGCAACACCACCAAGGCGATCACCAAGGGCATCGCGATCGCGACCGCCGTGCTCGCGGCGACCGCCCTGTTCGGCTCCTACACCGACACGATCTCCACGGCGCTGCGCAACGCCGGTTCGGCGCTCTCGTTGGGTGAGATCCTCAACGTCGCACAGCCGAAGAACCTCGTCGGCCTGCTCGTCGGCGCCGCCGTCGTCTTCCTCTTCTCCGGCCTTGCGATCAACGCCGTGTCCCGGGCGGCGATGGCGGTGGTGTTCGAGGTGCGGCGCCAGTTCCGGAGCCTGCCCGGCATCATGGACGGCACGCAGCGGCCGGAGTACGGCAAGGTCGTCGACATCTGCACCCGCGACGCCCAGCGGGAGTTGCTCACTCCGGGCCTGCTCGCTGTCATGGCGCCCATCGCCGTGGGCTTCGGCCTCGGCGCCGGAGCGCTCGCGTCGTATCTGGCCGGTGCCATCGGTGCCGGCACCCTGATGGCGGTGTTCCTGGCCAACTCCGGCGGCGCCTGGGACAACGCCAAGAAGATGGTCGAGGACGGTGCCTACGGCGGCAAGGGCTCGGAGGCCCACGCGGCCACAGTCATCGGCGATACGGTCGGCGACCCGTTCAAGGACACCGCCGGTCCGGCCATCAACCCGCTACTTAAGGTGATGAACCTGGTGTCGCTGCTCATCGCTCCGGCGGTGGTCATCTACAGCACCGGCACCACCAGCAATACCGGACTCCGTGTCACCATCGCGGTCGCGGCGGTGATCGTGGTCGCCGTTGCCGTTGCGATCAGCCGGCGCCGGCCGATCGCCCTCGAGGTGCCCGCGGGCGAGTCCTCAGGCGACACCCCGGACCGGCCAAAGGCCACCACCCGCAAGTAGTCCGGGCTCGCAACTCGGTGCCCCCGTGCCTCGCCGGTGCGGGGGCACCGCCGTCTCGACGACTCGTCGATCAGGGGCTCGTCGATCAGGGCTCGATGTGTAAGGGGCTCGTCGATCAAGGGCTCGTTGTGTCAGGAGCTCGTCGCGTCAGGGGCGTGCGTGGCGTGGACCCGATGGGCGCTCGGGCCCTGGACCGGGACTGCCGTGCCGGCCCGGGGGCTCCTGGAACGGGTCGAACTCACGGGTCTTGTCGATCGGTGGGGTCGCCCACGGGTCCACCGGCGGCGGGTTGGGGGGAGCTGCCGCCGGACGAGGTGGTGTCACTGGTGGCCCGGAGACGGTCGGCAGCACGGTTGTGGGCTGGTGAAGCGTATGCCGGTCCCCACCGCGCCAGGGCAGGATGCCGGGGAAGCGCATCGTCCGGGTTGCGGCTGGAGCCCCGCCGGCGGGCGCCTCCTGGCCACGTTGCCGGTACAAGAGCCACAGCAGCGCGCCGCCGGTGGCGAGCAGGACCACGCCGAGGAGGTAGAAGTACGGCGGCAGTCCGGGGTCGAAGTCAGCCAGTGGGCTCGTGTCCTCCAGCGGAGCCAACGAGACCTCCGACGGCTTCGCGAACGTCGGGATGATCCCCGGGTCCGTGTTGGGTGGCGTCGTCGTCGGCGGGGCACCCTGTCCGCCCCTCACCCGGATCTGGTCGCGGCCGCCGCCGAGCCGCTCGCCGTTGAGGAACGCCTCGGCGATGACCTCGGCCCGCCCGCTCGGCACCCAGTCCGTGAACACGATCTGGTACTGGTTCCGGGTGGTGTCGCCGCGGTCGCGGCGCGGCGCCAACCGTACGTTGAGACCGGAGGTGAACACGACCGCACCGTCGCCCCCAGAGCGCGCCAGCGGCACGCCGCCCTGGCTCATCAGTACACCGTCGGCAGGGAGCCCCGGCATCTGGATCGTGAAGACCGTCTGCACCGGGAAGAGGTCTTGCCTGGAGTTGTTCTTGAGGCGGACGGTGACGTTTGCCACCCGGTTCGGGCTCGCGGTGCGGGGGGCATCAACCCTGACTTCTACATGGTCGTCGGCGTACGCCGGAGCGGCCAGCACGGCTCCGCTGATCATCAGCGCGGCGGTGGCCACCGAGGCGACGGCGAGCCGGGCGAGGTTCCGGTTGCGGGGCATGGCCACCTCACTAGGTAACGGGCTCACTAGGTAACGGGGCCTCGTCGGGTACGGCGTTGGACCACCCGACACCGTACGCAGGACCGTCCGCCCGAACCAAGCGGCGCGGCCGGTGATGGCGGGCGTCACCACCGAGGTCACTGGCGGATGGTGTGCACGGAAGTTGACCGAGCGTCATATCTCGATCACACCTAGCTGTCGGGTGGTGCGGTGGCGACCGACATAATCGGCGCATGCGCCCCCGCGCCCACCGATGGCCGACCGCCGCCGCACCGCCAGATGATGGGGTGTGGCCGCGCTCGCCGCTGCCGTCCCGGGCGAGTACGCGGTCGCGGCGCGTCATCTGGCCGCTCGTCGCCACGCTGGCACTGCTGGTCGCCGGGGGGTGCGGGGCGGGGCACTCCGCCGAGGAGTGGGCGCGCGAGGTTTGCGCGACACTCGTGCCGTGGCGACTAGAGATCACCGAGCTCAACGGGCGGGCACAGCAGCAGATCGCCGCCGCTCGGACCGCTGAGGAGACCAGGCAAGGCCTGCTTGAGCTGCTCTCCGGCGCGGAGGCCGCCACCGAGTCGGCACGCGTGAAGCTCGTCGCCGCCGGCGCACCGGACGTGGCCGGCGGCGAGGAGGTCGCGAACGGTTTCATCCGTTCGCTCGAGCGTGCCCGCGACGCCTACGCCCGCGCGGCGGCCGACCTCCAGGCGCTCCCGACGGCCGACGAGACAGCGTTCTACGACGGGGTCGTTCCCGTGCTGGACCGGCTCACGCAGGAGTACGCGGCGGCCGGCGTTGAGACGGCCGAGTTGGAGTCTGCCGAGCTGCGAGCCGCCTTTGACGAGGTGGAACAGTGCCGGTGACCCGTCGATCGGCGAGAGCGAGGCGCGGCGCGGGCGCCGAGGCCCGGCCCGGCCACCGCCGTCGCCGGACGGGGATCGCTGCGGACCGGGGAGGGCGGTGAGCGTGGATCCGGCCCGGGCAACCCAGCCGGCGTTGCTCGGTGCCGACGCGACAACGCCGGAGCCGGCCGACCTCATCGCCCTGCTCATCGCCGGTGGCGATGCCCGCCTGACAGACTCGGCCGCCCAGATGTCGATCATCGTCACGCACCCTTGGCGCGCCGGGGCGTTGGTCGTCGAGTGCTCCCGGCGTGGGGTCGCGGCCACGAGCGTGAGCACGCCGGACGACCACATCGCGGTCCGTACCGCCCACTCGCCCGTGCTTCGCCCGGTCGTTCTCGCCTGGGTGGACGGCTCGGCCGCCCGGGTGCCCCGTGGGCTGTTCCTCGACGGCCGGGTGCTGCGGCTCTGGGCCATCGCTCGCGGCGAGCCCGGGGCCGCCAGCTACCACCTGCCCCTCGGCGACCTCGACGATCCGACTCGGGACCTGGTTGGGGCGGCCCTCGCCGCCGCCGGGCTCCCCGCCGCCCTCGTCGCACCGCCCAGAGGCGGGCGCCCGTTCTACCGGATCGTGGGCCGGCGCCGCCTGCACCGGCTTGCTGAGCTGGTCGGTGATCCACCAAAGCAGGCGCCGCCGGGCAGCTGGCCGAGCTAGCCTCGCGGAGGGCTGCCGGGGACGCACCTTGACCAGGTCCGCGTCCTGACGGGCAGTTTCGTCCGATTTCGGACGGGTAAGAGCTGAATTTCTCGGTCTGGGGCTCACAGAACGCGGGAGTTTGGCTGGTCGCGGTTGACCAGACGTGTACCGTTTGACAACCGTCAGCCGTCGATGCCGGCAACAAGGTCCGGCCGCGAGGTGGGACGCAAGATCGGTCCGAGTGAGGGACCGGAGTACGAGCAAGGGAGCAAGGTGGCGAACGCCAAGACCCAGCGCCTGGTGATCGTCGAGTCACCGACCAAGGTGAAGATGATCTCCGGCTTTCTTGGCCCGGGCTACGTCGTCGAGGCCAGCATGGGCCACATCCGGGACCTGCCGCGCAGCGCGGCGGACGTGCCCGCCAAGTACAAGTCGCTGCCGTGGTCGAGCCTGGGCGTCGACGTGGACAACGACTTCGCGGCCCTGTACGTCATCACTCCCGACCGGACCAAGCAGGTCAACCGCCTCAAGGCGTTGCTGAAGGACTCCGACGAACTCTTCCTCGCCACCGACGAGGACCGGGAGGGCGAGGCGATCGCCTGGCATCTGGTCGAGACGCTCAAGCCGAAGGTTCCGGTCCGCCGGATGGTCTTCCACGAGATCACCCGGTCGGCGATCCAGCGCGCGGTCGAGCACCCCCGGGACATCAACAAGTCCCTTGTGGACGCACAGGAGGCGCGCCGGATCCTCGATCGCCTTTACGGGTACGAGGTATCGCCGGTCCTGTGGAAGAAGGTCATGCCGAAGGGCCCGGATGGCCGGGCACTCTCGGCCGGGCGAGTGCAGTCCGTCGCGACCCGGATCGTGGTGCAGCGCGAGCGCGAGCGGATGCGGTTCCGTTCCGCCGAGTACTGGGACATCAAGGCAGTTCTCGCGGTGGACGCGGCCCGGGCTGAGGAGGGGCCGCGCAGCTTCCCCGCGAACCTCATCGCACTCGACGGTGACCGCATCGCGACGGGCAAGGACTTCGATCCCACCACCGGGCAGCTGCGGCCGGAGACCGGGGCGGTCCAGCTCGACGGCGACGGTGCCCGTGGGCTCGCGGCGCGGCTCGAGGGCCGGCCGTTTGAGGTGACCCGGGTTGAGGAGAAGCCGTACCGGCGCCGCCCGTACCCGCCCTTCGTCACCTCCACGCTGCAGCAGGAGGCCGCCCGTAAGCTTCGCTACTCGGCCGCCCAGACCATGCGTACCGCGCAGCGTCTCTACGAGAACGGCTACATCACCTATATGCGTACGGACTCGGTGAACCTCTCCGAGACCGCGATCGCCGCTGCTCGTGCCCAGATCGCCGATCTCTTCGGCGACCGGTTCGTACCGCCGCAGCCGCGTACCTATACCAGTAAGGCCAAGAACGTCCAGGAGGCCCACGAGGCGATCCGCCCAGCCGGAGACACGTTCCGCACTCCGGGTGAGGTAGCCAACGAACTCTCCACTGAGGAGTTCAAGCTCTACGAGCTGATCTGGCGGCGCACCATCGCCTCCCAGATGACCGACGCTGTCGGATTCTCGGTGTCGGTGCGCATCCGGGCGGTCACCGAGGCGGGTGAGGAGGCCGACTTCGCGGCCACCGGCAAGACCATCACCGATCCCGGCTTCCTCAAGGCGTACGTCGAGTCCTCCGACGACGCCGAGGCCGAGGCGGACGATGCGGAGCACCGGCTGCCCGCCCTCGTGAAGGGCGAGCGGCTCGAGGCGGAGTCGCTGGAAGCGGTGGGTCACACGACCCAACCGCCGCCCCGGTTCACCGAGCCGTCCCTCATCAAGACTCTTGAGGAGCTCGGGATCGGCCGGCCATCGACGTATGTGTCCATCATGCAAACCATCCAGGACCGTGGATACGTCTTCAAGCGAGGGCAGGCGCTCGTACCGTCGTTCCTCGCCTTCGCCGTGGTCGGGTTGCTGGAGCAGTACTTCCCGCGGCTGGTCGACTACGACTTCACCGCCGCGATGGAGGACGAGCTAGACGAGATCGCCGGCGGTGAGGCGGCGGCGCTGGACTTCCTGCGCGCCTTCTACTTCGGCGACGACAGCGCGAAGATGCACACCATCGCCCGCAGCGGTGGCCTCAAGCGCATGGTGACGGAGAACCTCGGCGAGATCGACGCACGCGGTGTGAACTCCATCCCGCTCTTCACCGACGACGCGGGCCGCCAGGTCGTGGTCCGGGTGGGCCGGTACGGCCCGTACCTGCAGCGCACGTTGCCCGGCCAAGAGAACGTCCCTGCGTCCACTGAGGACGGCAATGGCAACGGCAACGGCGCTGGGGGTGACCGGGTCGCGTTGCCGGAGGGCATCGCGCCGGACGAGCTCACGCCGGAGAAGGTCGAGGAGCTCTTCCTCGGCGGTGGTGGGGAGCGCAAGATCGGCGAGCACCCGGAGACGGGTGAGCCGATCCTGCTCAAGACCGGACGGTACGGCCCGTACGTGACCACCGGGGACCGCAACGCCTCGTTGCTCAAGTCTCAGTCGCCGGAGACCCTCACTCTCGAAGACGCGCTGAAGGTGCTGTCGCTGCCTCGCCTGGTGGGCAAGGACCCCGATGGGGTCGAGATCTATGCCGGCCCTGGGCGGTACGGCCCGTACATCCGCCGCGGTGACGACTACCGGTCGCTCGAGAGCGAGGAACAGATCTTCACGATCACGCTGGACGAGGCGCTCGCGCTGCTGGCGGCGCCGAAGACCCGGCAGCGCCGGGCGCCGGCCGCACCGCTGCGGGAGCTCGGCACCGATCCGCTCACCGACAAGCCCGTCGTCATCAAGGATGGGCGGTTCGGCCCGTACGTCACCGACGGCGAGACCAACGCCTCGCTTCGCCGCGGTCAGACCGTCGAGGGCATGACGCTGGAGCTCGCGAGCGAGATGCTCGCCGAGAAGCGAGCGAGGGGCCCTGCGATTCCCCGCAAGCGGGCCACCAAGGCGACCAAGGCGGCTAAGGCCACCAAGACGACGGCGAGCAAGGCCACGGCCGCCAAGGCGACGGCTAGCAAGGCGACTCCTGCCAAGGCGGCGAAGAAGGCGACGGGTCGCGCGGCCTCCAAGAAGTCCACCGAGTGACTGGCGCCATCGGCTCATCCCAGCGTGGTGTCCACATAGAACTGTACAATTGCCTCCGTGGCGAAGATGGCCACGAAGGCGCCGGCGACCATGAACGGGCCGAACGGGATCGTGCTCTTTCTCCCGGCGCGGCGGAGGCTGATGAGCGCGACGCCCCACAGGGCGCCAAGCAAGAACCCGGCGAAGGCGCCCACGGCAAGGGCCGCCCAGGACAAGTAGGACAGCGCCAGCCCGATCACGCCAGCGAGCTTGACGTCGCCCCAGCCCATCCCGGCCGGGTGGGCGAAGGCGAGGACAAAGTAGAACCCGAGCAGGGCCGCTCCGCCAAGGCCGGCCCGGGCGAGCGCCCACCAGTCGTCGTGCACGGCCGCCGCGAGGGCAAGCAGTGCGGCGAGTACGGGGTAGGACGGCAGCACGATGCGGTTCGGCAGCCGGCGTAGCCGGATGTCGATGACGGTGAGCGCGACGCCGATCGCGGTGAAGTACAGGTAGGCGGGCAGCGCGCCGAGCCTGCCGAGCGCGTCAAGGCGGAGCGTCACCGCGGTGAAGAGGAGCGCGGTCACCACGACGACCGCGACGTGACCGGGCCCCCGCCGCTGCGGGCGGAGCCAGTCAAGGCGTACCGGGGCTAGTGGGGCGCCCTGCGGGACGTGCTCGATGACGCTGTTCAGGAAGGAGCCGGCGAGGAGCCCCAGCACCGCGATCAGGACGAGCATATGCGGCACGATAGCGGCGCGACGCGCTCCCTCCTGTGCTCGTGTTAGTAAGGGGCCCTTTTACCGCGCGAGAAGTGAAGAAGGGGCCCTTGCATGGGGCTAGGGGCCGAGGACCTGGCGGGTGTACTCGTTCTCGAAGACGCGTGCCGGGTCGACACGCTCGCGTACGGCCAGGAAGTCGTCGAAGCGGGGGTACACCTCGCGTAGCGACTCCGCGTCCCGGTAGTGCAGCTTGCCCCAGTGCGGCCGGCCGCCGAGGCCGACGCAGATCTCCTCGAAGCCGCGGAAGTAGCGCTCGTACGGCATGCCGACGTACTGGTGGATGGCAATGTAGGCATTTTCGCGACCGTAGCCATGGGAGAGCCAGATGTCGTCGGGGGCGGTGAAGCGCACCTCGACCGGGAGCGCGACCGGTTCCGGCAACCGGTCGATGAGCCGCCGTAGTCCGGCGAACGCCTCCGGCAGTGCGTCTCTGGGCAGCCCGTACTCCATCTCAACGAACCGGACGTGACGCGGTGAGGTGAAGACCACGTCGGAGCGTTCCGTGTAGACCCGCGGACTGAAGAACCGCGCCGTGGTGCGAAGCAGTAGCGGCGTGGCGGCCGGCATGGCCCGGCTCATCCGGCAGACCGCCCCGATGACGGTGTTCTCCAGCAGATAGTCGTTGAACCAGGCGGCGAACCGGCCGCGTGGCGCGCTGTCGGTCTCGGCCCGGTTGTTCGCCTTGGTGAGCGTCCGCTCGGTGTAAGGCATCCAGTAGAACTCGAAGTGGTCGTTGCTGGCGACCCGCTCATCGAGGCTCGCCAGCACGTCGGCCAGCGGTGTGGGTCGCTCGTCGGCGTGCAGGATGAACGCGTCCACGCAGTGCAGCGTCACCTCGGTGACGATGCCGACCGCGCCGAGACCGACCGACGCAGCCAGGAACAGGTCTGGGTCCGTCGAGCGGGAGCAGCGGACGACCTCTCCGGTCCCGGTCACAAGCTCGAGCTCGGAGACGAAGGTGGACAGGCAGCCGTATCGGGCCCCGGTGCCGTGAGTGCCGGTTGCGAGCGCACCGGCGATCGTCTGCATCTCGATGTCGCCGAGGTTGGGCATCGCGAGACCGTGTGCAGCCAGCGCCGCGTTGAGGTCGGCGATGCGGGTACCGGCCCGCACCCGCACCAGCTTCGCGCGGTCGTCGATGGAGACCAGCCCTGCCATACGGGCCGGATCCAGCCGGATGCCGCTGGTCAGCGCCGTGGCGGTGAAGGAGTGGCCGGAGCCGACCGCCCGCACCGTGGCTCCATCCCGCGCCGCTGCGCGGACGATCTCCGCCACCTCCTCGGCGGTCGCTGGCGCCCGGACTTGGGTCGCGGTCGAGTGCTGGTTGCGGGCCCAGTTGCGCCAGCGGTGGTCAGTGCGGAGGGTCATCGGACATGAATACCTTTCACAATCCGGCTGCGTCAACACTGAGTGACGAAGGTGCGGCAGAATGAAGCCTCTACGGTCTTCCGCGCCGGGTCTACTGGGGGCGAAAGTGGTAACGCAGGCCAGCCCGACGCCGGCCGGGCCGCTGCGCCGGATGCCGGTGCAAGGACGCAGTCTCGCCAAGGTTCAGCGGATGCTCGACGCCTGTGCTGAACTCGTCGATGAGGTGGGGTACGAGGAGCTGACCACAACGTTGGTCGCTAGCCGGGCCGGCGTCGCGATCGGTTCGGTCTACCAATTCTTCCCCGACAAGCGAGCGATCGTGCAGGCGTTGACGCTACGTAATCTCGAGGCCTACCTCAACCGCCTCTACCGGCGCATCGCTGACGGAGCGTTAAAGAACTGGTGGGACGCCGTCGACGCGGCGATCGACGAATACATCTGGATGCATCGCCATGCGCCAGGCTTTCGAGCCCTCCACTTCGGCGACGTCGTCGACATGCATCTGCTCGACGATGAGCGCAACAACAACGACGTCATCGTCGACGAACTGGCCAGGATGCTCACGTCGCAGTTCAGCATCCCCGATGACGAGAGGCTGCGCTTCTCCCTCGGCGTAGCCGTGGAGATGGCCGACGCCCTCATCAAGCTGGCCTTCCGCCGTGAACCCAACGGTGACGAGGCGGTGATCCGGGAGGCCAAGGACGTGGTACGGGATTACCTGTACCGCCGCATGGGCTGAGCTGGCTGGTTGAGCACCGCCGGCTGATCTTGACTTCCGGTGCAATCAGCACCAAATCGGTCGTGTTCGTACCGGGGAACCAGATCACCGCTCCGGCTGATCGGGCAACGGTTGAACAGCCCCATGATCATGAGCTCAGGGTGATCCACAAGCCTCGATCATGAACTGCGGGTCATGATCAGCGCGGATTGGGGGCCCGGGC
>Ga0079224_100010637_pt1 | contig 12636 bp, 13 predicted proteins | sample Stecom2015_FD_80414 | JGI IMG/M metagenome (GOLD analysis project Ga0079224, IMG submission 80414) | Agricultural soil microbial communities from Utah to study Nitrogen management - Steer compost 2015 | ecosystem: Environmental > Terrestrial > Soil > Agricultural land | place: USA: Utah...
CCTCGCCGCCCGGACGTGCGTGACGGCGCCGCCACCGAAGGCGAGGCGCTGCCCCGGCCCACGTTCCGCCCCGGGCTGGTCGAGCCGGCCGAGCCCGGGCGAGACGGTGCGGCGCCCCCGCCGTCGCCCAACGGCAGCAGCCCGCGGCCCCGCCCCCGGCGGACCCGGCCGCTGCGGGCCCAGTGAGCCGGCGTCGCCCGCCGACCGGCCCGCCCCCCACCCCCGACGAGCTGCGGGCCGTCGGCCAGGCGGCCGGCCTCGACGTCGTCGAGGTGGCCGGTGCCGAGCCCTTCGCCGAGGTCCGCGACGAGCTCCTCCGCCGCCGGGCCGAGGGGCTCCACGGCGGCATGGCGTTCACCTACCGGAACCCCGAGCGCGCCACGTCCCCCGAGCTGTCCCTGCCCGACGCCCGAGCCCTCGTGGTGGCCGCCCGCGCCTACCGCACCGCCGCCGAGCCCGAGCCGCCACCCGCCGCCGGCCCGCAGGGGCGGGTGGCCCGCTACGCCTGGGTGGACCACTACGCGGACCTGCGGGCCGGGCTGGCGGCCGTCGCCCGCGCCCTCACCGACGCCGGCTGGCGGGCCCGCGTCCTCGCCGACGACAACGCCCTCGTCGACCGGGCCGCCGCCCACCGGGCCGGGCTCGGCTGGTTCGGCAAGAACGCCAACCTGCTCCTGCCGGCCAAGGGCAGCTGGTTCGTGCTCGGCTCGGTCCTCACCGACGCCCCGCTGCCCCAGACCGGCACCGAGGTGCCCGACCGCTGCGGCTCCTGCACCCGCTGCATCGCCGCCTGCCCCACCGGCGCGATCGTGGCCCCCGGCGTGGTCGACGCTCGCCGCTGCCTGCCGTGGCTCCTCCAGGCCACCGGTTCGTTCCCCCGGGAGCACCGCGCCGCGCTCGGCGATCGGATCTACGGGTGCGACGACTGCCAGGAGGTGTGCCCGCCCAACCGGCGCTCGCCCACCCGCCCGCTGCGGGGCGACGAGGCGGCCTGGGTGCCGGTGCTCGAGCTGCTCGACGACGACGATGACGCCGTGATGGCGCGGGCGGGCCGCTGGTACGTGCCCCAGCGCGACCCCCGGTACCTGCGGCGGAACGCTCTGGTGGTGCTCGGCAACGTCGGCGACGGGCGCGATCCCGCCGTCGTCGAGGCGCTGGAGCGCCACCTCCGCCACCCCGACCCGCTGCTGCGATCCCACGCCGTGTGGGCCGCCCGGCGGCTGGCACGCGAGGATCTGGTCGCCCCGCTCGCCGACGACCCGGACCCGCTCGTGCGCGACGAGCTCGCCGCACCCCGATGACCCACCTCTTCGCCACCAACGACTTCCCGCCCAAGATCGGCGGGATCCAGTCCATGCTCTGGGAGCTGTGGCGGCGCCTTGACCCGGCCGCGTTCGCGGTGCTGACCACCCCCTACGACGGCGACGCCGCGTTCGACGCCGAGCAGCCCTACCGCGTCGTCCGCGCCGACGAGCCGGTGCTCCTGCCCCGCCCCTCGACGGTGCGCCGGATCGACGCCCTCGCCGACGAGATCGACGCGGCCGGGGTGCTCCTCGACCCGGCGCTGCCGCTCGGGCTCGTCGGGCCCCGGCTGTCCCGCCCCTACGGGGTCGTGCTCCACGGCGCCGAGATCACGGTCCCCGGTCGGCTCCCGGGCACCCGGCAGCTCCTGCGCGGCGTCCTGCGAGGAGCGTCGCTCGTGGTCGCCGCCGGCGGCTACCCGCTGGCCGAGGCCGAGCGGGCCGCCGGCCGGTCGCTGCCCAGCGTCGTCGTCCCCCCGGGCGTGGACACCGACCGGTTCGTGCCCCTCGACGCGCCGGCACGAGCCGACGCTCGCCGTCGCCTCGGGCTGCCCGAGGGGGGCCGGCTCGTGGTCTCGGTCAGCCGCCTCGTGCCCCGCAAGGGCATGGACGTGCTCATCGAGGCCGCCGCCCGGCTCGCTCCGGCCCGGCCCGACCTCACCGTGGCGATCGCCGGCGAGGGCCGGGACCGGGACCGGTTGCAGCGGCTGGTCCAGCGCACCGGCGCCCCCGTGCGGCTCCTCGGCCGAGTGCCCCACGAGGACCTGCCCGCCCTCTACGGCTGCGGCGACGTGTTCGCCATGCTGTGCCGCAACCGCTGGGCCGGCCTCGAGCAGGAGGGCTTCGGGATCGTGTTCCTCGAAGCAGCCGCCGCCGGGGTGCCCCAGGTGGCCGGCGACAGCGGTGGTGCCGCTGAGGCCGTCGTGGACGGCGACACCGGGTACGTCGTGCGCCACCCCGGCGACGTGGACGCCGTGGCGGCCGCCCTCGCCCGCCTGCTCGACGACCCCGACGCCCGCGCCCGCATGGGCGCCGCGGGCCGGGCCCGGGCCGAGGCCCACTTCTCCTACGACGTGCTGGCCGCCCGCCTGGGCGAGGCCATCGAGGCCTGGGAGGCGTCGATCCGTGGATGAGGCCGACCTGCGGGAGCCGCTGCCGGGCGCCGGCATCCTGAACAGCGACTGGCTCGGCACCGGGCTCCTGGTGGGCACGAGCGCCCTGGCCGCCGCCTGGCCCGGGGCCTTCGAGCGGATCCACGCCGTGCTGTCGGTGGCCCTCTTCGCCATCGGCACCGGCGCCATGCTCTGGGCCTACGCGCTCGGGATCACCCGCAGCCGCACTGAGGCGGTCACCTTGGCCGGGCTGTTCTTCCTCGGCGGCGACGCCGCGCCGGCGGAGGTGCGACGACCCTTCCGCCTCGCGCTGGCCGTCCAGGTCGTCGTGGTGGTCGCGGCCGCGTCGATCCGCCCGTTCACCGAGGTGGCCTTCGGCATCCTGGCCCCGATGTACGGCCTCGGGCTGATGAGCGCCTGGGGCGGCCGCCACGGGCGGTTCGGGCCCCGACCGCCCCGGGAGGCTGCGTGATCCCTCCGTGGCCGCTGCTCCTGCTGCTCCTCGAGTTCCCGGTCCTCATGGCCCTGCTCGACTGCTGGCAGCGCCCGGTCGACCACTTCGCCGGCGGTGCCGCCGACCGCCGGGCCTGGCGCCGCTGGCTGCTCGTCGCCGTCGTCACGATCCCGGTGCTCGTCGGCTACGGGATCGTGCTCGGCTACTACTACGCGGTCGTCCGGCGCAGCTCGCCGAGCGCCCCCGGGTAGCGGCGCTCGAGGCGGGTGGCGCGCCGGGCGTCACCGGTACGTCAGAATGCAGACCGCAGTCGAGGCGAGGAGACGGAGAGCGAATGGCCGAGCACGCGACCGAGACGATGGTCATCGCCGCGCCGGCCGCGCGCATCTGGGAGGTGCTCCTCGACTTCGAGTCCTACCCCGAGTGGGCTCGGGACCTGAAGGGCGTCTCCGTCGGCCCGGTGGGGGAGGACGGCCGGCCCCGCGAGGTCACCTTCCGCGCTGCCGCCATGGGCCGCAGCACCAGCTACACGCTCGCCTACGAGTACGAGGAGGACCCGCTCACGCTGCGCTGGCGGCTCGTGCGGGGCGACATCATGCGGGTCCTCGACGGGTCCTACGTGCTCGAGCCCGTCGAGGGCGAGCCCGACCGCACCCAGGTCACCTACCACCTCGCCGTCGAGCTGATCGTGCCGCTGCCGGGCTTCGTCAAGCGCCGGGCCGAGGGCAAGATCGTCCACACCGCGCTGCGCGAGCTGCGAGCCCGCGTCGAGGGCTAGCCGCGCGTGGCGCGCATCCTGCTGTTCACCGGCAAGGGCGGCGTCGGTAAGACCACCACCGCAGCGGCCACCGCGCTGCGCTGCGCCGACGCCGGGCTGCGCACGATCGTGCTGTCCACCGACCCGGCCCACTCCCTGGCCGACGCCTTCGGCGTGGCCCTCGGCCCCGACCCCACTGAGGTCGCGGCGCAACTGTGGGGCCAGCAGCTCGACGCGCAGGCGCGGATGGAGGACTCCTGGCACGACATCCAGCGCTGGCTGCAGGAGGTCTTCGCCTGGGCTGGGGTGGAGGGGATCGAGGCCGAGGAGCTGTCCGTCGTCCCCGGCCTCGACGAGGTCTTCGCCCTCGCCGACATCAAGCAGCACGCCGAGGACGGCCGGTGGGACCTCATCGTCGTCGACTGCGCCCCCACGGCCGAGACGATCCGGTTCCTGTCGCTGCCCGACGTGCTCGCCCGCTACATGGAGCGCCTCTTCCCGGTCGGTCGTCGCGTCAACAAGGTGGTGTCGCCGATGCTGGCCCGGGTCACGAGCCTGCCGGTGGCCGGCGACGACGTGTTCGCCGCCACCAGCCGCTTCTACGAGCGCCTCGACGGGGTGCGGGAGCTGCTCATGGACCCCGCCCGCACCAGCGTCCGGCTCGTCGTCAACCCCGAGCAGATGGTGATCGCCGAGGCCCGGCGCACCTACACCTACCTGTCGCTGTTCGGGTACCGGGTGGACGCCGTGGTGGCCAACCGGCTGCTGCCGGACGCGGTCGCCGACCCGTGGTTCGAGCGGTGGAAGGAGCTCCACACGGGCCACCTCCGGACGATCGAGGACGGCTTCGCGCCGCTGCCCGTCCTGCGGGGCGAGCTGGCCCCCCACGAGCTGGTCGGGTTCGACGCGCTCCGGGGGTTCGCCGCCGAGGTGTACGGCGACCTCGACCCCGCCGCCCGGCTCCACGAGGGCCAGCCGCTGCGGATCACCCGGCGCGGCGCGCGCACCACCCTGACCCTCGAGCTGCCCTTCGCCGACCGCGACGACCTCGAGCTGGGCCGCCGAGCGGACGAGCTGCTCGTGCGGGTCGGGCCCTACCGGCGGGCCGTCACCCTGCCCGACTCGCTGCGCACCAAGCGGGTGACCGACGCCTCCCTGCGGCAGGGCAGACTGAGGGTCGTCTTCGAGGGGAGCGACGATGGCGGCTGAGGGACCGGACGACCTGGCCCGGGCGGGCCTGGAGCACCTGCAGGCAGCCGCGCGCGAGGTGATCGCCGCGGCCCGCAGCTTCCTCGACGCCGCCGAGGAGGTCGTCGAGGACCCCGCCGCCGTCCAGCAGGTCGTGCAGACCCTCGGCGGGCTGGCGCAGGCGGCCGCCCGCCGGCTCCGCACCGACGGGCCGGCCGCGGACGACCCCGACGACCCCGGCGCCGGCGGCGTCGAGAGGATCGAGGTCGGCTGAGCGGTGCGGCTGCTGCAGCTCACCACCACCTCCGGGCTACTCGACCTGCACCCCTGCGTCAGCGTGGTGCAGGCCGTCGACGCCGCCGACCGGGAGGCGCTGGCCCAGGCGGTAGCCGGCCTCGCACGAGCCCGCGCGGTGGGGGAGGGGCTGCTCGAGGCGCACGGGGTGATGTTCCCCCTCGACCAGGACCTGCTGGCGCTGATCGACCTGCGCCACGACGACCTGGGGCCGGTCGTCCGGCCCGCCGACCTGCCGGGCGTCGCGGCGGCGCTCGCCGAGCGCGAAGCGGCCTTCCGCGCCGTCCTCGACCGCTTGGCCGCGGCGGTCGAGGCCCACACCCAGGCCGTCGCCGACCTGGAGGCGGCCACGGCCGAGCGCCGGCGGGCCAAGGCCCGGGTGACCCGCGCCGCCGCGGCCCTCGAGGCGGCTGAGGCCGAGGAGGCCACCGCCGTCCGCTCCGGCAGCCGCGACGCCGACGCGCTCGCTGACCTCGAGGCCCGTCGGGCCGACCTGCAGGCCCGCCTCGACGACGGCGCGGCGGCCGCCCTCGGCGACGCCGGTGCCCGGTGGCGTCAGCTCCACCTCGCCGCGCCACCGCCCCGGGGCGGCGAGCCACCCGAGGCGGTCGCCAGCGCGCCGGGCGACGACCCGGCCGAGCAGCCCGAAGCGGTGGACGCGGCCGAGGCCGAGCGCCGGTTCCTCGTCATTGACGAGCTGCTCGCCGAGCTGACGGCGGTGGACCCCGAGCCGGTCCGCTCGGCGCTCGTCGTCGCGCGCGCCCGCGCCGAGCAGCTCGAGCCCGTCCCCGAGGCCATCGCCCTCGCCGAGGCCCTCGAGGCGCTCGACGCCGAGATCGCGGCGGCGGAGGCGGACGGGGTGCCGGAGCTGACCGACGCCGATCGGGCCGTCGCCGACCGCCTCGAGGCAGCCCGCCTCGCGGTGGCCGACGCCGAGGACGCAGCCCGGGACCTGGCGCTCGACCCCGCCGACGTCGAGGCCCTCGAGGCGGCTCACGAGGCGCTCATCGAGGCGCTCGACCGGGCCGAGCGACGCCTCGCCGGGCCGCGCGCCCGCCAGCGGGTGGAGCAGGCCCGGGCGGCGGAGCAGGCGATCCTCGACCGCCTCGGCCTGGTGTCCTACACGGACTACCTCATGGGCACGTCCACCCGGCACCGGCGCCCCGGGGCCGAAGCGGCGCTGCAGGCGGCCCGGGCGGAGCTGGCCGCGGCCGAGCAGGCGTGGGACGAGGTCAGGGACCGCCACGCGCTCGTCCTCGCCCACGCCGATCGCCTCGAGCGCCGCCGTGGCCTCGTCGACGAGGCCCGGCGCCTCCTCGGCGGGGCGGCGGCGGACGACGACCTCCCACGGGCCCTGCGGGAGCCGCGGGGCCCCGCCCCGGTCCCGCCGGTCGTGGTCGAGGAGCTGGTGGCCGCGCTCGACGACGTCGGGATCGACCTCGGCGAGGGCCCGCACGACCTCGACGACGTCGTGCTCGTCGCCGAGACCTGGCTGGCCGAGGCCGACCGGGTCGACGAGCGCATCGCCGAGCTGACCGCGGAGCGCGACGCCCTCGCCGCCCCGGCGGCGCCCGCGGAGGCTCCCGCGAGCGGGGCGGGCCCCTCCGAGCCGGCCGAGCCGGTGCTCGGCCCAGACGAGCTCGCTGCCCGGGCCGAGGCCACCGCCGCGCTGGAGGCGGCCGAGCGCCGCCACCAGGCCCACCGCGACGCGCTGGAGGCCCTCGCCGCGCTTGAGACCGAGCTCGACGCTGCCCGAGCGGCGGCTGCGCCCCACCACCCCAGCGGCTCGCGGGCGGCCGAGGCCCGCGCCGCCCTGGAGGCGGCGCAGGCCGCGCTGGTGGCCGCCGACGAGCGGAAGGCGGCCGCCGCCGAGCGCCGCGACGCGCTGGCCCGCGACCTGGCGGCCCTCGAGTCGGAGGGGCAGGCGGCCGCCACCGAGCTCGAGGCCCTCCAGGACGAGCAGGCCGACGGCGAGCCGGGCAGGGTCGATCGCGACCAGCTGGAGTGGTTCCTCATGGCGAAGGTGGCCGCCCAGCGGTCCGCCTCCCTGGCCGGGTCCACGCCCCTGCTCGTCGAGGACCCCTTCCCGGGGGTCGACGGCTCGGACCTGCACCACCTCCTCGACCAGCTCGAGCGCCTGGCCGACACGGTCCAGGTGATCCTCGTCAGCGACGCGCCGGAGCTCGCCGCCTGGGCCGAGCGGGCTGGTGAGCACCGGGCCGCGGTGGTCCGCCCGGCCGCCCGCTGACGGGGAACTTGCGCGGCATCTCAGACGACCTACCATCACAGGACGCCCGGACACTGGAGGTGCCGTGACCGTTCTCTCCGACGCATCCATCCGTGAGCTGGCAGCGATCAGAGGGGAGGACGGGCCGATCACCACGTGCTACCTCGACGTCGACGGCCGTCGCCTCGTGCGCCAGCAGGATGTGGAGCAGGAGCTCGAGACCCTGCTGCGATCCGCGCGCCAGCGCGCCGCGGACGAGCCCTCGGTGCTCGAGGACCTCGCCCGGATCGAGAAGTACGTCCGGGCCGGGATCGATCGCCAGGGTGTGCGGGGGATGGTGTTCTTCGCGTCGAGCACCAACGACCTGTGGGAGGTCATCCCGCTGCCGGTGCGGGTGCGGTCCCAGGTGGTGGTGAACAGCAGCCCGGCCGTCGCCCAGCTCGAGTCGATCCTCCAGGGCCACGAGCCGATCGGGGTGCTGCTGGCCGACCGGCAGCGGGCCCGGCTGTTCGTGTTCGAGCTCGGCCGCCTCGTCGAGCGCTCCGAGCTGCTCGAGGAGCTGCCCCGGGACTACGACGTCCGCGGCCAGAGCGAGCGCGGCACCCCGGAGGGCCACGTCGAGGAGCTGGCCCAGCAGCACCTCCGCAACGCCGCCCGAGTGGCGTTCGAGGTGTTCCAGGAGCGGCCCTTCGAGCACCTCCTCATCGGGGCCACCGAGGCGGTGGCCAGCGACCTGGAGGCGGCGCTCCACCCGTACCTCAAGGAGCGGCTGGCCGGCCGGCTCCACCTGCCGATCGACGCCGCGGAGGCCGCCGTGCGCGAGGCCGTCGAGGAGATGGAGATCGAGCTCGAGAAGGCCCGCGACGCCGAGGTCGTCGAGCGCCTCCGCGAGGCGGTGGGCAGCGGTCGCCGGGGTGTGGCCGGGCTGGCCGACACCCTCCTGGCCCTGAACGAGCACCGCGTCGAGCACCTCGTCGTGTCCGAGGGGTTCAGCAAGGAGGGGTGGCGCTGCCCCGAGACCGACGCCCTCTACGCCGTCGGACCCACCAACCCGGTGACCGGTACGAAGATGGTCCGGGTCCCCGACGTCGTCGAGGACGCCATCGAGGTGGCGCTGGCCCGCAAGCTGCCGGTGACGATCTGCGTCGAGAACGCCGACCTCGACGTGATGGGCCGCATCGGCGCCCTCCTGCGCTACTGAGCCTGCCCCTCCGTCGATGATCACGATCGGCCTCGACGTCGGCGGCACCAAGGTGCTCGGCGTCGCGGTGGACGCGGCGGCCCCCGGGACCGTGCTGGCCGCCCATCGCATCCCCACGCCCCACGGCGGCGAGGGCCTCGTCGACGCGCTCGCCGGGCTCGTCGAGCTGCTCGCCGCGGAGACCGCCGCACCGGCCGCGGTCGGCGTCGGCGTGCCCGGCCTCGTCGCCACCGACGGGACCCTCGTGCTCGCCCCCCACCTGCGCCACCTGCGGGGGGCGCCGCTGACCGGCCAGGTCCGGGCCCGCCTCGCGCTGCCCGCCGTCGTCGACAACGACGCCAACTGCCACGCCGTGGCCGAGCAGCGGGCCGGCGCCGCCCGAGGAGCCAGCGAGGCCCTGATGATCACGCTCGGCACCGGCGTCGGCAGCGGGATCATCTCCGGCGGTCGGCTGCTGCGCGGCGGGCACGGGATGGCGGGGGAGGCCGGCCACATGGTCGTCGACCCCGACGGCCCGCCCTGCCCCTGCGGCAAGCGGGGGTGCTGGGAGCGCTACGCCTCCGGGACCGGCCTGGGCCGCATGGCGCGCGAGGCCGCCCAGGGCGGGCGGCTCGACTCGGTCGTCGCCCTGGCCGGCGGCGACCCGGACGCGGTGCGGGGCGAGCACGTGAGCGCCGCGGCCCGCAGCGGCGACCCCGCGGCGGTGCAGGTGATGGACCAGGTCGCCTGGTGGGTGGCGCTGGGCCTGGCCAACCTCACGAACGTGCTCGACCCGAGCGTCATCGTCCTCGGCGGCGGCCTCGTCGAGGCGGCCGACCTCCTGCTCGACCCGGTCCGCCGCCACTTCGCCGGGCTCGTCATGGCCGGCGCGGACCGGCCACCGACCGAGATCGTGGCCGCCACCCTCGGCGAGGAGGCCGGTGCCATCGGCGCCGCCGCCCTGGCCGTCGACCTCCTCGGCTGAGCGTCAGCCCCTCAGCCCTGGTGGGCCTCCGCCCACCGGCGGCGGCAGGACGCCACCTCGGCGCGAGCCGCGGCTGCGCCCTCCCAGCCCCGGGTGTGGGCGTACTTGCCGGGCTCCAGGGCCTTGTAGACGTCGAAGAAGTGCTCGATCTCGGCGGTCAGGTGGGAGGGGAGCCCGTCGAGGTCCTCCACCTGCGCCCAGCGGGGGTCGCCGGCGGGGACGCACAGGAGCTTGGCGTCGGGGCCGGCGTCGTCGGTCATCCAGAAGATCCCCACCGGCCGAGCCCTGACCCAGCACCCCGGGAACGTGGGCTCGTCGAGGACGACCATCGCGTCGAGCGGGTCGGTGTCCTCGGAGAGGGTGTTCGGCACGAAGCCGTAGTCGGCCGGGTAGGCGGTGGCGGTGAAGAGCCGCCGGTCGAGCCGGATCACCCCGGTCTCGTGGTCGTACTCGTACTTGTTGCGGCTGCCCCGTGGGATCTCGATCACCACGTCGATCTCGTCGGTCACGCCGGCGATCATCCCACCCGGCCCTCGCCGGGAACGAGTTCCTGCGCAAGCCAGGCGCAGGAGTACCGTGGTCGCAATGGAGTTCCGTCGGATCACCGGTCTGCCCCCGTACGTGTTCACGATCATCGACGGACTGAAGGTGGAGGCGCGCCGGGCCGGGGTCGACGTGATCGACCTCGGGTTCGGGAACCCGGACCTGCCCTCGCCGGAGATCGCCGTCGACAAGCTGTGCGAGGCGGCCCGCAACACCCGGAACCACCGGTACTCCTCCAGCAAGGGCATCCCGAAGCTGCGGGAGGCCATCGCCGGGCTCTACAAGCGCCGCTTCGACGTGGACCTCGACCCCGACACGGAGGTGATCTCCACGATCGGCGCCAAGGAGGGCTTCAGCCACCTCATGTGGGTGCTGCTCGGCCCCGGCGACGCCGCCCTCGTGCCCGCGCCCTCGTACCCGATCCACATCTGGGGGCCGCTCTTCGCCGGCGCTGCCGTGCGGGAGATCCCGATGACCACCGACGTCAACGACGACGGGCACTTCCTCGACCGCATCCGCGACGTGGTCAAGACGTCCTGGCCCCGCCCGAAGGTGCTGATCTGCTCGTTCCCGCACAACCCCACGACGGCCTGCGTCGACCTGGACTTCTTCCAGGAGCTCGTGGACTTCGCCCGGGAGCAGGACCTGCTGATCGTCCACGACAACGCCTACGCGGAGCTCGGCTTCGACGGCTGGGACCCGCCGTCGATCCTCCAGGCCGAGGGGGCCAAGGAGTGCGCCGTCGAGCTGTACTCGATGACGAAGTCGTTCTCGATGGCCGGCTGGCGGATGGCCTTCCTGGCCGGCAACCGCGACGTCGTCCAGGCGCTGGCCAAGCTCAAGTCGTACCTGGACTACGGCAACTTCCAGCCGATCCAGATCGCGGCCACGGTGACGCTCAACGAGGCCGTCGACTTCCCCCGCGAGGTGCTCGAGGTCTACCAGCGCCGTCGTGACGCCCTCTGCGAGGGCCTCGAGCGCATGGGCTGGTCGATGCCGCGGCCGAAGGGGACGATGTTCGCCTGGGCGCCGATCCCCGAGCCCTACCGGGAGATGGGCTCGATCGAGTTCGCGTCGATGCTCGTGCGCGAGGCCCAGGTGGCCACGTCGCCCGGGGTGGGCTTCGGCCCGGGGGGCGAGGGGTTCGTCCGCTTCGCCCTGATCGAGAACGAGCAGCGCATCTCCCAGGGCATGCGCAACATGAAGAAGGCGCTCACCAAGCTCGGGTGAGGTCGGGGCTCAGCCGCCGAGCAGCCCCCGCAGGCAGAACGCCACGCACGCGTCGGCCACCTCGTCGGCGGGCTCGCCGCGCTCGTGGATGAACGTCTGGGTGAGGTAGGCGGCCACCCCCACCATGGCGTGGGCCACGATGTCGGGGTCGGCGTCGGCCACCAGCCCGGCGGCCATCGCCTCCTTGATGTGCTTCACCACGTCGGCCACCGCCACCTCCTGCCCGCGGCGCAGCGCGTCGGCGAAGGTGGCCTCGGTGGCCGCGAACTGGATGAGCTGGTTGTGGGCCCGGTGCTCCTCGGACCACGCCATCGACGCCCGCAGCCCCAGCTCGATGCGCCGCACCGGGTCGGGCTCGTCGGCGATCGCCTGCTGCTGGCGGCGCCGGAGGTCGGTCTGGGCCTCCTTCAGGATCTCGAGGAAGAGCTGCTCCTTCGAGTCGAAGTACCAGTAGAAGACGCCCTTGCCCACGCCGAGCCCGGCGACGATCTCCGACACGGAGGTGGGGTGGTAGCCCTGCGCGGCGAAGCGCTCCACGGCATAGGCCATGAGCTGCGCGCGGCGCTCCTTGCCTCGGGGGGTCAGGGTTCGGCCCACGGGGTGACCGTACGGTCACTTGACTGCGCGGTCAAGAAACCCCCCTGGGCCTCGATGGATGTTCGCGCTGGCGCGCGCGTGCGGAAACGCGTCGTTCACACGCCGCCCGTACCGTCGCCGCCATGGAGACCTTCGTCGTTCGCATCTGGCTGCCCGACCGCCCCGGGGCGCTCGGCCAGGTGGCCAGCCGCATCGGCGCCGTGCGGGGCGAGATCGTCGGGATCGACATCCTCGAGCGGGGCGCCGGCCGAGCCGTCGACGAGCTGGTGGTGGAGCTGCCCGACGGCACGCTCACCGACCTGCTCGCGGCGGAGCTCCGGCAGGTCGATGGCGTCGACGTCGAGGAGATCCGCCCGGTGGCCGACGCCCTGCACGACCCCCGGCTCGACGCGCTGGAGACGGCGGCCATCCTCGTCGGCGCCCGCGACGCCAACGAGCTGGCCGAGGCCACCGCCCTCCACGCCCGGCGGGTGATCGGCGCGGCCTGGGCCGCGGTGGTGGCGATGGACGAGGGCGAGGTGGTCGCCGCCGCCGGCGAGATCCCGCCCGTGCCGTGGCTGCTCGCCTTCGTGGCCGGGAGCCAGGCCTCGGCCCGGGTGGTGGCGGGGGAGGGCGGCGCCGACGACCTCGTGTGGTCGCCGCTGCCCGCGTCTGGGCTGGCCCTCGTCCTCGGACGGGACGGCCACGCCTTCCGGGCCCGGGAGCGGCGCCAGGTGGCAGCCCTGGCCCGGATCGCCGACACCCGGGTGGCCGAGCTGCGCCGGTTTC
>Ga0079224_100010638_pt1 | contig 12635 bp, 12 predicted proteins | sample Stecom2015_FD_80414 | JGI IMG/M metagenome (GOLD analysis project Ga0079224, IMG submission 80414) | Agricultural soil microbial communities from Utah to study Nitrogen management - Steer compost 2015 | ecosystem: Environmental > Terrestrial > Soil > Agricultural land | place: USA: Utah...
CAACGCGGTGGCTCCGGGCTTCATCGAGACCAGGCTCACCGCGCGGATGCCCGCGTTCACCCGCGAAGTCGCTCGCCGGCTCAACAGCCTCGGGCAGGGCGGGCAACCGATCGACGTCGCCGAGACCGTGGCCTGGCTGGCCGCTCCTGCCACGGCCGGGGTGAACGGCCAGACGATCAGAGTGTGCGGGCAGGCGTTGCTCGGTGCCTGATTTCACCCTGCTCCGGGCCGCCGTGTCGGTGCTCGTCCCCCGCCAGCCGCCACCTGCGCACCCGGTGCACCTCGAGCGGGACGGCCTGCGGGTCGATCCCGACCGGGTCGCGGCGTACGCGCGGGTGTGCGGCGCACACGAGGTCGACCCGCTACCGATCCTGTACCCACACGTGCTGGCGTTCGGGCTCACCATGCGCGTGATGAGCAGGCGTGACTTCCCTTTCCCCGCCCCCGGGCTCATTCACGTCCACGACGTCGTCACCCAGCACCACCCGATCGGCATCACCGACTCGCTCGACCTGCGCGTCACCGCCGGGGAACCACGACCCCACCACCGCGGGCGCGTCGTCGATGTCCACACCGAAGTCAGCGTCGACGGGCAGCCGGTGTGGTCGCAGCGCAGCTCGTACCTTCGTCGCGACACCCGGACGCGCGGCACGGCGGCGCCGCGTTCCACCGACGACGACCTGAGCGCCTGGCCCGAGATCGACCGATGGCCGGCCGCCGCTGACATCGGCCGCCGGTACGCGTCGGTGTCCGGCGATCGCAACCCCATCCATCTGTCGGCGCTCACGGCCCGGCCGTTCGGTTTCCGCCGGGCGATCGCGCACGGCATGTGGACGACGGCTCGGGCGCTGAGCAGTCTGCAACCTGAACAGCCGAGCGCCACCACGGTCGCCGTCGACTTCATGGCACCGGTCACCCTGCCGACGACGTTGATCCTCGCCGCGACGCCGGCACGTGACCGGTTCGTGGTCCGCTCCCTGAACGGGCGGATCCATGTGAGCGGCTCGCTACGAGCTCACGACGACGCGGGCCGCCACGACGCGCCGTCGATCTGACGCTCGATGCCGATCCACACCAGGTTCATCAACCGCGCCGTCGTGACGGTGGCCGGCTCGCCGGTCCGGCTCGCCCACTCCGCGAGCGCATCGGCGGCACCGACCAGGGCATGCGACAGCGCTCCGGCTTCGCCAGCCGAAGCCCCGCGTTGATCGACCAAGCCGGTGACGGCGTCGATGATGTCGTGGCGGGCTCGGTCGACCTCGTCGGCGAACGGCGGGCCGAGTGCCCGGGCGCGGTGGTACAGCACGTTCCAGCTGTCCTTGTGCTCCGCGACGTAGCCGAAGAAGGCTTCGAAGCCGGACACGAGGCGGCACTCGATGGTCGCGGCATCGTGGACGGCGGAGGTGATGCGCTCCATCAACCGCGCCGCTTCCCGGCGGATGCACGCGCCGAACAGGTCCTCCTTGGACCCCAGATACAGGTACACCATCGGCTTGGAGACCCCGGCGAGTTCGGCGACCTCGTCCATGGACGCTCCGTGGTAGCCACGGTCGGCGAACACGCGGACCGCGGCGTCGAGCATCTGCTGCTCGCGCACCGCGCGCGGCAGCCGCTTGGGGTTGGCGACACCGGTCACCTTGCCACTCTAATCTACGGCCCCGTAACCTTACCCATCAGTAAACTTACTCATTGGTAAGGAGTCGCATGGTTGCCGACCTGTCCTCGCTCGACTTCAGCGAGATCTCTCCGCACGAGTTCGCCCGCATCGTCAAGTCCGCCGACCGCGGCGACCTGCACACCCTGATGGCCGGTCCGACACGCGAGCGGGTGCTGGACGAGGTCTTCGCCCGGATGGCCGACCAGTTCCGCTCCGACGTCGGCGCCCACCTCGACGCCACCGTGCGCTGGCGGCTGCGGTCCGCCGGCGAGGAAGCCGAGACGACGTACGAGCTGACCATGACGCAGGGGCAGTGCACCACCAGCAAGGGAGCCTCGGACGTAGCGCCACGGGTGACGATCACCATCGGCGACGTCGACTTCCTCAAGCTCGTCTCCGGCAACACCGGCGGGCCCACGCTGTTCATGACGCGCAAGCTGCGCGCGGACGGCGACCTCGGCCTGGCCGCGAGCCTCACTCGGTACTTCGACATCCCCCGCGCCTGAACGGAGCCACGATGGTCTTTTCGCTCACCCTCAGCGAGGAACAGTGCGAGCTACGCGACTGGGTCCACGGCTTCGCCGCCGACGTCTTGCGCCCGGCGGCACGGGAATGGGACGAAGCCGAGCAGACGCCGTGGCCGATCATTCAAGAGGCCGCCAAGATCGGGCTGTACGGGTTCGAGTCGCTGGCCGAGACCTGGTCGGACCCCACCGGCCTGTCCCTGCCGATCCTCAATGAGGAATTGTTCTGGGGCGACGCCGGCCTCGCCATGTCGATCATGGGGACGAGCCTTGCCGTGGCGAGCATCTTCGCCGCAGGCACCGGAGAGCAACTGGCCGAGTGGGTACCGGCGTGCTTCGGCGACGCCGACGAGCCCCAGGTGGCGGCGTTCTGCACGTCAGAGCCCGACGCCGGCTCCGACGTGTCGTCGATGCGCACTCGCGCCCGGTACGACGAGGCATCCGACGAGTGGATCATCAGCGGGCAGAAGGCCTGGATCACCAACGGTGGCATCGCCAACATCCATGTCGTGACAGCAGCGGTCGAACCCGACCTCGGCTCGCGTGGCCAAGCGGCGTTCGTCGTCCCGCCCGGTTCCCGAGGTGTCGAGAGCACCCGCAAGATCGCCAAGCTGGGTCTGCGCGCGTCACACACCGCCGACGTCTTCTTCGACGACGTGCGGGTCCCGGGGCGGTGCCTGCTCGGCGGGAAAGAACGCCTCGATCGACGCCTGGCAGCTGCACGTGAAGGACGTTCCGCTCGCTCCCAGGCCGCCATGGCCACCTTCGAAGTCAGCCGGCCCACGGTGGGTGCTCAAGCGCTGGGCATCGCCCGGGCGGCCTACGAGTACGCGCGGGACTACGCCCGCGAGCGCGTCCAGTTCGGCCGCCCCCTCACCGAACACCAGGCCATCGCGTTCGCCCTGGCCGACTTGCACACCGAGATCGACGCAGCCCGACTGCTCGTCTGGCGCGCGGCGTCGATGGCTCGCACCGATCAACCGCACACGGCCGGTGAAGGGTCCATGGCCAAGCTGAAAGCCGGCGAGGTAGCCGTCGCGGCGACCGAGAAGGCCGTTCAGATCCTCGGCGGCGCGGGCTACAGCCGTGAGCACCCCGTCGAGCGGATGTACCGGGACGCGAAGCTCTACACCATCTTCGAGGGAACCTCGGAGATCCAGCGGTTGGTGATCGCGCGCGCGATCACCGGTGCGAGCCTGCGCTGAATCGCCGTCGAGCTAGTCCTCGGTGAAGTGCTGCCGGTTGTTCGCAGCGGTGAGTGAATCGCTGGCGATGTAGACGAGATTGATGTCCGGGTTGGTGAAAGTCATGTCCGACAGCACCAGCGGTGGCGGAAAGTCGGGCGTGAACGTCAGTGGAATACCCAGAAGCTGGCCGGAGAACCGGTTCGTATAGAACTTGACGTCACCCTCGACCGTCAGTTCATCGGCCAGCGTGAGCAAGTCGTGGCCGTCGGAACCAGGGACCAGCAACGAAAAGTCCGAAACGACGGATTTGTCCATGGAGAACTGCAGCGACGGAATCGATCCGGTCGCGGTGGGGACCTCGACGACACCGTCGTAGGACAGTCCGTTCATGACCAACTGCGAACCCTTCAGGTGCCCGGGATTCTCACCGGCGAGGTTCTCCGGGGTCACGATGGCTCGCGGTTCCGCGGGGGTCTCACCTTCGGGCACCTCGATGACCGGCTGGTCCGGGTCAGGCGTCGGCGGCGTGGTGGGGTCGCCGGGCTCCTCGGGCTCGTCGGGATCGGGCTGGTCCGGCTCGTCCGGGTCGGGCTCGTCGGGGTCCGGGTCCTCGGGGTCCGGGTCCTCGGGGTCACCGGTGGGCGACGAGGTGGGCGAGGGTTGAGTCGTCGGCACGGGAATGCCGGTCGGGACGATCGGCCCGGTCCGGGTGGGTGAGGGGCTGGGCTCGTCGGACGGCGTCGGCCACTGGATCAGGGCCGGCAGTGCGACCGCCGACGGTCCGGCGATGCTCGGCACAGCGAGCGCGACCAGCGCGATGCCTGCTGATCCGGCGCCGGCCGCGAACGCCGTGCGCCGCCTGGCCCGGCGCCCGGGCTGGACATCGGGTTCGGCTTCGGGGTCGGCACCGGGCTCGACGTCGGGTTCGGCGTGAGCGTCCGGCTGCGGTTCCGGTTCCGGCTCTGCGCCGCCGAGGAGGTCGTCCACCCCGAGGGTGTCGTCATCGAGGCCGTCGCCGACCTGACTGCGCGGCTCGTCCAGGTCGGTCTCGCGCGGCATCCACGCCACCGCCAGGGCACCGCCCACCACGCCCAGGATCATGCCGATCAGGAACCCGCCGAGATTGACGCCCACCATCGAGTACAGCGCCACGACCAGCGTGATCACACCGTAGAAGACGCGGTGAGCAGGCATGAACCAGATCAGCAACCCGGCGAGCACCAGGACGACGGGGATGACGATGCTCTGCAGCCCCTCGATGCCGATACGCACCTGGAGGCTGCCCACCGTCAGCTGGGTGCTGGCAAAGACCTGCACACCGGACAGGATCGTCAGCATGCCGGCCCAGAAGGGCCGCCGATGCCGCCACGCCCGGAAGCGCTCGCGAGCCCGACGCAGCGTCACCAGTCGAAGCACTCCTCGCCGGACGCGCTGACCTTCATCGACAGCCCGTTGAGCGTGAACGTGCCCGCGTGAGTGGTGTAAGCCTTCTGCTCCAGACCGGTGATCTTCACCGAGTCAGCTTCCTGGCCGGTGTCGCCTTCGCGCCCGGAACCGCCGCCCTTGGTGAGCTGAGCGGCATCGACACCGATGTCGATGTTCGAGAACGTGGCGTCGCCGCGGAGCTCGTCCATGCCGATCGTCAGGTTCTTCGCCACGGCCGGCTCGTCGCCGCCGGCACGGATCACCAGGGTGACCGGAAGGCCCGGGGTGGCCACCGACTGGCACAGGTTGGTGAGTTCGGCGTGCTTGATGTCCGACACGGCGACGGGGATCTCCTCGCCGTCAGCCGTCACGACCATGCTGCCGTACTGGTCGAATCCCTCACCGACGAGCTGATCGGCAGAAACCTTGAAGGTCTGCCCGGAGACGTTCAAGGCCACAGGCACCGCACCGTTGGCGATACCGACCATGAGAATGGCGGCGACAGCGGTCGCCGGAACGGCAGCGGCGGCGAACCTCCGCCACCGAGTGCGAGTGCGCTTCTTCAACGAATCCTCCTCGATCCGCAATGCTTAGGGCGAGATGCTGCACCCTCGGCGAGCAGAACCACAAGACCTTTGCTACTGGCGCGTAACTTCTACGTGAATGCGGCCGACCTTACCGCAACCGCGCCAAACTTGACGCATCGGTAACATCGCAGGTCAGCACAATTCCGCCGCGCGACATGAGCGTGGCGACCACACGGATCACAATTCGGTAACAGCTCCGTCATGGGCTCGCAGTACGCCCAGCAGGCGAGCCGTCTCGGCCGCGACCGCGTCCCGGCCCGCGCGAACGTACTTCCGCGGATCGACCAGCTGCGGGTCGTCGGCGAGACGTTGCCGGACGGCGTCGGTGAACACGGCATTCAGGTGCGTGGAGATGTTCACCTTGGTCATGCCGTTCTCCACGGCCCGGGTGAGCTCGGCGTCGGGCACACCGGACGAGCCGTGCAGGACCAGCGGCACCGGTACCTGGGCCCGGAGCTCGGCGATGAGCGCATGGTCGACGACCGCGTCGCGCGTACGCATGGCATGTGACGTGCCCACCGCCACGGCGAGGGAGTCGACACCGGTGGCGGCCACGTACGCCGCGGCCTCGCCCGGATCGGTTCGCACGCCGGGCGCGTGTACGCCGTCCTTGCCGCCGACCTCGCCCAGCTCGGCTTCCACGGCGACGCCACGTGCGTGGCAGAACGCGACGACCTCTCGTGTCGCCGCGACGTTGGCGTCGTAGTCCAGCGCGGACGCGTCGAACATCACGCTGCGCACGCCCAAGGCCACGGCCTCATGCACAAGTTCGACGTCGTCAGCGTGGTCGAGGTGAACCACGGCCGGAACTTCGGCTGCCTCGGCCACCGCTTGCGTGGCCAGCGTGATCGGCGCCAACGAGCCGTGATAGCGCACGCAGTTCTGACTGATCTGCAGCACGACCGGGGCGCCGGCCTGCTCGGCACCGGCGACGAGCGCCTCGGCATGCTCGAGCAGGATCACGTTGAACGCGCCTACACCGCCGCCGTGTGCCACAGCACGGTCGAACAGGGCTCGTATCGACGTCGATGTCATCGGTATCGCTCCGCGGTGAGAGTGGGCCGGAACCGCTCGTAGGCAGCGAGATCGACGTCCCCGGCGACGTCGGCGAGGACGGCGGCGGCGCCCAGCGCGGTCGCGCGCACCAGGACCTCGGGCCACGGCGTGCCGGCCACCAGGCCCAGCGCCAGGGCGGCGACGACCGCGTCACCCGCTCCGGTCGGGTTCCCCGTCAGCCCGGGGACAGCGCGGACCCGCCAGGGCTGGGCCCCGGCCGCGAAGCCCGCCAGACCGTCGCCTCCCAGGGAGACCACCACCTGGCGAGCACCCCGCTCGAGGAGAGCGTGAGCAGCGACGACGACGTCGGTTTCGCCCGTGGCCGCGCGCAGTTCGTCCACGTTCGGCTTGACCAGGTCCGGTCCTGCCACGGCGGCGCGCAGCAGGGCGGGGCCGGAGGTGTCCACGACGACCGGCACACCGGCGCGGCGAGCGTGTTCGATCAACCGGGCGTGCAGGTCCGGCGGCGTGCCGGGCGGCGTACTACCCGAGACCACCAGGGCACCCGGCGCCTCGAGCGCCCGCCCGGTGACACCGACGACGTCGTCCCAGTCCGGCGCGCTCAGCGCCGGCCCGGCCTCGTTCAACGCCGTGGCCTCACCGCCGGACACCACCGTCACCGTTCGGCGGGTCTCGGCGTCCACGGGCACGGCCGCCACCTCGAAACCGTCGGCGCGCAGCGAGTGGAGCAGCGCGTCTCCGGTGCGCCCGCCGAACGGCGCCACGACGACAGCCGGCTCGCCGAGCGCCCGGACCACCCGAGCGACGTTGATCCCCTTGCCGCCAGCCCGTTCGCGGACCCGCGAAACTCGATGCGACTGCCCCACCCGCAGGTCGTCGACCTCGTAGGTGATGTCGAGCGCAGGGTTGGGCGTCACGCTCACCACGGGACGCGCAGAGGCCGTCATCCGGGCGCCACCCGGTCCCACGCGAGCAGGCCAGCACCGACACACCCCGCGCGCTCACCCAGTTCAGCTGGGACGACGCGGGGCATGCGGTGGAAGGTCAACCGCGACCGCAGCCGCGAGCGCAACGGTTCGATCACCAGGTCGGGCGATTCCCCGAAGCCGCCGCCGATGGCGATCACCTCCGGCGCCACGAGGCCCACCAGGGTGGCCAGCCCGTGGCCGAGCGCGTCGAGGGCATCGCCCCAGACCTCCAGCGCATCCTTGTCCCCCTGACGCACCCCCTCGGCGACCTCGCGACTGCCGTCCACCCGCACGCCGGTGCGTTCGGTGTAGCGCCGCGCCAGCGCCGCGGCCGAGGCGATCGCCTCCAGACAGCCACGCCCGCCGCACGCGCACGGGAGGTCATGCCCGACGTCGATGTGCCCGACCTCGCCGGCATACCCGTCGCCCCGGCAGATCCGCCCGTCGATCACCAGCGCGGCGGCGATTCCGGTGCCCACCGGGACGAAGGCCGCGTTGGTACTGCCCTGACATGCGCCGATCCGGTGCTCGGCCAGGCCGCCGACCCGCACGTCGTGTCCAACCGCCACCGGGCAGCCGAGCCGGGCGGTCAAGGCTGCCGCGATGGGGACGTCCTGCCAGGTCAGGTTCTCCGACAGGACGGCGACGCCGGCGTCTTCGTCCACGACACCGGGCACCGCGACGCCGACCGCGACGGGCTGCGCAGGCCCGCGCAGCGCGTCGACGAGACCGGCCACAGCATCCAGGACCGCCGCGCCGTCCTGCCCGGCCGGTGGGGTGCGAACCCGCGACGTCTCGACCAGGCTCCCGTCACGACGCACGACGCCGGCCTTGATCGACGTACCACCGACGTCCACCGCGATCACCTCGGCCACCGGTCACTCTCCCGGCAGGACGACCGCGCGGGTCAGGTGCCGCGGCCGATCGGCGTCCAGGCTCCTGGCCTCGGCGAGCGCAACGGCGAACCGCTGCGCCACGACGAGGTGGGCCAGCGGGTCGAGATCGCTGGTGATGAACGTCGCGCCGGTCGCGGCGACGTCGGAGTCCAGCCCGGGCGGCGGCGTCCCGAACGACCACACGAGGCGTCCCGGCTCGGCGATGGCGATCGGGCCGTGCCGGTAGTCCATCGCTGGATAGGCCTCGGTCCAGAACTGTGCTGCCTCGCGGAGTTTGAGGGCGGCCTCGTGCGCCAGCCCGATGGTCCAGCCGGTCCCGACGAAGGTGACCTGGCTGATCTGTGCCGCGTCGACAAGCGGCTGGGCCAGCGCCTGCTCCGCGCCGGCGGCGAGCGCCGCGACGTCGTGGCCCAGGTGGGCCCGGAGCAGGGCGAGCGCGGTGGTCGCGAAGCGGGTTTGGACGACCGACGTTTCGTCGGCGAAATCGAGCACCACGCTGCGCTGGGCTGCCTCGGTGACCGGTGATCCGGCCACGGCGGTCACCGCCACGGTCCGCGGGGCATCGACGCGACGCAGCGCCTGCATAACCTCGGTGGTGGTGCCGGACCGGGTGATCGCCACCACGGCGTCGTACGAGCGCCCGTCCGGCAGCTCCGAGGCCGTGAACGCGTCGGTCTCGCCCTGGCCGGCTTGCTCGCGTAGCGCGGCATAGGACATCGCCATGAACCACGAGGTGCCGCAGCCGACCACGGCCACGCGCTCACCAGCGACCGGCAGGGCGGCAGCTGCCGGTGGCAGCGCCTCGCTCACGCGCCGCCAGCAGGCGGGCTGACTCGCGATCTCGGCCTTCGTGCGTGTACTCAATCGATCGTCCTCTCGGCGTCCGCGCGACGAATTGTGCGCGGAACTATCCTAAAACGAGTACATACAATCACGGCGACGGATAGCGCCACGCGCCCGCGCAGGACGAAGGGACCGAGGTGAACGACCAACCAGACCGCTCCGACCGCTGGCGGCGCCTGCTCGATCTGCTCGCCGAGCACGGCCGGCTGACCGTCAGCCAGACCGCGACGGCTCTCGGCGTGTCCGAGGCGACCGTGCGCCGTGACTTCACCGACCTGGCTCGCCAGCAGCTGGTCACGCGCACGCACGGCGGCGTCGTCGCGACGTCGGTCGCCTACGACCTGCCGGCGCGGTATCGCGCGTCGGCCGAGCACGATGCGAAAGAGCGCATCGCGGCGGCCGCGGCCGAGTTGGTGAACGCAGGCACGGTGGTCGGGTTCAACGGTGGAACGACGACATCGGCCACCGCCCGCCGGCTGGCCGCAGCGATCGAACCGACCCGCTCGGCTGCCGAGCCTGCCCTCACGGTCGTGACCAACGCGCTCAACATCGCCGCCGAAATGGTCTTGCGTCCGCACGTCCGGACCGTGTCGCTCGGCGGCGTGGCCCGCCCGCAGTCGTACGAGATGACCGGCCCGCTGGCGAGCATGGTGCTCGACGAGCTCTGGCTGGACCTGCTCGTGCTCGGTGTGGACGGCTTGTCCGCTGACGGCGGGGCCTCCTGCGAGCATGACGGTGAGGCCGGCATCAATGCGAAGATGGTTCAGCGAGCCGAGCGGGTCGTCATCGTCGCCGGTGCGGACAAGATCGGCCGGCGAGCCTTCGCCCGCATCTGTGCCGTCGACCAGGTCGACGTGCTGGTCACCGACGCCGACGCTCCGAGGGACGAGGTGGCGGCGCTGGAAGCGGCTGGTGTGGACGTCCGAATCGCGGGTCAGCAGACCTCGGAGATGGCCTGAGCGCCGCCGGACTCGTCGGGCGCCGTGTCGCCCGGGGTTTCCTCGCCCTCGGGCGTCTCCTCACCCTCAGGCGTCGCCTCGCCCTCGGGCGTCGCCTCACCCTCAGGCGTCGCCTCGCCCTCGGGCGTCGCCTCACCCTCAGGTGTCGCCTCACCCTCAGGTGTCGCCTCACCGTCAGGTGTCGCCACACCCTCGGGCGTCCTCACACGCTCGTCGTCGTCCGGCGGATCCAGGGACTCCTCGACGAAGTCCCGGATGAGGTCGTAGTCAGGGTCGTGGTACTCGACGATCTCGTTGGTGAACGGCAGGCTCCGGATGCCGGCGTCCTGGACCTTCAGGGCGAGCTCGGCGAAGTCGTCCAGCCGGCCACGCCCGATGTCGGTGGACATGGTGTCCTCGGCCGCCGAAGCTAGCTGTTGGTAGCGGCGTAGGACGTTGAACGGGTTGAACTGCTGGGCGATCGCCCCGATGACGCAGCGCTGGCGGCGCATCCGTTCGTAGTCGTCGTCGACCGGCGGCGGCCCGCACCGCGCTCGGGCGAACCACAACGCGTGGTAGCCGTCGAGATGCTGATTCTCGCCCTTCTCGATCCAGTTGCTGGGCTCCGAACAACCGCCCCAGGCGAGCTTCTTCGTCCCGGTCGGAATGCGGTACGGCACGTCGATCTCGACGCCGCCGAGCGCATCGACCAGCGTCTGGAAACCTTGCAGGTTGACCATCACGTAGTAGGAGATGTCCAGGCCCAGCGCCTCGCCGACCACGAGCTTCATCGCTTCGGCGCCAGGGTCCTTGATGCCCTCGAAGTACTCCGGGAACTCGGCGGGGACGTTGCGGTACATCGACGACAGCCAGTACTCGGCCTCGGGTTCGCCGTGATAGCCGTCGGGGTAGGCCTCGCGCAACGGGCCCTCGGGCATGGGGGTGTACTGCAGGTTGCGCGGCAACGAGAACAACGCCGTGTCGCCGGTCTCGGTGTTGATGCTGGCCACCATGACGGTGTCGGTACGGGTGCCGTCGCGATTGTCGCCGCTGTCGGCCCCCAGGATCAGCACGTTGACCCGGGGCTGGCCGGCCCAGGGATCGTCCTCGGTGGCGTCTTTGGGGATGGTCAGGCTGTGCTGCTCCTCCTCGTCGGCGAAGACCGATTCGATGAAGTCGCGCTGGGTGAATGCGTACCGGCTGCCGAGGCTCAGCGGCGACACCACGACCGACATCACCACCAGGACCACGAAGGCCGCGGTCAGCCGCTGCATTGCGCGCAGCCCGGCCGGCTGCAACACGTACAGGCTGATGACCGCGAGCAGCAGCCACACCACAGCCAGCCCGAGCAGCCCGAAGGCGATGCGTTCGATGCGTTCGGGATCGGTGCCGAGGCGGATCAGGCCGACCCCGCCGGCGCGAGCGAAGTAGACGGCGGCACCGGCCACCACGAGCACGAACCCGGTGAGGACCAACCAGCCGGAGACGCGGCGGCCCGCGGCGATGAGCCCGGCGCCAGGAATCAGCGCGCCGAAGCCTACTCGCCGCAGGAACCGGCGGTACTCCTGCGGACGTAGGCGTGATGAGCCCAGCTGACCCGCTTCGGCGTGATGACGGGACTCGCCCCGCGCGTGGTCACGTCGGCCACTGGTGTCCTCGCCGCTCATGTGCGTTTGCCGCGCTCGTGCCGCTCCTGTGCGCGGGCGTTCCTCCCCTCGCCGGCCGGCGACGTCGCGTGCAGTCGGTCGCCGACATTCTGCCTCAACCGGTCCCGTACCCCGTCGACCCCCTGAACGATCACGTCTACGGGTAGGTTCCTCGATTCAGATCGCCGAGGTCGCCGGCTTTGGCCCACGGCGCCGCGGCGGGGACAATGGCTGACGTGACCGACGGACCGCTGATCGTCCAGAGCGACAAGACGCTGCTGCTCGAAGTCGAGCACGACGACGCGGCCGCCTGCCGCCGTGCCATCGCGCCGTTCGCCGAGCTCGAACGCGCCCCCGAACACGTCCACACCTACCGGCTGACTCCGCTGGGCCTGTGGAACGCTCGCGCCGCCGGGCACGACGCCGAGCAGGTCGTCGACGCGTTGCTGACCTATTCGCGGTACCCGGTCCCACACGCCCTGCTCGTCGACCTCGCCGAGACGATGGATCGCTACGGGCGGCTGACGCTGGAGAACCACCCCACACACGGCCTGGTGCTGCGCACCAGCGACCGCCCGGTGCTCGAGGAGACGCTGCGGTCCAAGCGCGTCAAGCCCCTGGTCGGTGCCCGCATCGACGACGACACCGTGGTCGTCCACCCGTCCGAGCGCGGAAACCTCAAGCAGGCGCTGGTCAAGCTCGGCTGGCCGGCAGAAGACCGAGCCGGCTACGTCGACGGCGAAGCGCACCCGATGACGCTGGACGAGAACGGCTGGTCCCTGCGGCCGTACCAGACCGAAGCCGTGGACGGCTTCTGGCACGGCGGATCCGGTGTCGTCGTGCTGCCGTGCGGTGCGGGCAAGACGCTCGTGGGCGCCGCAGCCATGGCGAAGGCCCAGGCCACCACGCTCATCCTCGTCACCAACACCGTGGCGGGCAGGCAGTGG
>Ga0079224_100010639_pt1 | contig 12632 bp, 10 predicted proteins | sample Stecom2015_FD_80414 | JGI IMG/M metagenome (GOLD analysis project Ga0079224, IMG submission 80414) | Agricultural soil microbial communities from Utah to study Nitrogen management - Steer compost 2015 | ecosystem: Environmental > Terrestrial > Soil > Agricultural land | place: USA: Utah...
CGCGCCAGGGTCGTCCTCGGCCTCGTCACCTCGAAGACCGGCGAGCTCGAATCCAGGGACGACGTCCGGCGGCGCATCGACGAGGCCGCGCGCCACGTCCCGCTCGAACGGCTGGCGCTCAGCCCGCAGTGCGGCTTCGCCTCGACCGAGGAGGGCAACCTGCTCGGCGAGGACGAGCAGTGGCGCAAGCTCGAGTTCGTCGTCTCCGTCGCCGAGGAGGTCTGGGGCACCGTGTGAGGCCGACGGCGCCGCCAGGCGGCGTCACCGCACCTCCCGGGCACTGCCCCATGGCCGCTGGGCAGGTTCCCCAAGCAAGTTCCCCAAGCAAAATGACCGGCAGCGCCCGCGGGGCCCTGCCGGTCGTCGCATGGTGTCGGGTAGCGGGTCTGGCTGCCTAGCTGCCAAGCCGGGCGCCGGGCTTCAGGCCGACGCTGTCGGCCCACTCCCTGGCCGCGATCTTGTCGCCCTTGCCGGCGCGGACCCGCTTGGCGAGGATGCGGCCGCCGTTGCCCTGGATGGTGATGCCCTGGTCGTCGACCGCCACCACCTCGCCCGGCGTGCCGGTGCCGTCCAGGCGCGCGGCGTCGTAGATCTTCAGCTCCTCGCCGTTGACCGTGGTCCACGCTCCCGGCTGCGGATTGGCGGCGCGGATCACGTTGTAGACCTCGGCCACCGGCTTCGACCAGTCGATCCTGGCGTCGTCCTTGCGGAACCACGACTCGTACGTCGCCTTGCTGTGGTCCTGCGGCACCTTGGGCGCCTTGCCTTCGCGCACCAGGTCGACGGCCTCCATCATGGCGTCGACGCCGAGCGGGAACAGCTTCTTGAAGTAGACGTCGCCGAGCGTTTCGTCGGGGCCGATCTCGACTTCCTTCTGGAGCAGGATCGGGCCTTCGTCGAGGCCTTCGTCGGGCCAGAAGATGGTGAGACCGGTCCGGGTCTTGCCCATCGCGATCGGCCAGTTGATGGACGACGGCCCGCGGTGTTCCGGCAGCAGCGAGGGGTGGTACTGGATCGTCCCGTGCGTCGGCACGTCCAGCACCGGCTGCGGCACGAACAGCGTCACGTAGGCCATCACGCACAGGTCAGGCTGGAACGACTTCATCAGCTCCAGCGCTTCCGGCGTCTTCCACGACGCCGGCTGGTGCAGCGGCAGTCCCTTTTCCTCGGCGAAGGCCGCCAAGGGGTCCTTCGGCCGGCCTTCCTTGCCCGGCGCGCAGAAAACGCCGACGACGTTCTCGCCTCGCTCGAGCAGCCGCTCCAGGACCGCCTTGCCGAACGCCTGCTGTCCGTGAACCACGATACGCATCATGCAACTCCCCTCTGTGCGTGAACGCTACTCCGCCGCGGCGGCCCGCTGCGGCTCGCCGAGCGCGCCGCTCGACATCAGCTCCTGCACCTCGGCGTCCGAGTAGCCGAGCACGTCGCGCAGGATCTCCTCGGTGTGTTCGCCGAGCAGCGGCGAGCGCTTCACCTCGGTCGGCGAGTCGGAGAGCTTGATCGGATTGCCGACGGTCAGGTACTTGCCGCGGGTCGGATGGTCGACCTCGACCACGGTGCCGGTCTCCCGCAGCGCCGGCTCCTCGGCAAGCTCCTTCATCGACAGGATCGGCCCGCACGGAATGTCGTACTTGTTGAGGATGTTCATCGCCTCGAACTTGTCCTTGGTCATGGTCCATTCTTCGATGCGATCGAACACCTTCTTCAGCCGCGGCAGGCGCGCCTCGGGCGTCGCGTAATCGGGATCGGTCTTCCAGCCCGGCTCGCCGATCACGTCGCAGATCTTCTCCCACACCGGCGCCTGGGTAATGAAGTAGATGTAGGCGTTGGGATCGGTCTCCCAGCCCTTGCACTTGAGGATCCAGCCCGGCTGGCCGCCGCCCGAGTCGTTGCCGGCGCGGGGCACCGTGTCGCCGAACGGAATGCCCTGTCCGTACTGGCTGTATTCCTTGAGCGGGCCGTGCTTCAGGCGCTGCTGGTCGCGCAGCTTGACGCGGCACAGGTTGAGCACGCCGTCCTGCATGGCGGCGAGCACGCGCTGGCCCTTGCCCGTCGTGTTGCGCTGGTAGAGCGCGCAGACGATGCCGAGTGCCAGGTGCAGGCCGGTGCCGGAATCGCCGATCTGGGCGCCGGTGACCAGCGGCGGCCCGTCGAGGAAGCCGGTGGTCGACGCCGCGCCGCCGACGCACTGGGCGACGTTCTCGTACACCTTGCAGTCCTCGTACGGCCCGGGGCCGAAACCCTTCACCGAGGCCAGGATCATCCTCGGGTTCAGCTCATGGATGCGCTCCCAGCTGAAGCCCATGCGGTCGAGCACGCCGGGGGCGAAGTTCTCGACCAGCACGTCGCAGGTCTTGACCAGCCGCTCCAGCACCGCCTTGCCGTTCGGATCCTTGGTATTCAGCGTGATCGAGCGCTTGTTGGAGTTGAGCATGGTGAAGTAGAGGCTGTCGACATCGGGTATGTCGCGCAGCTGGCTGCGCGTGATGTCGCCCACGCCGGGACGCTCCACCTTGATCACGTCGGCGCCGAACCAGGCAAGCAGCTGGGTACAGGTCGGTCCGGACTGGACGTGGGTGAAATCGAGAATGCGAACGCCTTCGAGAGCTTTCATCGTGGTGTCCTCGTAATCTGGTAGCCGGCCGGGATCCGACTACTTCTTCGAGATCGCGCTTTGCGGGTTGAGGTTTCCGATCCGCCCGCTTTCCGTGCCGGCGGCGGGATCGATGGCCGCGTTGATGAGGGTCGGCTTGCCCGAATCCAGCGCCTCGTTCACTGCGCGGCTCAGTTCGTCGGGGGTCGTTGCGTGTACGCCGACGCCGCCGAATGCCTGCATCATCATCTCGTAGCGGGCGTCCTTGACGAACACCAGCGGCGCCGGGTCGGGACCGCCTGTCGGGTTGGTGTCGACGCCTCGGTAGATGCCGTTGTTGTTGAACACCACTACGCAGACCGGCAGGTTGTAGCGGCAGATCGTCTCCACCTCCATGCCGGAGAAGCCGAAGGCGCTGTCGCCCACCACCGCCAGCACGCGGTTGCCGGTCTCGATCGCGGCAGCGACGGCAAAGCCCATGCCGATGCCCATCACGCCCCAGGTGCCGACATCGAGGCGCTTGCGCGGCTGGTACATGTCGATGATGCCGCGCGCGAGGTCGAGCGTGTTGGCGCCCTCGTTGACGAGGATGGTGTCGGGACGCTCCTTGATGATGTTGCGCAGCGCGCCGAGTGCGGCGTGGAAGTTCATCGGGATGGCGTTGTTCATCAGCCGCGGCGCCATCTTGGCGATGTTGGCCTCCTTGCGGGCGTTGACCGCCTCGATCCACTCCGCCGGCGGCTGTGGCCAGTTGTTGCCCATGCGGTCGATCAGCGCCGACACGCAGGAGCCGATGTCGCCGACCACCGGCGCGGCGATCTCGACGTTGGAGTCCATCTCCCGCGGCTCGATGTCGATCTGGATGAACCTGGTCGAGAACGGTTCGCCCCAGGTCTTGCCCTTGCCGTGCGACAGCAGCCAGTTGAGCCGCGCGCCGATCAGCATGACGACGTCGGATTCCTTCAGCACCAGCGACCGCGCCGCGCCCGCCGACTGCGGATGGTTGTCCGGCAGCAGCCCCTTGGCCATGCTCATCGGCAGGAACGGGATGCCGCTCTTCTCGACCAGCGTGCGGATCTCGTCATCCGCCTGGGCGTAGGCTGCGCCCTTGCCGAGGATGATCAGCGGCCGCTTGGCGCCCTTGAGCACGTCCAGCGCCCGATCGACAGCCTCCGGGGCCGGGATCTGGGCGGGTGCGGGGTCGATGACCTTGACCAGCGACCTTGCGCCCTCGGCCGCATCCATCACCTGCGAGAACAGCTTGGCGGGAAGGTCGAGGTACACGCCGCCCGGCCGTCCCGAGACGGCGGCCCGGATGGCCCGCGCGATACCGATGCCGATGTCCTCGGCGTGCAGCACCCGGAACGCCGCCTTGCACAGCGGGCGGGCGATGGCGAGCTGGTCCATCTCCTCGTAGTCACCCTGCTGCAGGTCGACGATCTCGCGCTCCGACGAGCCCGAGATCAGGATCATCGGGAAGCAGTTGGTGTTGGCGTTGGCGAGCGCCGTCAGCCCGTTGAGGAAGCCCGGCGCCGACACGGTCAGGCAGATGCCCGGCTTCTTGGTCAGGAAGCCGGCGATGGCCGCCGCGTTGCCGGCATGCTGCTCGTGGCGGAACGAGATGACGCGCATGCCTTCGGCCTGGGCCAGCCGGCACACGTCGGTGATCGGGATGCCCGGCACCGCATAGATCGTGTCGATGCCGTTGAGCTTGAGTGCGTCGATGACGAGGTGAAAGCCGTCCGTCAGCTCCTGTTTAGTCACTACTTCGGACGATTCTCTTTCAACGCTCTCGACCATTGCTGACATTGGTTCGAACCTCCAGAACAGATTACGGATGCCCGGCGTGGTCCAGATCGATGGTCCGGGCGACGTGGTCGCGCAGCTTCAGGGTGTGCTCGCGGACCAGCCGCTCGGCCAGTTCGGTGTCCCGGGCCTCCAGTGCCTCGATGATGTGGGTGTGATCGACGACCGAGCGTCCGGCCCGGTCCTCCTCGGAAATGGTCCGCGCCCGGATCGCGCGAACGTGCATGAACAGCCCGCTCGCCATCTCGTTGAGCAGCTCGCACTTGCTCAGCTGCAGGATGGTCTGATGGAAGCGGATGTTGGCATCCGAATACTCGTCGATGTGAGCGTAGACCTCGTTGCCGGGGAAGCTCATGACCATCCTGCGCAGGCCGGCGATCTCGTCGTCGCTCGCGACCTGCGTCACGAGCCTCGCCGCCATGCTTTCCAACGCCGCCCAGACGGTGATCATCTCGAGGATCTCCGCCTTCGATTTGCGCACGATGTAGATGCCGCGCCGCGGAACGATCCTGACCAGGCCCTCGTGATCGAGGCGGGCCAGCGCCTCGCGCAGCGGCGTGCGCGAGATGCCGAACTGTTCCGACAGCTTGCGCTCGTCGAGGCGGAGCTGCGCATCCTCATGATAGATGTTCATGTTCTGGATCGCCGCCTTGAGCGCCGTGTAGATTCGATGCTTGAGGCTCTGTTCCTCGCCTATCGGGCTGACCTCGAGCTCGATCGTCTCCATGGTTTCCTGTCCTGCAAAACGACCCCCCGCCGCCGTGCATGACCGCGTTTCCGCGTCATGCACGAACGGCGGGCTGGCATTTCTGGTCCTTGGTACACCAAACACCACGCCCACTGCAAGTCAAGCGGGCATCTACGTGCCGGTTGTCCCCTCTACTGTCCTGGCGGCATCGCGACGGCGACGGCGCCAGGCAACGAACAGCGGGTAGATGAACAGCGCCACCCCCGCCAGCAGGAACATCAGCGACAACGGCCGGGTGACGAAGATGCTCATCTCGCCCTGCGACAGCAGGAGCGACTGGCGCAGCGACTGCTCAGCCAGCGGCCCGAGCACGATCGCCAGCACCGCCGGCGCCACCGGGTAGTCCAGCTTGCGCAGGAGATAGCCGGCAACGCCGAACAGCAGCATCAGCCAGACGTCGTGCAGGCTCTGCTCGGGTGCGTAGCCGCCCACGATGCACAGCACGAAGATGACCGGCGCCAGGATCGTGAACTTGAGCGTCAGCACCTTCACGAACAGCGGGATCATGGCGAGGTTGAAGATCAGCGTCGCCAGGTTGGCGATGTAGAGGCTGCCGATCAGGCCCCAGACGAAATCCGGATGCTCGGTGAACAGCAGCGGCCCCGGCCTCAGCCCCCAGATGATCATGCCGCCGAGCAGGATGGCGGTGGTCGGCGAGCCGGGGATGCCGAGGGTGAGCATCGGCAGCATGGAGCCGGTCGAGGCGGCGTTGTTGGCCGACTCCGGCGCCGCGACACCCTTCGGATTGCCCTTGCCGTAGGTGTCGGGGTCGTTCGCCATGGCCTTGGCCATGCCGTAGGCCATGAGCGACCCCGGCGTGGCGCCCGCGGCCGGCAGGATGCCGACGAAGTAGCCCAGCACCGACCCCATGACGGAGGTCATGAAGTACTCTTTCACCCGTTTCAGGTTGTCGAACAACGACCGCAGCGACGTCTTGACCTTGTGCACCTGTACGTCGCCGCGGGTCTGTTCGAGTGTCCACAGCATCTCGCCGATGCCGTAGATGCCGATGGCGAGCACCAGGAAGTTGACGCCGTGGTAGAAGCCCGACAGGTCGAAGAAGATCAGCCGCGGCCGGCCGGAGACGATGTCGAGGCCGACGGCGGCCAGCACCAGGCCGATGCAGATCGAGAAGATCGTCTTCGGAATGTCATCGCCGCCGAGACCGACGAACGTGGCGAACGCCAGCATCATCAGCGCGAACGTCTCGGGCGGGCCGAACCGCAAGGCGAACGCGGCAAGCGGCGGCGCGAACAGCGTGAACAGGACGACCGAGATGGTGCCGCCGATGAACGAGGCGATGGCGGCGATGCTGAGCGCATAGTCGGCCCTGCCCTGGCTGGCGAGCGGCCGTCCGTCGAAGACCGTCGCCACCGCCGTGGACGAGCCGGGTATTCCGAGCGTGATGGAACTTATGGCGCCCCCGTACATGGCGCCGTAGTAGATCGCCGCCAGGAAGATGATCGCCGCATTGGGCGGCACCAGGAACGTGACCGGCAGCAGGATGGCGACGCCGTTGACCGAACCCAGTCCCGGCATTGCGCCGATGAACAGGCCGACGACGCAGCCGATCAGCAGCATCGTCAGGTTGAGCGGCTCGAGCGATTCGAGCAGGCCCTGGCCGAGCAGCGGCAGTATCTCTCCCATGTGTGTCCCCTATTCTATGGTGGCGCGAGACTGTGTCTCGCCGCCGGTGCCGCGCGGTCTCAGTACATCAGGTCGTAGATCGGGTAGAACAGCGGCTCGGACATTCCTTTCGGCAGCGGTATCACGAGCAGGTATTCGAAGAATACGAAGACGACTATCGGGATCGCTATCGTGAGCACGATGCTCAGGGTCCAGGTATGCCCCCCCAGCACGCGCAGGAAGAACATCAGGAACACCATCAGCGATATGTAGATGCCGATGTAGTACGTGCCGAGCAGCAGCGCCGCCAGCGCGACCGTTGTCACCCCGATCAGGTACACGGCCTCCCGGTCCATGAAGATCTCGTCCGAGCGCGACTGCACCGTTATCCGCATGACCGTGCGGATGACGATGGCGACGCAGGACAGGAACATCACGGCCGACAGCCAGAACGGCCAGGCGCCCGCGCCGGGACCGCTGCCGGCGACCCAGCCGATCGAAAGCCCGTCGGTACTCTTGTACATGAAGGCGAGGGAGGCGAGCGCGAGCGCTATGCCCATCAGAAGTTCGGCAGTCCGGACTGTCATGCAGGTTCTCCCGGGAACGGCAACGACGCCGCTTTGTCGTAGCCGGCACGACCTGCCGCCGCGCCGTGTCGTTGCGCGAAAGATGCTCAGGGATCGCCCACGGCAAGGGTGCACGATCCACCCCTGCCGTGGTTTCTGCTCTGGTTATTGTGAGGTTATGGCCTCGGCGCCGACCTGTTCGATCAGGGCCTTGTGGCGCTCGAACTGGGCGGTGTGGAACTTGGCCAGGTCATCGCCGCCCAGGAACTCGTCGCAGGTCAGTCCATCGGACTCGCAGTAGTCCTGCCACTCCTGGGACTCGAACAGCGTCTTGAAGAGGTTGATGTACCACTCCTGAGCTTCCTTGGACATCCCCGGAGGGCCATTGATCGAGCGCTGCATGTAGTACTCGATGTCGTGGCCGAGTTCCTTGGCGGTCGGCACGTCGGGATAGGCCTCCATCCGCTCGCCGGTGAACTGCACCAGCGGCTTGCTCTGGCCGGCACGATGGAACTCGTTCTGTTCGGCCGGATTGTTGACCGTCGAGTTGATGTGCTTGCCGATCAGGTTCTGGGCCACTTCACCGCCGCCCGAGAACGGGATGTAGGTGATGTCCGTGCCGAACTCGGCTTCGATCATCGCGGTGAGGATCGAGTCTTCCTGGCCCGAGCCCGTTCCGCCCATCTTCCAGTCCTTGCCCTGCTCCTTGATCGCGACGACAAACGATTCCAGATCGTTGATCTCGGAGTCGGCAGGCACCCACAGGAGGAACGTATCGAGCGCCATGCGCGCGATCGGCGTGAACTTGGTTATGTCGACGCCCAGGTTCTCGTTGATGATCGGGGTGGTGTAGAAGCTGTTCAGCGTCACCAGGATGGTGTGATCGTCACCCGACTTGTCCTGCAGGTAGCGCAGCGCTTCGGCGCCCGAACCGCCAGGCTTGTTGATCGGGATGAACGGCCGTGGAGAAAGGTTCTTTTTCTCGATCAGGCCCTGCATCAGTCTGGCTATCTGATCGGCCCCGCCGCCGGTTCCGGCCATGATGATGAACTCGACCGGCTTTTGCGGCTGCCACTCGGCCGCCGCCTTGTCCGGTACTGCAGCACCAGCAAACCCGAAACTTAGCGCTGCCGCCAGTCCGAGCATGAGGCTCTTAGATCGTTGCATGCTAGTTCCTCCCATTTTGGGGGCGCCAAACGGGCACCCTCGACACCAGCAGATCGCGCCGTGGTGGTACGGCCGGTCTCTGGTATCTGGTTTATTGTATGCCTCAAATTGTAACTGGGTCAACGGGGCCCGGGTACTATCCCTGAAAGTCTCGACAGGCGAGTGCCTGCTGGTATATTGTATACCAAAGTATATCGGGGCGCCGGTCAGGCCGAAGCGAGTATAGCGGCACAACCGGACGGCCGGCAAACAGCCAGGGTGAGCAGGACAAATTCTGCCGTATGCGGAGGATGCCCATGGATCTGCATGAGTTCCAGTCGAAGGAGATCCTGTCCCGCTATGGCGTCGCCGTGCCACCCGGCCGCGTCGCATGGACGGCCGAGGAAGCCGAGTCGATCGCCCGCGAGCTCGACGCCCGCAGGTTTGCCGTCAAGGCGCAGGTCCATGCCGGCGGCCGCGGCCGCGCCGGCGGCGTGCGGCTCGCCGCCACCTCCGACCAGGTGCGCTCGATCGCGGCCGACCTCCTCGGCACCACGCTGGTCACCGAGCAGACCGGCCCTGCCGGCCGCACCGTGCGCCGGGTCTACGTGGAGGCCGGCGTGGAGGCGAAGCGCGACCTCTACGTTGCAGTCCTGGTGGACCGCCGGCTCGGAGCGGTGACGCTGATCGCCACCCGTCGCGGCGGCGAGGACATCGAGGAGCGCGTCGCCCGCGACCCGTCGATCGTGGAGCGCCTTGAAATCCCCCCCGACGGCATCGGTGGGGCGGACTATGCCGGGTTTGCCGCGCGGCTCGACCTCGACGGCGCGGCAGGCGAGCACGCCGCGGTGCTGTTTCGCAACCTTGTCCAGGCGTTCTTCGACCTCGACGCGAGCCTGATCGAGATCAATCCGCTTGCGGTTACCGCCGCCGGCGACGTCGTGGCCCTCGACGTGAAGCTGGTGCTCGATGACAACGCGCTGTTCCGCCACCCCGACCTCGCCGAGCTCCGCGATGTCGATTCGCTCGACCCCGTCGAGCTCCAGGCCCAGCGCAACGAGATCAACTTCGTGCGCATGGACGGCGACATCGGCGTCGTCGTCAACGGTGCCGGGCTGGCGCTCGCCACCCACGACATGCTGCGCGACGCCGGCGGCAGGCCGGCCAACTTCATGGACATCCGCACCACCGCCAACAGCATCGACATCGCCCGCGGCCTCGATCTCCTGTTCGGCAACCCGGGGGTGAAGGTGGTGCTCGTCAACATCCACGGCGGCGGGATGACCAGGTGCGATACCGTGGCCGAGGCGATCGGCATCTCGGTCCGGCGCTCCGGCCGCAGGCTGCCGATCGTCTATCGCGCCGCCGGCAACAACGCCGAGTTCTCGCGCACCGTCCTCAACAACTGCGGCGTCGCCTACATGCCGGCCGACGACATGGCGCATGCGGTTGCGCTTGCCGTCGCCGCCGCCCGCGGGGAGGCGGCGTGATGGCGGTGCTCGTCGATCTCGGAACCAGGGTGCTGTGCCAGGGCATGACCGGCCGCGCCGGCACCTACCACACCGGCCGCGCCATCGCCTACGGCACCAGGGTCGTCGCCGGCGTCACTCCCGGCAAGGGCGGAACCCGCCACCTCGACCTGCCGGTATTCGACACCGTCGCCGAGGCGGTCGCCGAGACCGGCGCCAACGCGTCGATGATCTTCGTGCCGGCGCCCAGCGCGGCGGCGGCGATGATCGAGGCGATCGAGGCCGAGATCCCGCTCGTCGTCTGCGTGACCGAGCGGGTGCCGGTGCTCGACATGGTGCGCGTCCGCCATGCCCTCGCCGGATCGAAAACCCGCCTCGTCGGCCCCAATTCGCAGGGCGTGCTTGCCCCCGGCGTCTGCAAGATCGGCGTCATGGGGACGGTGCATGCCCGCCCCGGCGGCATCGGCATCGCCTCGCGCACCGCATCGCTGACCAGCGAGATCGCCGCCAACCTGAGCGCCGTCGGTCTCGGCCAGTCGACCACCATCGGCATCGGCGGCGATCCGGTTCACGGCATCGGCTTCGTTGACTGCCTGAAGCTGTTCATGGCCGACGAGGCCACCGAAGGGGTGATCCTGATCGGCGAGATCGGCGGTTCCGAGGAAGAGCAGGCGGCGGAATATCTGAGGGCGGAGAAACCGTCGAAGCCGGTGGTCGCCCTGGTCGCCGGCCGCCACGCCCCGCCGCAGCGCCGCATGGGCCATGCCGGGACGCTGACCATCTTCGGCCGCGGCGACGCGGCAAGCAAGATCGAGGCGCTGCGCCAGGCTGGCGCGATCATCGCCCCCGACGCCCATCACGTCGCCGACGCCATGCGCGAGGCGCTGGGGCGGCGCTGACGGTGGGCGCCGCCGCCGGCGGCGGCACACCGGCAACGCGGCGGCGACGCTCCGGGGGCCCTCCGGCGACGGCGGCGGCGGCACCGGCGGCGGCAGCAGATTTTGCTTGACCCCTGCTGTCCCCCCGCACAGCTTCCGGCCAGCTTCGTGTCGCTACAGAGGGGTTATCGATGAAGATCTGCATCTACGGTGCCGGCGCGATCGGCGGCTATGTCGGGCTGATGCTGGCGGAAGGCGGAGCCGAGGTGTCGATGATCGCCCGCGGGCCGCACCTCGCCGCGATCCAGGACCGCGGACTGAAGATCATCTTTGCCGATGGCGAGAAGACGGCCCGGATACCGGCGAGCGACAATCCGGCGGACTTCGGCCCCCAGAACTACGTGATCGTCGCCCTCAAGGCGCACCAGGCGTGGGAGTCCGCCGACAAGATGGCGCCGCTGCTCGGCCCGGACACCGCCGTCGTCACCTGCCAGAACGGCATTCCCTGGTGGTACTTCTACGGCATCGAGGGGCAGTTCGCCAATCTGCGGCTGGAAAGCGTCGATCCGGGCGACCGCCAGTGGACCGCGATCGGCCCCGAGCGCGCCATCGGCTGCACCGTCTACCCGGCAACCGAGATCATCGAGCCCGGCGTGATCCGTCACATCTACGGCGACAAGTTCGGCCTCGGCGAGCCGACGCGGGTCGAGACCCAGCGCATCCGCGACCTCGCCGCCGCCTTCGAGGCAGGCGGCCTCAAGCCGCGCATCCATCCCGAGATCCGCAACGACATCTGGCTGAAGCTGTGGGGCAACCTGTGCTTCAACCCGATCTCGGCGCTGACCCGGGCGACGCTCGACGTGGTTGCCACCGATCCCGGCACCCGCGCCCTCGCCCGCAACATGATGCTGGAAGCCGAGCGCATCGGCCGCCGGCTCGGCGTCCATTTCCGGGTCGACGTCGAGCGCCGCATCGACGGCGCCGCGAGGGTCGGCGCCCACCGCACGTCGATGCTCCAGGACCTCGACCGCAACCGCCCGCTGGAGATCGACGCGCTTCTCACCGTGGTCCAGGAGATGGGCCGCATGGTCGACATCGAGACACCGTACATCGACAGTGTGCTGGCGCTGGTCCAGCAGATGGGCCGGGTCGCCGGCGTCTACCCGACCTTCCCCGAGCCGGACCTCGCCGACGATCCCGAGTCCGCGGCGATCGACTGACGGCACGGGCCGGCCCCCCGGCCCGGAACCGGCTGCGCAGGCGCCACGTTGTGGGGCCATGGATAGGGCTCCCGCGGATCGTCGCGCCGTGTCCGGGCAACGGTCGACGGAGCCGGCGCCCGGCGCCGGCGACGACCCGGTGCCTGCCTCGCTCTCCGAGGCCCGCCGGCTGGCCGCGGCCTGCACTCGCTGCCCGCTCTACCGGAACGCAACCCAGACGGTGTTTGGCGAAGGCCCGGCCGGAGCGAGGTTGTTGCTCGTCGGCGAGCAGCCGGGCGACCGGGAGGACATCGCCGGAAGGCCGTTCGTCGGCCCCGCCGGTGCGGTCCTCGACCGGGCGCTTGAGGCGGCGGGAATCAAGCGCGCCGACGTCTTCGTCACCAACGCGGTCAAGCATTTCAAGTTTGCCCAGCGCGGCAAGCGGCGCCTGCACAAGAAGCCGGACGCCGGCGAGATTGACGCCTGCCGCTGGTGGCTCGATCTCGAACTCCGGTTCGTCGCACCCGCCGTCGTTGTCGCCATGGGGGCGACGGCACTGCGCGGCGTGCTCGGCCGGACCACCAGCGTGTCCTCGCTCCGC
>Ga0079224_100010640_pt1 | contig 12631 bp, 7 predicted proteins | sample Stecom2015_FD_80414 | JGI IMG/M metagenome (GOLD analysis project Ga0079224, IMG submission 80414) | Agricultural soil microbial communities from Utah to study Nitrogen management - Steer compost 2015 | ecosystem: Environmental > Terrestrial > Soil > Agricultural land | place: USA: Utah...
ATCGGAGTGGATGTCCGGCCTCTTCGCGCAGGTCACGCCGTACCAGGTGCACGTGAAGTTCGGGCACTTCGACACGCTCGTCTGGGTCACGAGCCTCGCGACCGGCGAGCCGGTGCGCGGCGCGGACGTTTCGATCTACGTCGACCGTATCTCGTCGCTCGCGGGCGGCGACGTGCTCGCGCGCGCGCGGACCGACGCTTCGGGAATCGCGCGTCTTCCGGGCAGCGACACGCTCGATCCCGACGTCGCGCTGCTTTACGGCTGCAGTGTCCGTAGCGACGACTGCCCGAGGCTCTTAGTGCGCGTCGACGGCCGCGACGGTTTCGCGTTGCTGCCGCTCGACTACCGCTTCGACGTGAATGTCTACCGCGCGTCGAGTTTCACGGTCTTCCCCGATCGAAGGCCGCGCTACGGCCACCTGCACGCGTGGGGCGTGACCGCGCAAGGCGTGTATCGCGCCGGAGACACGATCGAATACAAGCTCTATGTCCGCGATCAGAGCAACGATACGTACGTGCTGCCGCCGCGCGGGCCGTACATGCTGGAGATCATCGATCCGACGGGGCAAACCGTGCACGTGCTGCGCGGCGTCGAGCTCTCGGAGTTCGGCACGTTCGCGGGCGAGTACAAGACCGCGACGAATGCCGCGGTAGGCTGGTATCAGTTCCAGCTCACGTACGAGCGCGAAGCGCGCGCACCGATTCCCGATACCGAGGCGCCGGAGTATCTGCGCAGCATCGTGCTCCAGCCGCTCCGCGTGCTCGTCAGCGATTTCACGCCGGCGGCGTTCGGCGTGACGACCTCGCTCGCCGGCGATCGGTTCGAGTCGGGCGACGAGGTCGCCGCGGAGCTTCGCGCCGCGCTCTTCTCGGGCGGCCCCTACGGCGACGCCGATGCGCGCATCACGCTGACGTTGAATCCGCGGCCTTTCGTCTCGCCGCATCCGGTCTCCACGGCCTTCACGTTCGGCGGCCCCGTGCCGCCTCAGCCGATCACGGTCGCGCGCGCCGAGGAGCGGGTCGGCGCTGACGGCACGTTGCGCCGCGTGTTCGCGTTGCCGCCCGATCTCGGCACGCGCGCGGTGTTCGGAAGGCTCACGGCCGAAGGCGCGGTGCGCGACGATCGCGGCCGCTACATCGCGTCCTCGGCGTCGGCCGAGTTCGTTGCGGTCGACCGGCTCGTCGGCCTCAAGGCGCGGCGCTGGCTCTTCACGGCGACTCAAGAGGCCGAGATCGACTATGTCGTTGTCGATCCGAGCGGCGCGCCGGCCCCGGGCACGCGCGTCGCGATCGCGATCGAGCGGCTCGAGACGCGCGCCGCGCGCGTGCGAGGCGCGGGGAACGCGTACATCACGCAGTTCGTCGAGGAGTGGGTGCCGGCCGGCGAATGCGCGGGCGTGTCGGGCGCGGCGCCCGAGGTTTGTCGTTTCGTGCCGGATGCGCCGGGCCGCTATCGCGCGACGGCTTCGATCGAGGATACCGAGGGACGCCGGCACGAGACCGTGCTCGACCTCTGGGTCGCGGGGGCGGGCCGCGTCGTCTGGCACGGCGCGAACGATGACGTGCTCGAGATCGTTCCGGAGACGACCGAGCTTTCGGTCGGAGACACCGCGCGTTACCTGATCAAGAATCCGTATCCCGGCGCGTACGCGCTGATCACGGTCGAGCGCTACGGCGTGCTCGAGCAGCGCGTCGAGCGTCTCGAAGGCAGCACGCCGACGATCGAGATCGATATAGAGCCCAGGCATCTGCCGGGTTTCTATCTCTCGGTGCTCGTGATCTCGCCGCGCGTCGAGGCGCCGCCGCCCGAGCCCGGCGAGATCGATCTCGGCAAGCCTTCGTTCAAGATCGGCTACGTCGCGGTGCCGATCGAGGATCCGGCGAAGCGGATCGACGTCGCCGTGCGCGCCGAGCGCGAAACGTACAAGCCTCGCGAGACGGTTCGCGTCGAGATCGAGGCCGCGCCGCGCATCCGCGATCGGCGCGAGCCGATCGAGGTCGCGGTCGCGGTGCTCGACGAGGCCGTGCTCGATCTCGTGCCGGGCGGCGCAACGGCGTTCGATCCGTACCGCGGCTTCTTCGGGCTCGACGGTCTCGACGTGCTGAACTACAGCCTGATCACGCGTCTCGTCGGCCGGCAGAGCATCGAGAAGAAGGGCGCGAATCCGGGCGGCGACGGGGGTGCCGCGCTCAGCATGCGCTCTTCGTTCGAGCTCGTGAGCTACTGGAATCCTTCGCTCGTGCTCGACCGTCGCGGGCGGGGAAGCTTCGAGCTCGAGCTGCCGGATAACCTCACCGGCTGGCGCGTGCTCGTGCTCGCCGCGACGCCGTCCGACCGGTTCGGCCTCGGCGAGACGCGCTTCAACGTGAATCAGCCGACCGAGATACGGCCGGCGATGCCGAATCACGTGACCGAAGGCGATCGGTTCGACGCGGCGTTCACGGTCATGAATCGGACCGACGCGGAGCGCGAGATTCGCGTGAGGATCGTTGCCGAGGAAGGCGCCGTCGCGCGGGGCGACCGCGTCGATGCGGCTTCCGCTGCCGATGGGGTTTCGATCGAGCACGTCGTGCGTCTCGCGCCTTTTGCAAGAGCGACCGTGTCGCTGCCGGTCGAGGCGGCCGCGCGCGTGCCTTTCGATCGCGATCGGCCGGCCGGCACGATGCGCTTCGCGGTCACCGCCGGCGATGCGCAAGATCGAGACGGCTTGCTGCACGAGCTCGTCGTGACGAAGCGTCAGCGGCTCGAGACCGCGGCCGTCCACGGCACGCTCGATACCGGCCGCGCTGAAGTGCCGATCACGGTTCCGACGGCGATCCGCCGCGACGCGGGCGAGATCGGCGCTGTGCTGTCGCCGACCGTGATCGGCAATCTCGACGGCGCGTTCCGTCACGTCCGCGACTACCCGTTCACGGCGTGGGAGCAACGCTTGACGAAGGCCGTGCTCGCGGCGCATTTCGTCGAGCTCGAAGGCTACCTCGATCCGACTCTCGAATGGCCGGAAGCCGAGTCGCTGCCGACGCGCACGCTCGCCGATGCCGCGAGCTTCCAGGCGCCGAACGGGGGCATGACCTATTTCGTTGCGCGCGACGAATTCGTGAGCCCGTATCTCTCCGCGTATACGGCGCTCGCTTTCGCGTGGCTTGCGGACATGGGGCATCCCGTTCCCGAGGCCGTCGAGACGCGGCTTCACGAGTACCTCGAGACCTTCCTCCGCACCGACACGGCGCCCGACTTCTACACGCGCGGCATGGCGTCGACGGTGCGTGCGGTCGCGCTCGCCGCGCTCGCGAAGCGCGGGCGGCTCGCGCTTGCGGATCTCGAGCGTTATCGGCCGCACGTCGAGCGGATGAGCCTGCTCGGGCGCGCGCATTACCTCCAGGCGGCGCGCCTGGTCGAAGGCGGCGCTGCGATCGCCGCCGAGGTCGAAGCGCTGCTGATGAGCAGTGCGAACCGCACCGGCGGACGCATCCAGTTCGACGAGGTGCTCGACGACGGTTATGCGCGGATCTCCGTGACGCCGCTCATCGGTCAATGCGCGATCCTGAGCGCGCTCGCCGACGGCGGTCCGTCGACGTTCGACGACGTGCCTTACGAGCTCGTGCGGACGATCGTTACCGCGCGCGGCCGGCGCGATCATTGGGAGAACACGCAGGAGAACGCGTTCTGCACGCGGGCGCTGATCGACTACGCCGCCCGTTTCGAAGCCGCCGCGCCGAACTTGGCGGTCACGGTCTCGCTCGACGGCGAGCCGCTCGGTTCGGCGCGCTTCGGCAGCGTGCGCGACGAGGCCGTCGTGCTCGCGCGGCCGATCGGGACGAGCGATCCGGGCGGCGAGCGCCGTCTCGGCATCGAGCACGAAGGCGACGGCAGGCTCTATTACACGGCGCGGCTCACGTACGCGCGCGAGGGGGATACCGAGAGCGCGATCAAAGCCGGCATCGATCTACGGCGCGAGTTCAGCGTGCAGCGCGACGGCGAGTGGGTGCTGCTCGGCTCGCCGGCCGAGCTTCGCCGCGGCGAGCTCGTGCGCGTCGATCTCTTCGTCTCGGTGCCGTCCGCGCGCCATTTCGTGGTCGTGGACGATCCCGTGCCGGGAGGGCTCGAGCCGTTGAATCCCGAGCTCGCGAACGTTTCGCAGGTCGATGCGGCCCACGGCGACTACGAGGCCGCCGGCGGTTCGTGGTGGTTCGAGCTCAGCGACTGGCGCGGTTACGGTGTCTCGCGGTGGAGCTTCTACCACCAGGAGATCCGGCACGACGCGGTGCGGTTCTATTCCGAGTACCTGCCGCCCGGCAACTATCACCTGTCGTATACGGCGCAGGCGATCGCGGACGGCGTCTTCGCCGTGCTGCCGGCGAAGGCCGAGGAGATGTACGACCCGGATGTCTACGGGATGACGCCGTCGCTGTCACTCACGGTCGAGCCGGCGGTGGGAGTGCCCTCGGAACGACCATGATCTTATTGATGAACTCGGCACAGCATACGGCTAGGTTACACACCTAACGCCGCTTTTGACCTCGGCTGAGCGCGTTCACTTGGTTCGACGGATGGCGTCGACAAAAGCCGCATCGATTCTATGTCTCTCGTCGCAACAATGGTACAGCTCGTTATGCGGCTTCGCCCCGTGATATAGGTGCACTACAACTCCTTCTTGCTTCGCTACTTCGATCGCCGGCAAGAAGTCGCTGTCACCGGCAACTACCATCGCATCGGTAATCTGGTGTTTTGCAGCGAGTTGGACGAGGTCCACACCAAGAAGGATGTCGACCCGCTTTTGCTCAAACTGCGGCCGACCGTCGATCATGCCCCGATACTCGAGTTTTCCTAGGCGGACTTGGAACCGAGGAATCTTCGTAAGAGCGTGATGAAACCGTTGTCGTCTTGAGAATCGCTCTCGCTCTTCCTCACTAGGGTTCGTAGGAGATTGGTAAGGAAGGCAGTCGTAGTAGTACGCGCGAAGGAGTTCTCGATTTCCAGCAATTCGAGTCACTAAAGCAGAGAAGTCGACGGGCGGGCGATCGAACTCCTCTTTGAGGAGATACTCCAGGTACGCACCATCGATGAATATCGCAGCGCGGGACATAAACGCTCCCCCAATAAAAAGGGCGCTGCCCACGTGCGCAGCGCCCGTCATTCCTATCTGACATCCCACGTAGGAACGTCAGGGAGCATTTACGCTGGCAAGGCTAGTCACCCTTAGGGTGTGCGTCAATAGGTTTTTGCGAAACTCGTTAAGCGGTTCCGCTTTATACGTATAAGCGGCGGATCCCAAATTTTGCAAGTGCGACCTTCTCCAAATGCGGAGAATTAGAACTCATTGACCAAAAAGGGTTCTTCGCCTTGCTTCTAGCATGCTAAGCCTCGCCCAGCAAAATGACCTCTTGGCTGGCGTGATCAAAAGCCGAGCCCTCTGACCGTCCAGCCGTCGCCCAGGCTGCCGAGGTTGGCGGACCGCCGGCTGCGGAACCGCGCGTGGAGCGCCGCGCGTTTGTCCGCGAGCCAGTCCTCCGTCGTGATGTCGAGCGGGAGCCCGGCGAGTCGGCGTCGCTCGGTCTCGGCCTCGCGATACTTCACGAATTCGTCGTAGGCCTCGACTTCGTCCGCGAGGAGCCGCAGCACGAGCTCGGCGAAGATCGCATCGTCCAGAAAGCCCAGCCCCGGCGTTTGATCGGGAATCAGGTCGTTCGGATTCACGAAATAGGCGAGGGCGTTCAGGATGCGCTCGGCGTCCTCGGGCTCGAGCTTCCACGTCTCGTCCTCGAGCATCGCGACAAGCTTACCGAGCCCCTCGATGCGCGAGCGAATGAACCCTTCCGGTTTTCGCTCGGCAGCCGGGTCCACGAGCCGCCGCGCGGCGGCAATGATCTCTTCGCGGCTCTTGGCCTGTGCGACTTGCCGCGCTTCATCGAAGATCGTGCGAAAGCGCTTGAGGTCCTCTTCTCCGAGCTCGAACTCGATCTTGATGCCCATCGCTGTCTCCGCCCGCACGGGATGCCGAACAGGCTAGCAGCATAACCGATGCCGATCGCCTGCGGGTTCCCGCTACGCAGCGGCCGGGGGGGGGGGGAGATCCGAAAGCACCGCTAGAGGCTCTCCTCGAACCGCACGGCAGGCCGGCGTGCCGCGTAGAGCACCCCGATGCCCGCGAGCAAGAGTCCCGCGATCACGAGCGGCATCGCGCTCTCGCCCGGATCGGCAACGACCCGGATCACCCGCGCGGCGATCAGGCCGAGGCAGACGAGCGCGCCGAGGAACGGCACGATCGCCGGCAGCTCGAACCGTCCGGCCGGCTCGTCCGAGCGGCGCTTCAGCACGATCAGCGCCACGTTCACGATCACGAACACGAAGAGCAGCAAGAGGCTCGTCGCCGCCGCGAGTGCCGCGATGTTGCCGACGAGCGCGAGGGCGATGACGATCACGAGCAGCACGGCGATCGCGACGTGCGGCGTGCGGGTTTTCCGGTGCACCTTGCCGAGCGCGTCCGGCACGAGGCGGTCTTGCGCCATGCCGTAAAGCAGGCGCGAGCCCATGATGTAGTTGATCAGCACCGTGTTCGCGACCGCGAACAGCGTGATGAAGCCGAACACCCATCCGGGGAGCCACGGCGCGGCGCGCGACGTGATCTGCTGCAGCGGTGCGCCGAGCTCGACGTTGCCGAGATCGCGGTAGTCGACGACGGAGACCGCCGTGATCGCGACCGCGATGTAGATGATCGCGGTGATCGAAAGCGCCAGCACTATGCCGAGCGGCATCGTCCGCTCCGGCCGCTTGACCTCCTCGGCGACGTTCAGCATGTCCTCGAAGCCGATGAACGCGAAGAACGTCAGCACGGCACCGGAAGCGATCAGCGAGAAATCGAAGCCTGCGTTGGGATTGGCGGCCGACGTCGGCGTCTCGAGGTAGTCGACGCTGCCCCAGTAGCGCATGCCCGCGGCGATCACGAACAGAAGCCCCGCGACCTCGATCAGCGTGCAGATCCAGTTCGCCCAGACCGACTCGCGGATGCCGATGAAATTGATGAGCGCGATGAAGCCGATGAACGCGAACACGAGCGCCGGCGCCGGCACCGCGCCGAGCAGCGGAACGCGGTCGAGAAACACCGCGAGATTCGCGGCGAAGACGTTGCTGCTCGTTGCCATCGAAGTGAGCCCCGATGCGACGACCGCAAGCCCCACGACGTACGCGAGCCATCGCAGCCGATACGCGCGATACACGATATGGGACGCGCCGCCGGCGCGAGGGAGCCTCGACGCGAGCGATGCGTACGAAAGACCGGTCAGCATCGCCGCGACCATCGAGCTGACGAACGCAAGCCAAACCGCGTTACCGAGGCTCGACGCGGCGACGCCGATCGTCCCGTAGATGCCAGCGCCGACCATGTCGCCGACGCCGAAGACGACGAGGCTCGCAAGCCCGATGCGCCGGGCGAGCGAGGGCTCGCCCCGATCCGTCGTGTTGGCGGCGCCCCGCACGCCCGAATCGCTCATGCAGAGTTCTCCGTCGCGGCCGCGCCGCGTTTGCGCCGCCATTACTCGCTTGTGACGGGGGCGATGTCAACCCGCATCGGACGTTCGAGGTCTCGTGCTGGAGCGGTAGGCTCACCGAAGGTAGCCGAGCTTGTCGCCTCGGGGCGGCCGGACGGGCATCCTACGGCGAAGGCCGGCGCGATACCCGCGTCGGCGCGGGCGCGAGGGCACCGATGGCGTCATCCTGGCCGAAGCTCGATTATCTTTCGTGGCGAGACACGTGCTCGGCGCTGCACCTCTATCTGCAGATCGTCGGCAAGTATCGCTTGGCGCGCACGCCTTGGATCAACCACTCGTGGCACGCGACGTTCTATGTCACGCCGCGCGGCTTGACCACGTCGATGATTCCCGACGGCCCGGGCGGGATCGAGGTCGTGCTCGATCTCGTCGACCATGCCGTCGTCGGCAGCGCATCGGACGGGCGCACCGAGCGTTTCGATCTCGGTCCGACGACGGTGAGCGCGTTTCACGGGCGCTTCCTCGACCTCGTGCGAGCGCTCGGCGGCACGCCGAAGATCCACGGCCGGCCGAGCGAGCTTCCCGATCCCGTTCCTTTCGCCGAGGATCGGACGCCGCGGCCGTACGACGCCGACGCGGTATCGCGTTTCCATCAAGCGCTGATTCGAATCGATCGTGTGCTGAAGCGCTTCCGCACCGGATTCGTCGGCAAGGCGAGCCCGGTGCATCTCTTCTGGGGCGCGCTCGATCTCGCGGTGACGCGCTTTTCCGGCAGGCGCGCGCCGCTTCATCCGGGCGGATTCCCGAGCACGCCGGACGAGGTGACGCGCGAGGCGTATAGCCACGAGGTATCGTCCGCCGGATTCTGGCCGGGCGCGGGCCTCGACTATCCCGCGTTCTACTCGTACGCGTATCCCGAGCCGGCGGGATTCAAGACGGCCCGCGTCGAGCCCGCCGAGGCGTTCTACGCGGAGCTCGGCGAGTTCGTGCTGCGCTACGACGCGGTGCGCGAATCCTCGGACCCGGACGCTTTGCTGATGTCATTTCTCGAGAGCACGTATCGCGCCGCCGCTGAGCTCGGCGGGTGGGATCGCGCGGCGCTCGAGTGCCCGATCGGCGAGCCGCTTCGTCCGCGGCCCCTCTGATGCGATCTACCGAGCGTCTCAGAACGCGCGCACGGGCCGCACGACGATCGTCGCCAACGATTTCGAGACCTGCACGACGCTGCCGCCGCCCGCGAAGTCGATCGTGAGCCCGCCGGTCGCATCGAGCTCCGTCGAGCTCGCATACGACATCGTCTGGAAGCCGTACGTGTAGTGGAAGTTCGCCCGTCGTGCGAGCACCTTGTGCATCGCGCCGAGCTCCTTCAGCGACGGCAGGAACCAATCGTCGTACCCGTTGATCTCGGCATCGGCCGCGATCAGCGCCGCCGTGCATCCTGCGTCGACCAGCAGCGTGGTATTCGCGGCGCCGGCACCGATCTCCTCGGCCGTCGCGCCGACGAGCGTTCCCGAGCAGCCCCACGTGGTCCACGGGTCGTGCTTGCCGGCGTTCCAGTTCTTGGGCGCGGCTTCGAGGTAACGCCAGCCGTGCTCGCGGTAGCCCTTGTCATAGAACACGATGCCGCCGGCCGGGCCGATCTGCCCGACGGCGTACGGCTTTTCGGCCGTGCGCACGAGGCGAACGTTGGCTCCGTCGGTGTGCGGGATCGGAGTCGCCTCGCCGGTTCCGAAAAAGACGATCCAGGCCCGCCCCGCTTCACCGGAGAAGGGTGTCGAGGTCCACACCGAATGCTGAAAATGGCTCACCAGCGGGAAGAACACCGTATTGAGCGCGGGGTTGGCGCGACAGTGCTCGACGATGGTCGCCAGCTCCGCACGGGTCGGCAGCCGCCAGTCGTCGTAGCCCGCATTAGTCGAGTTGGCGGCCTCCTGGAGTGCGAGATTCCACGGCAGCGTCGTCGGCGTGCCGGCGCACAGAGCCTCCGGGGCCGGATCCTGACCCAGCCGGCAACGCGTCCACATCAGCCCGGTGCGCTTGTGTGTGACCGTGCCTGCGACGTTGTCGTGCTCGAAGGCCGAGTTCGGCGTCGTTTCGCCGATCTGCGGATTGTCGCATTGCGGACCGGCGGCGGCGATCATCGGCACGAGCAGGCAAAGAATCCACAAGCTTCGCGTCATGGTTGGTCTCCGCTCACTCGCCCGCCCGCACCAGTCGCAGGCGGAGCCGGGCACTCTTGGACGCGAGGACCAGCCGCCCGTCGTCGAAGATGAGGCCCCACGCGAACGAGCCGTCTATCGCGAAAGGCGTGCTGGTCCAGTAAGGCGTTCCGTCGGCCGCAACGTCGGGGAAATAGTCGGGATCGATCGCGGGCCCGACACGGCCGTGATGCACGATCGACGCGAGCTCGCCCGCGGTCGGCAGACGCCAATCGTGAAAGCCGCAGAGGCCTTCCGCGTTCACGGCGTCGACGTAGGCTTCCGTGTCGCAGTCGGAGAGGGCACACACGCCTCCGTTCGCGCTGCCCGGGTCGCCGCCGTTCGTCGCGGAATCGGCCCGCGGAGGGGATCACGCGATGAGCGCGTCATGCGTGGAATGATTCACAAAATCGAACGTCTAACGGCTTGGTGCGTTCCGTCGGTGCTTCGGAGGCGGGGAGGGCTTTACGCGCATGGGGCGAGGGCAGATGCTAGCGTCGTCATGGTCCCCGGGATCTCTGCTGCGCCGATCGATCCACGATGACTCGGTCTGATCCACGCGAGCGCGCGACGCACGACGCCGGATCCACTCCGCGGCTGCGGCACCGTAAACGGTCGCGGGTCCGGCTTGCCGCGTCGATGGCGGCGTCGACGTTTGCGCTCGCCGCGCTTCTGCTCGCGATCGCAACGCTCGTCTCGCTCGCCCCGCTGCCGCAGTCGCTCGACGTGCCGCTGCTCGACGAGCGCCGCGATGCGCTCGCCGCAGGGATGAGCGAGAGGAGCGCGTCGGTGCGTATCGTCGACCGCCGCGGCGAGCCGCTCAGCGCGAGCTACGCGGGCGAGTGGAACCTGCACGACCGAGCGGCGCTTCACGACGTGCCGCGTTTCCTGCGCGACGCGTTCATCGTCGCCGAGGATCGGCGCTTCTACTCGCATCGCGGCGTCGACTGGCTTGCGCGGCTCGCGGCGCTCGCGACGAACGTCGCGCATCGAGACGCAGTGCGCGGCGCGAGCACGATCACGGAGCAGGTCGTGAGGATGATCCATCCGCGGCCTCGCACGATATGGAGCCGCTGGGTCGAGGGCTTCGACGCGATGCGCCTCGAGCGGAGGTTCTCCAAGGCCGAAATTCTCGAGTTCTATTTGAACCAGGTGCCGTACGCGTCGAATCGCCGCGGCGTCGTGCAGGCCGCACGACATTATTTCGCGCGCGATCTCGACACGTCGAGCCGCCGCGAGATGCTGACGCTCGCAGTGCTCGTGCGGGCGCCGTCTCGCCTCGATCCGTGGCGTCATCCGCAGGCGGCCGATGCGGCGGTCGCGCGGCTTGCGGAACGGCTGACCGAATACGGCGTGCTCGATGCGGCCGAGCGCGAGCGCGTGCTCGGGACGCCGCTCGAGCTCGCATCGCCGCGCCTTCCGGTCTTCGCGCCGCATTTCGTCCGTCACGCCCGCCGCGAAGCCGGGCGGCTCGCACTCGATCGAAGAACGATCGTGAGCACGCTCGACGGCCGGCTGCAGTCGACCGTGCAACGCTTGCTCGATCGACGCATCGAGCATCTGTCGACGCGCGGCGCGGGGCACGGCGCTGTGCTCGTCGCCGATCACGTGACGGGCGAGGTGCTCGCGTGGGTCGTCGCTGGAGGCGGCTCGGAGACGCCCGCGACGCATATCGATGCGGTGCTCACGCGGCGGCAGCCGGGCTCGGCGCTCAAGCCTCTGCTCTACGCGCTCGCGTTCGACAGCGGCCTCGGTCCCGCGGATATCGTCGTGGACGCGCCGCTGACGGAGATGATGCCCGGCGGGCTGCACAGCTACCGCAACTACAGCGGGCATTTCTACGGCCCGGTGACGTTGCGCGACGCGCTCGGCAACTCGTTGAACATTCCGGCGGTGAAGGTGCTGCAGCGGGTCGGGGCGGCGCGCTATCTCGATACGCTGCGCGCGCTCGGCTTCGATTCGTTGACCGAGCATCCCGACTTCTACGGCGACGGTCTTGCGCTCGGGAACGGCGAGGTCTCGCTGCTCGAGCTCGTCGAAGCGTATGCCGCGCTCGCGCGCGGCGGGGCATATCGGCCGCTCCGCGTGCTGCGCGACGATCCGTCGCCTGCCGCGACGCGGCCCGTGTTTTCGCCGGAGGCCGCGTCGATCGTCGCCGACATTCTTTCCGATCCCGACGCCCGGGCGCTCGAGTTCGGACGCGACAGCGTGCTCGCGTTCCCGGTGCAAACCGCCGTGAAGACGGGGACGTCGAGCGATTTCCGCGATGCATGGGCCGTCGGCTTCGACCATCGGCACGTCGTCGGCGTCTGGATCGGCGATCTCGATCAACGTCCGACCGACGGCATCACTGGCTCGACCGGCCCTGCGCTCGTGCTGCGCGCGGTGTTCGCGGAGCTCACGCACGGCACGCCGAGCCGGCCGCTCTATGTGAGCCCAAAGCTCGCGCGACGCGCCGTGTGCGTTCCGAGCCCCGGCACGCCGGGAGAAGGGTGTGTCGAGCGGCAAGAGTGGTTCGTATCGGAGGATGCCGCGAAGCAGGCAGCGCCGGCCGGCGCGAGCGAGAACGGCGCGAAACACTTCGCGAGCAACGTGCTCGACAGCGCAGCGCGCATCCGTTTCCGTCAGCCGACGCCGGGGCTCAGGCTCGCGTACGACCCGCGTCTGCCTGCCGACGCGCAAGCCTTCGAGTTTCGGCTCGACGGCGTTCTTTCGACCGATCGCGTAGAGTGGACGATCGACGGCGAGACCGAGATCGACGTCGGGCCGACGCGGCTCTGGCCGGTGCGCCGCGGCGAGCATCGCGTCTCGGCGCGCGTGCTGCGCGACGGCGTGCCGATCGCGGATGTCGGCGAGGTGACGTTCGTCGTCAAGTGAGCGTCAGCGCGGCGCGAGCTCCGGCGTCATTCTTTCCGCGTCTTCGCCTTCGAGCTGCTCGATGCGCCG
>Ga0079224_100010641_pt1 | contig 12629 bp, 8 predicted proteins | sample Stecom2015_FD_80414 | JGI IMG/M metagenome (GOLD analysis project Ga0079224, IMG submission 80414) | Agricultural soil microbial communities from Utah to study Nitrogen management - Steer compost 2015 | ecosystem: Environmental > Terrestrial > Soil > Agricultural land | place: USA: Utah...
CGTGCCAGGTTCGAGCGCGCCCTTGCTGAGCGATAGCGCCGCGTCGTCAAAGAAGGGCGCATGGCTGGCGGCGGTCAACGTGCAGATGGTGGGGTAGTCGATGAGCGGCGTATCGTCAATCGGAACCGCGTCGCATGGCCCGTTAAGCGTGCCGCCGCGCGGATCTACCCAACCGGTGAACACGTCCTCGAGCGCGATCAGGAACAGCGCGTCGTATTGCGGCCCGCTCTTGCTGACGACGTGATAGCTGGCGCCAGCGGGCAGGATACTTGTCTGTTGGGCGGGGTCAGCGAGCGGCGCGTGGTAGATTGGCGCGGGGTCTGCGCCGACGGTGAAGGTGCATGCGCTTTGCGCGTCGGCGGGCGCGCTCAACGCGAACATCCCCGCCAGCAGCGCGATCAGGACTATCAGTGAGTGCCTCATGGGACGCTCCTCTTAGCTACATCAGTGTGCACCTTCAGTAATGCACACGTGCCTCGCGCCCTGCTGTACGACCGTTCAACGGACTCACTACGCGGCCCCCGCGCAAACAAGACGAGGCGCACCACCGCGCGCCTCGCCCTGTTGTAACTCCCGTGTTGCGCGCTTACTCGACCGTCACGCTTTTGGCGAGGTTGCGCGGCTGGTCCACGTCCGCGCCGCGCCACACGGCGATGTGATACGCCAGCAGTTGCAGCGGGATTACGCTCACCACCGGGCTGAGCAGCGGCGGCACCGGCGGCACGTATAGCACGTGATCGGCCTTGTCCGCGATCAGCGTGTCGCCGTCAGTCGCAATCGCGATCACGCGCCCCCCGCGTGACTTCGCCTGCTCGACCTGGCTGATCATCTTCTCGTAGACGGCATCCTGCAAACAGATCGCCACGACCGGCATTTGCTCATCGATCAGCGCGATCGGCCCGTGCTTCATCTCCCCGGCGGGGTATCCCTCGGCGTGAATGTAGCTGATCTCTTTGAGCTTGAGCGCCCCTTCGAGCGCGATGGGGTAGTTGATCCCGCGCCCCAGGTAGAGGAAGTTCGTGTAGTGGTACGTCTCGGCGGCGAGCGCTTCGACCTCGGCTTCGCGCTCCAGCACCTGCCCGACGAGGTCCGGCAGCCGGGCGAGGTCTTCGGCGTGCGATTGCGACTCCGCGCAGGTCAGCGCGCCGCGTTGCTGCCCCAGGTACAGCGCCAGCAGGTATTGATCGACAATGCTGGTGGTGAACGCTTTGGTGCTGGCGACGCCGATCTCTGGCCCGGCCTGCATGGTGATAAACCCGTCCGCCACGCGCATCGCCTGGCTGCCGAGCGCGTTGACAATGCTCCACAGCGTTGCGCCTTTCTCGCGCGCCTCTTCCATTGCCGCCAGCGTATCGACCGTCTCGCCGGACTGCGTGATTGCCAGCACGGCGCAGTCTTCGTCCAGAATCGGGTTGCGATAGCGGTACTCGCTGCCATAATCGACCTCGACCGGCAGGCGCGTCAAGTCTTCGAGGATGAACTTGCCGACCAGCCCGCTATACGCGCTCGTCCCGCACGCGACCGTCACGATCCGCTTTAGACGCTGCGCGCGCTCTGGGCTGATTTCCAGGTCCGGCAGCGTCACGCAGCCGTTGTTAAAGTCGATCCGGTCGCCGAGCGTATCGGTCAGGGCGCGCGCTTGCTCGTGGATCTCCTTCTGCATGAAGTGCTTGTACTCGCCCCGCGCCGCGCTGACCGGGTCCCACGCGATTGGGTGGATTTCCGCGTCAACCGCCAAGCCTTCGAGCGTCTGGACGTGGTAGGCATCCCGTGTGATCGTCGCCATCTGCCGGTTCTCAAGGAAGATCATCCGCCGCGTGTGCTCCAGGATCGCGGGGATGTCGGACGCGATGAACATCTCGCCATCGCCCAGGCCGAGCGCCACGCCGCCCGCGTTGCCGATCCGCACGGCGACCAGCCGGTCCGGCTCGTCGGCGGAGAGGACGACGATCGCGTGCGCGCCGCGCAGCCGCAGCACCGCGCAGCGGACCGCTTCCACCAGCGGAAAACCCGCGTCACGCTCGCGTTGGATCAGGTGGACGATTACCTCGGTGTCGGTTTCCGAGGCGAACTGCACGCCGTCGGCTTCTAGCTCGGCGCGCAGCTCGCGGAAGTTCTCGACAATACCGTTATGCACGACGACGGTCCGCCCGCTGCGGCTGATGTGCGGGTGCGCGTTGCGTGGGCTGGGCACGCCGTGCGTCGCCCAGCGCGTGTGCCCGATCCCGATCCGGCCATTGAGCGGCGCGTCACTCACCCGCTGGAGCAGGTTGCTCAGCTTGCCCACATCGCGCCGGATCGCGATCTCATCGCCTTGCATGACGGCGATCCCCGCCGAGTCGTAGCCGCGATATTCCAGGCGCTGCAAGCCGGACAGAATGATCGGCGTTGCGTCGCGCGGGCCAATGTATCCAACGATTCCACACATAGTATTTCCTCCCAGGGCACAGGCGCGGCGCGCAGGCACACAGGCGCCGCCTGCCAGGCTGCATCGGTTCAACAGAATAGGGTGCAATTGGATGCTGCTGGATCACCACTGCCGTGCGGTTCTGGGCCACGGTTACCCGTGGTCTTTGTGGCACGGCTGCGTTTGGGAGGGGAACGCTCGAGGGCGGTGGTGTGCGCCCTGGCGGCATCCGCAGAAGCCTCGATTTTCCCCCGGTTGCCCGGGGTTAGTCTCACCCTACGATGAGAAACCGCCACCTCGTCTCCCTGCCGGTGTGGCAGGGCCTTGCGCTAGGGTCCCCTCGTTATTCGGTCGTGTCACCTCCTGTGCGATCTAATCGCGAGCTCATTTCGACACTTATGCAGTATACTCGCGTTTTGTGCTGCACGCCTATCAAAGACCTGTAAAAATTGCTTTGGCGCCGTAATTATTTACTATTTTTCTCAGTTGTCAGTAAAATCGTGCCACTCGGATCCGGAAGAGACGCAACCATACAACCGACCACAAAGGACAACATCACCCCATGAACACCCCTACTCGCAAACCTTTTGGCGGTGTGATCGCCGCGCCGGGCCAGCACGCCCAGGCCGTGATCACGTTGCTCTCGCATCACGTGCGCGGGCGCTTCGAGATAGCGTACTACGCCCACGCGAACGAGATTGACCACGTGCAGCAGCATGATTTTTTTGTCGTGTTTTCGGTGGGCGATCTGGAAGCGGTGGCGCATCATTACGGCGCGGACGGCCAGCAGAAACCGGTGATCGTCCACGTCGATGAGCCGAAGATGCTGGCGCAGGTCGATCACGCGGCGTTCTTTCCCGATCTTGATGTGATCTCCATCGAGCAGGCCGATCTCACAGCCCAGCCGGATATCACGCTGCGGCTCGATGTTTTCCGGCGGGTGATTGAGGCGCTCGAAGCGCGCATCTAAGGCGCGGGCGGCCAACCAGCGACTGAGTTCTGCACACACTCGCGCTCGCGCTCCAACTGGCGCTTGGCGCGGCGCTGTCGGCGGCGCCAGGTGCGCATGAGCAGCAGGAACATGCTGATATCGATCATCGTGTGGGCGGCGATCGGCGCCCAGAGGCCGCCAGTCCACGACGCCAGCATGCTCAGTAAGGCGCTGGCAAGCGTTGCATAGAGGAAATACGCTGGTGTGACGCTGTGCAGAATGCCAAATAGCAGCGCCGTCAGCAGCCACCCGATCGCGGGCTGCACGGCGCCGCGAAACAGTATCTCCTCCGGAATCCCCGCAACCAATCCAAACAGCACCGCGTGATGCGGCGCCAGAGTCTGCATATCAATCGTGCGCAGGATGATCGTCTTGATTTGCTGGAACGATGGTACGCGCCGAAACACCAGCCACGCCGCAACCGAGAACAGCGGCCCGACTGCCGCGCCCACCGCCAGTTGAAACGCCCAACGGTCGCGGGGGAACCACGTGGCGAGTGTGTCGTCGCCGAAGCCGATCCGCCAGATCACGGCCAGCGCGATCATTCCGATCCCGAGCAGTGTCCCGTACGCGGCCAGCTCGCTGGCGCGGGTGGGCGGCGGGTCGACCGGAGAAGGGGAGTTTGGTGTGTTGGGCTCGATCCCGGATGGCTCCAGCGGAGGCATCTCACCGGTCTTGCGCTTGGGCGCATTCAAGGGAGAAACGTTCATATCACATATAGTTGGTGCCTATGGCTGGCAGCCTCGGCAGTGTCACGCTTCGGTAGCGCAGTCAAACGCCACAAAACTACTTATGTGTCTTTATTCTACTATGCTTAAATATAAAACTCCACATAATCTCTACGCCGCCCGCTGCTACACCGCGTGAGAGGCGCCTGAGCGGCGTCTTTCGCCTCCGTATATCCGCCACTTGACCTATAGGCAAATAAACCACTTAGGCGATGCTGCTCAAGCGAAGTTAGCCTATCGTTGAGGCAGGTTGTCGGAAGAAGATCGCACGTTAACAACTGAATGAGCACGTAAACCGACAAACGACCGGCCACGCGCCGGAGAAGATTTATCTTATTCTAATCATACTTATATTGCAATATGGGGTCGGACCGTGTAGGATGATGATTGCTGGAGAAGAACCAGACCGTGCGACCAGCAAGCTCCCCCGCTTGCACGTGGAAAGGCGTACAGCTATGGTAGCCAGGCCCAATCTCTCCGAAACACCTCTAGACCCCACGACTCTCGTTGAGCTGATAGAAGCTCAGGACCTTCACGAGGTCGAGGCACTGCTCTTAGAGCTTGCCGCGACCGCGCCTGAAAGGAATGGAGAAATCGTGGACGCGACTGAATATGCCAACAACGGCAGCTTCATCCCCCCGGCGGATGCCGATATGCTGCAGTTCTACTTTCGCGATATCCGGCCCATCTCAGAGCCGATTCCCGCTGATCGCGAGCAGGCGCTTGCCAAGCTCGTCCAGGCCGCCAACGAAGCGGCTGAGCGCCGCAACGGTGACAACTCTGACGAAACGCGCGATGCGCTCGAAGAAGTGATCGAGCTCGGTGACGCCGCGCGGCGCGAGCTGATCATGGCGAACACGCGCCTGGTGATTTCGATCGCGAAAAAGTACCAGGGTCGCGGCTTGCCGCTGCCAGACCTGATCCAAGAAGGCAATCTTGGCTTGATGAAAGCTGTTGATCGTTTTGATCCGGGGCGCGGCGTGCGCCTGAGTACCTACGCGACGTGGTGGATCCGCCAGTCGATCGCTCGCGCGGCGGGCGACCGGGGCCGCACCATCCGCCTGCCGATCAATCAGGGTCAGCGTTGGGGCCGCCTGCGCCGTGTTAGCGAGCGTCTCGCCCAGGAACTGGGCCGTGAGCCGACCTATGAAGAGCTGGCCAACGAGACCGAATTGACCGCCGAGCAGGTCGAGACGACCATGATGGCCGCGCGCGAGCCAGTGCAGCTTGACGAGCTGATCGGTGACGAGGAAAACCGCCCGCGTGCGGACCTGGTCGCGGACCAGGAGAGCGAGCTGCCCGAAGAGGCGGCGGCGCGCCAGCTTCTGGTTGAGTCGATCAGCTTCTTGCTCGGCGCTCTGCCACACCGCGAGGCACAGATCATTCGCCTGCGGTTTGGCCTGGACGATGGTGACACGCACAGCATGTCGCAGATTGGCCAGCTCATGGGCTACAGCCGCGAGCGCATTCGCCAGTTGCAGCATGCGGCGCTTAGCAAGCTGCGGCAGATGCAAGCCGACTATGGCCTGAGCGAGTATCTTGAGTAAGCCTGCCTGTTGTAACCATAATTTGCAAAGGCCATTTCTGGGATTTTCTCCCTGAGCGCGAACGACCGGGTTTCCGATGCCCGGTCGTTCGTCTGCCTGGGAAAATTACGCAGGGAATGCGCACTTACGCTATAGTTTGGGGGCACACATAACGGTCACGTAAAGCTGGCTGCTCAGGCCAGCTTGGAATGTACGTCGAGGGAAAGCACGTCGAATGACAAGACGGGTTCGTTATTTCTACCGCCGGCAGGCGGCTCGGCTGATGGGTCGCGCGCTGCAGGCGCTTTTCACCCGCACTACCGTTGCCGGGCTTGAGAATGTCCCACCGCAAGGCCCCTATATCGCTGTTGGCAATCATATGGCCGCCGTCGAAGCGGCGCTGTTGGTGGTCAACCTGCCGCATATCCCTGAATTGGTGGGAAATGGGGATGTGCCGATGGATCCCACATTTTCGCTGGTCGCAGGCTTCTACAAATTCATCCCGATCCGGCGCGGTTATGTCGATCGCGTCGCGCTGCAAGAGGCGAGCACTGTGCTGGAGCAGGGGAATGTGCTCGGCGCCTTCCCAGAAGGCGGCATCTGGGATGATACGATCCGCTCAGCGCGTCCTGGCGTGGCGTGGCTCAGCCAGCGGACTGGCGCGCCGATCCTGCCGATCGGCTTCGGCGGGATGCGCGGCGCGGTAGGCCGGATTCTGCGGCTCGGGCGCCCGCGCCTGGCCGTCAACATTGGCCCGCTGATGCCGCCCGTGCCCAATTCGCGCTCGGCACGCGAGCGTCGTGAAGCGATCGACGAGGCGAGCGCAGAGATGATGGCGCGCATCCAGGCGCTGATCCCCGCGCCGCTGAACGGGCATGGCGAAGTCCCGCTCGAAGAGCGCTACACCTTCCGGCTAGACATCACAGGCCGTGATGGGCGCCCCGTGGCGCTCCCTGCTGAGTGCGCGATCCCCAATGGGGCGGACCTGGCGTACTTCTTTCATCGCCACGTGCTGCTCGAAGTCGTCTACCGCAATTACCGGCTGACGGGTGCGCGCCCACTGGCCGACTATCCGGTGCTGACCGATCCGGCGCGGCTGCGTAATGCGCTGGGCGTGGCTCTCGACTTCTACCGGCGAATGCCGATCTTCTTGGGCTACCGGCTGGGCTATGCGCGCGCGGATCGCGTGGTGCAGGGGCTGGCTGCGTTGCATGCGGCGCTCGACTGGGCGGCGGAGAACGGCTGCCACGCCCGCATCATCCCAGAGCGCAAGCTTGTCTATTTGGATGGTTCCTCGAAGTCGCTGGTCGCGCCGAGCGTCAAGCGGGAGTATTAGCGCCCGCGCTTGCCTGCGCGCCCGACCCGGTCCTCGTCGCGCGGGCGGAAGCTGAGGCGGATCGGCGTGCCGGTGAATGGGTAGTGGCGGCGGATCTGGTTCTCCAGATAGCGCTCGTAGGTGAAGTGCAGCAGCCGCGTATCGTTGACGTGAAAGAGGAATGTCGGCGGGTCCACGCGGACCTGCTGTGCGAGGAAGATTTTCAGCGGGCGGGGCTGCTTCGTCGCGGGCGCATGACGCATCATCGCCTCGCGCACAATGTCGTTGAGCTGGCTGGTGGGGATGCGCACCATCCGTTCTTCCTGCACCTGCACCGCGGTCTCTAGCACCGTGTGAATGCGCTGCCCCGTCTTCGCGCTGATGAACAGCACCGGCACATACGGCATAAACGCGAGCTCGTGGCGGATCTTCTCCACGAATTCGTTCATGGTGGTTGCGTCTTTTTCGATCAGGTCCCACTTGTTCACCACCACGACCGCGCTTTTCATCGCTTCCTGAATCATCCCGGCGATGTGCGCATCCTGCTGCGTGACGCCTTCGGTCGCGTCGATCAGCAGCAGCGACACGTCCGCGCGCTCGATCGCTTTCATCGCGCGCAGTACGCTATATTTCTCCACGCCCGGTTCGATCCGGCCCCGGCGGCGGATGCCTGCCGTGTCGATGAGAACGAGCGGAATGTCGTTCCACGTCAGCGCCGTGTCGACCGCGTCACGCGTTGTCCCCGCGACCGGGCTGACGATCGCGCGCTCCTGGCCGAGCAGCTTGTTAAGCAGCGAGCTTTTGCCGACGTTAGGCCGCCCGATGATCGCAATGTGGATCGTCTCGTCGTCTTCGTCCTCGTCGTCGAGCATGTCCGGCGTGGGCTTGAAGGGCAGCGCGTCCACGATCGCATCGAGCAGGTCACCCGTGCCCGTGCCGTGAAACGCGGATAGCGCGAAGACTTCGCCCATGCCCAGCCCGTAGAACTCAAAGGCATCGTCGCGTCGCGGCTGGTTATCCGCTTTGTTGGCGGCGAGGATCACCGGCTTGTTCGTGCGGTGCAGGATGTCGGTCACTTCCTCGTCTGCCGCGGTGACACCTTCGATGGCATCGACCACGAACACGATCACGTCCGCCTCATCGATGGCGAGCATCGCCTGCTCGCGGATCTCCTGCACGAAGCGGTCGCTGCCTTCTTCGAGTGGGCTGCGGGGCGCTTGCTTCGGCTGGTAGAGTTCCAGCCCGCCGGTGTCCACCAGGTTAAACAGCGCGCCGTTCCATTCGACCTCGCCGAACAGACGGTCGCGCGTGGTGCCAGGGATCTCGGACACAACAGCTTTGCGCTGTCCGACCAGCCGGTTGAATAAAGCAGATTTTCCCACGTTGGGACGGCCCACCAGGGCAACAAGCGGTTTTCTCATGGATTTCATCACATTCGTTGTGGAGGCTCTGCCGTTGATTTTAACAAATCGGCTCGCTAGTTGGAAGGTGCGCTTGCGCCGGGCACAAAAAAGGGAAGAGCGCACGCGCGCTCTTCCAGCTTGTTCAGGGTATCGCAACAGTATATCAGGTGGGGGTGGGGAGCATACGGGTTTGCGATACCCGGTCACACCGATGATGGTAGAACAGCATCGACTGACTACCTTAACGGTAGCACGGAGAAATTAAGGCGCAATTAAAAACCCGTAGAAAGTCGATAATAGTCGGGGCGTCACGGAGTGGGCGTTGGTCCCTCTGCGCCATCTTCGAAGTCGGGCGGTGTTGGGCTGAGCACCTCGATCGACTCCATCGTGTCTTCTTCGACTGTCGCGGTGGGCGTGATCGGTGCTGCCAGCGCCTCGATGGTCAGGCTCAGTTCCTGTGGCTCGACGCTCAGCGCCAGCCCGTCCGGCTGCGGATTGCCATCAACCATCGGGACCGGGCGAATCTGGTGGTTGCCGGTGCCCAACTCCGACACGCTGACTTCGACCGTGACATCACCGGGGGCGGGCAGGCGATCTTCCGGCCCGGTGATGAAGGCCGTCACCGTGTTCGCCAGCCCGCGCACCTGATAGCGCTCCGTCTCCAGCCCGGTGACAATCACCGGGACATCCTCGTATTGGCGTGTGGTCGTTTGCGGTGAGATGCTCACCGTGACGCTGATCGTCTGATCTTCTGGGACGAGCCGCACACCCGCCGGAAGCTGCACCGGCACGTCAACGGTAAAGGTCTCGGTGCGTCCGCGCAGGTCAATCGGCGCGGTGCGAACGACGCGGTTCATCCCGGCGATGGCGTCGCGGTCGCCGGTCACGCCAACCGATCGCGGGCTGAAGCTGTCATAGCCTTCGAAGATGTACCCGTCTGGCGGGGAACCGGTTGTCGCGGGGAGCACCTCGATCGGGGTGACGTCTTCGCGAACCTGGATATCGACCGAGCACACAACGCTGGATGGCGAAAGTTCGACGTTGGAGACCGTGCGCCCGTCCGCGTTGACCGGGATCAGGTCAAAGGTGTCGGTGAACGGGTTGCGCTTGTCGCTGAGGTCTATGCGCACCTCGGCGCTGCGCACGCTTTGCACGCGCTCGGTGCTGCCGCGCACGATGACCTCAGTCTGGTCGCAGACCAGCTCTGAGGGATAGCTATAGCCGAGCGGCGGCTCGCGCCGGACAACAACATCAATCGGCGCGCGCACCTCGGCCAAAACCCCGATCTCCAGCGTGAGCGTGCTGGGGCGCACGGCTGCCACCGTGCCAAAGCGGGGCGCGTTGATCATTGCGTCCAACTCCACGCGATACTCGCCCGGCCTGCGCACATCTTCCGGCGCGGCGATCACCGTAACGTCATCGGGGACGAGCAATCCCCACTCGCTCTCCTGCGTGCGAATGAAGACGCTAACCGTCTGCGGCAGCGAACCCTCGTTGACCAGCACGAAGCCGTCAGGGATCTCGTACGTGATCTCCACGCGGCTGAGCTCGCGCTGCTCGACGGGGTTGTTCGCCATCGTCGCAGCGACCCACACGACCAGCGCCAGAAGGATCGACGCGATCATCCAGCCGAGGTTGCGGCCTATGATTTGCAAGGGGGGCGATGGCTCAGACATTATGGTATCACTGCGCTTAGCATCACGGTCGGCTTACGCGGCTTTGCGCCCGTGACCAGAGTCGTCCCGGTCGCGCAGGCGGGCGATCTCATCACGCGCGCGGTTGAGCAGCCCGGTCCATGGCCAGGCGTGCGCTTCTTCGGGCTTGCTGCCGTTGGTGTAAAACGCGCTCAAGATGGTGCGAAGCCGGTTTGCGTCCAGCCGCCGGATCATGCGGCCCCGGTTGGCGACTGAGATGCGACCTGTTTCCTCGGAGATGATCACGCACAGAGCATCGGAGACTTCGCTGATCCCCAGCCCGGCGCGGTGGCGCGTCCCCAGCTTGCGATCAGTCAGGTTGCGCCCGGACGATAGCGGCAGCACCGACGCGGCGCTCGCCACGCGGCCGTTGCGAATGATCACCGCGCCATCGTGTAGCTCGGTCTTCGGCCAGAAGACGGTCAGGAATAATTGCGGGCTTACATCCGCATCGAGCGGCACGCCCGTCTTGATGAACTCTTCGAGCGAGTCGTTGCGTTCCAGCACGATCAGCGCACCATGCCGCCGCTCAGAGAGCCGCGCGCCCGCCGCGCAGATCGCGTCGATCACCTGCTCGTCGGCGGTGTACGTTGGCGCGCGACTGAACAGGTTGCTGAGGCCAGTGCGCCCCACGCGTTCGAGCGCGCGCCGCAATTCTGGCTGGAAGATGATCGGGATGGCGACCGCTGCCGCTGTCAGCAGGTTATTCAGCACCCAGCGGAACGCGACCCACTCAAGCGTCGTCGCGAAGAACCCAATAATCAGGACGACGACCAGCGTGCCGCGCAGCAGCGGGACGGCCTGCGTTCCACGAATGTATAGCCCTGCGATAAAGATCAGGGCCGCGACGACCAGCACGTCCGGCACGTCGCTCCAGCGGAACGTTTGAAGCGTCCAGATCAGTCTCATTGCCTACACACTGCCTACCTGCACTCGCTCACGCCGGTTGAACTCGCTACCAATACACATCACAACCGATTTACCCGAAGGGTACTGCTGCCAGCCGCCTTGAAGCCGCTTCGAGACGGATCGCTGCTTAAAATACACGCTCACCCGCTCAGTTGCTTCAAAAGCCGCCGATAATCGTTGACCTGCGGCGGGTCGAGCGCGATGATCCGCCGGATGGTTACCATCGCGTCACTGTGCAGCCCGGCCTCAAGCTGAAGCTCTGCCAGCGAGTCAAGCTGCTCGACTGCTTTCATCAGGTTACCTGTCTGGCGATAGACCGCCGCCAGCCGCGAGCGCAGCGCCATATCCTGCGGATAGCGCGTGACCTGCTCCTCAAGCACCTTGATGATCTGTCCGGCGCGGTGCTGGCGCGCGTAGACACGCAGCAGCCCGTCCAGCTCGTGCACCGCCGAGATCGGGTCGTTCAGCCGGTAGTTGAGGTCGACCAGCATCCGCCGCGCGCGCTCGTCGTGCGGGTCCAGCTTGCGAATCTGCTCGTAGGTGCGCATTGCCTGCCGCAGATCGAACACGCTCACGTCGATGTCACCCAGCCGGTGCAGGATGTGCACCATCTTCTCTGGTGGCGAGCCGGTGCGCTCGGCAAGCTGGATCGCCGCTTGATACGTGGTGCGGGCGGCTTCCAGGTCGCCAAGCTGATAGTACGCGTCCGCCAGATCAATATGCTGGTCGAGCACTTCTTCCCAGCGCTCCTGGTCTTGGAGCAGGTCGATCAGGCTGCGGTGCAGCTTGACATCCATCGGCGCGATCTTGAGCGCTTCCTGCAAAATCTCGGCGGCGCGCTCGCTGTCCCCGCGCATCAGGTAGACGTTGGCGACCAGATCGTACTTGATGATCGCTTCCTGGATGTTGTCACGCTCTAGCATAATCTTCCCGACCCGCCAGTGAATCGGCAGATAGTCCGGCGCGGATTCGAGCAGGTAGTGCGCCTGGTCCATCGCCAGGGTCAGCAGGCCATCGCGCAGGTACTCGTCGATCAGGTTCAGGCCTTCGGTCACGCGATCGTTGATGTAGGGCACGATGCTGATCAGAGACTCGGGGTCTTCGAGCGTGATTGTCTCCTCAAGCTGGCGGCGGGTCTTGGCGACACGCTGCTTCCAGTTTGGTCCGGTGAGCAATTCCAGGAAGCGCTCGTTCACGCGCCGTAGATGCTGGTCGTCCGCCTCGTCGATCCCAGCGGTCAGCTTGTCGTAGATCTCGCCCAACTGCGCGGCGTCTTCAGGGCGCTGCGCCAGCTCCATATCGACCAGCCGCAGCGTTTGCGTGAGATAGTACGCCGCCGCGCGATGATCGCCCTGCGCAAAATGCGCCAAGCTCAGCCCTTGCATCGCGCCGGGCGAGAGCAGCGGGTCCTTGCCCGCTTCTTCCAGGCTGCGAATTGCGTCTCGCCACTGCTCAAGGTCGAGCAGCAGCACGCCGAGGTTGATGTGAATGCCGGGATGATCGACGCCTGCTTTCAGCGCGCGCTGGTAGGCGGTGACGGCTTCTTCGACTGCGTCCAGACGCTGGTACTCGATCGCGTCGAGGATATCCGTCCCCCCGGCGCTCAGGTCGCCTTCCTCGAAGACGGCTGCCGCTAGCGCTGCAAGCCCATCTTCC
>Ga0079224_100010642_pt1 | contig 12629 bp, 12 predicted proteins | sample Stecom2015_FD_80414 | JGI IMG/M metagenome (GOLD analysis project Ga0079224, IMG submission 80414) | Agricultural soil microbial communities from Utah to study Nitrogen management - Steer compost 2015 | ecosystem: Environmental > Terrestrial > Soil > Agricultural land | place: USA: Utah...
CCGTTCGGCCGTCATCACGTTCCCGGGGTCCAACTGCGACCGCGACATGGCGGTGGCGCTCGAGCTGGTCTCGGGCGTGGTCCCACACCGCGTCTGGCACGGCGACACCGACCTGCCCGAGCGGCTCGATTTCATCGCCTTGCCCGGCGGCTTTTCCTACGGCGACTATTTGCGCTCTGGCGCAATGGCGGCGCGCAGCCCGATCATGCAGGCCGTGGTGCACGCGGCCGGGCGCGGCGTGCCGGTGCTCGGCGTGTGCAACGGCTTCCAGGTGCTCACCGAAGCCGGACTGCTGCCTGGCGCGCTGATGCGTAACGCAGTGCAGACCTTCATCTGCCGCGAAGTTCCGCTCAGCGTGGAGACGAGCCAGTCGCTTTTCACCTCCGCTTACGAGCCCGGTCAGACGATCCACGTGCCGGTGGCGCACCATGACGGCAACTATTTTGCCGACGAGGACATACTCGACCGGCTCGAGGGTGAAGGCCGCGTGGCATTCCGTTATCTGCAGGCCTGCAACGGCTCGCGCCGCGACATCGCCGGTGTGCTGAGCGAGGCCGGCAATGTGCTCGGCATGATGCCCCACCCAGAACGCGCGATCGAGCCCGAGCACGGCACCACCGACGGGCGAGCCTTGTTCGAGAGTGCGGTACGAAGCCTCGCCGACGCCTGAGCCCCGCGCAGGCTGGAGATGGCCGAGCTAGGCCGCGACCAGCTTGTCGCGAGAGCGGCGGGTCAGTTTGAGGGCCTCAGCGGCCTCCATCGGCCGGCCGAAATAGAAACCTTGGATCTTGTCGCAGCCGAGCTGGCGGATGAGTTCCACTTCCTCGATCGTTTCGGCCCCTTCGGCAGTGGTGGTCATATCGAGGCTCTGGGCCATTGCGACGACCGCGCGAATGATCGCGAGGCTTTCCGGGCTCCCCTGCGCAGCGCCTTGGACGAAGCCGCGGTCGACCTTGATGGTCGAGAATTTGAGCGCCCGAATGTAGCCAAGCGAGGAGTACCCGGTGCCGAAGTCGTCGAGCGCGACCGAGCAGCCGAGCGCCATTACTTCCTCGAGAGTCTGCCGCGCCGTGCGGGCGTCGCGCAGGAAGATGCTCTCGGTCACCTCGACTTCGAGCCGGTGCGCTGGCAGCTTGCTGTCCGCGAGGGCGCGGACGACATGGCCGGCGAAGCCGGGCTCGAGCAACTGCTCCCCCGAGACGTTGACCGCGACCTTGAGTTGGCCCTCCCATTGCGCTGCCTGCCGGCATGCCTCGTGCAGCACCCAGTTGCCGATCGGCACGATCAGGCGGGTCTCCTCGGCAAGCGGAATGAACTTGCCGGGGCTGACGAATCCGTGCTCCTGGCTTTGCCAGCGTAGCAGCGCCTCGAAGCTGACCAGCTCTTCGCTGTGGGCATCGACGACCGGCTGGAAGTTAAGCCGGAACTCCTTCTTGCCGATTGCATGCCTGAGCGAATGCTCCAGTCGCCGCCGCTCTTCGGCATTGGCATGGAGCGAGGGCTCATAAGGGCAATGCATCCCGCCGCTTTCGTCCTTGGCGCGGTAGAGCGCGAGATCGGCGTTGCGCATCAGTGCTTCGACCGTGTCGCCGTCCTTGGGGCAGACCGCTGACCCGACACTTGCGCCAATGTAGAGCTTGTGATTGTCCACATCGTAAGGCTGCGAAAGCGTGTCAATCACCGCTTCGGCAACGCGCGAGACGCAGCGCTTGTCCGATGCGTCGCGGATGACGATCGCGAACTCGTCTCCGCCCAGCCGGCCGCACTGTTCGTTCTCCCCCGCCAGGGCCATGAGCCGCTGCGAGACCTGCGCCAACAGCTTGTCGCCGACCTGGTGGCCCAGCGAATCATTGACCGACTTGAACCGATCGAGGTCGATCATCAGGAACGCGCACTCGCTCTTCCATTGCTCGGCGTAGCGCATGGCCTCACCCAATTCCTCGGTCAGCATCAGTCGGTTGGGAAGGCCGGTCAACGTATCGTACCGCGCAAGGTAGGCGATCTTCTCGTCGGACTCGCGCTGCTCGGTCACGTCGGAGCCGACTCCGCGGAACCCGAGGAAGCTGCCTTGGTCGTCGAGCATCGGTGTGCCCGAAAGCTCCCACCAGCGCCGTCCCGAATCGACCTGGACTTGCACGAGCAAATTCGAAAAATTCTCGCGACGCTTCAGCCGTTCCGCCAGATCGTGCAGGCTCGGCGGGAACTGGCCGCTTTGCCACGCGTCGCCAGCGATCAGCTGGATGAACGGAGTGCCGTCCAGCGCTCCTGGGTCGCGCCCCAGCGCATAACCGAATCGCGGGCTGGCCGCGCGGACCCGGCGATTGGTATCGATTTGCCAAAGCCAATCCGCGTCGTTCTCCTGAAATTCACGCAGCAGCAGCGAAACGACCTCATCCTTCTCGGCTGCGCCGGCTTCGGCGATGCGCGCGGACAGGCAGACGCGGCCGGCGTCGATCGTGCCGGAAATCGCGATCAACAGGAAAGCCGCCGTCACCGCGGCAAAACCATAATCTCCTCCGAGCGCGAACGTGACAACCGCCGTCACTCCGGTAATTCCCGCGAAAACCACGGTTGCGAGCGGCGCGGCCGACATAGTCACGGCCGAGCAGCCGATGAGCATCGCTATCAGCGTCCACAGCGCGAAAAGCTCCGCCTGCGACGCAAAGGGCACGAATCCGACCAGCGCGAAAGCCCAGACGAGCGCACAGGCCGCCACCCCTCGCGCGTGTCGCTTGTACTCGGCGCGCGTCACCGACGGCCGATTACCGATCGCCAGGCCGCGATCGATCCGTGTCGCATTGCCGACCGCCAGCGCCAGAGCAACCAGCCAGGCTCCCATCAGCAAGAGCGGAGCCTTGTCGGCGAATGTTTTGACGGTCAGCAGCGCCGCCAGCGCATGGGCCATGATCCGCGTGAGTGATACTTGATGCAGCTGGGCATATTGCAGCGCGCGCAAGCGGCCCCAGTCGCCCTCTTCCGGGTCGCGCAGACCGAGAATCTGCAGCGGAGACAAGCACAGCGGCAGCTTCGGCAGGTTCGAATGATTGCCCGTCACCCGTCTCGCGTAGCGCGAGAATGGTTATGGGCCGGTAAAGTCCTTGAAAAGGTTATAGTAAACGGTCGTGGTTACTCGACTGTAACAGACTTCGCGAGGTTTCGCGGTTGGTCGACATCCGTGCCCTTTACGCAGGCCGTATGGTAGGCGAGCAACTGCACAGGTACTGCATAGACCAGTGGGGCGATCAAAGGATGTACCTGCGGCATTTCGATCGTCGCAAGGCAGCCCTCGCCGGCTTCGGACAACCCGGTCCTGTCGGAAATCAGCACGATCTTGCCGCCCCGTGCGCGTACTTCCTCCATGTTGGAGACGGTCTTCTCGAATAGCGGACCCGACGGCGCCAGCACAATGATCGGCACCGCCTCGTCGATCAGCGCAATCGGCCCGTGCTTCATTTCGCCGGATGCGTAGCCCTCCGCGTGGATGTAGCTGATTTCCTTGAGTTTCAAGGCGCCCTCAAGCGCAAGTGGGAAGTCTGGACCACGCCCCAGGTAGAGCACGTCGCGCGCAGGTGCGATGAGATGGGCCATGGCTGCGATCTCGTCATCGCGGTCAAGCGCGGCGTTGAGACAGGCCGGTGCTTCGAGGAGGTGACGGACGATCTCGGCTTCCTCCTGTCGGTTCAGCCGACCTCTGCGGACCGCCAGGTGGGTTGCAAAGGCAGCGAGGACCGCGAGCTGACATGTGAATGCCTTGGTAGAGGCGACTCCGATTTCCGGGCCGGCATGGGTCGGCAGCAACAGATCCGCTTCCCGGGCCATCGAACTCGTGGGGACGTTGACCACAACCGCAATGGTCTGCCCTTCCGCACTGCAGTGCCTGAGGGCCGCCAGAGTGTCCGCGGTCTCGCCGCTTTGCGAGATGAACAGCGCTAGTCCACCCGGTTGCAGGACGGGGTTACGATATCGAAATTCGCTGGCGTAATCGATATCTACCGGCACTCGCGCGAACTGCTCGAACCAGTACTTTGCGACCATTCCGGCGTAATAACTGGTTCCGCACGCCACGATGGTGACGCGTTCGACGGCCGAAATGTCGAAATCCATCTGAGGCAGTGCGACTTGCTGTTCCACCGGGCGCAGGTAGGAGCGGAGCGTTTGCGCGACGACGGTCGGTTGCTCGAAAATCTCCTTTTGCATGAAGTGTCGGTAATTGCCCTTTTCGATCGCCGCGGCCGAGGCACCCGATGTGGTGATCTCACGTTCTACCGGGTTGTCGTCCTTGTCGAAGACCGCGGCGCCTTCGCGGGTGATAACCACCCAATCACCCTCGTCGAGATAGGCGATCTCCTGCGTCAGCGGTGCAAGAGCGAGCGCGTCGGAACCGAGGTAGGTTTCATCGGTGCCGTACCCTACGACAAGCGGCGAACCGAGCCGCGCGCCGATGAGTATGTCGGGATGCGCGCGAAAAGCGATCGCAAGCGCGAACGCTCCGCGCAACTGAGGCAAGACCTCGCGCACCGCATCTTGCGGCGATTTCCCGGCTTCAACTTGTTCGGAAATAAGGTGGGCAACGATTTCGGTGTCGGTTTCGCTCTCGAAACTACGCCCCCTCGCAAGCAGCGCATCACGCAGTGGCTTGAAATTTTCGATGATGCCGTTGTGAACCAGGGCAACCTCGGCAGTGGCGTGCGGGTGGGCGTTGTGCGCGGTGGGTGCGCCGTGCGTCGCCCAGCGAGTATGCGCGATGCCGACTGTGCCCGGAGCGGGATTGCGCTCGAGTTCGATCCGGAGGTTGGCCAGCTTGCCCTCCGCACGGCGGCGGACGAGCTCACCTCCATGCAGGGTGCAGATTCCCGCGCTGTCGTATCCACGATATTCCATCCGCCTGAGGCCATCGACGAGCCGGTCGGCGACCGCTTGCTTGCCGACGATGCCGATAATTCCGCACATGGTTGGAGTATTCCTGGTTAGACGAGATAAGGGATGCGAATGCCTGGCGTGGCGGCCGGGAAATCCTTGATATTCCGTGTCACGAGAATGCCTCCGTGCTCCTGGGCGGTCGCAAAGACGAGCGCTGCCCCGAGGCCGATTCGCGGCTTCTCGTATCGAAGATTTGCCGCCCGGCGAGCGATGTCCGGCGAAATCTCGCGAATGGCGAAATTCGCCAGGAACCGCTCGGTCTCCTCGCGCGCTCCGGGCGGCGCTTCGCCGAGTATCTCAAGCCAGCTGATGCGGCTGAGCCATGGCCGCTTGGCGCGGCGCAGTTCGGCAATGGCTTTCGGATGACCCGAAAGTGAATCAACGATCACCCCGCTGTCGAAATAAAAGTCACTCACTCGCCGGCCTCGCCGTCTTCGAGTGTTGACCAGCGCGGCCGTACGGTTTCCTCGAACTCATCTCCATCGCGTCCGGCACCGTGAACGGTCCAGAGACCGAAGCCACGCTCGAGCCAATCGACATTTGCCGCTCGAAGCGCGGTCACGGCTTCCCGAAGTACCGCCGCGCGCGAACGGCCGCTCTCGACCGCGATGCGGTCGAGCCACTTGATGTCGTCGTCGGGAAGGTCAGCTAGGATGCGCGGCATAGTGATATCCCGATATCAGGTTGGGATATCGCGTCAATGTGATTTACCCCTCGCGTTTCTTTTTTTTCATCGCATCATGAAACCTGTCGGCCCAACCCGGTTTGACGAGCTGGTCGGCCCTCACCATGCGAAGCTCGCCATCCCCCACGTCCCGGCTGACCGCACTCCCCGCGGCGACGATCGCATCGGCGCCGATTTTCACTGGTGCAATCAAGGAGCTATTCGAACCGATAAAGGCGCGCGGGCCGATCTCGGTCTTGTGCTTGAAATAGCCATCGTAATTGCAGGTAATCGTGCCGGCACCGATGTTCGCGCCTGCGCCTACCGTCGCGTCACCGAGATAGGTCAGGTGGTTGGCCTTCGCACCGGAACCGAGGATCGAATTCTTGATCTCGACGAAGTTGCCGACTTTGGCCCTTTCTTCCAGAACCGCTCCAGGCCTGAGCCGAGCGTATGGCCCAATCGTTACACCGCTGGCTAGCCGGGCTCCTTCCAGGTGGCAGAACGCGTGAATCGTGACGGCATCGGCCACCTCGACGCCGGGACCGAACACCACATTGGGTTCGATCGTCACGTCACGGCCCAGTTGGGTATCCCAACTAAAGAACACCGTTTCGGGCGCCACCAGCGTCGCACCGTCTGCCATCGCCAGCGCGCGCCGACGTTGCTGCCAGCGCCCTTCCGCGCTAGCCAGTTCCGCGCGCGAGTTTATCCCGGCCACCTCGTCTGCATCGTTGGTCACGACAACCGCGCACATCCGGCCGTCGGAAATCGCAATATTGACGATTTCGGGCAGGTAGTACTCCCCCTGCGCGTTGTCGTTACCGACCTTTTCGAGCAGGCCGAACAGCAACTCGGCGCGCGCAGCAAGCAGTCCCGAATTGCACAGCCGACAGGCGCGCTGGGTCTCGTCCGCGTCGCTGTGCTCGACCATCCAGGTCACCTTGCCGCCATCCGCGATGACTCGTCCATACTGCTGCGGTTCTTCGGGCTCGAACGCCAGGACCACGGCCGCAGGCTCGTCATCCGCTCGCAGCCTGGCGATCATCGTGCGCATCGTCTCGGCACTGACGAAAGGTACGTCGCCATACAGTACCAGCACGTCGCCGGCGAAGCCTTCAAGCGCACTCTCGGCCTGCTTGACCGCGTGACCGGTGCCCAGTTGCGGGTCCTGTACCGCGAAGTCCGCGCGGCCGGCGAGGACTGCCTCGAGCTGTTCGCGTCCTTCCCCGACCACGACGACAGTCCGCTCCGGCGCCAGCTCGGCCAGCGACGCCAGCAAATGTTCGATCATGGGCAGGCCGGCAACCGAATGCAGAACCTTGTGAGTGGCGCTCTTCATCCGCATGCCCTTTCCCGCGGCCAGGACGATGGCGGCGATCGGGCGGCTCGGCAGTATGGGGGCATCCGTCATGGCTCGGGGGAATGCCACCATTCGGTTGCCGTTTCCATACGCCTGGGCCAAGGCTTCCCCAATGTCCGACTTCCCTTTCAAGATCATCGGTTTCGACCTCGACGGAACGCTAGTCGACTCCAATCTCGACCTTGCACCGGCGATCAATCACGCACTCGCCACCATAGGCCGCGCCGGCGTTACCGCCGCCGAAACCCGCCATCTCGTCGGCGGCGGATCGAGACTCATGTTTGAGCGCGCACTGCAACTCACCGGCGGGCCGATTGCCGAAACCGAATTCGAGACCGCGTACGGACAGCTCCTGCTGCACTACGAAGCACATATCGCCGATCATACTTTGCCCTATCCCGGCTGCCTCGAAGCACTCCAGGCACTCGCCGAGCGCGGCTGCCGGCTCGCCGTGGTTACCAACAAGATTGAAGCGTTCGCACGCAAGCTGCTCGATGAGCTCGGAATGTCATCTCGCTTCGAGATTATCCTCGGCGGCGATACACTCGGACCCGGACGGGCCAAACCAGCGCCCGATATGATCGACACCGCGATCCTGATGGGAGGGGGCGGCCGTTTCGCGATGGTGGGCGACTCCAGCTACGACGTGCGCGCCGCGAGCAACGCCAATGTGCCAGTGGTGGCGGTCAGCTTCGGCTACAATGACGTGCCTGCCGACGAGCTTGGCGCCGATGCGGTAATCGACCATTACGACCAGCTCCTGAGCACGCTCGAAGGTCTCTAGGCCTTGACCGATCGGCGCGGCCTCAAGTGGCCTACGGCCGGTCTCGTGCGACACCGACGTACCGTCCAAATCGTGTCACCGGCGATCGCGCGGGTTCCGCCGGTCTGCCGTCCAGAATTCAGGTTTCGGGATGCTTGTGCTTCGTCAGGAAGTGCGACTAGCAGGATCGTGTCGCCGGCGCGTGCTGCTTGAACTGAGTCAGACGATTGGACGCGTGGCGGCGCGTTCCTTCGAGCACCGCCTCCGAGATTGGCGAAGCAAACTCCAGGCCGATCGATAGACCTTCGCGCCAGCGCACGTCGGCGAAGCCGTGGCAGTCCATCCAGCGCAGGACGCCGACCAGGAACTCGTGCTGCACAGGCATCGTGATTTTCGCGCCCACAGCCGACAGATCCTCGAGAACGACCGAAAAGGTACGGTCGAGGGTGATCAGCCGCGCTGGTATTCTCAGCCGGTATCTCGGCGCCTGACGGCGGCCGAACGATTGAATTTTGTGCGCTGTTTCCCCCATGGCGGCGGGAATAAAGGGACGTGGTTAACAACGGGCTAAGGCGGGGCGAAAGCGTCGCGGTCGAAGCGATTAATTAGACATCGCAGCTTTCGAGAGGCTCGGCCAAAGCAGCCCTTCGTTCCTGAGGCAACGCCCCTAACCGCTAATCACCTTCAGGAGCCGCCTCTCCACGGGAGCCAGAACGCCAGCTAACTCGTGGCCGCGCTTAAGGACTTGCCCGTGCTCGCCAAACAAGGCCCACAGGCCTTGTCGGCCGCGCAGCGCAGGCCTCTTTTCGAGACGCATCTGGGGATGCTCGGCGGTCCGGCGGAAGGCGCAGAAGCTGGCCGCGTCTCGGGTGAAGCTCATCGCGTAGTCGCGCCACTCACCGGCGGCGACCATCCGGCCGTAGAGGTCGAGGATGCGCGAGAGTTCGGTGCGCTCGAAGCCGACCTGTTGTGGTGAGCGCGAACCGGGAAATGGGACGATATCGGCGCCGGACGGCGAGAGACGCATCAGGCCTTGGTCCCACGCTTACGTGCGGGAACCTCATGCTCGCCGCGCAAGGCGGCGACTTCGGCCCTCAGCGCAGCCAATTCTCGTTCGAGCGCCTCGACGCGCTCGGCATGGCTGCCGTTCTGCTCGCAAGGCTCGTCGCACGGGGTGCCGTAGGGAATGAACTCCTTGAGCCAGGTTTCTGCCGGGACCAGCGTGGACCGGGCCTTGAGACCGATCATCGTAGCACCTTCGGGGACGTCGTCGGTCACGACGGCGTTGGCGCCCACGCGGGCGCGCTTTCCGACGACGATGGGTCCGATGATCTGCGCACCCGCGCCGACGATCACGTCGTCCTCCAGCGTAGGGTGGCGCTTGCCGCCCTGGCCGTTGGTCGGATTGGTGCCGCCGAGGGTGACGGACTGGTAGATGGTGACGTTGTCGCCAATCTCCGCGGTTTCGCCGATCACGGTGAAGCCGTGATCGATGAACAGGTTGCGGCCGATTTTCGCGCCCGGATGGATATCGATCGCGGTCATCCAGCGGGCGAAGTGGTTGACGAAGCGGGCGAGGAAATAGAGCTCTCCTCCAAACAGCCAGTGTGCGACGCGATGGAACGCAAGCGCCCAGACCCCCGGATAGAGGAGGATTTCCGCTCGTGAACGCGGCGCGGGGTCGCGTGCGCGAACGGAGTCCAGATAGGCGGTGAGCCGATCGAACATGCCGAGAGAATCTCCCAAAAACCGCCTTAAAGCAAGCGGGGCTCTTCAGGACCATGAACGGCCTCGAGGGCCGCGCGCCAAATAGATAGGGTGGCGGGGACCTTGCGTTCAAGGCTGAGCCTGTCGATCGCGGCGACGAGCCTCTCGAGATCGGCCCACGATCGGCCGGCGCGGGGCAGGAGATAGGCGGATGCCTCCGCGCCGAGCGACAGGCCGCGTTGCTCGGCGAAAACTTGGAGCAGGTCCTCCGCCATCGCCTGGTCGGGAGAACCGATTTCGAGTTGGAGCGCAGCGGCGAGGCGGGACTTCAGGTCGGGAAGCCCAATGCGCCACGGCGGCTCGCCGGCGACCATGAGAAGCGGAGTGCCTTCTTCCTGCGCACGGTTCCAGTGGTGAAACAGCGCGGTTTCGTCCAGCGCATGTGCATCGTCGATCACCGCGCCAGCGCCGCTTTCCGCGAACCAGCGCGCGAGCAGCGACTTTCCGGAACGCGGCGGGCCAGTGAGTACGGCAGTGCGGAACGGCCAGCTATGGGGCCGCATGAGAGCCTCGGCGACGTGGGCATTGGCGCTGCCTATGACGATTCGCGAGGGCCCATTCGACGACTGAGCCAGCGGAAGGGCAATCTGCGACATGGACGCTGCCGCACGTCAGCGCGAGATGGCGATCGCGTTGCTGCCGGCCGTGACTTGCCAGCCGGCGGCACGCAGGGCGTTGGCGAGACCATCGAGATCGCCCTGGTAAGTCACGCGCATGACCGAAGTGCCACCGATCGCCAGACTGGTCGTGGCGACGCCGCGCACGCCCGCCGCGCCGCGAACCGCAGCAAGCGCGGAATCCACCGAACGGGCGTCGGGGGTCGCGACCTGAACGGTGAAAGTGCCGACCGTCACCGGCGCATCGGGAGTCGGCGCCGCGGCGGCGGGACCGGTCGCATCGGTCTCGCTCGGGACGACCTCGCGGGCCCCGGCCGCGACTTCCTCGGCGCGGCGGGCGGCCTCGATCAGGGCGCGAACTTCGGGCTGGATTTCCACCGAAGCGAGCGACAGCGTGGGATCGGGCCTGAGCTTGCCCTCGGCAAGCGCCTGGCCGAACATTCGGTCAAAGCGCTGAACCGCGGCATTCATCATTGCGGGGACCTGGTCGGCGCGTTGGACCCGCAACGAAAACTCGCCGAGCCAGCGGCTGTCGGGTCCGTAACGGCCGGTGAAGTGGCCTTCGACCGGACCGCCGGGGTAGGAATAGCGCAGATTGGCGATCGGGATCAGCACGTCGGCGGCGCCGAACTGGTCGAGGATGTCGTTCCACCAGGCGCGGCTGCGACGTCCGGTCTGACCATAGGTCAGCAACAGCGATTCGCCTCCCGCCCCGGAAGGACGGACGTAATCGATCGCGCTGGCGCCGAACTGCGTCTCGGCCCACGCGCGCTGCCAGGGGTTGCGGACTTCGAACATGGTCTGGGCACCGCCGCTGATCAGCACCGGCAGAGTAAGCATCGGCGCCGAGCGGGCACGTTCGCCATCGCGGCCCAGCAGACCGCCGGCGCGGGCCCGGTCGAAAATCACTCCCAGGGTTGCGATATAGCGCCGCGGGCCGAGCCGCTCCTGCTCCACCACGATCGCCGAGACGAGGCCTTCGACCTGCGAATCAGGGATCTCTGGGCCGCCGAGCTTTTCCCAGGCGAGCTTCTGCGCCTCGCGCCAACCCTTGAGGCGGGCGTCTTCGGGACTCTTGCCGGTAACGTCGACTTCTATGCCGCGAACTTCGATATCCTCGCTGCTCGCCACGGGAATGATGCCACGGTCGCCGCCCACTTGCGCCACCAACGCGGCCCCCGCCGCGGCCAGCATCAACGCCGCCGCGATCGGTACCCACGGGCGGCGTGCGGTCGGGGCTCTAGGGATGGCAAAGCTCGGCATCGGGGAAATCGCGGGCCTTTTGCCCAAACGCGAGTGGAAATCCAAGCGCGAAAGGATAAAGCGCTTCCTCTATGGCTTCCAACGACAGCTACACCTACGCCAAGGCTGGCGTGTCGATCGATGCGGGCAATGCTCTGGTCAAGGCGATCGGGCCGCTGGTCAAGGCGACTCGCCGTCCCGGCGCCGACGCGGAAATCGGCGGATTCGGCGGATTCTTCGATCCCAGGGCGGCCGGTTACGACGATCCCCTGCTGGTGGCGGCGAACGACGGCGTCGGCACCAAGCTCAAGCTGGCGATCGACAGCGGGCGTCACGATACCGTCGGCATCGACCTCGTCGCGATGTGCGCCAACGATCTCATCGTTCAGGGCGCGGAGCCGCTGTTCTTCCTCGACTACTTCGCGACCGGCAAGCTCGACACCGGCGTGGCGGAGCGGGTGATCGCCGGAATCGCGCGGGGATGCACGATCGCCGGCTGCGCGCTGATTGGCGGCGAGACCGCCGAGATGCCCGGAATGTATGGCGAGGGCGACTACGACCTCGCCGGTTTCTGCGTCGGCGCGGTCGAGCGCGGCGAGCAATTGACCGGCGAGCGGGTCGTGCCAGGACATGTCCTGCTCGGCCTCGCCAGCTCGGGCGTGCATTCGAACGGCTTTTCGCTGGTGCGCCGGCTGGCGGCGGACCTCGGCTGGCGGATGGACCAGCCTGCCCCGTTCGATCCCGACCGCCTTCTGATCGAAGCCCTGATCGAGCCGACGCGTATCTACGTGAAGGGCCTCTTGCCAACCATCCGCGCCGGCAAGGTCGACGCCCTAGCCCACATCACCGGCGGCGGCTTGCTCGAAAATATCCCGCGCGTTCTGCCCGAAGGCGCCCACGCCGTGGTCGATGCCGACGCCTGGGAGCAACCGCGGCTGATGGCCTTCCTCCAGACGCAAGGGAACATCGAGCCGGGCGAGATGGCGCGGACTTTCAATTGCGGCATCGGCATGGTCCTCGCGGTCCAGCCCGAACTGGCGCGCGAAGTCGCCGCCGAGCTCGAAGCGGCCGGCGAAGAGGTCGTGCGCATTGGCGAGATCGGCGAAGGTCCGCGGGGATGCACGGTGCGCGGCTCGGCCGGCAGCTGGAGCGCGAGCGATATTTGGGAAGCGCGGCACCTTGCCTGAGAAGGCAAGAGTTGCCGTCATGCTCTCGGGCACGGGGACGACGATGTCCTCGCTGCTGTTCCATTCGCGCCTGCCCGATTGCCCCTACGAGATCGTGCTCGTCGCC
>Ga0079224_100010643_pt1 | contig 12629 bp, 15 predicted proteins | sample Stecom2015_FD_80414 | JGI IMG/M metagenome (GOLD analysis project Ga0079224, IMG submission 80414) | Agricultural soil microbial communities from Utah to study Nitrogen management - Steer compost 2015 | ecosystem: Environmental > Terrestrial > Soil > Agricultural land | place: USA: Utah...
AAAACTTCTTTGGATGCAAATTCCGTGAAACAAATTGCGTTTCCATTGAGAAAAGAATTGGAAAATGTTTTGTTGGTTGTGGCATCTGATCACGACGGAAAACCGTCGATAACCGTTTCGATTTCCGATAATTTGGTGGAAGAAAAAGGATGGAATGCCGGACAAATCGTGCGAGATTTGGCGAAAGAAATCCAAGGCGGCGGCGGCGGACAAGCTTTCTTTGCAACTGCCGGCGGAAAAGATGTCAGTGGGTTGGAAAGAGCTTTGGACAAAGCAAAGGAATTAATTTGAGAATTTGAAGATTTGAAAATTATAGAGTTCTGTCAATGTTTTGACAGAACTGAATAAAAAAATCCGGATTTTGACGATCCGGATTTTTTTTGTGTTTGGCTTTACGGTTGTAATGCTTCTTACTCTTATGCACTTTTGGCGTGGTTTGTTGCCAAATTTCTTGCATAGTGACGGTAACTGTTTCCAGTTTTTTAGGTTTGTTTGTTTTCATAACGTTGGGGTTATCATCAAAAATTATTCCTAATTTGTAGGAATGTCAGCCCTAACAGGGTTTTGAACCCTGTTAGGGCTTTTCCGCTGTATGAGTTTTTGAAAATATTCAGCAAATTCTTTTACGAGCGGATTTTGGCTGTGCACTTAGAATTCGGATAAATTAAATTTCAAACAAAAACGGTGAATTTGAAAGTTCATAATTTCCGTTCAGAACTGCGGAATTTACAAAAGTGGTAAGTTTTGATTTTTCTACGCCGTAAGCATTGTGAATATGTCCGAAAAGATGAAATTTAGGTTGGATTTTCAGTGTTTGATGAAGCAATTCAGCGCAGCCATAATTTATTTTACCGTCTAAGTCGAGAATTCCCAAAGGCGGATGATGCGAAATCAAAACGTCGGTTTTGGTAGGGATTTGTTTGATTTTGTCGAAATAAGTTCCGTCTATGTTTTCTGAAACGAACATCGGAACGCCCCAAAAGTTCATATTTTCAATCTTTAAACCACTATGTGCCAGATAATGGCAATTTTCAGGCAAGTTTTTTCGGATGTTTTCTGCGGAATTTTCTTCCAAAAAATTGTCGTGATTTCCACCGATGAAAATTTTGTGTTGGTAGTTCAAATTTGAAAACCAACTCAAAAAATCCTGGAATTCAGCTTTGGTTCCGGCAAAGGAAAAATCGCCGGAATGAATGATTAAATCGGCTTCCGGTAAATCGGTCAAATCCCGATGTTGGTTGTGGGTGTCGGAAAGGTGAAGAATGCGCATTTATATTTTATTTTAAGGTTTCAAAAATTCATCTTTCAGCAAATCCCTGATCGTCATTCGCTTTTCGGTTTTTGGTTTGGATTTTTCGGAAAAAACTTCCTTGAAAAATTCGGAAAATTTCTTCTGCCAATCCGGTTTTTGGGCTTTGGTTTTCATATTTGTGAATTATTGGGATGCGACATTTTTTTCCAATCCGGCTTCTAAAAATTTCAAGTAATTTTCGCGAATGAAGTCGGGTTTTAGAACCCGTAAATGTCTGGCGTGGGTCAGTAATTCCTGGTAAAAATCATAGGTCGGTGCGAGTTTGATTTCGATTTTGAATTCTTTTTCGTTGTCTTCCAAGACTTTTTGCGAATGATGAATCGGAAGTGATTTTACGTATTTTCCTTGTTCCGCATCGAATGAAAGAACTATTTTTTCCGGTTTTTGGTTCAAAGTTGAAATGATTCCGAATGAATGGACAAACATTTCTTCCACATTTATATTTTCCTTTTTGAATGATTTATTGTGAATTTCCATATTTGAAATCCGATCCAAACCAAAAGTTTTGATGAAAAAATCTTTTCCGTCTTGCTCGTTTGCCAACAAATACCAGCGATTGCGAAATTCCTTGAGTGCATAAGGTTCAATGAGTTTTTTGCGCGGAACGTTTTCCCAATGTTTGGTATAAGTGAAACTGATGAGTTTGCTGTTTTTTATGGCAAAAATAATTCCTTCCAAATTTTGTAAACCCGATGCCTGACGCTTTTCAAAAAACATAATTTTCGAATTATTCTCGGTTTGTTTATAAGCGTTGACCAACAATAAATTGTCAAATATCGTTTGGGTCGAATCCGCATCTTCTTCATTGACAATTTGGTAAGTCATCGTTGATCTTTTGAAACGGATTTCTATTTTGAGCAATTCTTCCATCAGTGTTCGGTCTCTTTTGAAAGTTTTTTCGCTGAACGCCAAATCATAACCGTCTTTGTGATGTTGTTCTTCTAAATGTCTTTGAATTTCCTCATAAGTTGCGCCATTAGGTTTGGATTTCAGAAATTCTGAAATGTTCATCAACCGCAACATTTGATCTACTTTTGCCATTTTTTAATTTTTATGAAACAAATTTAACCAGACAAACGGACAAAGTATGTCTTTTTGCATTTTTATTAAAATGATTTTTATTCAAAAATGTACGTCAAAATCTACTTTTTAGATTTCATCTATTCATATTTAGGTGATATGCGTTCAAAATTGTGCGTTCAAATAAAATACTTAAATTCGTAGAAAATTGAAATAATGAGTGCTGTAGAAGTAAATATTATTAATGGCTATATTGAACTTTTAGAAAATTTAAGTCCAAATACTAAACTTGAACTTATTTCTAAACTTACAAATTCAATAAAATCTGACTTAAAAAAGAAAAAAAATTCTTTTAAAAAAGCTTACGGGGCTTTTGAGTCCGATAAAACAGCTGAAGAAATTATTGAAGATTTAAGAAATAGCAGAAATTTTAATCGTCAAATAGAATCATTTTGAAAAAGTATTTGATTGATACAAATATTGCAATTTTTTATATGAGAGGTAACAAACCTCAATTGGAAAAAAAGTTTGAAACATTATCTTCTGAAGAATGTTTCATTTCCGAAATAACGTTGGCAGAATTGAAAGTTGGCGTTGAAAAAAGCATAAATCCAGAGAAAAACAGAAAAGTATTGAACAATTTTTTATCCGGAGTTCAAATCTTACCCATATTTCACGCTTTGGATTTGTATGCAAAAGAAAAAGCGAGACTCCAAAAATCAGGAACTCCTATTGATGATTTTGACTTATTAATTGGTGTAACTTCTGTTTATCACAATCTTGTAATGGTTACAAACAACACTAAACATTTCAAAGGAATTAAAAACATTGAAATTGAAGATTGGATTAGCGAGAAATAGCACATTAGTTTCGCAATAGCGAAGCCGACACATTCAAATCAACTTTTCAAATAATTCAAAAATCAAAATCCGATTTTTTGAGTTCCTTCACTCCATTTTTCTGATTGACAATGTTTTTTGGTTTGAATGAAGTTGGGCGAAATATTGTTCAAGACCTCGTCCATCAGGATTTTTCTGGCGATGTTTTCGATTTCACCGCCGGAAAAGTTGAATTGAGAAGCCAATTTCATAGATTCCTCTTCGGACAGAAAAGGCATTTTGCTTTGCCAAATCTTGGATGCGACGCGGGTTTCGGGTTTTTCAAAATTAATTTTATACAAAAATCTTCGTTCGAAAGCGGAATCCAGATTTCCGATGAGGTTGGTGGTAGCAAAGAGAATTCCGTCGAAATTTTCTAATTCTTCCAATAAAATATTCTGAATTGCGTTTTCAGTATCGGCAACGTTGGAACTTCCTGCTGCTTTGCGTTTTCCGATGACGGCGTCGGCTTCATTGAACAGTAAAATCGGACATTTCTTTTCGGTTTCTTTGAATTCCCGATAATCTGTGAAAATCTTTTTTACCAGTTTTTGACTTTCGCCAAACCACATACTTTTGGTTTCCGAAATATCGACTTTGAAAATATTTCTTCCCGAAAATTTTGCCAATTGATAAACGGTTTCGGTTTTTCCTGTTCCGGGTTCACCGTGAAGTAAAATCGTGATTCCCAAAGGCATTGCTTTGCTTTTTAAACGTTTTTGCAATCGTCGGAATTTGATTTCCGAAATGGCAGTTTTCACGATTTCAATCGATTGGATTTCTTTTTCGTTGTAAATTAATTCTTTGCGTTTAATGGATTTCGCTTGGATTAATTGTTGGTTTTCTTCTTCGAAAAATTCAACTTGGATATTTTCTTTTTCACGAAGAAATTTCAAAAGATTTTTAGATAATTTGGCAGAAATACGGTTGCGGTAATTTTCTTTGGAAAATTCGATGAGATTATGTTGAGTCAATTTGGTTTGACCATCCAAAATCATATTAAGAAACATCAAAGAAGCGCCTTTGTCTTTATAATAATCTTCCACAGTGCTCATCACGCGGGTGTTGAAATCATTGTCGCCCTGAGAAACGGCGTCCCATACAGTGTCCAACAAAAAGAATTTTTCAAAATCGTCGAGTTTCCATTTTTCCATTTCCTGAAAAAACTTGATGTGTGGGTATTCTGAATGTAAATTATGAATATACAGCCTGAATTCGCGTTTTGTGATGGAATTATCATCAAACTGGTCGGAATATTTGTCGAATTCTTCTAAAATCTGAATTAAATTCTTTTTTTCCGGATTTTGTTCGTAGATGCTGAGGTTTTGAGAAATGGCGTAGGAAATGTCTTTGTCGATTTCGTAGTCCATTTCTTTTTCACGGAAATGTCTGTCTTTTTTCAGCATTTTTTTCTGAAACAAGACATTGATATCGTCCATAAAAAACATAATTTTATATTCGGGAAAACCTAAATGCTTGAAAACCGAAGACATAGCCGATCTTTCAAAAGAAAGGATAAATGCATTGGCAAAAAGCACGGTTTGGGTTTCGTTTAGGTGAAAATAGGCGGAAAGTTTTTCCAAATCATCATTGGCTTTTTTGAAAAATTCCGTGTTGAGTTTTGAATTTTTGGAAGATTTGTACAAGTTTTCAATCGTTTCCAATACATTGAACTGAATTTTTGTTTCCATAATTTGAAATTTTATGGTACAAATATGAGGGCGTAAAACGCCAAAGTGTGGCGGTTTGAAAATTATTTTGAAGAAGCCCTGCCAGGGTTCAAAACCCTGGCAGGGCTAGTTAAAATTAACTGTATGATTTTTTGAAATTATTCAGTAAAGCTTCGATGTTTTCTTTTCCGACCGGATTTTGACTGTGAACTTGGAATTCAGGTAAAATTAAATTCTTGTCCAAACAAAATTCCACCAACCATTTGGCGCAATCGTATCCGGTTTTTTCCAAACCCAAATCGTGGTCAAAAGAAATGAAATCCGGCAATCCGTTTTGGGAAATAAATTCCGTGAATTCTTCGTAATCATAAACTCTTTCAAATCCTGAAGGTGTTGGACGAAGGTCGTCGAGGTAGAGTTTTTTCATACTGCCTCCTAAAGTTTTGTACAGGACTGATAATCAACAATCACATTAAAATCAAATTCATCCATTGCAAGTAAATCTTCTGTTGTCAAATTCTTCTTTATAATTGGGAACTGATTTTTTTATCAATTCAATAAATTCAACTTCCTTAATCTTTTTATCAAACATAATTCCCCCCAAACGAACCATATTTCGAATTTGCCTTCCGTTCAGTTCGAGCTCAGCTAACTTGTCTGTGGAATCAATTGTCATTCCGGCTTCTTTTAGTTTGGAAACCCAGATGGCTTTTCGTGTTTTCTTGTTCAAATCCGGATAAGCAATATTTACCGTGATTCTCGAAAGTACAGCATGGTCAATAACATCACTTCTGTTGGTTGTCAGAAACATAATTCCTCTGAAATAATCCATCAGTCTTAAAAACACACCCACTTTTGAAGCCTGCCATACATCACTTCCTCTTTCATATAAGAAAATATCAACTTCATCAAACAAAATAACTGCATTCCATTTTTCAACTCTTCTGAAAATAATACTCAGGTTTTTCTCAAAGCTGTTGTGCTTATCAAACAGCTCGTCTGCTTGAATTACATACAGGGGCTTTTGATTAAGCTCCGAATAAACTTCTGCTGTCGAGGTTTTTCCTACGCCGGGGTTTCCTTCAGCCATTACAATCAGTCCTCCGTGTTTGTAACTTATAATGTCGCCGGTCAGATTTTGCAGTGAATAGGAAAATATCTTTTGTATTGTATTCTTCATTTCGGATGGAAGAATCAGTCTTTCGAAAGCCTTTTTGTCATATTCATAGTCTGAAATATCATCAATATGAACCAGAAAGTAATCTTTATAAAACAAAGAAAACACTCGCACATAAGGCAGTTCAGTTTTGTGTTTGAATTCGTCTTGTCTTACATAATGGTTTCTTTCTGCTTCTACTTCCAATTCATTTTCAATGATGGCTGCACTCTTTTGACCGAAATTATCCCAGTGGACAGTCCCGAAGGAAAAAGTCATTCCTGTGCCGCTGCATAAAATATGTTTTCCGCTTTGTTGTTGCAGGCTTTTTACTTTTGAAAGTTTTTGTAAGTAATCTTCAATGTTTTCTTTTTGTTCGTAGAAATTAAAAATACTCATCAGCACTCTGAAAGTTAACTTTTTAACTCTCTTTTTCAAATCAATAACTTGATCATTATTTAGTGTAATGTCAACAGATCGTTTTGCGTTTTTATGAGCTATCAGCTCTATAGAAATTCTGATATGTCTCGGTAAATACCTTGTGGCATTCTTTAATTCCATCATCATTTTCACGGGATATCTCCTTCCGAGGTACTCATAATCAGCATTGAATTTCTGTTTTTTAATTTTTGAATAGACCGCAAAAATATCGCTCAGATAATTAATTTTGGTATCCCACAAATCGTCTTCTAACTTGGAAGACTCTATACTATTGCTTTCGAGTAATTCCAATGACAGCATTGTTTTGGATTCATTATCAAGCCTCGAATCATTCAGCACGATGTATTTGATTAATTCTACAGACAACTCATTTGTTTCTACCTCAATGGCATCTGATGAAGAAGTTACTGCTCTTATAATCAAATCTTTGTCTTCGACTTTTAAATCATTTTCTCTAACAAAGTCTTCCAGCGTCTTTTTATTGATAATTACTTTTCCCATATCGTTGATTTTATACGAAGATGAACCACGATAACGCCAAACAACGTCTGTTTGGTTTTGAAGATGAAAAAATCCCGAAATTTTTTTAGGTTTCGGGAATTTTAAAATTCCTACAAATAAGAATTAATCAGTTCATTGATTTCCTCTTCATGTTTTTGGATTTTCTCTACCCCCCATTCTTCACCATTGAAAGACTCAAACATTATCAAACGCTTTAAACTTGAGTTGTCATCCTTAAATTTATTCCTCTTATATGAAGGGTGTTGATTGTTCGCTGATGAATTTTGAGAGGTAGAAATTAAACACAAATTTCCTAAGCTATTCAATACACCTTTCTCTTCCTCTGTAGCTTTTGATTGTGGTAGCAAATGCTCTTTTGAGTTAATTTGTCTGAATTTAAAAGAATTGAACAAATCCTTGTTTTTGGAAATCTTAAATTCCAAGGGTTGGTTATCAAAAGCTGTATTCTCTTTTCCCTGTACTTTTTCTTTATAGGTTTTCCAAAGTAAAAAATCTATAAAATAGAGGTTGTAAGCAGTAATTTCAGGATATTTCAAATTGGCGTTATTAAATCTTGGTTTCGCAATTTCAGAAAATACTTTTTCAGAAAATTCATTTATATCATTTTCAAAATACTTTTCTCTTAGAACTTCATGCACCCAGTAATTGTTTGTATTTGAAGGGTTAGCATAATAAAGCATTGTTTGTAGTTTTATCAATTCATCATCACTTTCAAATGTTTTTATAATATCTTCAAATTTTTCGTTTGGTTTTCTAATACTCCAATTTTGTTTTTCTTCATCAGCATTAGACAAATCTTGTTTGATAATATATTTATCAAAAATACAGCGGTATTTCAATAAGCTGAAAATAAACTCTCTTGAGTCAATTTCATTATCTTGAAATACATTCAGCAGATTTCTGTCATCTAATGAGGTTTCTTGTTTTTGCAATTTTAAAACTTGTAAAAGAAAATTAGGAAAATCAACCACAGATTTATATTTCTCTTTCGGCGTATTTATTTCTTGAGAGAAATCTTCTGGTACTTGATATTCTTTATTATTAAGAACATCCAATAAAGTTGCAGACTCATCATCTTTATCTACATCTATTTTTTCTTTTACATTATCAAAATTATCTCCAATAAGCTCTCCGGAAGTAAATAATTCCGTTCTGTTCTTAGAATTTAAATTGAACCAAACATAATTGTTCATATCTGAACAAGCGTCCCAAATTGCAGCAAAAGCTCGTTTTTCATCATCATCGTTGATTTTTTTCATTAAATGCGCTTTCACAATTTCGTGTTTTTCTAATTGTTCGCCACGATTGTTCATTATCTCAAAATAATGATTCAGGTCTGTTTCTTGTGGAACTTCTATACGAAAGAGTTTTACTTTATTGTAAAATTTATCAGCAAATTTGCTAACATCGAAATCTTTTTCATTGAATTCTTCTTTGATAAAATTAATTGCATCTTTAAAACTTTGTGTTCCTGAAATATTTGAAATTTTTATATATTTTTGAAAATCAGAAGTCGAATAAAGTTCTTCTAAAAACCGTTGTGTGTGTTTTCGGGAATCAAATTTTAGGTTTGTAGATAAAACTACATTGGCAATTTTATTTTCCAAATCTTCACTAATCCAATTTTTCAAAACAGCATTAATCAATGAAATTGTAGTATGACGTTGTTGTCCGTCAATCAATTCAAAATCACTATTTTCCCTTTTAAAACAAACTAAAGATCCTAAGTAATAATTTTTGCTCTTTTCTTCATCATTTTGTGGGCTTTCATCAAATTCGTTGATGTCTCGAATTAATTGTGAAATCTCTGCCTTTCCCCAAGTATAATTACGTTGGTAAATGGGAATAATATATTTATCTGTTGATAATAACTCTTTTAAATTATACGCTTTATTATTGCTCATTATTGATGTATTTTTTGATAAATCCTAAACCACTAGCCATTCCATTTTTGGGTTCAGTTATTTTATAGTTAAAGTATTGATGGTATTTTAAGTTTTGAGGTGTTATAGATTCATTTATTTCTTGCAATATTTTACGTTCTTTACTATTCAAAATACTTTCTACACGAATTGCTTTGTTATTACAACGAATAGTATAAACGGCTTTGTAGAAGGCTGTATAAAATGATTTGAAGTCATGTTCTCCAAATTTATCCCGATAGAGTAAAAGAAGGTTTTCGTATAGGTTTCTTACTTTCCAATCACCCGTTCGTCCAGCTCCATGATAATTTCTTGTATAGTCCCAATAGAATTTTTTGAAAGTAGAATCTTTGATGTCATGGTCATTTTCTGGAAATAATGACTTGTGCAATTGAATATAATAATCAATGTACTCAAAAAAACGTTTTCCATTAATTATTGGCATTGTAATAGAAAAAGGAAAAGTTTGTGCTATATGATGATTTTTTAAAAACTTATCATTTTGAGCATTTTCAACAAATCCGTCCAACATTCGCAACGAAGTTTCGTAAGGGTATTGCTGTTTTTGATATAAAGAAATTCCCTTAAATTCATCAATATTATCTTTGGTGAAATTATATTTCAGTTCATTCCTCACCCATTTTCGGATTTTAAACAAATGATTTGCTAAAATTGGTTTCAAAGTTCCATTATCAACTGACTCCTCCCAACGTGCTACTGCATTTGCTTTATCTTCTTCTGAATCAAATTCCATTTCACGTAAATGAAATGCTTTCAATAAATCATATGGCTCCAAAGATTTTCCTCTTGCATTTTGAGAATCAAATAACTGAAATGCCTCATCTTGATCATAAACGGTAAAAAGTACAAACTCACTTTTTTCAAGCAATTGGTTCTTGAAGTTTTCTATATCAGAAATCTTTTTTAACCAATTTTGAATCAACCTTGAATTATAAGTAATATTGTCTTTTGAGATTTTGTGTTTATAATTTTGCGTTAGTAATAAGACGTTTTCATACTTCAAATGAAACAGTAGAATTGAAATGGTAGTCAACCTTTGTTGTCCGTCCACAATGTTTAATTTCCTTGCGCCCTCTCCATTATCCTTTTTTACATCATCATGAACAATTAAACTTCCTATTCTGTATTTTTTCTCTTTTGTAATGATATGCTCAAAAATATCATCTAAAAGTTGTGTTACATTTTCAGCTTTCCACTTATATGGTCGCTGATAAGGTGGAATAGTCAAATTACTCAACTCTAAAATTTCGGACAGTTTTTTTATCTCTTGTTTTGCTTCGCTCATACTTAATTAATTTTCCCCCAAATCTAAAAAATAAAGCCATCAGTCATTTACGGCTTTCCGTAGTTGGTGTTTTTCTATTAATTCTTTCATTTTATAAAACTGCTTTACTTGCCATTCTACACTTTCAAAAGTCGAAGTTTTAATTTCAAAATCCGGGTCGTCCATGTCAAAAAGAAACTTATTGACGTCACTAAAACGAAGATACAGAGGTCTCGGATTGGGCTTATATTCAAATCCCATAAACTCATAAGTTTCATTTTTCTTGACAATTGTATCTATCATTTCTTTCGTGGAAATTTCATCTTCCATTTGATTGCGTATCAGTTCAGAAGCCACCACTTTCACGTCAAAACCTATATTATACCCCACAATGTAATCCGCTTTCCGAATGACTTTCAGTAATTTCTCCAAAGTTTCTTGCAAATCCACTCCTTTTTCCTTTGCGAATTCTGTGGATATTCCGTGAACGAGCGTCGCAGCTTTCGGTATCGAATAGTCTTGCGGTTTTATCAGATAATCGCCTGTGGCAAGTTCTTCTTCTATTCCTTTTCCTTTGTAAATCCAATGAAGTTTTACCATTCGGGGCCAGTTTTCGGTGTCGGAAACCGGCGCTTGAAAATTTTGTGGAAGTCCTGTTACTTCTACGTCCAAAAACAAATAATTGGGTTCTTCGGGTCTTTTTTCTTTCATAGGTTGAGCTTTTCTTTTCATAATACGGGCAGTGAATAATTTACTCTCACTTCAAATATTAGTTTTTCCATTGCAAGAAAGTCTTCTAAAGACAATTCCAAAAAAAGACGGCAGGCCGTATGACAAAAATGCAAATCTCTGAATATAGGGTTTCCCTCGAACTGATAATAATCTTCAAGCCAGTTCATATTTCTTCCTTCCTCATCATCCCAAAAAATTGCGCAATCGTCTGAGTAATAATAAAATCCTACTTCAATATCGTGTTTTTCACAAAAATCTTCATCAAAACTAAAAACGCTGATGATACAGTCAAAATAGTATTCAGAGAATTCATTTGCATCAGCCATTTTTTGATGTTGTTTGTCTAATTTTTTACACAAATCAATGGCTCGGTTTTCTTCCTCTTGAATTTTCTCCAACAGCGTTTTTAGCTTCGAAACTATTTCAGGTGTATATTCCATTATCTTTTCGACCAGTTTTTTCCACCGTTTTTAGAAACGTACAACCCATTGGCGGTATTTGCCAAAATCTCTTTTCCATTTTCAGTCAAATCTTCAAATCCGCCCATAAAGGAAGTTGCTCTACAGAGATTTGACCAAGTTCGACCATCATTTTTGGAATATTCCAGTTTCTGAGAATCTTTTGGACTGATACGAATAAGGTTTCCGTCATAGTTAATCATTTGTGGCATAATTTTAATTTTTTAGAAGTTAAACAAATTAATTATTCTTTTTCCGAACTTCCTTACGGAAAACCGTAATCTGGAATTTCTTATTCAAAATTAGTCTGCAGCCTGGCCAAACCGTGGCGGTTTGAAAATTATTTTGGAAGTAGTTTTCTCATACAATTTCAAGTATATGAAATCCTGCATATCATTAATTCTGTTAAAAATTTTAAGTTCATTTTTAGAATCAATAATACGCAATACTATGTTGCATGAAGTATCAGTAATTATATTTCACAGCATACCAAATCGCCGCAAATTCTACCAAAGTAACTTCTCCGTCGATGGAAAATTCTACATCAATTGAATAAGTCGAATTTCCGGTAAAAACTTTCCCGTCTTTAATGGTCGCAATCACATCACTGCTATAAGTTGAGGTTCCTTTATAAATTTTCCCGTCCTTAATTGTCATGAGCACATCGCTGCTATAAGACGAGCTTCCTTTGAATACTTTCCCGTCAGAAACATTGTAAATCATGTCGCTCGAATACGTGCTTGTGCCTTTGTAAACCTTGTTCCCAACGACGTTGCAAATCACATCGGACGAATAAGTCGAATTCTTTTTATAGACTTTTCCTTTGTCGAAATTACAAATTACATCGCTCGAATAAGAACTTGTGCCTTTATATACTTTTACTTGCGCATTTGAAAATCCAAATGCCAGAAATAGCATTATCGTTGAGAGTAGGTGTTGCATTTTGATGAATTAAGTTTGTCTGAAAATGGTTCTGTAAATTTACACAAATTATTACGCATCTGTAAATGAATTGAATAGAAAACCTGCAACCCAATTCTATGCCTAATTCAGCAAAATTTTGGAAGTAATTTGAATGAATTAAAAATTAAAATTAAATCTAATTAATTCAAAATCAACCTAAAACAAAAAAGACTCTCAGTTTCCTGAAAGTCTTTTGGATGTTTGTGGGAGCAGAGGGATTCGAACCCCCGACCCTCTGCTTGTAAGGCAGATGCTCTGAACCAACTGAGC
>Ga0079224_100010644_pt1 | contig 12628 bp, 10 predicted proteins | sample Stecom2015_FD_80414 | JGI IMG/M metagenome (GOLD analysis project Ga0079224, IMG submission 80414) | Agricultural soil microbial communities from Utah to study Nitrogen management - Steer compost 2015 | ecosystem: Environmental > Terrestrial > Soil > Agricultural land | place: USA: Utah...
GATCTTGCCTTCCAAATTGTGTTCTTGTGTGAACTGGCTCAGCGTGAAGGAGCTTTTGGACCCGACGACGTGTTTCGCGAGGTCATCGAGAAGCTGGTGCGTCGTCATCCCCACGTTTTCTCCAGTGTGGACGCCCGCACGGCAGAGCAGGTTGAGACCAACTGGGAGGCGATCAAGGCCCAAGAAAAACGTGGTCGCCCGCTGCTTGACAACATTCCAAGATCGCTTCCTGCTCTCCTGGGTGCGGCGCGCATGAGCGAGCGCGTCGCGCGCGTCGGCTTTGACTGGAGTGACGCGGCCGGATCCCGCCAGAAGGTGGATGAAGAGCTGGGCGAGCTAGCCGAGGCGATTGCCTTGGAGCAACTGGACGAGATAGAGCATGAGTTCGGCGATTTGCTCTTCGCTCTTGTCAACTACGGTCGACACCTTGGGCTTGACGCAGAGGGAGCGCTTCAAAGGGCCAATCGGCGATTTCGTGGGCGCTTTGAGCATGTTGAGGGTCGTGTGCGCGAGGTACACGGCGATTGGCCTCGTGATGGACACAAGGCAACGCGAGGGATCTCACTTACCGAACTTTCGGAATACTGGGACGAGGCAAAGGAGCGCGAACGTGGACGCTGACCTTTCGTTGAAGAACGACGCAACCGCCACTCGGGGTCGTAGTGCAGCGCAAGTGCATCCGTTGGCCCGCTTTGTTGAGGAATGGGAAGAAGTCCTTTCGACGTGGAACGAAAAGCCTTTTCGAGCCAAGCAGATCTTTCGTTGGATTCATGACCGGGGAGTCTTCGATCCGGAGCAAATGACCGACTTGTCGAAGTCGCTTCGTCAGCGCCTGTCGACCGAGGGCCTTGCTGCTCCAGGCGAAGTCGGCGAAGTGCACCGGTCAAGCGACGGAACGCGCAAGCTTTTGTTAGATTTCTCCGGAAAAACTCGCGTCGAGTGCGTGTTGATCCCCATGACGCCCAAGAGCAACGATGCTGATCTTGCTGCCTGCGCCGATGATGAAACGACCGAGCAAGAAGGTCCCAAGAAACGCGTCACCCTCTGTATTTCAACTCAATTTGGTTGCGCTATGGGATGCGTGTTTTGCGCTAGCGGGCAGAGCGGACTTTTTAGGGGGCTTGGGGCCGCTGAGGTCGTCTACCAAGTTTTGCGCGCGCGGCACTACTTGGCCAAAGATGAAGAGTTGCGCAACTTGGTCTTTATGGGAATGGGCGAACCCCTCCACCATTATGACGAAACGGCCCGAGCTTTGCGTCTTCTGACGGATCCGCGGGGTGGGGGCATGAGTCCGCGGCGCATCACCGTGTCGACTGTGGGTCTTGTCCGCGGCATGCGGAAGCTGGCTGAAGACTTGGCCGGAAAAGTGGGCCTCGCGGTGTCTTTGCACGCACCTGACGACGCGACGCGCGATCAGATCATGCCCATGAATCGCAAATTTCCGATCGCCACTCTGATGCAGGCGCTCAAGGACTACCCTCTTCCGCCGCGTCGTCGGATCACCATCGAGTACACTCTGATAGGGGGACTGAATGATGGCGTTGAACACGCCGATCGTTTGGCGCGACTCTTGGAGCCTCTACGCGTGAAGCTCAACTTGATCCCGATGAACCCCATCGAGGAGTCGAAGCTGCGTGCTCCTGAGGAGAGTCGTGTTGTTGCGTTTAGGGAGCGCATGGCTAGCCACGGTTACAGTTGCTTCGTTCGTACCCGTCGTGGGGACGATGTGGACGCTGCCTGTGGGCAGCTTGCTCTCAAGACGATCCGTGCGGAAGATTTGGTGCGTCATTGAGAGAGCCCGAGATGGGCGCGAAAAAGACCTCTGTCGAAGAGATCCTGGCAAGGGCGAAGCGGTGGGCCGAGGAGGACGTGGTGGAGGCCGATGGTTTGGCCGTGCACCGAGCAATCGAAGCACTTGATCTTGAGTTTTTGCTCAAAGGATTCAAGTCCCCCCTCGACTTTGGCACAGCCGGGTTACGAGGCGGAGTGGGACCTGGGCCAGGCCAAATGAATTGCTCCTTGGTCACAAAGGTCAGTTGGGCGCTTGGAGAATTTTTGAACAAGCTCAGGCCCGGTGTGGTCGGAGCTTTGGTCGTCATAGGCTTTGATGCCCGCCCAGAGAGTTCGCTCTTTGCCAGTTTCGCGGCAGCAGTCCTTCGCGGGCAGGGCGCAAGGGTGGTGTTGAGTGACAAACCGATGCCGACTCCGGTGATCGCGTTTTCAGTGCGGCACTTGCGCGCGCAAGCCGGCATCGTCGTGACGGCAAGCCACAATCCACGAGGAGACAACGGTTTCAAGGTTTACGACGACCAAGGGAGCCAAATTGTCACACCCTGGGACACAGAAATCGCCACACTTTTTCGCGCTAGTCCTGCTGCGGCGAGCATTGCCCGATTGGAGAGCGGTATTGAAGGTCTCGATGATCAGGTCGTTGAGTCGTACCTTTGGATGGTCCAAGCGACAGCGAAAAGTTGGGTGCCTTTTTCCGAACAAGCGGAAAGAGGCAGTTTTCCTGTCGCGTATACTCCTTTGCACGGAGTGGGTGCGCAGCTTTTTGAGCGTGCGTTGAGTGGTTTTCGTTCACTTCAGCTGCTGTCCGTCAAGGAGCAGCGGGAGCCAGATGGGACGTTTCCGACCGTCCCCTTTCCCAATCCCGAAGAAGAGGGGGCCCTCGATCTGTTGCTTCAATTGGGCAAAGCGAACAAATGCGAGGCTGCTTTCGCGCATGATCCTGACGCGGATCGTTTTGCTTTGTGCTTGCCCTTGGGGGGTGAAACCCTCACGCGATTGAGTGGTGACGCGGTCGCTCTTCTCTTTTTAGACTCTCTCTTTGAGCAGTCTTTCGACGCTCCGCGCGCGATCGTCTCGACGGTAGTTTCCAGTCCAGCAGCCAAGGAACTCACCCTTGCGGCGGGGCACCGCTTTGTCCAGACCCTCACCGGCTTCAAGTGGCTTTGTCACGCAGCGAGCGAGGAGGAGAACTTCGCCTTCGCTTACGAAGAGGCTTTGGGTTACTGCTTTCGAGCGCCTGCTCCGTTCACGACAGTCATGGACAAGGATGGACTCTTAGCCGGAGTCTGCATGGCACGGATGATCGCTCGAGAGGGTGGTGGTCGAGAGCTAGCGAAGCGGCTCCTCGCGATTTACAAGCGGATCGGACAGTGGGGAAGCTTTATAAGCGCTCTGAGGCTTGAGGGTGATGAGGGAAAATCAAGGATGGAGTCTTACCTGTCTCGAATCCGGAAAGACCCTCCTCATTCATTGGGTGAACTGAGGGTGTCTCAGGTTGAGGATTTTTCGCTGCAAATGTCAGCGCGCCCTTGGTATTGTGGACAGCAAGATCTGATCGCCTTTGATTTGGTAGCTCAAGATGAGCGTTCCCCCGTCCGAGAAGGGCGAGTCCTCCTTCGGCCCAGTGGCACCGAAGCGAAGCTGAAGCTCTATCTGCACCTAAAGAGCAACTATCGAGGTGAAGCTCAATTTCCAGTAGTCCAAGCTCTTCAAGGCGAGATGGCGGGTCGGATCGCTCGTGAGCTGTTCGATGCGGAGGAATGAGCCGCTACCGCCAGAATCACGCAGCTGGAGCGTTGTGAGGGAGCACGACCGTATTCTTGAGACGGGGGATCGAAGCGGCTACTTCATCGAGGATCGCTTCTTTGGTTCCGACGACACACACAAGTAGGTCCTCTGCAGACAGTCGCTGCTTGATCGCTGCATTCACTTCTTCCAGGGTGCAAGCCGAAATGCGCGCCAGGTATTCGTCAAAATATCCCCGGGGCAGCTGGTAAATCTGCGCGTCAAGGGCGAGCGAGGCGCGTTTTGCGGCCGTATCGATCGAGAAGACGTGGCTGTTGGATAGGTAGCGTTTTGCCGCAGAAAGCTCGCTATTCTTCACGCCTTTTTGGATGAAGGTCTCCAATAGATCGAGTTGTAATCGAACGCAGGCTGCGGCGTCGTCGCTCTTGGGAAAGGTCCACAGCGAGAATGATTGGCGCATGCGGTCAATAGGAAGACTACTGCTTGCGCCGTAGGACCAACCCCTTTTTCCGCGTACCTCGCGGCTAAGTCTTGAGGTGAAGGTGCCTCCGAAAATGGTGTGAGCGATGTAGAGAGCCGTATGGTCCATGTCTAGCGGGTGCGTGCCCAGACCGCCGATGGCAATCTGGGTTTGGGTCCGCTCCGCTTTGTCGACGAAGACCAGTCTTCGACCAGCGGGAACTTGCGGCTGGGGGCCCTCAGGTGGATTGAGATGCGTGTCGTTCAGTGCGCGGTCTAGATCTGCCTTCAGCTGTACGGCCTCGCTTTCGGTCACGTCTCCAGCCAATGAAACGATGAGCGAGCCTGCGCTGAACAGTCTGCTGTGCAGCTCCTTCAGATCATCCAAGCTGATCTTCTGCAGGCTTTCTGCGTCACCTCCGGCCAGACGGCTGTAGGGGTGGTCGACAAAGAGATGACGTGTGAGGGCGCGCCTTACAAGAATCGAATCGTTGTCGAGTGATTCCTGCCATTCGGCCAAGGCTTCGTTCTTGAGCCTTGTAAACTCATCGAGACTGAAATCGGGCTGGGAGACGAGTTGGCACACGAGGGTAAAGAATGAAGTCTTTTCGCGTGCGATGCATCCGCCATGAAATCCTGCAGTGGACCGCTGCACGTCGACACCCAGTGTCGCGCCCAAGCTATCGAAGGCCTCGTCGACTTCTTCGGGCGACATGCCGACAACTGAGCGACGCATTAGCCGAAAGAGTAGTCGAACCGCGCCTTCTTTGCCGGGCGGGTCGAGCAACGCTCCTGACTTCGTGACCACCGAGAGGTGCAACAACGGCAGCGCTGGATCTGTCGTCACAATCAAATCTTGGATCATGGTGCGGACTCCTCAATGGGGGAGGCTTCGCTGTTCGTACGAACCACGACTGAGGTGCAGCCTCGGGGATGCAGAATGCTGCGCGCCACGCGCAAGATGTCGCTAGGGGTGAGTCGCTCCAGCTCTTCCATGCGTTCAAAGGCCGCCGCGGGACGACCCAGGAGCGTTTGATAGAAGCCGATGGTGGAGGCCTTTCCATCGGCGCTTTCCAGGCCGCCGAGTAGTCCGAGTTCCATGCGAGCCTTGGCTCGCCTCATTTCGGCATCAGTGACAGGTTCTTGTTGGATTCGTGTGAGTTCCTCGTCGATGGCGGCGCGAAGAACTTCAGCTCGTACCCCCTGTCGCGCCGAAACACTCATTTCCATGAGACTGGGGTCGCGATGCGGGCCAATGAATCCCCCCACATCACTGGCGATTTGGTCGCGACGGACGAGCCGGCGCCGAAGACGACTGGTGGGGCCTCCGCACAGAAGCTCAATCAGGAGACTGGCGGCCACATGGTTGGCGTCACCCAATGCTGGACTCTTGAAGCCTAGGAAAAGCTTTTCTGTTTCGGTGGGAAGGTTGAGTTCCACCTGTCGCTCTTCGGTTTGAGGCGCTTCTGGCTGAATGTCCTCCAGGGGCAGCAGCGAGGGGGCAACCTTTCCATAGGCTTTGCTGATCAAGCTGAGGGTTTTGTGTTCGTTCAGGTCCCCGACAAGGATGAGGCTGGCGTTGTTGGGGGCGTAGTAGCGTCGGTAGAACTCACGACAGTCGTCCGTGGTAAGCCCCTCAATGTCCTGCATCCAGCCAAGGGTGGGCCAGTTGTAGGGGTGATGTTCAAAGGCTGTTTTCCAAAGGTGTTCCTCCGCGGTCCCTTCAACGTCGTCTTCAACGCGGTAACGACGTTCGTTCATCACTACGTCCTTCTCGCTCACAACCTGGGGTTCGCGTAGGACTAGCTCATGCATGCGGCGCGATTCGAGATCGATGACGAGAGGGAGGTGTTTTTTGGGGAACGCCTCCTGGTACTGAGTGAAGTCGAGCCAGGTGGAGGCATTGTTGTCGGCCCCGATCGCCTCCATCTTCTTGTCGAACTCCCCCGTCTTGAGTCCTTCGACTTCGTTGAACATGAGATGTTCAAATAGATGCGAGATCCCCGTCTTACCGCGAGTTTCGCAACGTGAACCAACCCGAAACCAGCTATGATAGGCGATCACCGGTGCGGAAGGATCCTTCACCAGTAAGACGTGTAAGCCGTTAGATAGTCGAAAGCGGTCCACCCTCAGAAGGGCACCAAAAGGAACACTGCCATGGTAGGAGACTTTTCCGTGCTCACCGGCAGTGGCGTTGATCTTGTCGAGGGTGCGTTGGGTAGCGGGCTTCATATCCAGAGCAGCACTCATTATTTTTCGTCCAACTTAAGGACAGCTAGGAATGCTTCCTGGGGAACTTCGACGTTGCCGACTGCCTTCATGCGCTTCTTGCCTTCTTTTTGCTTGGAGAGGAGCTTGCGTTTGCGGCTGATGTCTCCGCCGTAGCATTTGGCCGTCACATCCTTTCTCAGGGCGCGCACAGTGGTACGAGCGATGATTTTTGCGCCAATCGCTGCCTGGACTGCGACCTGATACTGCTGCTGTGGGATCAGCTCTTTGAGTTTGGCGGCCAGGGCCCGGCCTCTGTAGAATGCGTTGTCTTTGTGTAGGATGATGCTGAGGGCGTCGAGGGGCTCCCCGTTGACGAGCATGTCCAACTTGATGAGGTCGTCGCGGCGGTATCCGCAGAGCTCATAGTCCATACTGGCAAAACCTCGTGTGGCGCTTTTTAACTTGTCATGGAGATCCAGAATCACTTCACCGAGGGGGAGTTCGTAAGTGATGACCGCGTGGGTTGGAGTGGCGAAGTGCAGCTCTTTTTGGATCCCTCTCCGTTCGATGCACAGCGAGACGACTGCTCCAACGTAGTCGGCCGGCACGTGAATGCTCACTTTGACGATCGGTTCTTCAATGTAGTCAAGTTCGCCAGGCGAGGGGAGCTTGGAGGGGTTGTCTACCCGGATGACTTCGCCGCGCTTGTTGTGGGCGAGGTAGACCACGCTGGGCGCTGTTGTAATCAAATCCAGATCGTATTCGCGTTCAAGTCGCTCCTGGATGATTTCCATGTGCAGCAAGCCCAAAAATCCGCAACGAAAACCAAAACCGAGCGCTTCGGACGTGTCAGGCTCAAAGCTGAAGGACGAGTCATTGAGATGGAGCTTGGAGAGGGCGTCGCGCAAGTCTTCATAGTCCACTGAGTCTGTTGGAAACAGCCCTGCGTAGACCATCGGCTTGACCTCTTCAAAGCCTGGAAGTGCCTCTTCTGCAGGGGACGCGGCGTGGGTCACCGTGTCGCCGATCTTGGTATCACCGGTAGTCTTGATGCTTGCGGCGATGAATCCTACTTCGCCAGCTCCTAGCTGGGTGAGCGGCACGCTGTGTGGCGCGTAACAGCCAAGTTCGGTCACCTCGAAGTTGCGGCCTGTCGACATGAAACGGATCTTGTCGCCCTTCTTGAGTTCGCCGTCGACGATGCGGAGCATCACCATGGCGCCACGGTAGGCGTCGTACCAGCAGTCGAACACCAAGGCGCGCAGCGGTTTTTTGGGGTCCCCGCTGGGCGGGGGCACGCGTTTCACGACCGCCTCCAAAAGTTCCAATACCCCGAGTCCGGTCTTGCCGCTAGTCAGCAGAGCTCCACTGCAATCGAGCCCGATCACTTCTTCGATGTCCTCGGCCGCGGCGTCCACATCGGCCGAGGGGAGGTCCACTTTGTTGAGTACAGGAATGATCTCTAGATTGTTTTCGATCGCGAGGTAGGTGTTAGCCACGGTCTGGGCCTGAACACTTTGGGTGGCGTCAACGACAAGCAGCGCACCCTCGCACGCGCGCAAGGAGGATGAGACCTCATAGCTAAAATCAACGTGCCCCGGCGTATCAATGAGCTGGATTTGGTAGGTCTTTTGGTCTTCCGCCTTGAAATTGAGGCGAACTGACTGTGCCTTGATGGTGATCCCGCGCTCTCTTTCCAGATCGAGTTTGTCGAGGAACTGTTCCTTCTTTTCGCGATCTTGCAAGGCGCCTGTGACATCCAGAATACGGTCCGCAAGCGTACTCTTTCCGTGATCGACATGTGCAATGATGGAAAAGTTGCGAATGAGGGACTGGTCGATCGGCATCGGAGAAATCAGGGAGAGAAAGAGGCCGGAATGGCGCCCTTGTGTCTGGGGTTGGCGGGCTTAGCAGCTTCTAGCTCCCCGCTCACCACCGCGCCTCACGATTTGCGAGCAAGGCTCCGTTCGGGAACGGGCCTACTTCTTGTCGCGTGAGTCGACGAGGCTGAGTTGTCCCGGAAGCTGATCAGCGTATCGCTTGAGTACGAGGTCGATGCCCTCGCGAATGTAGACTGCCACCGGCACTTTCGTGCGCGTGTGCAGGATATGTAGCGCCTCGTTCTGCTCTGGTGTGATGTACACCGTTGTGGAGATTTTCTTGCGCGCCATGATCTGATCCAGCCTCCACCAGTGGAGTTCGACTCCGCTTTGCCTATCGAGCCTCTCGAATGACGAGACGTTACCATAGACTCCCATACGTGCACGGTCAAAGCGTCTCCAGGGGGCGGACTTGTTCTAAGTTATCGAAATTAATTGGATTTGAAGCTTTGTGGAGGCTTGAAAATCGCCTAGATGCCGAGGTGGGCCCATTGGCCGACCGCGCAGCGGCGCTTGCCACTTGAGCCCGACCCGGCGAAAGTTGGACTCAGTGACAGTGACGGAGGGAGCGGAGACGCGACATCGTGGTTCGAAGGTCGTCTCCTCGGCAGTGACGCTTGCCTTCTGCCTGTGTCTCGGTGGTTGTGCGGCGCTTCAGGGAGGTAAAGAAAAGCAGAAGGACGTCGTGGAGTTGACGCGAAAAGACACGTCAATTGAGGTTGAAGGCTGTCGCGTCAATGCCAAGAGTGCCCAGAAGCTGGACGCAAATGGCGACGGACGTCCTGAAATCGTTCGAGTGATGATCAAAGGGCGCGAGGTGTGTCGAGTCGTCGATCTCAATCTGGACGGGAAGATTGACCGCACGAGCTATTTCTCTGAATCGGGTCGAATCAGACGCGTCGAAAGCGACTTTGATCGTGATGGGGTGATCGACGAGATCGCTCTCTTCTCGGAAGGGGTCCCTACTGAAAAGCGCAGTGCCACCACGATGGACGGTCGGATTGACACTTGGGACTACTTTACAAAAGGAAAGCTGACGAGGTCAGAGCGCGACCAGAATGGGGATGGCGTGGTCGACCAATGGTGGGAATACCCACGACCAGAATGTCCCCTCGTACACATTGATCAGGATGGTGATGGGCGACCAGATCCCGGAGCGAGCGTGGATTATTGCAAGGCGACAGGCGAAACAGTCGGACCTGTGGTGTCACGCCGGTCGCCGCCCCCCACGCCCTCAGCTGAGCCGCCAACCCGTTCGGATCCCCCTGGGGACGATGAGGCATCCGGCTCCAAACCCGCTGAAAAAGCGAACGAGGCGGAGTCAACGAAAACGAAGGAAGCAGGGAGCTTGCCCTCGCAGGAGGACGCTCCGCCAGCAGAAAAACAGCCCGGAGATCGACCGTGACGGCTGCGAAGCGAGGTGGCGCTCTACTTGTCTTGGTCTGCGTGAGCGCTTGTGCTGTAGGCAAGAAGGACGCGGAGGAGGTTCCTCGCCTTGGTCCACTCAATTGGCAAGGTGCCAGCGAGAAGTCTCGATGCGAGTTCCGCGGTCGACAAGATCGGGACGTGGTCGAGTCCATGGCGCCGGGGGCACCTCGTCCGAATATTTTGAGGGTCTACGGTTACGTGGGCACGGGTGAGGAACGACGGAGGGTCTTGTTGTGTCGTGAAGTGGATACCAACTTTGATGGACAGAAGGACGTGTTGCGCACCTACGGTGACAACGGAGAGAAGCTCCGCGAGCTTGCGGACGTCGACTTCGATGGAAAAGTAGATACGTGGATCACATTTGGTCCAAGCGGTCCCGTTCAGGTTGAGTTTGACAAGAACGGCGATGGGAGAGCGGATGAGATCCGGATCTACTCGCATGGCAAGCTCGTGCGTGTGAAGCGCGATTCCAACAATGATGGAAAGGCGGATATTTTCGAGAATTACGAAAACGAGCGGCTGGTGCGAATGGGACTGGATACAGATTTCGATGGATCGGTCGACGTTTGGCGTCGTGACACCGAGCGAGCCGGGACTCGCCCAGAGAAAGACGACGAAGAAGCTGGTCAGGGGGAGGGATCTCCGCCAAACACCCCGGACGCCCCCGCTGAGTGAGCTCCTGGGCGTCACAGGTAGATGAAAATGGCCGAAGAACGACTTCAAAAAATCCTCGCCCGAGCGGGCTTGAGTTCCCGCCGCAAAGCAGAGAGCCTCATTTCGTCGGGACGCGTGCGTGTCGATGGGCGAGTGATCACGGAGCTTGGAACCAAAGCAAACCCCAAGAAGTCGACCATTGAGGTGGATGGCCGACGGATAGAGCCAGAGCCTTTGTGCTACGGAATTTTGCACAAGCCTCGCGGAATGGTGACGACGCTCTCCGATCCCGAGGGACGCCCCACAGCCCGGGACATCCTTCGACAAGTGGGGCTGCGCGTAGTCCCGGTCGGACGCCTTGATTTCAACACTAGCGGTGCCCTGCTTTTCACCAACGATGGCGACTTCGCCCAGGCGCTGGCGCACGCACGCGGCAATGCTTCCAAGGTTTATGCGGCCAAGGTCCAGAAGATCGTTGACGAAAAAGTATTGGCTCGTTGGCAGGAGAGCATCGGGATCGATGGCAAGAAAACGAGGCCGGCTGAGGTGCGAGTGCTCCGTCGGGAGGGGCCAAAGACCTGGCTCGAAGTGACTCTCAAGGAGGGCAAGAAGCACCAAGTGCGTGCTCTAGGCGAGCACGCTGGGACGCCCGTACTGCGACTGTCTCGATTGAGTCATGCTGGGATCACGACGGATGGGCTTCCCCCCGGAAGCTGGAGACTGCTGAGTATCGACGAACTCAAGTCCTTGAAGAACACGTTTGGAGTGCCGGAGCGACTCCGCGGCATTGTCGAACCAGGCAGCATCGAGCGAAAGGCCGCTCCTCGAAAACGAGTTCGCAGTGGCTTGAATTCCAAAAAGCCGCACTTTTCTACCAGAAATGGGCCGGGGAGCGCTGCTGGCTCGCGCAAGACCGCCCCGGGAGAAAAAGCGAAGTCTTCCGCTAAGCCGGCGCTCTCCTCGGGTCGCAGTTCTAGTCCGAAAGCTTCGGACCGCAGATCTAGCTCGAAACGCCCATCGCGAGGGTCTTCTCCCCGTCGATGAAGGCGACCGTGACTTTGTTCTCACCGATGGTGGTGACGTAGCCATCACCGAATTTCTTGTGGCGCACAAGCTGTCCCGGCTCGAAGATTTGTGAAATGGAGTAGCTCACAAAGGGGGCGCCGCTGTCGACTTGACTCCTCCACTCATCTCGAAGACTTGCCTGAGAACGTGAAGTACGTGTCGCCTTCTTGGCTTTCTTTTCTTTGGGGGCGGCAATCACCGCACTCGACTTGGGAGGGCGGTAGTTGTGCTCGGAGTTGCAGGTCATGCACATGACTCGCTTAGGAGACGTGCCGACCATCGCCACGATGCGATGCCCCAAGTCAATGCGGCATCGGGTGCACCAAGAATCGATTTCATCGCCGGCGGAAAGCGGACCTCTGCGGGTCGTCCTAGTCTCGTTCACGGGGAGGGGCTAGCTCGCTCTACGGGGAGCGTCAATTCTTGACTGCGATTGAACAGCAGACACTTGTGGAGTGTCTGCTGCGTCCTGAGACCAAGCACGCTACAACCCCTTCAATGGATCCCGATTTTCTTGTTGAACTAAAAGCTCGTCGCCAGAAGATACGTGAGAGGTTGTCGGGTCCGAAAGAGGGCGGCAAGAGCGATGCGTTGCTTCTTTTTTCAGCTGAACTGGCACTGCGAAATGGCGACGTCGTCCACAGCTACCGGCAAGACTCCGATTTTTACTATTTGTCAGGTTTCGATGAGCCGGAGTCTGCGCTGCTCATCTTTGGCGATGCTCCTCACTACGTACTCTTCGTGCGACCGAAGGACCGTGAGCGAGAGATCTGGGATGGCCGCCGCGCGGGGGTTTTGGGCGCAGTTGAGGAGTACGGTGCCGACGAGGCACACCCCATCACCGAGTTGAACGAGAAGCTCTCTGACTATCTGGAGGACCGATGCCGCCTTCACTACCTGTTCGGACAAGAAGAGCGCTGGGACAAGTTGGTGTTGTCGACAGTCGGGCAGATCCGGCGACGGCGTCGTAAGCGGGTCGAAGCTCCCGCTGAGCTGGTGGACGCGCGACGTATCTTGCACGAGGATCGCCTATTCAAGAGTCCCTTTGAACAGAACAAAATGCGAGCGGCGGGGAGCCTGTCTGCAGCTGCGCACCGTCTCGCTATGAAGGCGGCCCGTCCGAAAATGAACGAATGGGAGCTGCAGACAATTGTTGAAACCAGCTTTCGTAACTCTGGAGCTCGTCGTCTTGCCTACGATTCGATCGTCGGCAGCGGGCCCAACGCGACGATTCTCCACTACCAAGAGAACAATAGAACAATGGAGGAGGGCGACCTTGTTTTGATCGATGCTGGCGCGGAGCTGGATCACCTGGCGTCCGACATCACCCGCACCTTTCCTGTCAGTGGAAAGTTTACGCCGGTGCAAAGGCGACTCTACGAGATCGTATTGAA
>Ga0079224_100010645_pt1 | contig 12628 bp, 10 predicted proteins | sample Stecom2015_FD_80414 | JGI IMG/M metagenome (GOLD analysis project Ga0079224, IMG submission 80414) | Agricultural soil microbial communities from Utah to study Nitrogen management - Steer compost 2015 | ecosystem: Environmental > Terrestrial > Soil > Agricultural land | place: USA: Utah...
ACCTTGCCGCGCTCGAAATGGTCGAGCAGGCGGCCCGGGGTGGCGATCAGCACGTCGACGCCACGGTCCAGCAGCTTTTCCTGCTCGCCGTAATTCACGCCGCCGATCAGCAGCGCCATGGAGAGCGGGGAATACTTGCCGTATTTGTCGAAGCTCTGGGCGACCTGGTCGGCCAGCTCGCGGGTCGGTTCTAGGATAAGGGCGCGCGGCATGCGGGCGCGGGCCCGGCCGCCGGCCAGGATGTCGATGAGGGGAAGCGTGAAGCCGGCTGTCTTGCCGGTACCTGTCTGTGCCGTGCCCAGCACGTCGCGGCCCATCAGCACGACGGGGATCGCCTGGGCCTGGATTGGGGTTGGCGTGGTATAACCGGCATCGGCGACGGCCTTGAGGACCGGCTCGCTCAAGCCTAAGCTTTCAAAATCCATGGATTTCCGCGTTGTCTGGCCAAGCTGCGCAAAATGCGCTGCGTCCGCCGGGGCGGACAAGATCACAGCGGCTCCTGTGAGTCAATGCCAATCTCGGGCGCTAGAAACAGTAAAATCAATCGGTTATCGTCCCGAACCCGAATTTTTTCCGTATCCGGAGAATCAGATGAAGCTGATCGACGAAATCGTTGCCAATAAGGCCCAACTGACCGAATGGCGCCGGGATCTGCACATGCATCCCGAGACGGCCTTCGAAGAGCATCGCACGGCCGATTTCGTCGCCCGCAGCCTGGAATCCTTCGGCATCCCGGTGCATCGCGGCCTTGCCAAGACGGGGGTGGTGGGCACCCTGAAGGCAGGCAAGGGCAACCGCGCCATTGGCCTGCGCGCCGACATGGATGCGCTCGACCTCGTTGAACTGAATGAGTTCAGCCACAAGTCCAGGCATGAGGGGAAGATGCATGGCTGCGGCCATGACGGGCATACCATCATGCTGCTCGGCGCGGCCCAGTACCTGGCCAAGACGAAGAATTTCGACGGTACCATCCATTTCATCTTCCAGCCGGCCGAGGAGAATCTGGCCGGCGGCAAGGTGATGGTGGACGAGGGCCTGTTCACCAAGTTCCCCTGCGAGACGGTCTTCGGCATGCACAACATGCCCGGCATCGATGTCGGCAAATTCGCCGTCCGGGTCGGCCCCATGATGGCCTCGGCCGACATGTTCTGGATACGGGTCAAGGGCGTCGGCGCTCACGGCGCCTATCCGCATCGCGGCGTCGACCCGGTGGTGATCGCGTCCGAGATCGTGCTGGCGCTGCAGAACATTGTCGGCCGCAACGTCGATCCGCTGCAATCCGCGGTAGTCAGCTGCTGTCAGATCCAGGGTGGTCACACCACCAACGTCATCCCGGAGGAGGTGATGATTGCCGGCACCACGCGTGCCTTCCTGCCGGAGGTGCAGGACATGATCGAAAGCCGCCTGAAGCAGATCGCCACCGGTATCGCCGCCGCCCATGGCGCCACCGCCACGGTGGATTACCAGCGCCGCTATCCGCCGACGATCAACACTGCCGATGAAACCGAGCTGGCTGCCTCCGCAGCCGCCGAGGTTGTCGGCAGCGACAATGTGCTGCGCAATCTCAATCCCAGCATGGGCGCCGAGGATTTCGCCTGGATGCTGCGCGAGAAGCCGGGCTCCTATGTCTGGATCGGCAACGGCGCCGGCGAGGGTAGCTGCATGGTTCACAACCCGCGCTACGACTTCAACGATGACATCCTGCCGATCGGCGCCAGCTACTGGGCGCGGCTGGCGGAAAAGGCCCTGCCGGTCGCATAGCGCCGGCAGCGGGGAGGATCATGGGCTTCAAGGTGAAGTTCTGGGGCGTCCGCGGCAGTATCGCGACACCTTCCCCGCGCCACATCGGTTTCGGCGGGAATACATCCTGCGTGGAGCTGAAGATCGGCAGTCGCGTCATCATACTCGATGCCGGCACCGGAATCCGCAACCTCGGGCATTGGCTGCTGCGGCGGAATGTGAAACAGGGCGATCTGTTTCTGTCCCACACACACTGGGATCACATCAACGGATTCCCGTTCTTCTCGCCGGCCTTCAAGCGCGATCATCATTACATTGTCCACGCCGGTCACCTGACCGAAAGGGGCGGCATTGGCAGGGTGCTGGCCTCGCAGATGGCGCAGCCTTTCTTTCCCGTGCCGATGGAGAAGATGGGAGCCCGGATCGAGAATGTCGATTTCCGCGCTGGCGACAGCTTCAATCTTGATGCCCGCATCCGCGTCCGCACGGTGCCGCTGAACCATCCCGATGGGGCAACGGGGTACCGGTTCGAATATGGCGGCAAGGCACTGTGCTACGTCACGGACACGGAGCACCTCCCCTGCCATCCCGACCAGAATATCCTCGGGCTGATCGAAGGCGCTGATCTGGTCATCTACGACTGCACCTATACAGATCGGGAGTTCGAGATCCGCGCCGGCTGGGGCCATTCCACCTGGCAGGAAGGGGTGCGCCTTTGCCGCGCGGCCGGCGCGAAGGGACTTGCGATCTTCCATCATGACCCCGATCATGAGGACCTGTTCATGGAGGCCCTGGAGGCCGAAGCGCGTCAGCTCTGGTCGGGAGCGATGGTGGCGCGGGAGAATATGCGGGTAAACCTGCTGTAAGGGAGGGGTGATGGCGCGGCTGTATCTCGTCCGGCATGCCAAGGCAGCCGCGCGGTTCGATGAGGATCCCGATCCCGGCCTGTCGGATGAGGGCAAGGAGGCGGCGGTCAATCTGGCCCTGGACATGGAGACCATCGGGCCCATGCAGATCCTGACCTCTCCTCTGGAACGCGCGCGCGAGAGCGCCCTGCCGCTCGCCAACCGCTGGGGTATCCAGCCGGAAGTGAGTGCGGCCTTCAGCGAAATTCCCACACCGCCGGAAATCGCCGAGAAGGGCATCAAGGCGCGCGGCCCCTGGCTGCAGCAGATCGCCGGGCAGAAATTTGCCGGCCAGCCGCCGATCATCAGGGCGTGGCGGGAAGGCGTGGTCGGCATGCTGCGTTCGGCGCGCTACGACGCGGTGATTTTCACGCATTTCATGGTGATCAACGCCGCGGTCGGCGCGGCGCTGGACGATGATCGCGTTGTCCTGACGCATCCGGACTACTGCTCCTGCACGACGCTGGAGGTCGACCGGCGCGGACTGAGACTGGTTTCCCGGGGGCAGGAAGCAACCACGAAAATCCTCTAGTCCTTGTCCGGAGGGAACGGCTTGGCCCGCAGAGGGTGAAACGGTAAGCTTGCCTGCGCGTTTTGCGGCTACCAGAGGTTCCCGCCCATGAATGTCAAGCCAGACATCAAAGCCGCGGCTACCGTGCCCGAGGGCTACGTCCTCGAGGATCAGGTCGGGCATCTGATCCGCCGGGCGCATCAGCGTCATACCGCGCTCTTTCTCGCCATGATCGGCGACTCCCAGGTGACCACGACGCAATATGCCGCGCTGGTGAAGCTGCATGAGATGGGCGAGCTGTCGCAGAATCATCTAGGCCGCCTGACCGCAATGGACCCTGCCACCATCCAGGGGGTGATCCGTCGACTGACCAGTCGCAAGCTGATCTCCCACCGCCCTGATAAGAACGACAAAAGGCGGCGCTGCCTCAGCCTCACCCCGGCCGGACGCGAGCTGGTGGCCAAGCTGATGGCTAACGGACCGAAGGTCAGCAAGGCGACACTGGAGCCGCTCAGTCCGGAAGAGCAGCGCCAGTTTCTGGCATTGCTCAAGCGTCTGACCTGATCATTTTTGCCGGCCGTAGCATTCTGTTGCACTGCCGCAATTCCGCGCAATCCCTGCCCATATTTTGACGTTGACTCTTTTCAGGCGGCGACGCAGCATTGTTTGCGTACAAACGATGCATCCGGTGCGTGCCGGAGCATAGAGGCCAACGGGGAGGCCCGGTTTCGATGGCGTCGTACCTGCGTCCGACGAGTCTCGATGAGGCGCTTGCCGACCTGGGCGAGGCGATGGTGCCACCGCCCGTGGTGCTCGCTGGCGGCACCGATTTCTATCCCGCCCGGGTCGGACGCGCACTGGATGACAACATCCTCGACATTACTGCCATTCCCGATCTGCGCGGCATCAGCGAGACCACCACCGGCTGGCGCATCGGCGCTACCACGACCTGGAGCGGGGTGATTGCTGCCGATCTCCCGCCGCTATTTGATGCCCTGAAGCAGGCGGCTCGTGAAATCGGCGGCCGGCAGATCCAGAATGCCGGCACCGTTGCGGGCAATCTCTGCAACGCGTCACCCGCGGCCGACAGTGTTCCGCCGCTGCTGGCCATGAATGCCGAAGTCGAAATCCGTGGCAGGAATGGTCGCCGAATGCTGCCGGTATCGGACTTCATCACAGGTAATCGCCGGACCGCACTGCAGCCAGGCGAGCTGGTTACGGCGGTGATCGTTCCGAAGCCGGCCAGGCCAGCCCACAGCGTGTTTCTCAAGCTGGGCGCGCGCGAATACCTGGTGATCTCGATCGCCATGGTCGCGGTTGTTCTGGAGACGGATGGCGGTGTGGTCTCGTCGGCGCGCATCGCGGTTGGCGCCTGTTCGGAAGTGGCGCAGCGTCTGCCGGAACTGGAAGCGGAACTGGTCGGCTGCCCGGTCGACGCGCTGGCCGGCAGGGCGGAACGGCGGCATCTGCAGGTTCTTTCGCCGATCACCGATATCCGCGCCGATGCATCCTACCGGCGCGAGGCAGCACTGACATTGATCCGCCGGGCCCTCGCCGGTCTGGCCGAGCGGAGGGCCTGATCCATGCGGCTGATCGTGAATGGGAAACCGCATACCTATCACGGGTCGCCGCTGAAACGCCTGAGCGATGTGCTGCGTGACGATCTCGGCCTGATCGGGACGAAGGTAGGCTGCAATGCCGGCGATTGCGGCGCCTGCACCGTGATGCTCGAGGGCCGACAGGTCTGTGCCTGTCTGACCCCGGTCGCGCAAGCCGCCGGAAAGCCGGTGGTGACCGTTGAAGGCCTCTCGGCGCACGGGGCGCTGTCGCGCCTGCAGCGGGCTTTTCTCAAGCATGGTGCCGCACAATGCGGGATCTGCACGCCGGGCATGCTGCTGGCGGCGACCGACCTGCTGGCCGAGAAGAGCCAGCCCGACGAACAGGAAGTCATGGATGCGATCGGCGGCGTCCTCTGTCGCTGCACGGGCTACCGCAAGATCGTCGCTGCCGTGCTGGATGCGGCAGAGACCCATGCTCTGCCTGAAACGCCGCAGACCGGAATGGCGGTCGGCAGTCGCACGACCCGGGTCGATGGCATGGCGAAAGTGGTCGGGCAGGAGAAATACGGTGCCGACTACATTCCCGCCGACGCGCTCTGGGTACGCATCATCCGCTCGCCGCAGGCAAGGGCGACCATCAAACTGGGCGATTTCTCGGGTATCGTGCAGAAATACGGCCTTGTACGCGTCTTCACGGCCGCCGATGTGCCGCGCAACGGCTATGGCATCTATCCGGACATCAAGGATCAGCCGGTTCTGGCTGATGGGCTCGTCCGGTATAGGGGCGAGGCAGTGGTGGCGCTTTGCGGCACCCGCGAGGCGGTTGAGGCCGTATGCCCAGAAGAACTGCCGATTACCTATACGCCCGAGGCACCAGTGGCCGGTATCGTCGCCGCCGCTGCGCCGGACGCGAAACTGGTGCAGGCCGACAAGCCCGGCAACGTGCTGATCGAAGGCGGCGTGAAGAAAGGTGATGTCGCCAAAGGTTTTTCCGAAGCCGCGGTGATTACCGAAGGCCTGTTCCAGACAAGCTTTGTCGAACATGCCTATATCGAGCCAGAAGCGGGCTGGGCTGTGCGCGTCGGTGATCGGATCGAGATACACGCCACCACGCAGACGCCATACATGGACCGCGACGAGGTGGCAGGCATCATGCAGCTTCCGCCCGATCGCGTGCGCATCGTACCGACCGCCTGCGGCGGCGGTTTCGGCGGGAAGCTGGATCTCTCGGTGCAGCCGCTGATCGCCCTGGCAGCCTGGACTCTCGGCAAGCCGGTGGCCTGTGTCTACACGCGGCCGGAAAGCATGGCCGCCAGCACGAAGCGGCATCCCGCCCGCATCACCGCCAAATTTGCTGCCGACAGGAGCGGCAAGCTGCTGGCGGTGGAAACCTGGGCTGATTTCGATACCGGCGCCTATGCCAGCTGGGGGCCGACGGTGGCGAACCGCGTGCCGGTTCACGCGACCGGGCCTTATGCGGTTCCGCATGTGAAGAACTGGGGTCGTGCGCTGTTCACCAATGCGCCGCCGTCGGGCGCTTTCCGCGGTTTTGGCGTGCCGCAGGCAGCGATTGCCCACGAGACACTGATGGATGATCTGGCGCAAAAGCTGAAGATCGATCGGCTGGAGATGCGTCGCATCAACGCCCTCCGCGCCGGGGATCTCACCGCTACAAACCAGAAGCTGGAGCATTCTGCCGGGCTGGGCCAGTGCCTCGATGCGCTGAAACCACACTGGCAGTTGCTGAACGAGGACGTAGAACTGTTCAATGCCCGCAGCAGGACCCTGAAGCGGGGCGTCGGAATCGGCTGCATGTGGTACGGCATCGGCAATACCTCGATGTCGAATCCCTCCGAGATGCGCATCGCGTTGCGGGCGAATGGCCGGATCATGTTCTACAACGGCGCCGTCGATATCGGGCAGGGCTCGAATACGATCTTCGTCCAGATTGCCGCCGATGCCCTCGGCCTGCCGATGTCGCTGATCGACTACGTGATGGGCGACACCGACCGCACAACCGATGCCGGCAAGACTTCCGCCTCGCGGCAGACCTTCGTGTCCGGCAAGGCGACCGAGCTTGCGGCGCGCGACCTGCGCCGGCAGATGCTGCGGCTGGCCAACGCCGGTGACGATGCCGTGCTGAGGCTGGAAGGAACGATGCTGACCATCGAGGATGGCGGCGCGGTGCGCAGCATCGATCTTGCCGGTCTGCCGCGCCTGAACGATGAAGCCGATGTGCTGGTGGGCGAGGGCCGTTTCGATCCGCCGACCACCATGCTGGATGCCGATGGCCAGGGCGTGCCTTACGCGACCTACGGCTTCGCTGCTCAGGTTGCACTGGTCGAGGTGGATACCGAACTCGGCACCGTGAAGGTGAGGAAGATCGTTGCCGCCCACGATGTCGGCAAGGCGATCAATCCGACCCAGGTGGAGGGGCAGATAGAGGGCGGCATTGCGCAGGGACTCGGGCTTGCACTGATGGAAGAGTATCTGCCGGGCCGGACCGAAAATCTGCATGACTATCTGATTCCGACCGTCGGTGACGTGCCGGAGATCGAGTGCATCCTGATCGAGGATGCCGAGCCGCTGGGGCCTTACGGCGCCAAGGGTGTCGGCGAGCCTGGCCTTGTGCCGACCGCGCCGGCGATCCTGGGTGCGATCCGGCATGCGACCGGCGTGCGGGTGACGGAGGTGCCGGTATTGCCGCACCGGCTGCATGCCGCGCTGAAGCGGCAGGCGTTGGCGGCGGAATAGGGAGGCGCGCATGAGCCAGGCGATTGCGACCACCGGAACTCCGAAGGACGAGATCGTCCGCTGCGATGCCTGCCCGGTGCTCTGCCGCATCCGGCCGGGCAAGGCCGGCGCCTGTGACCGGTACGCCAATGTCGACGGCGTGCTGACCCGAGTCGACCCGCTGGTGGTGACCGAACGTGCCGCGCAGGGTGCCGGCGTCGTGCCGTTCCTGAGCGGCGCCGAGGGGTGGGACGGCAATGTCGCCGCGCCGCCGCCGGCGACTTTCGTTACCGGAGTCGGCGCCGGCACGACCTATCCCGATTACAAGCCGGCGCCTTTCATCGTCTCGTCGGTGCATGACGGTGTCGACATGGTCACGGTCGTAACCGAGGGCATCTTCAGCTATTGCGGCGTGAAGGTGAAGATCGACACCGACCGCCATCTCGGACCGGAGCAGGCCGCGGTCCGCGTCAACGGCGAGGCCATTGGCCATGTCACCACGGCGGAATACGGCTCGCAGATGCTGTCGCTGGGTGGTGTGCATCACCTGACGGGTGGCAGCAAGAAGGAAGGCACGGTTACCTGCGACGCAATGCTGACGCTCTGCAACAAGGGCGCGGTAACCATGCAGATCGATGGCGGAGCCGAGGTCGTGGTCCAGGCTGGCAAGGCGCCGATCGTCAACGGCACTCCCGAAGAGCGGATGCGCGTCGGCTGCGGCTCGGCCACGATCGGTATTTTCGCCAAGCAGTGGCTCGGCCATGCCGATGAGGTGATCGTCGTCGATGACCATATCACCGGCGTGCTGACCGAGCATCAGGCCGGACGCTTCCTCGACATGCCGCTTTCCGGCATCCGTGTGCGCGGGCGCAAGTCGACGCCGGGTCGCTACTTCCAGGTGGCCGAGCCGGGACTGGGCTGGGGCGGGACCAATATTTCCGACCCGCTGGAGATCATCAAGAGCATCGATCCGAAGACTGCCTGGCCGGGATTGAGGCTGCTGATGGTTTCGACCACCGGCGAGCATAGCGGCTGGTATGTGCTGGACGACCAGCTGAAGCCGCAACCAGCCGAGATGCCGGCACCGATCAGACTCGTCGTCGACCGCATAGCGGAGAACTGCGAGCCCTCGCTCTGCACGGTGATGTTCATGGCCGGGGCGGGCGGTTCCCTGCGTGCCGGGGTGACGGAGAACCCCGTGCGCCTCACGCTGTCAGTGAAGGATCGCCTGACACGGGTCACGTCGGGCGGCGCACCGGTCTATGTGTGGCCCGGCGGCGGCATCACCTATATGGTCGATGTCACCCGGATGCCGGACAACTCCTTCGGATATGTCCCCACGCCGGCGCTCGTGGCGCCGATCGAATTCACTATGAGCCGTGAGGATTACGCATTGCTGGGCGGTCATATGGATTATGTCATCCAGCTTGAGGAGGTGCTGCGGGGTGAACGTCTGAGCCGTCAGTCCTGGCGCGATGACAACCCATGGCCGATCGCACGGCCCGCGGGAGAGACTTCGTGACCGGCCCGCAGGCTGTATGGTTGACCTCCGCCGGTGCGCCGCGCCGGCTGCATCTGCAACATGGGCCAATCGATCTCATCATCGGCGCCTTCGGATCTGATGCAGCGGTCGCCCGCGCCTATGAACAGGTGGTCAGCCGTTTTCAGGACATCCTGGCCGTGCTGGTGGGCGAACTGGACGAATTGCGCAGGCCGCTCGGCGCGGCGCACCCGCTGTTCCGAGGACCGGTGGCGCGCCGCATGGCGGCAGCCTGCTGGCCGTATCGCAATGTCTATATCACGCCGATGGCGGCAGTGGCGGGGGCGGTTGCCGACGAGATGCTGGCCGCGATGCTCTCGGGTAACGATCTCCGCAAGGCCTATGTGAATAACGGTGGCGACATCGCACTGCATATCGCGCCCGGAGAAACCCTGCGCAGCGCCATCGTCTGCAACCCGGATCATCCGCATCTCGATGCCTTTGCTACCCTGGATGCGGAGCTGCCGTCGCGCGGCCTGGCCACTTCGGGATGGCGCGGCCGCTCCTTCTCTCTTGGTATTGCCGACGCCGTGACCGTTCTGGCGGAAAATGCGGCGATGGCCGATGCAGCCGCCACCATTATCGGTAATGCGGTGACCTGCGATCACCCGTCCATTGAGCGCGCGCCGGCCAGTTCGCTGCGCGACGATACCGATCTCGGTAACCTGCCGGTCACCGTCAATGTAGGTGCACTGCCGATTTTCGCCATCGAAGAAGCCTTGTCAGCGGGGGCGCAAGTCGCCGAAGATTTGCGCCGCCGGGGACTGATCGATGCAGCATTCCTTTCGCTGCAGAATCGCATCCGGCTCGTCGGCAGTGGCACGATGCTTGATAACGGGTACCGGGTAACGGCGAGGGCAGGGGCATGAGTCTGGTTGAAGTACGGAAGATCGTCTGCATTACGGAGGAGATTTTCCACGATGGCGGCCCGCGGCCGGCCAAAACGCCCCGCAAGGGCGCCATCGGCGCTTTCGTAAAGAATCCGTATGCCGGTGGCTACGTGCAGGACATCACGCCGATGATGGAGGCGCTGAAGCCGCTCGGGCTGGATCTGACCAGACGCCTTGTCGCGGCGCTGGGCGGCGATCCCAAGGCGATCGAGGCCTATGGGAAAGGGGCACTGATCGGGGCGGGCGGCGAGCTAGAGCATGGCGCCCTGTGGCATGTGCCCGGTGGGTACTCGATGCGGGAAATTCTCGGCAATGCCAAGGCGATTGTCCCGTCCGCGACGAAGGTCGGCGGCCCCGGGGCGCGGATCGATATCCCTCTGCATCACATCAATGCCGCCTACGTGCGCAGTCATTTTGATGCCATCGAATTCGGCGCGCCCGACGGTCCGCGCAATGACGAGATCGCGTTCATTCTAGCCATGAGCACCGGCGGGCGCGTGCATGCTCGCGTCGGTGGCCTGCAGGGGCACGAGATCAAGGGCGAGGACGGCCTTCGGTAAGATCACGCGTAAAACAGAAACGGGATACTCACACAGAGGAGGCAGTAATGAATCGCAGGACCCTGTTGAAGTTGAGTACGGCTTTCGGCGCGGCCTTGTTCGGCTTCGCCTCCGCCGCCCAGGCCCAGGATACGATCAAGCTGGGCGAAATGAACTCCTACAAGGTCTTTGCCGCCTTCCTGGAGCCCTACAAGAAGGGCTGGGAACTGGCGGTGGAGGAGGTCAACGCCGCGGGCGGCGTGCTGGGCAAGAAGCTGGAGATCGTCAGCCGTGACGATAACGGCAATCCCGGCGACGCGGTGCGCGTGGCCGAGGAACTGCTGTCGCGTGAGAAGGTCGCGTTCCTGATCGGAACCTTCCCCTCCCATGTCGGCCTCGCTGTCTCGAGCTTCGCGAAGGAAAAGAAGGTTCTCTTCATCGCCGCCGAGCCGCTGACCGACAAGATCGTCTGGGATCAGGGCAACAAGTATACCTTCCGCCTGCGTGCCTCGACCTACATGCAGACCGCCATGCTGGTGCCGGATGCCGTCAAGCTGAAGAAGAAGCGCTGGGCGATCGTTTATCCGAACTACGAGTACGGCCAGTCGGCTACCGCTGCCTTCAAGAAGCTGATGAAGGAGAAACAGCCTGACGTTGAGTTCGTGATCGAACAGGCGCCGCCGCTGGGCAAGATCGAGGCCGGCGCCGTCGTCGACGCCATCGCCGCAGCCAAACCGGATGCGATCTTTTCCTCGCTGTTTGGGCCGGATCTGGCCAAGTTCGTGCGCGAGGGTAACACCCGCGGCCTGTTCAAGGGTGTGGAGGTGTTCAACCTCCTGGCCGGCGAGCCGGAGTATCTCGATCCGCTGAAGGACGAGACGCCGGAAGGCTGGTATGTCACCGGCTATCCCTGGGAGCAGATCAACACGCCCGAGCACAAGAAATTCCGCGAAGCCTACATGAAGCGGTTCAATGATTACCCGCGGCTGGGCTCTATTGTGGGTTACTCGACGGTTCAGAGTGCGGTTGCGGCGATCAAGAAGGCGGGTTCGCTCGATACCGAAAAGCTTGTGGCAGCCATGCGCGGCCTGGAGCATGAGACGCCGTTCGGCAAGATCACCTACCGGCCCCAGGATCACCAGTCGACCATGGGTGCCTATGTCGGAAAGCTGACGCTCAAGGACGGCAAGGGTACCATGAAAGACTGGTACTACGCCGATGGCGCGAAGTTCCTGCCGTCCGACGCCGACATTGCCAAGATGCGTCCGGCAGACTGATCGAGATTGTATGTAACCTGCTTCTCCCGCCGGCCTCTCCGGCGGGAGACTTCCGGCAGCCGGGGGCCTCTTGTCTCTCTCCAACATCGTTATCCAATTCCTGAACGGGCTGGCAGGCGCTTCGTCGCTGTTTCTCGTGGCGGCGGGCCTGTCGATTATCTTCGGCGTCAGCCGGATCGTGAATTTCGCCCATGGCTCGCTCTACATGCTGGGCATCTATATCGCCTACACCCTGATCGAGTGGTTCGGACGCGGCTCGATGCTCGGTTTCTGGGGCGGCGTGCTGCTGGCTGCCCTGGTCGTCGGGCTGATCGGTGTCGTGATCGAAATCGTCGTTCTGCGCCGCATATACAGGGCGCCGGAGCTGTTCCAGCTTCTCGCCACTTTTGCGCTGGTCCTGGTGATCAAGGATGTCGCGCTCTATATCTGGGGCGCCGAGGACCTGCTGGGGCCGCGTGCGCCGGGGCTTCGCGGTGCCATCGAGATTGCCGGCCGGCGGCTGCCGGAATACGACATTCTGCTGATCGTCCTCGGCCCAATCATGCTGGGCCTGCTCTGGCTACTGATGAACCGCACGCGGTGGGGCACGCTGGTACGTGCTGCCACACAGGACCGCGAGATGGTTGGTGCGCTGGGTGTGAACCAGACCTGGCTCTTCACCAGCGTCTTTTTTCTTGGCGCCTTTCTGGCCGGCCTGGGCGGCGCAACGCAGATTCCCCGCGAGCCGGCGCAGCTGATGCTGGATCTGACGGTGATTTCCGACGCCTTCGTGGTCGTCGTGGTCGGAGGCGTGGGCTCGATCGGCGGCGCCTTCCTGGCGGCGCTGTTGATTGCACAGGCGAAAGCCTTCTGCATCGGTATCGGTGATGTGGAGATTTTCGGGACCGTCTTCTCCTTCAGCAAATTCACGCTGGTGGTCGAGTTCGTGATCATG
>Ga0079224_100010646_pt1 | contig 12627 bp, 12 predicted proteins | sample Stecom2015_FD_80414 | JGI IMG/M metagenome (GOLD analysis project Ga0079224, IMG submission 80414) | Agricultural soil microbial communities from Utah to study Nitrogen management - Steer compost 2015 | ecosystem: Environmental > Terrestrial > Soil > Agricultural land | place: USA: Utah...
ACTCCCTGCAGGATTAGGGATTCTGATCCTTTCGCCCAAGGCTATTGAAAAAGTCGAAAGAAAAGGCGAGAAAGGACGGTACAACAGCCTATCCTTTATGCTCGAAAATGCAAAAAATTATCAAACCCATTATACGCCAAACGTATTGGGTATTTATTTGCTCAACCGGAGCCTTAAGGACATCCCATTTATTTCGGCAACGGATGCAAGGACAAAGCAACGGATGCAAAGACTGGAGGAGACAATTTTGCAGACACAGTCGTTGCATTTTCTCATACAAAACCCCAAGACAAGAAGCAGAACAGTGCTAGGTATTGCTGGGAAAGAGGAATTTGTGTCGCAGATTAAAAAAGCTGCTGAAGCTGCCGGTATGCAGATGGGTAGCGGATATGGGGCTTTGAAGCCCACTAGCTTCAGGATTGCGAATTTTCCTGCAGTGACCGATGAAGAATTTGAAAAGCTAATTGCTTTTCTACAGCAATATTGACAGAGACACATCTCTTTATAGCCGGTGTCAGCAGGAAGATGAACTTTCATGAAGCACTGTGCCTTACTCCTTATAGGGTAAATCTATGTTTAATTTGAAAGAAATATTTTCTGTTACGCTGATTCTTTTCTCTGTGATTGATATTTTGGGATCTATACCCATTGTGATCAATCTACGAAAAAAGGTGGGGCACATACAATCGGAGAAAGCAACCATTGCCGCAGGCATATTAATGGTGTTGTTTCTCCTTTTGGGCGAATCTATACTAAGTCTTTTCGGGATAGGCGTAGAGGACTTCGCCATCGCCGGAGCTTTGATCATCTTTGCTTTGGGTGCAGAAATGATCCTAGGCATTGAAATCTTCAAGCCTGATGCCGAAGCCAGCGCCACCAGCACCTCCATTGTACCTATCGCTTTTCCGTTAATTGCGGGTGCAGGGACTTTGACCACCATATTGACGCTAAAGTCAGAGTTTTCTCAAAGCAATATCGCCATCGGTATCATGATCAACTTAATTGTCGTGTATGTTGTACTGAAAAGCACCAATTGGTTGGAATATAAGCTAGGGAGAACTGGCTTAGACGTACTGAGGCGAATATTTGGGATCATTTTGCTCTCAATCGCGATCAAAATTTTCAAATCCAACCTTGGCGGATTCTAATCGCTTCCAGCCTGCAAGTATCATGTCAGAAGGTATCTTCTGACATTTTATTATCTATTTTGAACCATGATAATTATTTATACAGATGGAGCTGCCAAGGGAAATCCCGGCAAGGGGGGATATGGCACTATTCTGATCTATAAAAACCACCGAAAAGAGCTCTCGGAAGGCTTTCGATTGACCACCAACAACCGGATGGAACTGTTGGCAGTCATTAAAGGTCTGGAAGAACTGAAGGTGGAAGGAATTCCAGTTACCATCTATTCTGACAGCAAATATGTAGTAGATTCTGTTACCAAAGGCTGGATATGGAGCTGGCAAAAGAAGGGATTTAAAGATAAAAAAAACGTCGACCTTTGGAAACGGTACATCCCTTTACATCTCAAATACAAGCCCCGCTTTGAATGGGTAAGGGGGCATGCGGGGAACGTCGAAAACGAACGCTGCGATCGTCTGGCGGTAGCTGCTGCAGAGTCGGATCAGCTTCAGGTAGATCGGGGATATGAAGCTGAAATGCAAAAGGGGCTTCTTTAGCCTATTCGCCCATGGCTAGTACCTTTTTTCGGTTTAAAAAATTTATTATTCATCAGGATCGTTGCGGGATGAAGCTCAGCACTGATGCTGTTCTACTCGGTGCCTTGGCTTCCTATACTACTCCTCAAAAAATTTTGGATATAGGCACAGGTACGGGAGCCATTGCCTTGATGCTCGCCCAACGCTATCCATATGCGACCATAGAGGCGGTGGAAATAGACAAAGAAGCCTTCGACCAAGCCAGTGAAAATGCGGCGCTCAGCCCTTGGAATGACTACATCAACATTTTTCATCGATCGTTTCAAGAGCATGCGCAAGAAAGCATCGGTGCCTTTAACTTGATCGTTAGCAATCCGCCATATTTCCCGGATCATATAAAATCCCAGGATCAACAAAGAAACTTGGCATTGCACAATGATGCTCTTCCTTTCACAGAGCTCATTGATGGCGTAAGCAAACTGTTAGCACCTTCCGGACAGTTTTGGGTGATTCTACCTGAGCGCCAAATGGTGGACTTGGAATATCTGGCGGTGTCAAAAAATCTATTCCCTCAAGAAAAAGTTGCGATACATAATCATCCATCAGGGCGGGTCCTAAGGGTAATTCAGGCTTTCGGCTATCATCAGGCAATTTTCAAGGAACGCCGCCTTTACATCAGAGATGAAAAAAGAAACTACAGTTACGAGTACAAAGCGCTATTGAAGGATTTCCTATTGGACTTTTAATAAATCTTCATCATAGTAAAAAGCCGCTCTGAGAGCGGCTTTTTACTTTTATCAACTGAACCTTACTTAAAAGTCACCGTTTCAACCTTACTCACCAAAGTCATCGGCATGCCCGGCATTTGAAGGTTCATTTCCATCGGAAATTTAATCCCTTCTACAGTTTCATATTTCTTATAACTCACTGTGCCAATGGTTGGGCTTTCACTTCGGATCTTCAAACCATTATCTACTTGGTAATAATTGGTCAAGGCGGAGCCCGTTGGATTGGTTACTGTCACTTTATACGCTGCGACTCCGTCCACATCCTGAATTCCATCTAAAGCTAGGCTGTACCCCATTTCTTCATAGTGGAGTTCTGGGAAAATAAACATACCCATCTTAGCTTCCTCATACTGCTCGTCTGTCATGCTCATGGTTTGTCCTTGGGCAGAAATGGTCGCCTTACCATTCTCCATAGTAACCTGCTGCATCACCTGCCCCATAACACTCACTGCCTGCTCAAACTTCATCTGATCAAGATCATGAACGGTATTGATAGTCAGTTGTTGTCCCTGAATTTCCGAAGTTTGGGCTATTTTGGCACTTCTGATGGCAGAAGCTTTCTCTTTCCCCCCAATGGCGGTTACGTAGTTGTCAATTACTTTTTCCGCAGTCATATCGGCATCCACTGCCATTTCCTTGGCCTCCTCTCCGGTGTTGGTATAGGCTTTGACTTCACCAAATTGAGCTACCTTATCTTTAAACTCGCTTCCATTGCCTACGATGGTAATGTACATATTGTCGGGACGGATATATTTTTTGGCCGCAGCATTTATATCCTCCACAGTGAGCGCATTTAACCGTTGTAGGTAGGTGGAATAGTAATCCTCAGGCAGACCGTAACGGGCAATGTTTATGGCAAAGCTTGCGATGGTGGATTGTTGTTCCAATGAGCGGCCAAAGCTTCCGCTCAAATTAGCTTTGGCTTCCTGCAATTCATCCTCGGTAATACCCTTATCAACGATGCTCCTGATTTCATATATCATTTCATTCAGCGCCGAATCGGTTACTTCTGTTCTCACTGAAGTGCTGGCGACGAAATTAGCGATTAATTTATCAGAGCCTATAGAAGAACGGGCCCCATAGGTATAGCCTTTCTCTTCTCTAAGCTTCATATTCAAGCGGGAGTTAAAACCTCCCCCAAGGATATATGAAAGTATCCGGCTACTCAAAAAATCCTCTTTGGCAGGATTCATTTCTAAAGGATATGCCATTTTTATCACTGACTGAACGGAAGCTGGCCGATCGACCACCGCTACTTTTAACTTTTCAGGCGCTTGAGGCGTGTCGTATTTTTTACTTGGCACTTCACCACGCTCCCACTTGCCAAAGTATTCATTCACAACCTTTTCAGCCTCTTTGGCATCAATGTTACCCACAATAGCTAAATAAGCAATATTTGGCTTGAAGTACGTTTGATAGTAGTTTTTAATATCCTCAACAGTAATATTCTCGGTAGTCGCCTCGGTTTGATTTTCACCATAGGGATGCGCTTTTCCATAAACCAAAGCATTGGTCAAGAGAGAAGAAATGGCATCTGGATTATCCTTGGCAGCGGCCAGACCGGTGATCGCCTGCTTCTTGAGCTTATCCAACTCCGATTGGGGGAATGTGGGATTATACAGCACATCTGCCATCAGTTCCAAAATCTTGGCCTGATGCTTCTTCAAAGAAGATGCATATAAGGAGGTGGAGGTGGCGCTTAAGGAAGCCCCGATAAAATCTACTTCTTCATCTAGCTCATCCTTGGTTCTGCTCGCGGTCCCAGCAGTCAACATCTCTCCTACAAAGCTAGTCATGCCAGCCTTGTCACCCTCCACTAGCGGGTCTCTTTCCAAAACCAAGGAGAAGGTAACCCGCGGCAGTTTATCATTTTCTACTACAAATACCTTCAGCCCATTGTCTAAAGTAAATTGCTCAACCTCGCCTAGCTTAATCTCAGGAGCAGGTCCTGGCTCAGGCAACTTGGTTCTATCTATCTGGGCTATTGCTACCGTATTAATGAGCAGGCCTATGATCAGAAATATATATGGCTTTTTCATATTTGTCATGTTTTTGGTAAAAAATTACTCCGTGGCTTGTGCAGATTTAGGCAAATAGTGCAACACCACTCTCCCGCCCAAGGTCATATACGCTCGCGCTACCCGCTGGATGTCTTCCTTGGTCACTTTGCGATATTGATCTAGTTCCTGATTAACAAAATCAGTGCTCCCATAAAACACTTTAGCCTCAGCAAGGTTTTGAGCAATGCCCGCCATAGACGAATTCTTGCTTACCAAGTCATTTTCTATAATATTTTGAAGCTTCTGGAAATCCTTGTCCGAAATCCCTTCTTCCTGCACTTGCCTGATCAGTACGTCAATTTCTTTCTCCAAGTCTGCAGCTTCTATGCCCATATTGGCGATACCGTACATAATAAATAGCCCTCCATCTTCTAGGTCTAAAGGAAAGGCCGACACCGCCAATGCCTTTTGCTGCTTGTCCACCAATTCCTTAGTCATCAAAGATGAATTACCTCCCGTCAGATAGGTAGACAGCATAGACATGGCATATGAGTCAGCGTGATCTTTGCGTGGGATGTTGTAGGCTTGGATCACCGCTGGAATCTGGATATTATCATAAACAATATCCCTTATCTCCTGGGTTTTTCTGGGCTCTTCCACATTGGGTCGATAAACCTCCTTTGTGCCTACAGGAATGTCAGAGAAATAAAGTCTTACCCACTTTTCGGTTTGATCATAGTCAATATCCCCGGCAATAGACAAAGTAGCATTATTAGGTACATAGAAATCTTTGTAGAACTGGACGAATTCATCCAAAGTGGCTGCATTCAAATGATCCATAGATCCAATCGGCGCCCATTGATAAGGATGTTTGGAATAGGCCCTTTTTAGGGTTTCACTTAAGATACTACCGTAGGGTTGGTTATCGATTCTTTGACGCCGTTCCTCCTTCACCACTTCCCGCTGAGTATCCACACCTACCTGGTCTATCTTAGCATGCAGCATTCTTTCGCTTTCCAGATAGAGCGAGAGCTCTAGATAATTGGAGGGAAGCAGCTCATAGTAATAGGTATGGTCATTGGAGGTAAAGGCGTTCAGGCTACCTCCCGCTGATTCCACAATTTTGGTATATTCTCCCCGCCCGATATTTTCAGTACCCTCAAATAGCAGGTGCTCGAAGAAGTGGGCAAATCCAGTACGTTCGGGATCTTCATTTTTCGAACCGACGTGATACAATACCGATGTAACAATAATAGGGGTGGTATTGTCCCGATGCATGATGACATGCAATCCATTGTCTAAGGTGAATTCTTTGAATTCAATCCTGTTTTGCGCCATTACCGACGAGCTAAAAAAAACTGCCAGTAAGATCATGAAGTTGATTCTTATCATATTGATCTTGTTAAATTCAGCAAAGAATGATTTTATAAAAACTGTAGAACAATCTTCTAAACCGCAACATGGGCTGGTGGAAGACACCAGCCCTCATAAAACTACAAAATTAAAACAAAAAAATCCGGATTTTTTTACGTCGAAATATAAGACGCCATGTCTCACTTGAAAGCATCTCTGATCAAAGATAGATCTGCTATTGCCTGAAGGGTTTTGGTCTTGTGCTCCAACAGCTCTGCCCTCAACCTTGCTGAAAGACCGGGTTCTTCCAGCAATTCATCATATTCCTCCACGGCTGCCTTTTCTCCACGGATACATTCCTCACACACTTCATCTTCATTATTATGCACTAAATTGGTTTTAAAATTCATCCACGTACGGTGCAAAAAGCCCAAAGCGCTTCCCTCTTCAGTGGGTGCCCCTCCCAATAGCATGATTTCTTGTCTCATCTCTTGTCCAAAGCGGATCCGCTCCTTAGCTTGTTTGATGAGATAATCCTTTAATGCTTCATTCTCGACATCTCTGGCGGCATCTTTGTAACCATTGATGGCGTCATAATTTCTTTCCAGTACGTCATTCAATTGGGAAGCTAGCTCTTGTGGCGTTTTCATTTTTGAGAAGGTTTAATTAAATAAAATCATTAAAATCCTGATGATAAAGCCAAAGATATGCCAATCCGAGCTGAGTTTTTTGCCTTTTCAGTGGGGATGTCTTCAAAAGAAAAGGAGGCTTAAGCCCCCTCTTCGATTTCCAACATAAATTTTTTTCCACCTCCCATGCTAAGCCCCCACTTTTTCAACAGAGGCTGCTCCAGCGCTCGCTCTCTGTATTCATCTGGTGTCATGATGGGAATGCCATAAACAATGGGATAATATCTTCCGCAATGCGAACAGGTAAGCAATCCCTCTTGAATGGTTTCATCTTGTTTCTTAGCAAAGACCTGTAGCGACAAATCATTTTTATCTTGGGGACAACAGAGTTTGTTTATTAGGGATAATTTCATTTTTCAAATTTCTTTAAGTTGTTGGAATAAATTAAAGCAGCGGACTTTGGATGCTCATGGCTAAGTATACCGGAGATGACGGCTACGCCGGCTATATCCAAGGCTTCAAGCTGGGACATATTTTCTGGTGTTATGCCCCCCGATACAAATAGCGGCAGGTTTGTGAGGTCTCTTGCCTTTTGTATCGTTTCAGGCGTAACTATCTCACAATCGACTGCAGAACTCGAGGGGAACATAGCGCAAAAGGAGATATAGTGTATTCGCTGTTGCTCTGCCCATTCGACCACTCGAAGATCATTCCCACAGGTGATGCCAATAACAGCTTCGGCCTGTAAGGCCTTTCGGATTGTATCAAAGTCAGCAGGGATTTGATCAAAATGGACGCCCGACAATCCCGTACCCTGCAGCAGCTCCCAGTCTTCATTGATCAACACCAACACGTGAAATGGATTTGCTATTGTCACCACATTGTCGATCAGCGCTCTCTTATGGTGCAGATCAAAATCAGGTGGCCAATTGTTCCAAATCTGGAGAAGCTGTACGCCACCTTCAAGTGCAGCCTGGAGCCGCTTAAGCAACAAATCCCTTTCCATAGAAGGATCAAGTACCAGATACAATCCTTTGGGTATGCTTCTTATGTTCTTCATTTCCAATTCGCACGATATGCCTGAAAAAAAGCCTCCCAATAAGGGTCGGGGCCCACAAACGCCAACGGTTTTGCCTCCCCATCTTCTATTATTACATTTGTGGAAGGTTTAGCGGTAAACTCCCCCACCACAGCAGCTGATATACCGACAGCATGCAGACGGCGGAGGAGAATGTCCTCTTTGCCCCTTTTCACTGCCATTACCATAGATCCTGCGCCAACAGAAAACCTCGGATCAATATTAAATAAGGATGCAATCTGCCGTTGGCTGTACCCTATAGGTAAAGCATCATTATTTACCTGAACAGTACAACCCGAGGCCTCCGCCATTTCCAAAATCGCTCCGAGCACTCCCCCTTCTGTCACATCATGCATTGCTTTCAATTCTTGATAAGGCTCCAGCACCTCCCTCGCCAACAAAGCTTCAGGGAGAGAAGAAGTCCTGTAGAAGTTTTCACAGGCGGTATCATATACTTCCCTTCCCAGTTTATTGATGACCGTTTGGGGGAAACTCATCGCGAGAATGGATGTAGAAGTCATGGCTGCTTCCTTGGTCAACACAACAAGGTCTCCAGGTTTTGCTCCCGAACTAACCAGTATCTTATCCAGCGGAGCCGTCAAAAACATTGTCCCTGCTCCTGATACCGTTGAGTGCTGACCTTGGATCAAGCCAGTATGTCCACCGGTTATGGCAACGCCCAATTCATCGCAAAACCGGTGAATATGCAGCCAATAATTTTCAAACTCGTCTACGGCCATGCCAGGAGGTAGATTCAACACCATCTGCGCGTACATGGGAGCAAATCCCGTAGTAGCCAAATCATTGGCGGTCAGGTGTACCGATAGCCAAGCAGAAGCCTGCATTCCTATGGCAGGAATTAAGGAAAGCGGATCACTTGACACTGCCATTCCAAGATTGTTTCCCAGATCTAGAACGGCCGTGTCAACCCCATAATGTGGACCTGCAAGTACCTCAGAACGGTATGCACCAGTATTAGGCTTTATTAAATCTTGAAAAGAGGGGGCTGTGATTTTGCCGGAAAAAACATCAAACGCTGTCATGCTGATCCTCTAATTTTACATACAAACCAAAGAAATCACCGTAAGGTATTCCCCATTGCTGAACTGGAAACCATTGGGGCAAGCCAGTCGCTGTCCATTCTATGCTATAGTTACGTCCCTGCAAAGCTTCTTCTATAACTGCCATCAGCTTTTTTGGGGTATAGAAGGTTGCTGTTACATAAAATGGATTTTTCCCAAATCGCTCTTGAATTCTGCGGCGGACGACTTTGGGAGAATTACGGTTCATCATCCCGAAGACAATGCCATACTTTCCCACCCTAGCCGCTTCCCGAATCACCTGTACGGGGTCTCTGTAATATTCGAAAGTGGTAATGAAAGCAAGGGCATCGAAGGTACCATCTTTAAAAGGCATAAAGTGGGAGTCGGCCAACACCAAATCTCCATCAAAGAGGTGCGCCCCCTGCCCAAGCATGAAGGGTGAAATATCGCCCCCACTGGCGTCTATGCCGATTTCTTTCCACCAGCGGGTAAAACGGGTCGTTCCACAACCAAACTCCAAGAGCGTATGCACCCTCTTATCTTTTTTGATAAGCTGGGCGATTATTTTCTTTTGCCAAACCTCTGCACGTTTGTAGCGGCCCTCATACCAAAGCTCATAGGTGTCGGTATGCTTGCGGTTAAAAAACCATTCTTGGCGTCCTTGCCATTGTTGGAGATCCTGAGTGATTAGATCAAATTTTTCTTCTACCATAGTCCTATCGGGTCATTTAAATGATTAAATGCCTGATTGGTTAAAGCAGCAAAATGAGGGAGATGTGAAAATACGGACGGGTAATTTTTACAGTTCCTACGCTGGCATTATCCAGATCAGGTCGGGTATGATCTCAGCCTAACCATTTGGTTAAGCACCCCTTGTAACAAAAGCGAATATAGCCAAAAATTATAAGATTACCACAAAGTGGTGGTTTGGCTAGCAAAAAGCCTTCACACCATTGTGCCTGCTCAAAGAAATCCCATACTGATGATCCCCGTCATCATCAGCAACTTGGATAGTAGACTTAGCTGAGTGAAGTGGGCCTTGCGGTCAGCCATATATATCTTATATAAAAAAAGGAAGAAGAGTACACTGAGGCATCCAAAATAGTAAAACAGCAGCTCATTATGCAGCTTATAGGTAACGACCACTATGGATAAAATAAAAACACCTGCAATCAAGAAAATCACATGCTTTGTTTTTCTAAATCCTAAAACAATGGGAAGCGTCTTACTCCCATGCTTTCTATCCCCGTGACGGTCCTCTATATCTTTTATTATTTCCCTAATAAGGTTGATGAAAAACGCAAAAATGGCATAGGTTAATACCAGAAGCTCGTTGGTGTGATAATAAAAACCAATAATGTAGATGGCTAGCGCCGTGAGCAGCGCTACTACCAAATTCCCAACAAAGGGAAGGCGCTTAAGGGAGTTGCTATACAGCCATAGCAAAAATGAAGCAATGAGAATGATAAATCCCACTTTTAATCCGAGCATTATTCCGATACCTATTCCAAGTAGGTTAAAAATGGTGTGAAGAAACATCACCATCCGCCTCTTTATATTCTTGCCCACCACTACCTCTTCCGGCTTATTGACATAATCGATTTTTACGTCATAATAGTCGTTGATCATATACCCAGAGGCAGCAATTAATACGGTGGCCAAGACCAATAAATAAAGTTGGACATCCGACAGAATGGGTTGACCCTCTGGAGTCACTTCCACCAGAAAATGGGCCGTCATCAACTGGGCAAACGCCATGATCAGCAGGTTGACCGGCCTAATGATTCTAAAAAAAGCAGAAAAACTAAACACTCTTCTGGCAATCATAATTCAAAAGTACGCTAAAGGGGACAAGGAGTTGGCAATCCTAGTGATTATTTGTCAAATGACAAGTTTTTGTGCAGTCATCAGCTAATAAAAGGCACTAATTGTGCAAATAATGGCGCTTTAATTTGAATCAATGATATCCTGTGATATCACTCTGTAAATTTCCGCCAGCTGCTCATTATAATTTAAAAACTGGTAATGCGTCTCTAAAGTGCTGACATCTCCTCTAAGCGCCGGGCCAGTCTGGGCTGCTTTAGCGCCCATTTGCAAACTTTTGTTGATCTGTTCGATGATAAGTGGCTTCAGCATTTCAAAATCCAGTCCTTGCCTGCCCATGATATCTTCGGCAATTCGCAGCAGGTGGTTGGTGAAATTGCTGGCAAATACGGCAGCAACATGCAGCGCCATCCTGTCTTTGGACTTGACTACATATTGCTGTGGCGATAAGCTCTTTGCGAGCCCCCTTAGCTTCTGTAGCACTTCATGATCATCAGATTCTAAAAGAAAAGGAACATCATCAAAATCGATTTCACGGGATTTGCTAAAACTCTGCAAGGGATATAAGATGCCGGTGTAGGTCGCCGAGCTATACGCTAAAGCTGTAAGTGGAACGCTTCCCGATGTATGCACCAAAATACTTTCTTCGGGCAAAATAATGGAATCGGCGATGGCGGGTATGGCATGATCGCTGACCGCAATAATGAAAATCTCTGCCTCACTTTCTGAAAAGTCCAAATCATCTTTAGGATCTGTAGTATACAAGCGTCCAGTGATCTTGGCTGCCCGGTGAATATCTCTACTGTACACCTCGGTAACGGTATGACCGGCATTCTCCAAGGCTGGCGCCAAATGCCAAGCTACATTACCTGTGCCGATGATCGCGATCCTGAATTTCATTATGGGAAGTATCTGGTTATCCCCTAAATATAAAAATTTGAAAACTAACCACTAGCTAAAGCTGATAATCGAACCAACAAAAAAGCCACTCGTTACTTAGCGGCTTTTGTATGTTCAGCTGTTATTCCAAACCTTTATCTCTCATTTTAACAAACTCGTCATATCTTCTGTATATCGCAACGCAGAAGCCAATCAACATAATAACGGTACCTGCCCACAACACATTGATATGTGGCTTCACCAATGCCTTCATCACGATATAATCCTTTTGATATGTGTTGACTTTAAAGACAAACTGGTTTTTCTCCGGTACAATATTATCTATTTCGACCTTTACTCCAAGGTCATGATCAATATAAGGAATCTTACCGATCTGATTCTCCCTGATCAAAAAGACCGGTTCCAGATTGATTTCCACATCGTTGTCCAACACGGTCAACTTGGCTTTCACGGCAATATCTCCTTCTTGGAGTTCGTACCCCTCGATTTCATCTAAGACCTCTCCCCCAGCAAAGTCGGTCACAAAATCGTTGATAAAGAATTGCTCCCCTGGCGAAACTTCGTAAAACTGGTCTTCCTTCCACTCCGGTTCCTCATAATCATTAATTGCTGACACATGGGTATAGAGGTCCATGCTAAGGAAATTTTTAGAATCAGGCGAGGATATCAATCCCATGGTCGGGTTTGGCTGAGACATGGGATATAGGGTAAATTTATGCTCTTGATCCTGATAATACTCGACTTTAAAATAGCTGTTGTCTTCCAACACAATATCTACCGTATCCCCTTTCGCATGGTATTGTTTTCCATTCACCACAATATCATCCAGGCAAATTGCTTTTCCAATACCATCAATGGACAACAATTTGTCCGCCTTCACGTAATCCGGCACTTTCTTCACCTTTTTGTATCTCCCCCTATAGATCACATCATACCCTTTCATCTGCAAGGGCTTGTTGATCCAAAGAAGTACATTTTCTTTGTTTAGCTCGTCTTCCCAATCCCTCTTGTAGGTCAAGCCGGACATATTTACTGAGATGACATCAGAATATCCTGATGAGAACATCGTCCCTATCAGTATCATACCCAAACCGATATGGGCGATGGATCCTCCAGTGAGCTTAAAGGTTGATTTCTTCAGTAGCCTCACCAAAATGGCAGCATTAGCCACAATGGTAAATGCCCCGGCAAGAACCACCACGATGTACGAAATATTATACACCTTGCCCAAAGTAATAATGACAGCTCCTACCACCAGAGAGATAATATAGGGCGTGATCAGCGCATTTTTAAGTTCTTTCTTATCCATCTTGTTCCACCAGAAGAACTGACCCAAACCGGTCAAGATCGC
>Ga0079224_100010647_pt1 | contig 12626 bp, 16 predicted proteins | sample Stecom2015_FD_80414 | JGI IMG/M metagenome (GOLD analysis project Ga0079224, IMG submission 80414) | Agricultural soil microbial communities from Utah to study Nitrogen management - Steer compost 2015 | ecosystem: Environmental > Terrestrial > Soil > Agricultural land | place: USA: Utah...
ACCCCTAGAGAGGCGAACTTTCCTCGAGGAGGCTGAGGCCGGGACCGCGGAAAGCGGAGTATTCTGCCGGAGCGGTGGCGTACAGCTATACCCAATAACTAATTCTGTTGTACTTAAACTAGTTACCGCACAGCTTGTATCAGTAGCAACAGACTTTACTACTATAATTTTCTAACTTAGAAAGACTCATAAATTACAAGTATTATCTATTTATGGTAATATGTTAATGGTATTTCTCTATAAGGAGGGTTTTATATGACAGATAAAGTTTTTGATGTCACTATTATTGGCGCAGGTCCAGTTGGCTTATTTACTGCTTTTTATGGTGGTATGCGTCAAGCAAGTGTTAAGATAATCGAAAGTTTGCCACATACTGGTGGGCAATTAACAGCCCTTTATCCAGAAAAATATATTTATGATATTGCGGGTTTTCCGAGGGTACGTGCACAAGAGTTGGTTGATAATTTGGAAGAACAAGCTAATATGTTCGACCCTACTATAGTATTAGGACAATCAATTGAAGAAGTGGAACGTTTAGAAGACCAATCGTTTAAGCTGACATCTAACACGGGAGAAATTCATTACACAAAAACCATGATCATTACTGCAGGAAATGGTGCCTTCCAACCACGTCGCTTAAACATAGACAATTCTGAGGATTTTGAAGGAATCAATCTTCATTACTATGTTAAAGACATGAACCAATTCAAAGATAAAAAGGTTGCTATATTAGGTGGGGGTGACTCTGCAGTTGATTGGGCAATGATGCTAGAACCAATTGCTGAAAAAGTATACCTAATCCATCGACGAAATGAATTTAGAGCCCATGAGCATAGTGTAGAGAAATTAATGAATTCCAAAGTAGATGTCATCACACCATTTGCTCCAAGTGATATTACTACTTCTAATAAAATTGAGAAAATTGCATTGGAAGAAGTTAAAGGTGATAGAAAAGTAGAGCTTGAAATTGATGAAGTCATTTGTAATTATGGATTTATTTCTTCCCTAGGCCCAATTAAAGACTGGGGGCTAGAAATAGAAAAAAACAGTATAGTTGTTAATACCAAAATGGAAACAAATATCCCTGGAATTTATGCAGCAGGTGATATCTGTACCTTCCCTGGAAAAATTAAACTAATTGCAACAGGATTTGGCGAAGGTCCAACTGCCATTAACAATGCTAAACAATACATCGATCCAAAAGCAAGAGTGCAACCAAAGCACTCGACCAGTATGTTTGAGTAAATAGAGTGGCACTGCACGGAGACTAGCGTACAAAAATAAGCATGAAAAGGAATCAATCCTCTTCATGCTTTTTCATTAACATTTATCCGGTGCACCTACAGTTTCCTTCGTACGGAATGAAGAACCACATCCACACGATAAAATGGCATTAGGATTCTCAATACTAAATCCGCCACCCATTAAATTCTGTTTGAAATCAATAGTTGTTCCCTCAATTACAGGAATATCTGGCTTATGGATGATCACAGGAATCTCGTTAATTTCTTGTACAATATCCAAGTCTTCATTCACTTCCTCATCGAAACCAAGTGAATATGATAGACCGCTGCAACCGCCACCTTTTACACCAAACCGTAAGTAAACATTATCTTTTTCTTCTTTCATCATTTCCTTTATTTGGAGACGCGCACTATCTGTTAGCGATATAACCATCCTATTTCCTCCTAAATAAATGCATATCTTTACACTAGTATACATACGAAACGATACTGGTTTCAAATATTAAGATTTTCCAGTTACTCATAGTAATAGTTACCAGTAGCAACTATCCTTGCTTCACCAGTCATCCAAACGGAATCATTCTCATCCCATCTAATAAATAAATCGCCACCCTGAAGATGAACTGTTGTTAATGTATTCTTAGCAACATAGCCATTTAATGTTGCTGCAACAACTGCTGCACATGCACCAGTACCACAAGCCTCTGTAATACCAGATCCTCGTTCCCATACCCGAAAATTTAATTCATTCTCACTGACCACTTCTACAAATTCAACATTAACTCGTTCTGGAAAACGAGGATCTTTTTCAATTTTTTCACCAAGTGTAAGTAAAGGAGCTTCCTCAATATCTTCCACAAAAAATACAGCATGTGGGTTGCCCATCGAAACAGCAGTTACGTTTAATATCTGATTCTCTATATTAAACGGCTCATTAACAACAAGCTCTAGTTCTTCTCCAGCCATGGGAATGAGTGAACGTTTTAAACGGGGTTTCCCCATGTCAATTGTAACATCGTCAACTTTCCCCTCCACTATTTTAACTTCTGCATCAACAATTCCCGATCTAGTCTCGATTTGAAATTGGGTTTTATCTACAATTCCAACTTCATATGCGTATCTTGCAGTACAACGAAGTCCATTTCCACAGTTCATACCTTCAGATCCGTCCTTGTTAAATATACGCATTCCAACTTCTGCATTCTTTGTCGGATGGATTAGAATCATACCATCTGAACCAATGCCAGTGTTAACATTGGAAACTTTTTGAGCGACATCAGACAAAACTGCTTCCTCTATATCGAAGCTAAATAAATCAAGATAAATATAGTTATTACCTAGGGCATGCATCTTGATATAGGGTATTTCCATTTTACTTCCCCTCACTTTTGTCCCTCTAACAACTTTACGTTTCGCTGTTCCAGTGCCTCATAAATTGTCTTTAATCGTGGAATGCCCTCTGCTACCATTTCATCATTAACAAAAACAATTGGATAAAACAAATCCTCTTCTACAATTCTTTCTACAAAATCCCTGTGTTTCTCAATCTCTTGTGGTTGGTCAATATCGATATATTCATAACGAATATCTTTCGATTCATATTTTCGCGCTATTGCTGCTTGGAGCCATTCATAGGTATCGATAGAACCAGGTGCACCTACACAACTTGCACAAATCTGCTCGGCTCCATATACCGTAATTAAAATTTCTTTATCGCCCATCTACTTCGCCCCCACATATATAGTTAGTTTCTTTTATTTTACAATTTCTCAGTATAAAGATAAAATAATAATGACTACAATTAATTAAGAGACATTAATGGAACTACATTGATAACGAAAAATAAAGAATAGATTTTTAAAGGGTACACCTTTATAATGTAATTAGGAAAGGAGAAGATGGATAATGCGTGAACAAGTACAAGAAGTATTAAATAAATTACGCCCATTTTTACTTCGTGACGGTGGAGATGTGGAATTAGTAGATGTTGATGATGAAGGCATTGTACTTCTTCGTCTCATGGGTGCATGTGGTAACTGCCCGAGCTCAACCATAACTTTAAAAGCAGGTATTGAACGTGCATTGATGGCAGAAGTACCAGGTGTAAAGGAAATAGAACAAGTATTTTAACTTAGACAATTTTAGCAGGTACCGTATGGATACCTGCTTTTTATTTACTTACTATTCCATAGCAGACTAAAAACAAAAACTATAGCCACTGAAGTAAAGGTAGATCATACTCTCGAACATCTACATTCATCCAATCAAACAACTGCCCCAATCGCTTTTCAAAAACTCGTTGCTTTATTACTAATTGTTTTAGTTCTTTATGATGCCGATCATCATTCTGTTCATTAAAGCTATCCTCTATTAGATCAAAAAAGTGTATGGGATAGGTTAATCGTGCATATAATAGTCTCCAACTAAAAATAGATAGCGGTCTAACCTCTTGATATTCTTTTAGAAATAAGCTCAACTCTCGTGGATTAATATTATCTTTTAGAAATTGATATCTAATATATTCAGCTAAATCACGGGTTGGGTGATCATAAACAAGATCATCCGTCCAGATAATTGGATTTAATAAGTGATCATAATACCTACGAAATCCGAATACACCTTGATCACTCTGATGAAATCGTTTATCTGTTTCACTTTCCTGCAAGTACTGAATCGCATTTTCACTTAATCCAATTATATAGGGAAAAACATCAACCAGTAGGCGGTAGTACTTATTTTGTTTTGAAGTTGATTCATGATTAATTCTTTGCTCAAAAGAAGTTAGCTTTTTAATCCATAATTCTCTCCATAATCCATAGCTTGAAATCTCTTTTGGTTCGTAAGTATATGTAGCACTTCGATTATGAAAATCAGCCAATATTTTTCCATGGGATTCTTGGTGGTCATTCTGGATAGTTGAAACTCGAAATACGATATAATGATTTTGGTCCTTTTCTACAAACCACTTATTCCCCATTGTAGGAATAGGGATTGCTGCATGATTATAACCGATTTCGGCAAGATAATAGGCAAGTGCAGCTTGCTCTAAATGAATCATTTCCTTGTTCGATGAGGAAATGATAAAATAATAATAATCATTATCTCGGAACCCTTCTCTTCCGTTTATACGAACTTGTTCTGTAGCATGAATATTATAATTAGCTAATAGTAATTCTTTCATCATAATTCCCTCCCACACACCATTACTATAAATGTATGAAAAAATTACCCAATCTTAACCTAAAAAGGAGAAACGGTGGTAAACATGGATAAAAAATTAGAGCAAAGTGTATTAGAGAAAAAAGCAAGGGAACTCTTAGTAGAGAGAGGTGTTACTTTAAAAGACATCGCTGAGCTTGTCTACTACTTACAATCTAAGTATCATGAAAATCTAAGTATGGATGATTGTCTGTATAATGTAGACCGTGTATTAGAGAAACGTGAAGTTCAAAACGCAATCCTTACTGGTATTCAACTAGATAAATTAGCTGAGAAGAAAATGCTAGAAGAGCCTTTACAAACTACAATTGAAATTGACGAAGGACTTTATGGTGTAGATGAGATCATTGCATTCTCTATAGTAAATGTTTATGGTTCAATTGGGTTTACCAATTATGGTTATATTGATAAACAAAAGCCTGGAATTTTACAAAGGCTAAATGATAAATCAACTGGTGAATGTCACACATTTTTAGATGATATAGTAGGTGCAATAGCTGCTGCAGCATCTAGTAGACTAGCCCACGCTGCTGAAGACGCAAAATAGAGTAAAGGGAACTTCCCTTTACTCTATTTTTTGTATCCATTCACTTAAGTTTTGTATAAAATAAGTTGGTTTTATAGGTAATGAATCGTACTCTTCAAATCTCGTTACACCAGTAAAGACCATCAAAGTATCTATTCCCGAGTTAATCCCTGCACGGATATCAGTATTGTAATTATCACCAACTAAGATAGTATCATGTTGATCCGTACCAAGCACTTCTAAAGCCTCTTTTACAATAATAGCTTCTGGTTTTCCGATAAAAGTTGGACTAATCCCTGTACTAATTGATATTACGGATGTAAGTGCCCCATTTCCAGGTAAGAAACCACGCTCAGTAGGAATTGCGATATCACTGTTGGTAGATATGAAAGCAGCTCCATTACGAACTGCAAGACAAGCTTTGGCTAGCTTTTCATATGTTATGTCTCGATCTATGCCAATAATTACTACATCACATTTAGTTTCATCATTGGTAACCTGAATACCTTCACGCTCCATCGCATCAAATAAACCTTCTTCACCAATACAAAAACACGTAGCATCAGGATAATTCTGCTTAACATATTTAGCCGTTGCCATGCTAGTTGTAAAAACATCTTCTGGCTTTGCCTTTATGCCTAGATTTGTTAGCTTTTCCGAGACTTGTTCCTGTGTTCTAGATGAGTTATTTGTTAGAAATAAATAGGAAACATCATGATCTATTAATTCTTTAATAAACAGTGGTGCTTCCTCAATTACTTTATTTCCTCGATATACTGTGCCATCTAAATCAATTAAATAACCTTTGTATTTCTTCAAAATAAGTACCCCTTATTCCTTAGTAAACGCATTTGCTACTCCGATTTCATTATTTAAATATTCACGAATACGAGTTGTAAATTGTTCAAGAATAGTATAGTTTTTATTCAGTACTTGTTGTACTACCTCATGATTAATATGTAAGTAATCCTTCACCAGCATTTTACGAAGAGCAATAACCTCTTTATAAGGAACGCTTTCTGTATCAGGTATAACTCTTTCATCCTCTAATATATCGATAATGTCCTCATAACTACCAGGATCGCGCATAATAAAACCATCAATCATCATATTTCCAACATCAATTACAGATTCAATAAGTAATTGCGATAACCGCTCTAAGGCTAGCTTATCTTTAGTTGATTCCACATTGAATGTTTTATACTCTTTTAATAATGTTTCTACAAATTGCAATGTAGCTTCGACTTTTTTTCTATCCACAAAATACATAGTTATACCCCCAATTCAGTACTAACACCATTATCATATCACAAAATGAGGACAAGAATGAATTAACTCAGGTCAACCAACAAATGGAATAGTAATTATCTACAGAACGGAAAAGATAAAGAGTAATTATCTTGTGCTTCTAAAATGGGGACTCGAATGCAAGCAAGTATGGACTATACACGTCAATAGAAGATTAGAGGGAGTTGAAGTTATGGCTAAGGATGACAAAAAGAAGTTCTCTGATTTTTCCAATGTACGAAATCAAAAAAATCATCTAATACCAGAAGAATTTCCAGAAGGACCATTCGGTTCAAGTATTAATAAAAATGAACCTGTTGAAGGCAAATCAACACCGTGGGAAGATGGACAAAGAAGACAGAGTGCTTTTGTGTATCCATATAAGGAATTGCACGAAGACTTACCTAGGCAAATAGACGGGGCACATCCTATTCATGATCATCCAGATGATGTTACTCCTGAACAAGAAGAATAGGCATTGTAATTCTAAGAATTAAGGGACAAACATACACCCCAATCATTGTGATGTACGTTTGTCCCTTATTATTTTAATCCTTTTTTTGTAATACAAAATAGGCACAGCCGAAATTACAATATTCAAAGATATAATCATCAAGTGCACTAATTTTTGAATCCTCTGATGCCTTCGAATTATGATCATGGTAAAACCCTCTAAGCCTTAACTGTTCATATCCCCAGTCACCTACTATGAAATCATATTTCTTAAGAATATCAGAATATCGGTCCTCTAGGGCTTTTTGTTGAAAACCGTCTTTAACATTTTCGATTAACTCGTATTTTTTCCCAAATAGTTCTATCACAAAAACTCACCCCTCATACGTTGTCTATAGTTTACCATACTTTTGCCAATATCAGCTATTCTGATTTTTTAACGCATGATTTCTCCCGTTTACTACAAACTAGTACTAATGTAATTGCTACTATTTAGGAGGAATAAGGTCATGAATAGAATATTAAGCATATTAGTCCTTGGATTAGTGTTAACTGCATGTGCACAAACAGATAATTCATCTGGAGAACAAGAGCAAGTATTAGACGAATTAGACCCAAATCGGGAGAACAAAATCCAAAACACATCAAATCTGGATGATAAATTAGGATATGTAAATTATACCAAAGACCAATTAGAACAAGATTCGGAAATACAACATGAAGCAACCATTGATCGAGTCAAAATGGCGGATATGATTGCAAGGCTTATTCTAAGAAATGAAGGTTTCAATCGAGTTGCAACGTTAGTGACCGATGAAGAAGTGCTAATAGCGTATGACCGTGATGAAGGGCTCGACCAAAAGATTGCAGCGGATATAGCTAGTGATACAGCATTCTCAGTCATGCCTGGCTTTTATCATATTTACGTATCAGATAATGAAACTTTGATTCAGGATATCCAAAGTTTGCATAACTCATCAACTCAAAACAAGGATTATGACAATACATTAGATCAGATTATTTCACAAATGAAGAAATCACCACAAGGGGTGGATCATGACAAAGAAGGTATGGAGGACTAACTGTAATTTAGTTAGTCCAATCTCATTTACTTTAAGGAAACTGTCATGAGCGTTTAATTCGATGCAAAAAGATATTCATAAGCATGGCTGTGTTGGGTTTGTATTTATTTCAAATTTGCCATAAGAGAGGTGAATGAATTGAATTTTAGAGGCTATTTTTCAATCCTGTTTATAGTGACCATCTTATGTTCTTATCCTTTGTCTGCAAATGCAGAAGAAAAGGAAGAAAATATATATGATAAACGTATGGCACTTTATAAAAAAACCGAAGCCATTACTGAAGTACCTTGGTATTATATTGCTGCTGTTGATCAATATGAAAGGCAAATTTATAAGGATATTGAAGAAGATCAAGTTATCTCGATTAGAATACCTCCCGAAATTTGGTACGGGGCAGGTAATACATCAATGGATATTAATAGTATTGGGATATTTAATGGTAAAGGAAAAGATGGAAATGGAGATCATAGAGCGGACCCTAACAATGGTGAAGATGCACTTTATACGATGGCCTCCATTATTAAGGAATATGGGCATTCTGAAGAGGACTTTAAGATAGCCCTTTGGAATTACTATAAACGAGATTTAACAGTTCAAACCATTAAAAATACCGCGTTAGTATTCAAGAAATTTAATCATATTAATTTAACTGATCGAGACTTTCCTGTTGCCATAAATTATAACTATAGTTATCGAAACACTTGGGGAGACCGTAGAGGATTTGGCGGAAACCGAATTCATGAAGGCACTGATATCTTTGCAGGTTATGGTACACCAGTTCATTCCACCACATATGGGGTAGTTGAACTTAAGGGATGGAATTTATATGGTGGATGGCGAATTGGAATTCGTGATATCTTCAACATTTACCATTATTACGCACATTTAAGTGGTTATGAAGATAACATTAAAGTAGGACAAATTGTCAAACCAGGTGATGTTTTAGGAAGTGTTGGTTCAACTGGATATGGACCTCCAGGAACTTCTGGTAAGTTCCCACCTCACTTACATTACGGTATGTATAAGGATAATGGGTATAGTGAATGGTCATTTGACCCCTATCCGTATTTAAGAAAATGGGAAAGGATGGCTAAAAATAAAAATTAAATAATAAGACTGTCCTAGAGAGACTCTAAGACAGTCTTAATGATTAATTAGCTTCTTTTGCTTTTTTCACAGCCCACCAAATACTAGCTGCTAAACCTCCCCATACAATAACAATAGAAAGTATCATAAAAGAGATCCAGGCCATTTTATTGTGCCTCCTTTTTATATGTCTCTTCATCTTCTACTGAAGGTTTCTTCCATTTAGTAATAGCCAAGACGACACCAATTACTAATGCACCAATAGCTACTGCCCAGCCTCCCCATAGAATGAATGCATCTGGATAACCTTCGTAGTTTCCGGTTGCATTATCGAATTCCTTCATGATATTTTGTTTTAACAAACCATACATCATGTATCCAAGGACAACTGGTGTAATTAGCGATAGACTGACTGTCCACCAAGCTCCTAACTTAATATCCGAAATTTCATTTGCATGATCTTTAAGATTTTTAACTTCTCTAAGTATCCAAGCAATTAGTACTACCTCTACTAGACCTAATAGAGCTACACCGAATTGGTTAATGAAATAATCTGCTGCATCTAGGAAATATAATCCTCCCTGTGTAGCAAATAGTAGTGAAATCAATGCTGCAACTCCACCACCAAATAATACTGCTTTTCCACGAGAAATCTTGAATTTATCCATTAAACCGGCAACATAGGTCTCTGTAATCGACATTAAAGAAGTCAAGCCAGCTAACACTAATGATGCAAAGAATAAGAAGCCAAATAATGCATTCAACCCAGGGAATTGATTAATAATCTCTGGGAACACAACAAACGCTAATCCAACTCCGGCATCTACTACTTCACTAACTGGTTCACCTATTTGTCCCGCCATATAACCCAAAATACCAAATACTCCAATACCTGCTAGGATCTCAAAACTGGAGTTACCAAAACCAGTTATAAAGGCATTGTTTGTGATATCTGATTTTTTAGGAAGATAACTTGAATACGTTATCATAATCGCAAAAGCAATAGACAAGCTAAAGAATATTTGCCCATATGCTGCAACCCATACATCAGGATTTAATATTTTACTAAAATCTGGAGTAAAGAATGCTTCTAATCCATCCATTGCTCCAGGTAATGTAATTGCACGAATAACGATAATAAGGAAAATAACTACCAATGCTGGAATAAAAATTCGGTTCGCAATTTCAATACCCTTTTTAACACCTTTAAATAAAATACCCAGTACAATAACCCATACTAGAATTAATGGAATTAACACACCAGGTACAAAGCTCCCAACCTCACCAGGATTCTCTGCTAATTTCAGATAATCACCAAATAGGAATCCACCAGTATCTTCACCCCAGTTTAGATTGAAAGAAAATACGGAATAGGACATTGCCCAGGCAATAATAACAGAATAATAAGTTGAAATTACAAAGGCAACTAGAACAGCCCACCAACCAATAAATTCTGTTTTCTTATTCATACGCCTAAAGGTTAACGGTGCAGAACCACGATATTTATGCCCCATGGTAAATTCCAAAATTAAAATTGGAATCCCTGCAGTTAACAATGCAAATAAGTAAGGGATTAAAAAGGCACCCCCACCATTTTCGTAGGCTACAGCTGGAAATCGCCAAATGTTACCTAGACCAATAGCTGATCCCACTGCGGCCAAAATAAAACCTGCTCTTGTTCCCCACTGAGAACGTGTTTCCATAAAATACCTCCTCCTATCATTCTTCTTATCCCACTATGTAGTATGGAGATAAGCCTTTTATTTCGTAATTTCAGAAGTATTCAATATTAACATAGTTTTCTGAAATTACTGAACTTGTCTGTATTATACCGGTACTTTTTTCTTATGTCAAAGTATTTTTTAGATTCTTTTGTAAATAGAGAATCTTTGAAAAAGAAAGCAGGGTCTAATCTTTATTTCACAACAGTTAGAGTTGATTTGATAAAGATTAGACCCTGTTATAAGGTTTAATTATGATTGTTTTTTATTATAGTTATGAACAACAAAAGCAGTTAAGATAACTAAAAGGAATGTTACTACTAAACCTAATAGTAAGGAATTAGTTAACCCAACTAAGAGATAACCTATAGCCGAAGCGATAGCCACAATTATCGCATATGGAAGTTGAGTTAATACGTGATCAATGTGATTGGCCCCCGCTCCTGTAGACGATAGAACTGTTGTATCAGATATAGGAGAAACATGATCTCCAAACACAGCACCTGCTAATACTGCAGCAAGTGAAGGAATAATTAGGGATGGATCTGCAATAGACATTACGTTTGCAGCAATTGGTAGCATTATCCCAAATGTTCCCCATGATGTACCTGTTGCCAACGCCATAAATCCGGAAATGACAAAGAAAATAACTGGTAATAATGCTGAACTAATATTAGCATTTTCTACCACTTGTGCTAAGTATTCACCAGTTTGTAGGGTAGATATGATAGAACCAATCATCCACGCTAATAATAGAATATAAATGGCTGGCAGCATTGCTTTGATGCCTTCCACCAATACAAGACTCGTTTTAACATGATGGTTGTTCTGAGCAACATATAAAATTAACGCTACAATTACCGCTGCTACACCACCATAAAATAACGAGAAATTAACATTTGTATTTTCAAAAATCGATAATAATGTTACAACATCACCACTCACATTTGCCCCAGTTATGAGCATTAGACCAACAGTAGTAAGTAATAAAACTATAATTGGTATTACTAAGTGATATACTCTACCATTTTTACTAGGTTCAAAAGAATTTGATAAATCGCCTGGTACCGTTTTATCCTTAGGTATTACTTCACCTGTTTCAACTGCTCTAGCTTCATGCTTTTTCATTGGTCCAATATTGATATTAAAGAATGCAACAATAAAAACGAGTAAGATTGCAGCTAAAGCATAGAAATTGTATGGTATCATTTTCACAAAAGCTTCTAATGGTTGAAGATCAATCATCGTAACTAGTGCCCCAACTACACCGATTAAATATGCACCCCAACTAGAGACTGGAGAAATAACTGTTACCGGCGCTGAAGTCGAATCAATAAAATACGCTAACTTCGCACGAGAAGTGTTGTAACGATCTGTTATAGGTCTTGCAATTTGTCCTACAGCTAAAGCATTAAAATAATCATCAATAAAAATGATTATCCCAAAGATTGGTGCCATAAGATGGGCTCCGCGACGGGTTTTAATTTTAGAAATCATCCAATCTCCAAATGCCTTACTCCCACCTGACGCTTGCAAAAATGCAGTCATTATACCTAATAATAGCAAGAAACCAATCAGTTGAATCTCACCCGTATTAAGAGATCCATCAGAAACAAAAATCCCATAAAACACATTCCATATTTCTTTCATGCTATCCAACATATTAAAATTGTGAATAAATAAAGCCCCAACAACAATCCCTATTCCTAAAGAAAGTAATACCTTTCTAGTTAGTAGTACGAGTACTAACATAATAATTGCCGGGATAAGTGAAAAAATAGTTCCTTCCATTACGCTACCTCCATTGTTGTTTTAGTTTATCGCTAGACGGTCATGGAGATACGCTTTTTGAGAAAAAGAATTTTTTCCACACAAAAAAGCAACGATAGAAAATAACCTATCATTGCTTATGCAAATACGTTATCCTCCATCTCGATCTGTAGTCCTCCATGCACGTTAGCATGACAGTGTGTCTCTTGTTCAGTAAACACCCCAGCAAATAATAAGT
>Ga0079224_100010648_pt1 | contig 12626 bp, 12 predicted proteins | sample Stecom2015_FD_80414 | JGI IMG/M metagenome (GOLD analysis project Ga0079224, IMG submission 80414) | Agricultural soil microbial communities from Utah to study Nitrogen management - Steer compost 2015 | ecosystem: Environmental > Terrestrial > Soil > Agricultural land | place: USA: Utah...
ATCGGCGGCGGCACCGGACTGCCCTCAGTGCTGCGGGGTCTCAAGCCGTACTCCAGCAACATCACGGCGGTGGTCACAGTTGCGGATGATGGCGGCAGTTCTGGCCGGCTGCGGCGAGATTTGGGCGTACTCCCACCCGGCGATCTACGCAACAACATTGCCGCGCTGGCCGATGACGAGAGCCTGATGACGCAGTTGTTTCAGCACCGTTTTGATACCGGCGATCTCGGCGGCCACTCGTTTGGTAACCTGTTTATTTCCGCTCTTGCCAGCGTGACCGGCAGCATCGAAACCGCCCTGATCGAAACTGAGCGTGTTCTCAATATTCAAGGCCGGGTACTGCCCGCAACTCTCGATGATGTTAATCTGCTGGCGACCGTCCATTTGAAGGGCATGACACAGGCCATCAGAATCAAAGGCGAATCTCAGATTGCCAGAGCCGGTGGACGCATCGCCAGTATCGAACTCAGTCCGCCGGATGTCCAGGCGTACAGCGAGAGTGTCGCCGCAATACTGGACGCAGATCTGGTGGTGATCGGGCCGGGCAGCCTTTATACCAGCATTCTGCCGAATCTGCTGGTTCCCGGTATCACCCAGGCGCTGCGCTCGACCAGCGCCCAGAAAGTGTATATCTGCAATGTAGCTACGCAACCGGGTGAAACCGAAGGTTATACCGTTGCCGAACACGTTCTGGCACTGGAAAACCATATTGGCCGGGGTGTATTTCAGACTGTTCTGGCAAACAATGCCTATCCACAGGAAAACGCAGGGCTGAATACACACTATGTAAAGCCAGTGCCCGACGGCCATGACCTGTATCAACGCTACAATATTATCTACACCGACTTAACCGACCCGGATCGCCCCTGGCGGCACGATCCGGCCAAGCTGGCTGAAGAACTACTGGGTGTACTGCGACAGCAGCAGGCTTCCGCATTTTCCGGCAAACCGGCCCTGACTGTGGCAGATCAGGCTGCTGTAGCCGCCCAGATGGACGATGAATAATCGGCACAACCCGTCGATCACTCATCACCTTACACCTTTACGTTCACAGGAGCGAATAACCGATGAAGAAAAAAACTATCCGCGACATTGAACTGACCGGGAAACGCGTGCTGGTTCGCGTCGACTTCAATGTGCCGGTCGAGAACGGCACAATCACCAATGACAAACGGATTCGCGAAGCAGTTCCGACCATCCGGTACCTCATCGACCAAAAACCGAAAGCGGTCATCCTGATGTCACACTTTGGGCGACCTAAGGAAGGCCCCGATCCACAGTATTCGCTGGCCCCGGTTGCCCCGGCATTGTCGAAGCTGATCGGTCAGGACGTACACTTTGCTGAAAACTGCATCGGTCCAGTTGCTGAAAAGGCCGTTGCTGACCTGCCCGAAGGGGGCATTCTGCTGCTGGAAAACACCCGCTTTCACAAGGGCGAAACCAAAAACGACCCAGAAATGGCAAAGGGGCTTGCGGCGCTGGGCGATATATTCGTTAACGATGCCTTTGGCTCTGCGCACCGGGCACATGCCTCAACAGTGGGTGTTGCCGAACATCTTCCGGCGGTGGCTGGCTTTCTGATGGAAAAGGAGATCGACTATCTGGCGACAGCGATAGAAAATCCGCAGCGGCCATTTGTAGCTATTCTCGGCGGCGCAAAGGTTTCAGATAAAATCGCTGTCATCGAAGCCCTCCTCACCCGCGTCGACAAACTGCTCATTGGCGGGGGCATGGCGAACACGTTCTTCAAGGCTCAGGGTTACACGATGGGCAACTCCCTGGTTGAAGAAGACTCCGTTGAAATCGCCAAAAAACTGCTGTCCGACGGCGGCAGCAAACTCGTCCTGCCCGTTGATGCGGTCATTGGCGAAGCGTTTGAAAATGATACGGCGCAGCGGACGATTGATGTCAGGCAAGGTGTCCCCGATGGTTGGGCGATCTACGACATCGGCCCAAAGACTGTTGAGCTTTTCAAGTCGCACCTGACGAGCGCAAAGACGGTTGTCTGGAATGGTCCGATGGGCGTATTCGAGATGCCAAACTTTGCCAAGGGCACAAACGCGGTAGCTCAACTGCTTGCCGAAGCGACCCGCAGCGGGGCTGTCACAATTATCGGGGGTGGCGACTCAGCAGCGGCAGTCGAAGAGGCTGGCTTCGCCGATCAGGTCACACACATTTCAACCGGCGGCGGCGCAAGCCTCGAAATGCTGGAAGGCAAAACCTTACCCGGTGTTGCCGCATTGCAGGATCAGTAGCGCAACACTTGATTGATTACCGGCGCCAATTTGTCTACACTAGGATGAACAACGAGGAGAACAATGCGAACACCGATCATTGCTGGAAACTGGAAAATGCACAAAACGCCGCGCGAGTCCGCAGCATTCGCGGCGGATCTGGCTCCCCTTCTGGCTCCCTTCACGTCGGTTGAGCGGGTCGTTTGCCCAACTTTTCTGGCGCTCACGGCTGTTGCTGAAGTGCTCGCAGGTACAGACATCAGCGTAGGCGCTCAGGATGCCCACTGGGAGGCTCAGGGAGCCTATACGTCTGAAGTTTCGGCGGCCATGCTGCAAAACATCGCCCAGTATGTGATTATCGGCCATTCGGAAGTGCGTGCCTATCTTAACGAAACAGATGAGCGTGTAAACAAGAAGGTCAAGGCCGCTCTGGCCTATGGTCTCAAGCCGATTGTCGCGGTGGGCGAAAGCCTGGAACAAAACGAAGCTGGCGAAACCGAAGCCTTTGTCAGCGGCCAGGTACGCGCGGCTCTCGATGGAATAGATGCGGCCAACATGCAAAATGTCGTGCTGGCATACGAACCGATCTGGGCTATCGGAACCGGCAGGAATGCCAGCGGCGAAGTTGCCAACAGCATCATTGGCGGAACCATCCGCGCTACACTCGCTGATCTGTACGGTGATGCAGTAGCACAGTCCGTGCGCATCCAGTACGGCGGTAGCGTCAAGCCGGACAATATGGCCGAGTACATGTCTCAACCTGATATTGATGGCGCGCTCGTCGGCGGCGCGTCGTTAAAGGTGGATGATTTCGTCAAACTGGTGGAGATTGCCGCGCAGCAGAAAGGGCGATAGCACTGGCAGGTCTGGAGGTTCTTTTTCCCTGGCTTCTTGCTGGTGGGTTGTTTGCGTTGCTCCGCCAGCTCGAACGCTGGCTGCACCAGCATATTTTTAAGGTTGGCTGGCTGGTGACCAAGAGCTTTCAGACCACCACCATTCTTTACTACACCTTTTTTCTACCCGGCGTGTTTCTCCATGAATTGAGCTACTGGTTTGCGGCCGGTGTGCTGAATGTCCACGCCAAAGGCTCGATCAAGTGGCCCGAAGCACAGGAAATCGCCGAACTCGATCTCAGCTTTGTCGAACTCGCCAAGAATGTCAGCCCGTTCAGGCTGGCGCTCATCACCCTTGCGCCCATCATCACCGGCCTTGCGTCTGTCTGGTTCATTGCCAACAACATCCTCGACTTCAATGCCTTCTTTAGCCTGATCCGTACCGGAACTCTGGCGGATATCACCGCCGCCTTTCAACGGCTAACGTCCGCTGCTGACTTCTGGCTGTGGATTTATCTGCTGTTCACCATCAGCAACACCATGATTCCCAAGCTGCAGGACCTTCGCGGCTTGCGGATTGTGCTTATCGCCATTGGCGTGGTCGCGGTCCTGCTCATATTCATTGGGGTTGGCAACCAAGTTGTTCTGCGGGCACTGGCTGGCCCGGTTTCAGATGCGCTGTACCTCCTTGCAGGTACATTCACGATTATTATCCTTATCGATCTGTTGTTCGTCATTATCCTGGGCACAATCGAGGCTGTTATCGAGCGGATCACAGGGGATAGCGCCATGTTCCGGCGGGGCAAGCTGGTCGCCATGACGCGCCGGGAAGTGTTGGAACAGCGTCAGCGAGAAAGCCGCCGCCAGGCCCGCGCGCTTCAGGCACGGACTGCCACAAAAGAAACTCGCAAAGTGTCCATCTATGATTTCCCTCTGGCTATCCCCGGCCCGCCCGGCGAGGAACCGGTGACACAAAGTGAAACAGTTATCGTCGAGATGGAAGAAAAGCCGGCGCTGGCGCAGGGCGCGCGGCAGGATACCCGGCGTGGCCCCGATGTAATAACCGGTGCAGCAACCAGCCGCCCCCCCACCCCCGCACTCTCCGCACCAAGTGAAACGGCGACACCAGCGGATGAACGCCTGAATGTTTCGGACACCGCCCCTACAGCTGCCGAAAGCGACGACACACCGGAAGGCACACAAGACGAACTGGCATCGTCAGCCGAACCGGAAATCGCTGAAGCGGGCAGCGCCGATGATGATGACCAGTAGAAGTCAGTCCGGCAAGACGCCGACAGCGAGCACCGACTCAGGTTCCGAACTGCCGGTCCCCCGCATCACCGAGGCCGGGAACAATAAAGCCCACTTCATTCAGGTGGTCATCAATCGCCGCGACATGAATAGTCACATCAGGGTGAGCAGTCGTGAGGCGTTCAACCCCTTCTGGTGCGGCAATCAATCCTAGGAACTTGATTCGTTTGACTCCCCACTTTTTGAGAATGTCAACGGTAGCGACGGCTGACCCGCCGGTTGCCAGCATCGGATCAAGTACCAGGCAGACATTCACTGTCGGTTCGGTAGGCAGTTTGTTGTAGTATTCCACCGGGCGCAGTGTTTTTTCATCACGATACAGGCCAATATGCCAGACCTGCACGCTGGGCAGCAGCTCCATCACCCCGTCTACCAGCCCCAACCCGGCTCGAAGAATAGGCACAACGCCAATTGTATCCTCTGTTTTATATCCTGACGCCTCGCCCAATGGTGTCATGACCCGCTGCGGCGAAAGGGTCAGGTCCTGAGTCGCCTCGTAGCATAGCAGCAGCGCCAGTTCCCGCACCAGTTCCCGAAATGAGCGATGGTCCGTCTCTTTAGACCGAAGCACTGTCAACTTGTGCAGCACCAGCGGATGCCGCGAAACGTGCACCTGACTCATGGTTGATTCGCCTTCCCGTGTGAAGCAACCGTTGCAACTCGGTTGCTGTCCGCTATACTAGAACATATAAGTCACAGCCGGAGTAAACCTTTATGTCCGATGATGGACGGCTGGTTAGCGGTACCCACCGCCGCGATGATCGTGAGAACGTGGCGCTGCGTCCGCAGTATCTCAGTGATATTATCGGCCAGGACCGCATTCGCGAAAACCTGAAAATTATCATCGAAGCAGCCAAAACACGCCAGGAACCTGTCGATCATATTTTGTTCTATGGCCCGCCCGGCCTGGGTAAAACATCGCTGGCGCATGTTGTCGCTAATGAAATGGGCAGCAATATTCGTATCACGGCTGGTCCCTCGATCGAGCGCGCGGGTGACCTTGCTGCCATTCTAACGCACATGAAGCAGAGTGACATTCTATTCATCGATGAGGTGCATCGCCTGGGGCGCGCCGTGGAGGAGGTGCTCTACCCGGCGATGGAAGATTTCGCGCTGGATATTGTCATTGGCAAAGGCCCTGCCGCGAAGAATGTTCGCCTGAAGCTGCCGCGCTTTACGGTGATCGGTGCGACTACCCGGCTGGCGCTGCTGGCCGGCCCGCTGCGGGATCGTTTTGGGGCGCGCTTCCGGCTGGATTTTTACGATCAGCCGGCGATAGAGCATATTATTCGACGTGCGGCCACAATGCTTGATGTCGAAATCGACGAAGCGGGTACGGCGGAAATCGCCCGGCGTTCGCGCGGGACACCCCGGGTCGCGCTGCGTTTGCTGCGCCGGGTGCGGGATTTTTCGCAGGTGCGCGCTGATGGCGTCATTAATGCCGAAGTCGCCAGCGAGGCGCTGGCCCTTATGGAGATCGACCAGCTTGGTCTCGACGACGTAGATCGCCGTATTTTGCACGCGATTATCGAAAAATTCGGCGGCGGCCCGGTGGGTCTGGATACGATTGCTGCTTCCATCAGCGAAGACAGCAGTACGATCATGGATGTCTACGAGCCGTATTTGCTTCAGCTTGGTTTTCTGGATCGCACGCCGCGTGGTCGCATGGCGACTCGTAACGCCTACGCACACATGGGTATCCCTTACGACGGCGACAACAACCATCAGCAGCCGTCTCTTTTCTAGCGATGGACATTCAGACGATTGGCCGAATCCTGCTCGCCACTGGCGTCGTGATCGCCCTGCTGGGCGGCGTGCTGCTGCTCGCCGGGCGCTTCCTCAACCTGGGCAGCCTGCCCGGTGACATTCGCATTGAAGGTGAAAACTTCACCTGTCTCGTGCCGATCGCCAGTATGATTCTACTCAGCATTGTGCTGACGATCATTCTGAACATCATCGTCAGGCTCATCAATCATCCATGAACGTAGCTGACTTTGACTATGAGCTGCCCGAAGCGTTTATCGCGCAGACGCCGGCTGAACCCCGCGATTCGTCCAAATTGATGGTGCTGGATAAACGTACCGGTTCGATAGAACACCGGGTTTTCCGCGATGTGATTGAATTTATCGATCCGGGTGACGTGCTGGTGCTGAACAACACCCGTGTAATCCCTGCGCGGCTGCACGCGACCAAAACACAAACCGGTGGTGCGGCTGAAATACTGCTCCTGCGCCAGCTTGACGAAACCCGCTGGCAGGCACTGGTCGGAGGGCGACGCCTGAATGTTGGCGTTGAACTCAGGTTCCCCAACTCCGATGTTACAGCGCGCGTTGTGGAAGAACTGGACGAAGCCGAACGTATCATCGAGTTCAGCCAGCCCATAAACCCTATTCTCAGGCAACTGGGCGAGACGCCGCTGCCACCCTATATTCATACTCCGCTGACCGACTCCGAACGTTATCAGACGATTTATAGCCGGGACGAAGGCTCCGCCGCTGCGCCGACTGCTGGCCTGCATTTCACCGGGGATTTGCTGGTCGCGCTGCGCCAAAAAGGCGTTAAGCTGGCCTATTGCACCCTGCACATTGGCCTTGATACCTTCCTGCCTGTCCGGGTCGAACAGGTTGAGGCGCACCACATCCATACCGAACGTGCGATTCTCACCGTTGAAAACGCGCGCATCATCAACGAGTCCAAGCTCGCCGGAAAGCGTGTGATCGCAGTTGGCACAACCTCAGCCCGCACGCTGGAAACAGCCGCCATCCTCAGCGCCGGTGGCGATCCGGCCCATCCCATGAATAACCCGGAAGCATGTCCCTGGCGACCTGTAATCCCTGTTGACTGCGATACCGCCCTGTTTATCTATCCGGGGTATCACTGGCGCGTGGTCGATGCCCTGATTACCAACTTGCATCTGCCCCGTTCGACCCTGCTGATGATGGTCAGCGCATTTGCCGGGCGCGAAAATATTCTTCATGCCTACGAGGTCGCCAAGCAGTATCAGTACCGGTTTTTCTCGTTTGGCGATGCGATGCTGATTCGCTGAATTACACATTGACGCTGCTGCTGCTCACAGCTATAATTCTCTTGCTCGCCCCGGTTTTGGGGCAGTTTTTTCGTTAAAGCCACTTCGGCCAATTTTCCCCGTTACAGCTACCCTGTTTCCGGTATCTGGACGGCGGCAAGTGAAGATTGGAGACCAATCATGTACGCAATTATCCGCACCGGCGGACGCCAGTACCGCGCAGAAGTCGGTTCCTTGCTCGATGTTGAGCGCCTTCCGAAAGACGTTGATGACAGCTTCGAAATTACCGATGTTCTGTTGATCGGCGATGGTGACAATACCGTTATTGGTCAGCCCAATGTCGACGGGGCAAAGGTCAAGGTCACCGTTGTCGAACAGGGTCGCGGTGAAAAGGTGATTGTCTTTAAGTACCGCCAGCGCACCAATTACCGGCGCAAGCGCGGGCATCGCCAGTACTACACCCGACTGCGGGTTGATGAAATTGTGGTTTAGCGAACAGGGGTAAGAATCATGGCACATAAAAAAGGCGGCGGTTCCAGCAGCAACGGGCGCGATAGCCAAGCAAAACGTCTGGGCGTCAAACGCTTTGGCGGTGAATATGTGATTCCCGGCAACATCATCGTGCGGCAGCGCGGCACACAGTTCCATCCTGGCAAAAATGTTGGCATCGGCAAAGATCACACCCTGTTTGCCCTCATTGAAGGTTATGTAACCTTCGAGCGGATGCGGGGTCGGAATGGACGCCAGCAGATCAGCGTCTATGCTGAAAAGCCGCAGGCATAATCGCAAAGGAAACAGCAATGAAAGAGGCTATTCACCCGACCTGGTATCCAGAGGCAACTGTTATCTGTGCCTGTGGGAACACCTGGAAAACGGGAGCTACAGTTCCTGAGATTCGTACTGACATCTGCTCGGCCTGCCACCCATTCTTTACCGGGGAGCAGCGTATCGTGGACACTGAGGGACAGGTTGACCGCTTTATGAAGCGGTTGCAGCAGCGCGACGCAATCGTGAAAGCGGAAGAGGAACGGATTGCGGCTCGTACTTCGCCCAATCTGTCAATGTCCGAACTGGGTCTTGCCAAGCGTTTCGTGACCATTTTCTCCGAAAATGGCATTGAAGTTGTCGGTGAGTTTATCGCCAAACTTGAGGAAGGTGGCGATGCAGCTCTTCTCGAGATTCCCGGCATAGGCCGCAAAGTGCTGGCCGATGTGAAACGCGAACTGCGCGCGCGCGGTTACGAACTGCCAGAAACGAACTGACAGCTATCGTCAGGTAAGCAAAGGGCAGGCATGTCTGCGGGCATGGCTGCCTTTGTTTTTGACCACAAGCAGAAATTTGGGGGGAATGATGAGACACCATAGTGGGCGCATTGAAGTCATCTGCGGCAGTATGTTTTGTGGCAAAACCGAAGAACTGATCCGCCGAATTCGCCGTGCGACCATCGCCAGACAAAACGTGCAGGTTTTCAAACATCGGCTGGATGATCGTTACGAAGGCATCACCAAACTCAGCAGCCACGACGGCCAGCATATCGAAGCCTGGCACATCAGCCACTCCAGCGAACTTCTGCCCCTGATCGCCCCGAACACAACGGTAGTTGCCATTGACGAAATTCAGTTTTTTGACGATGGAATCATCGCCGTTGTCGAGGAACTAGCCGACCGGGACATTCGTGTGGTTGTGGCCGGCCTCGACCTCGACTTTCGCGGAGAGCCATTTGGCACAATGCCTGAACTTCTGGCAAAAGCTGAGGAAGTCACCAAACTGCACGCCATCTGCGTCGTCTGTGGCGAACCCGCCACACGCACCCAGCGATTGGTCAACGGCAAGCCGGCGCACTACAACGACCCGGTTATCCTCGTAGGTGCAGAAGAAAGCTACGAAGCGCGCTGTCGTCAGCATCATGTCGTGCTGCGTGACGAGCAGCAAACAGCGGACGAATTGCTCTAAAGACTTTCGACTGCCGGCACAGATACTTTGCAAGGCTAAATAAATTTGCTATAGTTGCTTGAGTTGACTGTTGCAGTCACAGAAAGGAGCGACTATATGGCAGTTTCCAGTGTAGGTTTTCCTAGGTCTGAATCCATCCGTCAGCCAGCCACTGTCTGGCTAAAAGATCGTCGCTGGGATATGACCTACATCATACTCAGCGTCCTGCTCGTACCGTTGCCGTATATTTTTTATCTGATCGGGGTCAACCAGCTTGGGCTGCACCCTGATGTCAGCCGCAATGCTATCAATGCCTTTGTTGCGGTCGCTGTGGGTGGCCCACACATGATGTCCACGTTCCTGCGTACAACCTTCGACGGGGACTTCAAGAAACGCTACCCGATGCTTATTCGCTCGTCGATCATCATTCCGATTATTGTTGTATCACTGGCATTCCTCAATCTCAGCCTGCTGCTCACGATTTTCTTCTTCTGGGCGATGCTGCATGTGCTGCATCAGGCCACTTATGTTACCGAATTATACAATCACAAAGAGCAGAAGGTCCTCCGGCGCCCGCCGATCAGCCTGAAGTCGCGGGCGATTGATTACGCCGTTGTCCTGACCTGCCTGTTCCCTATGGCCGCCTACAAAATCAGTCAGGGGTCGTTCCAGGTTGGGACTAACGATCTCACGGCAGTCATCCCCCACCTGTTTCAGGACTCGTGGTTCTTCACCGTGATGACCGGCATCTTTTTCGTGTCACTTGCCGCCTACGCTATCAAGACCATCAGCGAATGGCGTGCCGGAACAATCAACTGGCCCAAAACCATTTTCATCTCGCTGACCGTCGCTGTGTTCTTCCCGCTGGCCGCCTTCGAGAATCTGGATACAGCTTTCCAGGGCGCTAACATGTGGCACTCATTCCAGTATCTGCCGCTTACGTTTTACATCATCAAGGTTCGGCAGAAGGCTGACAGGAACTTTGAGCAGAAAGCGCCGCTGGTCGCACGCTTCAGCAAGGGTGAGAACACGCGAGGGTTATATATCCTCAGCATCCTGATGCTTGGCGGTTCGCTTGTTATCTTTGCGATTGTGTATCTGCTGGCAGGCATTGTCATCCCGGACATTGACCCGAACCGTCATTTCGACATCGCGTACTACACGGCGATTCTGTCATTCCTCTGGATTCATTACTATCACGACCACTTCCTGTTCACCAACTTCGAGGTGCTGGACGAAACGTAGCCAGTTCAACTCGCAGGGGCATGATCGGGTATCATGCCCCTGCTTGGATGCCCGATTCACCAGGGACGTGAGGGCAGCGTTCGGTCCGAGGACATGGGCTTGCGGGTAATTTCAATCGTTCTGAAAGAATCCGTCTGCACCTCCAGAACATCGTCGTCATAAAACCACAGCGGCGCGCCCTGCCGGTCAACACGGATTTCAGACGGTTCATCATTTAACCCGACAACCTCAAGACCGATCAGTTTATAGGTCGGTTCATAGCTGCCGGCAACACGTCGATTCAGAATCAACTTATCACCATCTTCGGACGCCGTAATATAAACCCAGCGGTACTGGCCCTGCTGGTAACCCAGCCCTTCGCCCGCGTCTTCGTACAGAATGGTCTCGTGACTGCCCGGATACAGGCGGAGCGTCAATTTGTCGATTTCCTTCTGGCCGACGTACTGCATATCGGGCCAATGGGGGATCACAGCGCCTGATCGCACAAATAACGGCAGCCGTTCCAGCGGCGCTGTCACGTCGATGGTTTGCCCGCCTTCAAAACACTCATTCGTCCAGTAATCGTACCAGTCCATACCTGCCGGCAGATAAACCGAACGCTGGACCGCCCCACGCTCAAGCACTGGCGCAACCAGCAGGCTGTCGCCCAGCAGATAACTGTCATCAATACCCCGAATGGCCGGATTATGCGGTTCCACGGTAAACATGGGGCGAACAACCGGCCAGCCATATTCTGCCGCCTGGGCAACAACAGAATACAGATATGGCAGCAACCGGTAACGCAGTTCGATAGTCAGGCGATTAATCACCTCATATGGCTGACCAAAAACCCAGGGTTCATGCGGGGCGGTTCCAAGCGCCGTATGCCCCCGAAAGTATGGCAGCAGGCAGGTCGCTTGCAGCCAGCGCGTGAATAATTCGCCATCGGCGTTTTCGTAAAAACCGCCAACATCCGGGCCGGTCATTGGCGCACCAGAAAGCCCCATGTTCAGCGTCATGCTGATACTCAGGCGAATGTGATCCCAATTTGAGGTATTGTCACCAGTCCACGACGAAGCATAACGCTGTGTGCCGGCATACCCCGCCCGGAGCATATTAACAGGCCGTGAATCCGGTTTGTGCGTCTGGAGCGCCTGTAATGATGCCCGAGCCATCTGCATCCCGTACACGTTATGATATGTCAGATGCGTCCCACCCTGCCCGTCACCATCATGCAGCACGTAATCGGGCAGTGTGCCGGCGCGCTCCGGCAGAAAGGTGGCTGGTTCACACATATCATTCCACACACCATCCACACCCATAGCAAGCAGCGGCTGACACTGCTCGACCCACCAGTCCCGCACATCCTGCTTCGTGAAATCCGGGAAATGGCACAGCCCCGGCCAGACCGAGGCTGCCACACGCTCACCATCCGGGTACTTCAGAAATACATCGCGTTCGATACCGCTTTGATAAGTGTGGTAATCAGGATCAATTTTTATGCCGGGGTCAAGAATGGTAACCACTTTGAAACCCTGACTATGCAGCGTCCTGATCATCTGTTCCGGCTGTGGAAAACGCTCTCGATCCCACGTAAAAACGCGATATCCATTCATGTAGTGGATGTCCAGATAAATGACATCACACGGAATACCCCGGCTGCGAAACTCATGGGCAAGCTGGAGCACCTGATCCTGTGGATAGTAGCTCCACCGGCACTGCTGATACCCCAGAAACCACAGCGGCGGCATCAGGATTCGCCCGGTTAACTCCGTATAACGCGACAGCACCTGATTGACATCAGAGCCGGCAAAAAGGTAATAGCTCACCTCGCCCGCCTCAGCCTCAAAGGTTATCTGATCGGAGCTTTCCGCGCCTACATCAACCAGGCCACGATTGCTGTTGTCCCAGAACAGGCCATACGCGCCGTCATCGTGAACGCCAAGATAAAACGGGATGTTGTAATACAACGGGTCTGATCCACGCTGATACGGTGAAGGCGGGTCGGTATTCCACAGGTGATACCGTTTACCCCGCAGATTAAGCTGCTCGGCCCGTTCCCCCAAC
>Ga0079224_100010649_pt1 | contig 12626 bp, 10 predicted proteins | sample Stecom2015_FD_80414 | JGI IMG/M metagenome (GOLD analysis project Ga0079224, IMG submission 80414) | Agricultural soil microbial communities from Utah to study Nitrogen management - Steer compost 2015 | ecosystem: Environmental > Terrestrial > Soil > Agricultural land | place: USA: Utah...
GCTGCACATTTTCACGGACCTGCTTTTCCTGATTCAAATGCAGGTGTGCAGATTGGCTGGTCAGGTTTTCCGACAGGTGTTACAAGTGGTACTTTTTCTGATACTGTTACTCTTAATGCAACACAGGAAGCTGATTTGCTTGCAGGTTTATGGTATGCTAATATTCATTCATCTGCTTTTCCCGGGGGTGAGATAAGAGCCCAGATTCTTGAGACAAATCCTGTTCATTCATATTCAAGTTTGATAATGAGCGGCGACCAGGAAAATCCCCCTGTTACTACTTCAGGACAAGGAATTCTAAATGTTACTTATGATGAAAGCACAAACATACTTATTTTTAGTGTTGAATTTGAAAATCTTTCAGGCAATACAACAGCAGCACATTTTCATGGTCCTGCACCCCCTGATTCAAATGCAGGTGTGCAGATTGGCTGGACAGGATTTCCAACCGGAGTGACAAGCGGAACTTTTTCTGATACAGTAACACTTGATGATACCCAGGAGATGCAATTGCTGTCAGGCAGATGGTATGCAAACATTCATACAACAGCACATCCCGGCGGAGAAATCAGAACACAATTATATGAAAATCCTGCAATAGATGGAAGACTTACTAATCCAATGTATATTGAACTTGCAGATAAACAAAACACCAATGCCGGATTTGGAAATGATATAGATGTTAGCAGAATTGTTTATTATGCAGATACACATTCACAAACACTTTATCTTGGTTTCGAAGGTAAATTAAATACAACAAATAACGATGGTATTGGCTTCTGGTTAGGGTTTGATGAACTATCAGGTTCACCTGCAGGTACTGCATTAGGAGGGTCCCCAGGTGGACATTATATGGGAGGCAATGGTGGTTCTAATCCTAATTTTATGGCAGACTTTGAAGTAGATTATATGTTTGCAGTTAATCCCGGAGGTGGTGCAACTGATATATTCTTTGATGCTGTAAAGCTTGTCGGAGGCAGGGAAGCACAATATTTGGGTTCGGCAAATCAAACAGGAACACCGGCGGGAAATCTTAATACAGGTTTTTTCTCAGCAAACTCTGTATGGTTTGCATTTAATAACGACGGTTCAGTAGGAAGCGGTTTTGAAGTAAGCATTCCGTTCAGTGAACTCGGTGTTACATCAGCAGGTGAAGTAATTGCTTTTGCTTTTGTTGTTAGCGGTACAGCTTTCTTTTCTGACCAGACAGTTCCCGGAAATGTATCCGGTGGTAATCTCGGGTTTGATGTAAACTTTAATACTCTTGCAGGCGGACCTTATAATTCTGGTTCTTTTCCTCTTCCGGTTGAATTAAATTCTTTCTCGGCTTCACTCGATGGAAATTCAGTTACATTATTGTGGAGTACAGCTTCTGAAATAAATAATCATGGATTTGAAATTCAAAGACAGGCTGGAAATAATGAATGGGTAACCATTGCTTTTAAGGAAGGAAAAGGTACCGTTACCGGACAAAGTAATTATACATTTGTTGATGATGTTTCAGGTTTAAATGCATATAAAATTTATTACAGATTAAAACAAGTTGATTTTAATGGTAACTATACATACAGCAATGCTGTTGAAGTATTAAAAGGAATACCCGGTGGTTTTATTCTCGAACAGAATTATCCGAATCCTTTTAATCCTGTTACATCAATAAGATTTATGTTTGATAAAGAAACAAAAGCAGAATTAAAGATTTTTGATGTTCTGGGAAATGAGATTGTAGAAATCTTTAATGGTACAACAGAAGCAGGAAAACTTTATGAAATAATTTTTGATGCATCAAACCTTGCAAGCGGAATTTATTACTATCAGCTTAAAGGAGATAGTAAAACCGAAATCAGGAAGATGATGTTGTTGAAGTAATTTATATGAATGAGGTCATCATCTTTTTGATGACCTCATTTTGTCCTTAGGTTTTAATCCTTTCTTAACAATTATTTAATACTAATTGTGGGAAAAAATAATTTCTTTTTTAGAAGGGAAAAATATATAGCATAAATTAACGGTAAAAATTGAATGACATTTATTTTATATATAACCAATCTTAAACAATAAATTAACGGGAGTTATTATGAAGAAACTTTCCTTACTGCTCATCTTATTTCTCAGTTTTACATCAATAAAAGCAGCTGTAATTGAGATTGATGTAGCTGATATGCAATTCACTCCGGCTGATGTAGTTGCCCAGGTAGGAGATACTTTGGTATGGACACTATCAAGCGGAAATCATACTACAACATCTACTGTTGTTCCTGCAGGTGCAAGTACCTGGGATTATACATTTACAGGTGTTGGAGATTCTTATTCTTATGTTCTAACTGTTCCGGGTGATTATGAATATGTATGTACCTTTCATCCTATGATGGTTGGAACAGTAAGAGTTGCTGAAACTTTACCTCTCGAAGAAAATTTTGATTATACAACCGGACAGGTTTTAACCGATGTAAGTCTTTGGAAAAATCATTCCGGTACAGGTACTTTTTTAACTGTTGAAAGCGGATCACTTTCTTATTCCGGTTATCCTGCATCCGGAGTTGGTAATTCAACACGTACAGTTGGTGGGTCAGGTTCAAGAGAAGATATTAACAGAATATTTACTGAACAATCAGGAAATGTTTATGCAGGTGTTCTGGTTAATGTTTCTGCCGCAACAAGTACTGCAGATTATTTCTTCCATTTTTCAGAAATGATGCCTTCAACAAATTTCCGCTGCAGAGTATTTGTTCAGGATAATGGTGCCGGAGGTTTCCAGTTCGGTATCAGTAAAGGAACTTCAACAATTACAATGGCTCCCGGAACTTATTCATACAATACAACTTATCTTCTTGTAGTTAAATATGAAATGGTAGGCGATTTAACTGGAAATGATGATGTTGCTAAATTATTTATTAATCCTGATTTAACCGCAGCAGAACCAACTGCAGATGCTACCAGTACAGATGTTATCAGCGATAGTCATATAGCAGGTGTCTGTCTAACACAGGGAGCACAGGCTTATGATGTTCAGGTTGATGGTATAAGAGTTTCAACATCATGGGAAAATATTTTGCCTGTTGAACTTTCTTCTTTTTCTGCTGCATCAAAGAATAATGGTGTTGCTTTAAGCTGGACAACAGCAACTGAAATAAATAATGCAGGTTTTGAAATAGAGAGAAAATCAGAAAAATCTGATTGGAATAAAATTGCTTTTGTTGATGGCAAGGGAACAACCTCATCAGTACAAAATTATACATTTTTTGATGGTAATCTTACTGCCGGTAAATATCAATACAGATTAAAACAAATTGATTTTGATGGTTCTTTTGAATATTCCAACGTTGTTGAAGTAATTGTAAATACACCTTCAAAATTTGAACTATCGCAAAATTATCCTAATCCATTTAACCCATCTACAAAAATTTCATTTTCACTTCCTCAAACAGGACATGTTTCCTTAAAAGTTTATAATGCCCTGGGACAGGAAGTTGCTCAGTTAATAAATGGAGTTAAAGAAGCAGGTATTCATACCATTGAATTTAATGCAGGTAATTTAAACAGCGGAATTTACTTCTATAAACTTGAATCAGGTAATCTTAACCAGGTAAAGAAAATGATGCTGGTTAAATAATTATTTTCAATAATATTTGTCAAAAAATGAAAGCCCGGATAATTTCTCCGGGCTTTCGTGTGTTCTGAATTAAACTCGTGATTTTAATAATCTTATTTAAAAATGAATTGTTATATACTTTAGTACTTATTAATTTTGTATGTGAAATAAAAACGAGCTGGTATTATGTTTGGTTTTGTAAATTCCAGGAAGGAAACCAGAGGTTTGGGAGGAGAAGTATTCAGAGCTAAACAAAAAAAATATAAAATTATTCTCGGTGCACTGGGTATTTTGGGGTTTAGCCTGTTGAATCTTATTCTTTATCTGTTAACAAGGGTAAATTTCTAAACCTTGTTTTATTTCTGTTGATACCCTCTTAAAATAGGCTTATATTTCCAACCTGAATTTATTTTCAAATGAATAAAAACAAGGTTTACATAGAAACATACGGCTGCCAGATGAACCTGGCTGATACCGAAATTGTACTCGGTATTTTGCAGAACTATGGTTATAGTGTAACGAAGGAACCGGAACATGCTGATGTTGTTCTGCTTAATACCTGCAGTATAAGGGAAAATGCAGAGCAGAGAATTTACGGCAGGCTCGGTAATATTAAAACCTTAAAAAATGATAACCCTAACCTTGTAATAGGCATCCTCGGCTGCATGGCTGAACGACTCCGCAAAGATCTCATCGATAAGAAAAAAATGGTTGACCTTGTAGTAGGTCCGGACGAATACCGTAGATTACCAGAACTTATTGATACAGCAATTGGCGGCGAAAAGGGAATTGGTGTAAGATTATCCAGAACAGAAACCTACGATGACATTATTCCTTACCGTGAAGATGGTTTGATGGCATGGATTTCTGTTATGAGAGGCTGCGATAAATTTTGTACATTCTGTGTTGTTCCTTTTACAAGAGGAAGAGAAAGAAGCAGGAGTTTATCTTCTGTTGTTAAAGAAGTAGAACAACTTTCTCAAAGAGGTTTTAAAGAAGTTTCACTTCTTGGTCAGAATGTTAATTCATATTTCGATGGTTCAAATGATTTTGCCGATTTACTTGCAGCCTGTGCTGAAGTTGACCGCTCGATGAGAATCAGGTTTACAACTTCACATCCGCAGGATTTATCAGACAAACTTCTTTATACCATTGCAGCTCATCCTAACATTTGTAATTATATTCATCTTCCTGTTCAGTCAGGTTCCAACAGAATATTAAAATTAATGAACAGGACTTATACAATTGAATATTATCTTAATCTTATAGATAAAGCCAGAAAAATTATTCCCGGTGTAAGTTTTTCTACAGATATTATTGCAGGATTTCCAACCGAAACTTATGAAGACCACCTGATGACACTCGAAGTAATGCGCGAAGTTAAATATGACGGTGTTTATATGTTTAAATATTCTCCGAGAGAAAAAACAAAAGCTTATGATATGGGTGATGATGTTCCTGACGAAATTAAAACAAAACGCTTACAGGAAATAATAGAATTGCAGCAGCAGATTTCTTACCAGATAAATCAGGATTTGATTGGTAAAGAAGAAGTAATTCTTATCGAAGGTTTCAGCAGGAAGTCAGATAATTTCCTTTCAGGCAGAACTGATACAAATAAAGTTGTTATTATTCCTTTAAGTGATTTAAAAGCCGGGGATTATGCTAAAGTAAAAATTAATAGAGCAACGCATGCTACTCTATTCGGTGAGTTTATTGAAAAAGTAACCTATGATAAAAAATCTGCCCTTACAACATGAAGATTGAAACTTCTCTCCCCTTAAAAAAAATATTCTTTTTCCTTTTTCTGATTTTGGTTTCTTTCTCACAATTTATTTCTGCACAGGATGTTAATATAGTCCCTTATCTTAAACAGATTGAAAGCGGAGAGAAAGATGAAGTTGAAAAAGTTCTTCCTGATCTGAAAGAAAAATACCCAAACAGTCCTTCTGTAATGTTTCTCGATGGTGTAATGACCGAGAACGGGCAGGATGCTGTAATGATTTATGCAAAGATTGTTAATTCTTACCCCGCCAGTAAATATGCAGATGCTGCATTGTACAGAATTTATTCATATTACTACGCAATTGGTTTATATGAAGCAGCAAAAAAGCATCTCGAAAGATTAAAAAAAGAATATCCCGATTCTCCATATATAAAAATTGCCGATAAAAATATTCCTTCAATTGATGAAGTTGCATCTGATAAAAAAGAAATTGAATTACCCAAAGCCGTTTACAATTTTACAATTCAGGCAGGTGCATTCAGTAAATTGGAAAATGCTCAAAACTTAAAAAAAGATTTTGATGATTCAGGTTTTAAATCTGAGATTAAGGATAAAAATGTTGGCGGCACAGTTTTTCATGTTGTATATGTGGGGGAATTTGAAACTGAAGATGATGCAAAAAATTTACTTCAGGTAATAAACAAAGAATTTAATCTTGACGGGAGAGTTGTCAGGATAGAAAAATAAATTTTAGAAAGGGGTATACTGTAGTATTTATGGAAATAAAATTTGTTGGTACCGGTTCAGGTCAGACCTCGTTGAACAGATATCATTCATCATTTTTAATTAATACTGGCGGATTCAATCTTCTTGTTGATGCAGGTGATGGTGTCTCACGTGCTTTAATGCATCAGAAAGTTTTATACAATTTTATAGATGGAGTTTTGATAAGTCATTTTCATCCCGATCATTATGCAGGACTTACTTCGCTAATAGTTCAGATGAAAATGGATGGTCGTAATAAACCATTAATACTTTTTTGTCATAGCAGCAATGCTGTTTTTTTATCTGAGCTGATTTACCAGTCATATCTTTTTGAAGCTAAACTTGGTTTTAAAATTAATATTAAAGGTTTCAACTACGAAAGGAATGTAAAAGTATCCGATAATTTAACTTTTAAAGCCAGAGCCAATACCCATCTTCAGCCGAATGTTAATTATGATAAATATAACAGGCTGGAGTTTTCATCGAGCAGTTTTCTTTTTAAAGTAAAAGAAAAAAATATTTTCTTTACCGGAGATATAGGTAACCTGGAAGACCTTTTTATTTTTAAAGATGTAAAGATAAACTGGATGATAACTGAAATTACACATTTATCAGTTGATGAACTGATTGATGCATATATAAAATTAGAACCTGAAAAAGTATTCATAACTCATCTCAGTAAAGAAGATGAAGAGAAAGTTTCAAAACTAATCTTTCAGCTTCCGTTAGCAGAAAGGCGCAAAGTCATATCCGCATTTGATGGATTAAACGTGAAAATTTAAAATTTTTTACGAAAATCCAATAAAAAGCCGTATCTTTATTTGCGTCATACCATTCATTATTTTACTTAAATTTCTTAACTTTTGTCTGCAATTATGACAAGAGAAGAATTTAAGAAACGTTTCGGAATAATAGGTAACACCAAAGAGATAAATGATCTTGCAGAAATTGTAATGCAGGTTGCAAAATCAGATATCTCTGTATTAATCTATGGTGAAAGCGGTACAGGTAAAGAGGTTTTTGCCCAGGCTATTCATGGTTTCAGCAACCGGGCAGATAAACAATTGGTTACCGTAAACTGCGGAGCTATTCCCGAAGGTATTCTTGAAAGCGAACTTTTCGGACATAAAAAAGGTTCGTTTACCGGAGCCATTGAAACACGCAAAGGTTATTTTGAAATTGCCGACGGCGGTACTCTTTTTTTAGATGAGATTGCAGAAATGCCTCTCACCACCCAGGTAAAATTACTGCGTGTAATTGAAACAAAAGAATTTATGAGACTTGGTGCTGAAACCGTTACAAGTGTTGATGTAAGAATTATTGCTGCAACCAATAAAGACCTTCAGAGAGAAGTTGAAGCAGGAAGATTCAGAGAAGACTTGTACTTCAGACTTAAAGCAGTTGCTCTGAATATTCCTCCATTAAGAAAACGGAAAGCTGATATATCTTTACTCGCTAATCATTTTATCAATTTATATTCAGCATCAAATGGAAGAAAGCCGCCTGTACTTACTAACGATGCTATAAATCTTCTTGAGAATTACAGCTGGCCCGGCAATATCAGGGAATTAAAAAATACAGTTGAAACCGCAGTAGCATTAAATAAAAGCGGAATACTCGATGCTTCTGTTTTTTCATCACTTTATAATGAACCTGAAATTGATATCAACACAAGAAATCTTCCTGTTTATCTTAAAAGGTCACCTGAAGAAGTCGATAGGGAATTAATGTACAGAGCTTTATTTGAAATTAAAAAAGACCTGATAGAATTGAAGGATCTTTTATATAATCGGCAGAATGAAATTTATTCTGATTATCAGAGAAATCCGAAAGAAGTAATTCCTCTTGATGAACTTGAAAAAGAAGCGATAAAAAATGCTCTTGAAGCAACCAGGGGAAGTAAAAGAAATGCGGCAAAACTTCTTAAAATAAGTGAAAGAACATTATACCGGAAAATTAAAGAATATAATCTTCAATAAATATTTTAAGTTCTAAAAATATAAATTTATTAAGTGCAAAATATCACTAAGTTTATTAAAAATAACCTGTTTACAAATAAGACAGTTGTGGTAACCACCCTATTTATGTTGTTTATCATTGGCAGCCTGAGTAATTTTGGGTGCTGTTTCTATTCATTTACAGGAGCTTCAGTTCCGCAGCATTTACAAACTATTGCTATTCCCGTTGCGGAAGACAGAAGCGGTGCAGGTGAACCGGGTTTGAGAGAAATGTTAACTGACCAGTTAACACAAAAGTTTATTGAGGATAACACTTTACAGGTAACTGAAAGAACTGCTGCAGATGCAGTTCTGGAAACCACAATCTCATCTCTTTCCGATGCACCTGCTGTTGTAGCTGCCGGTGAAAATGTACAAACCAGGAGAGTTACTGTAACAGTTAATGTTACTTACAGAGATCTTATTCAAAGAAAAGTAATTTATTCTAAAAGTTTTTCAAATTATGGTGACTACTCTTCCGCCAGCAGTATTGCTGAACGGCGCAGTGCAATTGAAACTGCAATTGACAGAATTACAGAAGATATTCTTCTCGATACAGTTTCAGGATGGTAATGTTTCAAAAATTATGAGGTTAAATTCATGGATGATATAGTACTTATCGGATATTTTCTTTCATTAACTATATTATTCATTTTCGGCTGCCATGGCTTTATAATGATTTACTATCATAGAAAGTATAAAAGCGTAAAACACATCCCCAAAGATAAAGTATCAACCGATGCTGTTGTTACAATTCAGCTTCCGCTTTATAATGAAATGTATGTTGCAGAAAGATTAATAAATGCTGTTTGCGAAATTGATTATCCAAAAGATAAAATGCAGATACAGGTGCTCGATGATTCAACCGATGAAACTACAGAACTTGTTCATAATGTTGTAGAAGAAAAAAAACGATTAGGCTTTGATATTACACATTTAAGAAGAGGTTCAAGAAAAGGTTTTAAAGCAGGAGCTCTTAAAGAAGGAATGAAGACTGCCAAAGGTGAATACATCGCTATCTTCGATGCAGATTTTATTCCTCATAAGGATTTCTTAAAGAAAACACTTGCCTTCTTTACTGATAATAAAATCGGAATGGTTCAGACAAGATGGGAACATCTTAACGGCGATTATTCTATGCTTACAAAAGCCCAGGCTCTCGCTCTCGATGGTCATTTTGTAATTGAACAAACTGTAAGAAATAAAGCCGGCTTCTTTATTAATTTTAACGGAACAGGCGGTGTATGGAGAAGAACCTGTATTGAAGATGCAGGCAACTGGAATGATGATACTCTTACCGAAGACCTCGATCTAAGCTACAGGGCTCAGCTTAAAGGATGGAAATTTATTTTCTTAAAAGATTTTACTTCTCCTGCAGAACTTCCTTCTGAAATAAATGCTTTAAAAAATCAGCAGTTCAGATGGACAAAAGGAGCAATTGAAACTGCTAAAAAAATTCTTCCTCTTGTTTGGAAATCAAATATTCCGCTCAGAGTAAAACTGCAGTCAACTTTTCATTTAACTAATAATATAATTTTTCCATTCATACTTCTTGCTGCAATATTAAATGTTCCTCTTATCTTTATTAAAAACAGCGGCTCGTATGAAGTTTACTTTGCAGTGATGTCTCTTTTTGTACTTGCTTTTATCAGTTCATTTTTGTTTTATCTTTATTCACAAAAAGAAATAAGAAGCGACTGGAGGAAGAAAATAGTTTTATTCCCTGTTTTTATGGCTGGCAGTATGGGTTTTGCTGTTAATAATTCAAGAGCAGTTATTGAAGGTTTATTGAACAGGAAAAGTGAGTTTGTAAGAACTCCCAAATTCAGAGTTACAGATTCTAAAGATTCCTGGATAGGAAACAAATATCTAAATTCAAAAATTGGTCTTTCTGTAGTGGTAGAAATTATTATGGCTCTTTATTGCCTGGTAGGAATTATATCATCAATCTATTTCCTTGAATTAGCTGCATTGCCTTTTCAGATATTATTCTTTACAGGATTTTCATTTGTAGCTTTTACTTCTATTAAGCACGCTCTTCTTCCGGCGAACTTACGGAAATTTTCAAATGAAACTAAAACCGGTACAAAAAAAGGGAGGCTAAGATTTGCCGGTAAAAGCTGAAGAAAATTATAAAAATAAAATCCGTTTGATTTATGAATTCAACAGGAAATCTCCTCTCTTTGCAAGAATAGCATCGTGGGAATTGGAGAATAATAATTATGATTCAGCAATTGAAATTCTTGAAGCCGGTTTAAGAGAATATCCGGATTTCCCTACACCATATTTTCTTCTTGGCAAGGCTTACACAAAGAAAAACGATTTTGCCAAAGCACTTAAATGTTATAAAAGGGGAAGTGAACTTATTCATTCGAGAGATACATATCATTATTATTTAAAGGAGCTCGAGAGTTATAAAAATCTTAAAACTCCCCCTGAGTTCCGTAACCTTGATTACACTGTAGAGAAAAAGGAGATAATTCAACCGGAACCGGGTTCAAAGTTAGAAGATAACTTAAATGAACTTGCAGAGAAAATATCAAAAGCTAAAATACCTGTTCAGCCTTCACCTGTAAAAGAAGAAAAAAAATCTTCTTTCTTTAAAGATGAAAATACAGGAGGCATAATGATTGTCTCCGAAACACTTGCAAAAATTTATGTTGCCCAGGGTGAGTATGATGAAGCAATAAATGTTTATGAAAAACTCGCTGAAAGAAATCCTTCAAAGGAAGAATACTTTTCCCAAAAAATTTCCGAGCTTAAATTAAAAAGAAAGGAAAGCGGGAGTTAAAAGCTGAGTAATAAAGAAAACATTGATGGAAAATTTATTCCCCGTTTAATGAACAACCTCCAGCCTTTTGAAAAATTACCCAAAAAATTTTATACACGTGAACTTCTTACTGTTGCAAGAGAACTGCTTGGAAAAATTCTTGTTAAGATTGAAGATGATAAACTCTTAGCAGGGAAAATTGTTGAAGTTGAAGCTTATGATGGATTAATTGATGAAGCCGCACACACTTACATCGGTAAAACAAAAAGAAATGAAATTATGTTTAACGAAGGCGGCTACTTTTATGTGTACTTTACTTATGGTGCTCATTTTTGCTGTAATGTTGTCACAGGAATGAAAGACCATGGTACTGCTGTTTTAATTCGTGCCGTTGAACCTATAGCAGGTATTGAGCAAATGGCAATGAACCGTTATAACAAAACTTCATTATCAGAAAAAGAAAAATATAATCTTACAAGCGGACCCGGAAAAGTTTGCGAAGCATTCAACATTACAAAAGAGCATTATGGTATTGACCTTACAGGTGATAAAATTTTTCTTTTAAAGAGGAGGAAAATTAAAGGTAGTGATATTGTTGTTTCAAAAAGAATAGGAATAAAAAAATCAGTTGAACTCCCCTGGCGTTTCTATATTAAAAATAATCCTTATGTTTCCAGGAAATGATTAAACCTGAAAACCTGCTGATTGTAAGAACAGACAGAATAGGAGATGTTATTCTTTCTCTTCCTCTTGCAGGGATAGTTAAAAAACATTTCCCTGAATGCAAAGTAACATTCCTTGTAAGAAATTATACCAAAGACCTTGCAGAGAATCATCCCTACATTGATAATATTATTATTCTTAAAGAAGAAAATGGGAATGTTGTTTTAGGAGATAATATAAAAGCTTTACGTAAATATAATTTTGATTCAAGTATAATTGTTTATCCTACTTTTGTTACAGCATTAATAATTTTTTTATCAGGAATAAAAAAAAGAATTGGCACAGGCTACAGGTGGTATTCTTTTCTCTTTAATGAAAAAGTTTTTGAACACAGAAAGTATGCTGAAAAACATGAACTTGAATTTAATGTTAACCTGCTGAAGAAATTTGGAATTTATGAGGAGATAAATCCTTCAAATGTAAAATTCGATTTATATGTTAACCCTGAAAGTGATAAAGAAGTAAAAAAAATTTTAACAGAAAAAGGAATTAATCCTGACAAACCAAAAATAATAATTCATCCCGGCAGCCTTGGCAGTTCTGTTGATTTGCCAGTTGAAAAATTTGCTGAACTTATAAAGCTTGTAAATGATAAAACAAATCTTCAGATAATTCTTACAGGCAGCAATAATGAAAGAGAACTTTGTGAAAGTCTTGTAATAAATGAAAATATTAAAAATTTAGCAGGATTATTTTCTTTATCGGGAATGATAAGTCTGATAAATATGTCGGAGATTTTCGTCTCAAATTCAACCGGACCTATTCATATAGCTGCTGCCTTAAATAAATACACAATAGGTTTTTATCCTAAATTATTAGCCTGCTCCGCAAAAAGATGGGGACCATATTCTCAGAATTCTGTTGTTTTTACACCGGAAAGAGAATGTAAGGATTGTGACAGGGAACAGTGTTCAAACATTGATTGTATGAAGAGCATTAATATGAATGATGTTTTTGCCCATATTCAAAAAATTTATAACTTGCTGTAAAGCAGTTAATGGAGAATTAAATGATTAATAAAATCCTGTTCATATTGTTTATTGCAGTTCTGCC
>Ga0079224_100010650_pt1 | contig 12626 bp, 10 predicted proteins | sample Stecom2015_FD_80414 | JGI IMG/M metagenome (GOLD analysis project Ga0079224, IMG submission 80414) | Agricultural soil microbial communities from Utah to study Nitrogen management - Steer compost 2015 | ecosystem: Environmental > Terrestrial > Soil > Agricultural land | place: USA: Utah...
GGGGCCCGCGGACCGAGAGCGGTCCGCGGGCCCCACGCTCGGCGCTAGACGTCCGCGGCGATGTCGCCGCGGAAATGAGCGCCTTCCAGCTTGATGCCCTCGGCCAGCATGTAGGCCTCGCGCCGGGCCTCGGCCACCGAGGCGCCCGTGCCGACGCAGTCGACGACGCGCCCGCCCGTGGCGATCAGCTGCCCCGACGCGTCCAGAGCGGTGCCCGCATGGAGCACGCCCTCCTGGTCCGCGCCGTAGAGCGGCCGTCCCGTGACGGTCTTCTCCGGGTAGCCCTCGTTCGCGACCACCACGCAGACCGCCGCGCCCTCGCGCCACCACAGCGTGCCGAAGCTCGCGAGCTTCCCGGTCGCGGCGGCGTACAGCAGCTCGCCCAGCGAGGACTCCAGCAGCGCCAGGATCGGCTGGATCTCCGGGTCGCCGAAGCGGGCGTTGAACTCGACGACCTTCAGGCCCTTCGCCGTCAGCGCCAGACCGCAGTACAGGGTGCCGACGAACGGGGTGCCGCGCCGGGCCAGCTCGGCCAGCGTCGGCTCGGCGACCGTCCGCATGATCTCGGCGACGAGGTCGTCCGGAGCCCACGGCAGCGGCGTGTACGCGCCCATGCCGCCGGTGTTCGGGCCCGTCCCGCCCTCGCCCACGCGCTTGAAGTCCTGCGCCGGGAGCATCGGGCGGGCCGTCTCCCCGTCGGAGACGACGAACAGCGAGACCTCGGGGCCGTCGAGGTACTCCTCGATGACGACCCGCTCGCATTCGAGCGCGTGCGCCAGGGCCGCCGCGCGGTCCTCGGTGACGATGACGCCCTTGCCCGCGGCCAGGCCGTCGTCCTTGACCACGTACGGCGCTCCGAACGCGTCGAGCGCGGCCTCGATCTCCTCGCGGGTGCGGCACGCGCGCGCCGCGGCGGTCGGCACGCCCGCGGCGGCCATGACCTCCTTCGCGAAGGCCTTCGAGCCCTCGATGCGGGCGGCCTCGCGGCCCGGCCCGTACACGGGGACGCCCTTGGCGCGCACCGCGTCGGCCACGCCCGCGACCAGCGGGGCCTCGGGCCCGACGATCACGAGGTCGGCGCCGGAGGTGACCGCCAGAGCGGCCACCGCGGCCGGGTCGTTCGCGTTCACCGGCACGCACTCGCCGAGCGAGGCCATGCCGGGGTTCCCCGGGGCGCAGATGAGCGCGTCCACGGAGGCGTCGCGGGACAGGGCCGTCGCTATGGCGTGCTCGCGGCCGCCGGAACCGATCAGGAGTACTCGCACCCGGCCAGTTTACGTGCCGGATGGGTACTGGTTAACAGGCGCGCCGCGTGCCCACGATGCGGGCCCGCGGGGTTGGCATACTCGGGTCGTGACTCCGAATGTGCTCGCCGAGCGGTACGCCTCGCAGCAGATGCGCGACATCTGGGACCCCGTCGGCAAGATCAAGGCCGAACGGCGGCTGTGGCTGGCGGTGCTCAGGGCCCAGCACGAACTGGGCGTGACCTTGCCCGAAGGCGTGATCGCCGACTACGAGCGCGTCCTCGACACCGTCGACCTCGTCTCGATCACCGAACGCGAGCGCGTCACCAAGCACGACGTCAAGGCCCGCATCGAGGAGTTCTCGGACCTCGCCGGCCACCAGCACGTGCACAAGGGCATGACCAGCCGCGACCTGACCGAGAACGTCGAGCAGATGCAGGTCAGGCAGTCGCTCGAACTGGTCCGCGACCGCCTCGTCGCCGCCCTCGTGCGCCTCGCCGCCCGCGCCGAGCAGCACCGCGACCTCGTCATGGCCGGCCGCAGCCACAACGTGCCCGCCCAGGCCACCACCCTCGGGAAGCGGTTCGCGACCTGGGCCGAGGAGCTCTTGGCCGCCCTGGACCGGATCGAGGACCTGCTGCGCCGCTACCCGCTGCGCGGCATCAAGGGCCCGGTCGGCACCGCCCAGGACATGCTCGACCTGTTCGACGGCGACGGCGCCAAGCTCGCCGAGCTCGAACGCCGCGTCGCCGCCCACCTCGGCTTCGAGCGCGTCATGGACTCGGTCGGGCAGGTCTACCCGCGCTCGCTGGACTACGAGGTCGGGACGGCGCTGGTGCAGGCCGTCGCCGCGCCCGCCTCCGCGGCGCTGACGATCCGGCTCATGGCCGGGGCCGAGCTCGTCACCGAGGGCTTCCTGGAAGGCCAGGTGGGCTCTTCGGCCATGCCGCACAAGATGAACACGCGCTCCTCGGAGCGGGTGGGCGGACTCGCGGTGGTCGCCCGCGGCTACGCGGCGATGCTCGGCGAGCTCGCGGGGGACCAGTGGAACGAGGGCGACGTGTCCTGTTCGGTGGTCCGCCGGGTCGCCCTGCCGGACCTGTGCTTCGCCGTCGACGGTCTTTATGAGACGTTTCTCACGGTGCTCGACGGCTTCGGGGCCTACCCGGCGGTCGTCGGCGCCGAGCTCGACCGGTACCTGCCGTTCCTGACCTCGACGAAAGTCCTGATGGAGGCCGTGCGGCGCGGCGCCGGGCGCGAGGACGCGCACGAGGCGATCAAGGAGCACGCCGTGGCCGTCGCCCGAGCGATGCGCGAGTCCGGGCAGCGCGAGAACGACCTGTTCGACCGGCTCGCCGAGGACGCGCGGCTGCCCCTGGACCGCTCCGCGCTGGAGTCCCTGGTAGCCGATACGAGTGAATTCGTCGGCGCCGCAGGGGATCAGGTGGACAGGGTCGCCGAAAGGGTGGCCGCTGCGGCGAAGGCGCACCCTGAGGCGGCCGCCTACGCGCCGGGAAACATCCTATGACTTTGCTGTGACGTGGCACCGACACCCTGAGCGCGTCGCTGGTCCTGGTCAGACCCGCTGAATATGCTTGGCCTGTCCCGTCCAAGTGACCGACAGGAGTGCGACCGTGGCCCGTGTAGTGGTCGACGTGATGCTGAAATCCGAGATTCTCGACCCGCAGGGAGAGGCCGTGCTCGGGGCGCTGCCCCGCCTCGGCGTCAACAATGTCAAATCCGTGCGGATCGGCAAGCGCGTCGAGATCGAATTCGACGATGCGAAAGCCGAGTCCGAGCGCAGTGACGATTCCGTGACCGACATCGAGGAGCAGTCGCAGATCATCGCCGACCAGCTGCTCGCCAACCCCGTCATCGAGAACTTCACCGTCTCGGTGCTCGACGGGAACGCCGCATGAGCGCTCGCATCGGCATCGTCACCTTCCCCGGTTCGCTCGACGACCGCGACGCCGCCCGCGCCGTGCGTCTCGGCGGAGCCGAACCGGTGTGGCTGTGGCACGACGAGGCGGTGCTCCGCAGCGTCGACGCCGTCTTCCTCCCCGGAGGGTTCTCCTACGGCGACGCCCTCCGCTGCGGCGCCATCGCCCGCTTCTCCGAAGTCATGGGCCTGGTCCGCGACGCCGCCGCCCGAGGGCTCCCCGTCATCGGCGTCTGCAACGGCTTCCAGGTGCTGTGCGAATCGCACCTGCTCCCCGGCGCGCTGGTGCGCAACGCCCACCTGCGCTACCGCAACCGCCCCGCGCGCCTGCGCGTCGAATCCACCGCCACCGCCTGGACCTCCGCCTACACGCCCGGCGCGGAGGTCGTCTTCCCGGCCAAGCACGGCGAGGGCCGCTACGTCGCCGACGAGGCCACCCTCGACCGGCTCGAGGCGAACGGCCAGGTCGTCTTCCGCTACCTCGACAACCCCAACGGCGCGATGCGCGACATCGCCGGCATCGCCAACGAGGCCGGGAACGTCGTGGGTCTCATGCCCCACCCCGAGCACGCCGTCGAGGCGCTCACCGGCCCGTCCACCGACGGGCTCGGCGTCGTCGCCTCGGTCCTGGCCCACCTGAGTGAGGGAGCCAAGCGATGAACGCACAGCTCAACGTCGTCGTGGACACCGTCGGCGTCGCCGACGCCACGCCCGACGAGAAGCAGCCGTACGCCGAGCTCGGCCTGGCCGAGGACGAGTACGCCCGGATCAGGGAGATCCTCGGCCGCCGCCCCACCCAGTCCGAGCTGGCCATGTACTCGATCATGTGGTCCGAGCACTGCTCGTACAAGTCCAGCAAGGTCCACCTGCGGCAGTTCGGCCAGAAGAACCCGAAGACCCCGCGCCTGCTCGCCGGCATCGGCGAGAACGCCGGCGTGGTCGCCATCGACGAGCACCTCGCGGTGACCTTCAAGGTCGAGTCCCACAACCATCCCTCGTTCGTGGAGCCCAAGCAGGGCGCCGCGACCGGCGTCGGCGGCATCATCCGCGACATCATCGCGATGGGCGCCCGCCCGATCGCCGTCATGGACTCGCTGCGCTTCGGCGAGCTCGACCACCCCGACACCGCCCGGGTCCTGCCGGGCGTCGTCGAGGGCGTCGGCCACTACGGCAACTGCGTGGGCCTGCCCAACATCGGCGGCGAGACCTTCTTCGACCCCTGCTACCAGGGCAACCCGCTGGTCAACGCGCTCAGCGTGGGCGTGCTGCCGCGCGAGCGCCTCCAGTCCATGCAGGCCAGCGGCGTCGGGAACGTCGTGATCCTCTTGGGCGCCAAGACCGGCCGTGACGGCATCGGCGGGGTCTCCGTGCTCGCCAGCGCCACCTTCTCCGAGGACGACGACTCCGACTCGCGGCCCAGCGTCCAGGTCGGCGACCCGTTCACCGAGAAGCTGCTCATCGAGTCCTGCCTGGAGCTGTTCGACGCGGGGCTCGTCGTCGGCATCCAGGACCTCGGCGGGGCGGGCCTCACCTGCGCCCTGTCCGAGACCGCGGCCGCCGGCGACGGCGGCATGCACGTCGACCTCGAGCTGGTGCCGCTGCGCGCCGAGGGCATGGAGCCGCACGACATCCTCGCCTCGGAGTCGCAGGAGCGGATGCTCGCCATCGTCGCCCCGCACAACGTCGAGCAGGTCCTGGCCCGCGCCCGCCGCTGGGGCCTGTTGGCCACCGCGATCGGCGAGGTCACCGACTCCGGCCGCCTGGTCATCGACTACCACGGGCAGACCGTGGTGGACGCCCCCCCCGCGAGCCTCGCCGACGAGGGACCGGTCTACCACCGGCCGATCGCCGAGCCGAACGACCTGGGGCTCATCGCCGTCGACCGCGCCGAGACGCTGCCGCGCCCGACCACCGACGCGGAGATCCGGCAGACCGTCCTCGACATGGCCGCCAGCCCGAACCTGTGCGACAAGAGCTGGATCACCGAGCAGTACGACTCCTCGGTCTTCGGCAACACGGTGCTCGGCGCCCCGCATGACGCAGGGCTCGTGCGCCTGGACGAGCGCACCGGCGTGGGCATCGCGATCTCCTTGGACGGCAACGGCCGCTACGCCCGCCTCGACCCGTACACCGGGGCGCAGCTCGCGCTCGCCGAGGCCTACCGGAACGTCGCGGCCACCGGGGCCACGCCGATCGCCGTCAGCGACTGCCTCAACTTCGGCTCCCCGGAGGACCCGCACGTGATGTGGCAGTTCGAGCGGGCCGTCACCGGCATCGCCGACGCCTGCCAGCGGCTGGGCATCCCCGTCACCGGCGGGAACGTGTCCTTCTACAACCAGACCGGCCGCGACGCGATCCACCCGACGCCGGTGATCGGCGTGCTGGGCGTCATCGACGACGTGGCGCGGCGGATCCCGCTGGGGCTGGGCAGCACCGGCGACACGATCGCGCTCATCGGCACCACCGGTGAGGAGCTGTCCGGCTCCGAGTGGGCGTGGACGGTGCACCGCCACCTCGGCGGTGTCCCGCCGAAGGTGGACCTCGACCACGAGATGAAGCTGGCCGAGCTGCTCGCGCGGCTGGCGAGCACCGAGCAGCTCGCGGCCGCGCACGACCTCTCCGAGGGCGGGCTGGCGCAGGCGCTGGTGGAGGCGGTCTGCCACTCCGGCATGGGCGCGAACATCCTGCTGCCCGAGGGCGCGGACCCGTTCACGTACCTGTTCAGCGAGTCGACCGGGCGCGTGCTGGTGGTGATCCCGCGGGGCCAGGAGCTGGCGGTGCGCTCGGCGTGTGAGCAGCGGGGTCTGCCGATCACGCCGCTGGGCGTGGCGGACGCGAACACCGACGGCCTGCACCTGCGCGATCACTTCGACATCGGCCGGGCGGAGCTCGAGGCGGCCTGGAAGGGCCGCATCGGCGCCGTCCTCGGCGAATAGCCGCAGAGCGAACGAGGGGCCGCCCACCGCGTGCGACGCGGTGGGCGGCCCCTCGTCCGCGTCCCGCCCGCTCAGGTGCGGAGGGCCGCGATCGCCTCGTCGAACAGCCGCACCGGGTCGGATTCGCCTCCCGCTTCGCGCCACGCGTCGACGGCGACGTCCAGGCAGCTCAGGGCGGCGGCCACGAATGCGCGGGCGCGCGGGTCGGGCCGCTCGCTCTCGGGCAGGCCGAGTCGGCGCTGGACCTCGGGGGCCAGGAGCTCCTGCCAGTGGAGGTACTTCTCCAGTTTCCGCGCGCGCAGCGAGGGGGCCTCGTGGCACAGCCGGGCGTGGGCGAGGTTCTCGGCCGGGGTGCCCCTCTCCTGGAGCGTGATGAGCGCGGCGCGGAGCGCGGTCCACGCCGACTCCTCGGCTGGGCGCGACTCCAGCTCGGCGCGGATCGACTCGCCGAGGTCGGCGGTGTCGCCGATGACGAGGTCCTCCTTGGTGCCGAAGTAGTGGAAGAACGAGCGGCGCGAGATGCCCGCGGCCGCGGCGATCTGGTCGACGGTGGTCGCGTCGAAGCCCTGCTCCGCGAACAGCCGCATCGCCGTGGCGGCGATCTCGGATCGCACCGCGCGGCGGGTGCGATCGCGCAGGTTCGGTGTTGAGGCCATGTCCGCAGTCTACGTCCGAATGTTCGGCGCGCATTTGTTTGCACTCGGTGCATGATTCTGCGTATAGTGCAAATATGAAGAGCGTTGACTACTCAGGCCAGACCACCGTCGTCACCGGAGCCAGCTCGGGCATAGGCGCGGCCTTCGCGCGCGAGCTCGCGGGCCGCGGATCCGATCTCGTGCTCGTGGCCCGCAGACGCGAGCGCCTCGCGGAACTCGCCACCGAGCTCGAAGCGGCCCATGGCGTCACGGCCGTCCCGATCACTCTCGACCTCAGCGAGCCCCGCGCGGGCCGCGCCCTGACCGCCGAACTCGCCGCAAGGGGCATCACGGCCACCGGCCTGGTGAACAACGCCGGCTTCGCTACCGACGGCCCCTTCCACCACGAGGACCCCGACCGCCTCGCCGACGAGATCAACGTCGACATCGCGAACCTCGTCGACCTCACCCGCGCGTTCATCGAGCCGCTGCGCCGCGCGGGCTCGGGGATCCTCGTCAACGTCGCGAGCATGGCGGCCTACACCCCGGCGCCGGGCATGGCGGTCTACGCGGCGGCGAAGGCGTTCGTGCTCAACTTCACCGAGGCGCTGTGGGTCGAGTCCCGCGGCACGGGCCTGCGAGTGCTCGCCCTCTCGCCGGGGCTCACCAGGACCGAGTTCTTCGACGGCCTCGCCGGGGGCGCGTACAACGGCGACTACGAGACGCCCGAGCAGGTGGTCCGGACGGCGATGCGGGCACTCGACCGCGGCCGCCTGCCGAGCGTGGCCTCGGGGAGGGCGAACCGGCTCGCCGCGCTGCTGCCCCGCTTCCTCACCCGCAGGCGCACCGTGATCCTCAGCGGATCGATCACCTCGCGCTCCCGGGGCGGCCAGGCCGTGGGCGCCGCCGGATGACCGTCAGAGGCCGTGGGCCAGGGGCAGGTGCTCGGAGAGGTCGGCGCGCTGACCCGAGGCCATGACCTTCCCCGAGGCCACCGCCTCGGCGAAGTCGAGGCGGCCGGTGGCCAGACGCACGAACACGACCGGGCGGCACTCGACCACGTTCGGAGGGGTGCCCCGCCGGTGCCGGGGCCCCTCGACGCACTGCACCGCGCCGTACGGCGGCACCCGCACCTCGACCGTGTGGCCCGGCGCCTTCTCGGCGAGCGTCTGGAGCAGTTCGCGGACCGCGGCCTTGAGGACCCGGCGGTCCGGTTCCTCGTCCGCGTCGATCGCGGCGATGGCGTCCGCCACAGCGTCCATGGCATCTCCTTCGGGACCGGTTAGAATTCGCCAGATGGCGTCGTGCGGTTCGGCGTGCGCCGCTGTGCTCACACCCTGGATCCCGTGACCTAAACGAGACCAGGCATAGTGGCTCGACGACCCGCTGCGGCGGGTGGGGCGTGCCCGCCCACGGCTCGACCCCGGTGCCCTTGCGAGCGTCGGCGGGGAGCACGCGAGCCGTATTGTTGTGCTCGACGGCATGCCCAGGAGGGGATGTAGATGACCGTAGCGGCCGGACCGAGCCGGACCAAGACTAACGTCTCACGGTCCAGGCCGAGGCCAGGGGGTCGCCTGCGTGCGCGCCTCGCGACGCTCGCGGCGGCCTTCGGCGTCCTCTTCGGCGCGCTCGCCTTCCCGGCCGCGGCGCAGGCCGCCGACTTCACCCACTGGGTGCTCTCCGGCGGCGACTCGTACATCGACGTCGGCGGCGCCGCCGCCACCGTCACCGTCGAGGTCCAGGCCTCGTACGGGGGCCCCGGTCCCAAGGACGTGGTGATCACCGGCAAGCTCGAAGGGCTCGACGGTCTCGCCAGCGTCGATGTGCAGGAAGGCCAGTGCACGCGGACCAACGTCGCCCAGGCCACCTGCACCGGCATGCAGCCTAACGAGAAGCGCCAGATCCAGTTCATCCTCGCCCCGGCCGCCGAAGCCGATCTGCCCCAGGGCGAGCAGAAGAAGGGCAAGCTCAAGCTCGACGCCGGCGGACAGGGCGACGGGGTCAAGGAGACCAACGTCACCGTCATCGGGAACGGCCGGCCGTCGGTCACCGAGATCACCGGCAACATCACCTCGAACGCCGAGCCCGTCGCCGACGCGAAGGTCGTCCTCACCGACGGCGAGGGCGGCAAGCACGAGACGAGCACCGACGCCAACGGCGACTTCGCCTTCCGCAGCGACGGAGGCAGCCCCATCGCGCCCGGCTCGATGACGCTGACGGTCACGAAGGAGGGCTTCGAGGACCTCGAGGACGAATTCGACGTCAGCGCCAACTCGAGCTTCCAGCGGAACCTCACCCTGGCCGCGGTGGAGGCCGAGCCCACCGAGACCACCGAGGCGCCCCCCACCGAGGCCGAGCCCACCGAGACGGCGGAGGAGACCGCCGAGGCCGCCGAGGAGAGCGGCATCTCGGGCACCCTGCTCTTCCTCATCATCGTCGGCGGCCTGCTCGTCGTCGGCGGCATCGTCGGCATCGTGTTCCTGCTGCGCGGCGGCAAGGACGAGGAGGACGAGGACGAAGGCGAGAGCTTCGCCGACGGCCCGCCCGAGCACCAGCCCACCGCCGCCCAGGTCGGCACCCCCGGCGTCTACCAGGCCGGGCCCGCCCCGGGCCAGGACGCGCCCACCATGATCCACAACGGACCGCTCGTCCCCTCCCAGGAGGGCGGCGCGCCCACCACCGCCTTCGGCCCCGCCTACGGGGGCCCGGGCGACGACTCCACGCAGGTGATGCCGCAGGCCGGCCCGCCCGCCGCCCCGCCCCCTCCGGGCCCCCAGCTGGGCCCGAACGACACGCAGCTCCTGCCCATGGTCAAGGGGCCCGAGAAGCCCGGCAGCGTCCCACCGCCGCCCATGAGCGACGCGACGCAGCTGATGCCGCAGGCGAACATGTCCTCGCGCCCGCCGCAGAGCGCGTTCTCCGAGCCCGGTGCCACGCAGCCCTACCAGCAGGGCGCGTTCTCCGAGCCCGGTGCCACGCAGCCGTACCAGTCGCCGACGCCTCCGCCCCCGCCCACCGGCCGGCAGCCGAACGCCTCGATGTTCGAGCAGCCCCGGCAGCCCGAGCCGGGCCCGCAGGCGCCGCCTTCGCGCGACCCGTACGCCCCGCCGCCGCAGCCGTACCAGTCGCAGCCGCCCCAGCCCTCGCAGCCGCCCGCCTCGGACCCGTACCCGAGCCGCGGCCTCGGCCGCGACCCGTACGCGCCGCCCGCCGACCCGCCCGCCCCCACGCAGGCGATGCCGCAGGGCGGCTACGGCGAGCCCCCGTACGGCTCGCCCCCCGCCCAGCCGCCGTCCCCGTACGCCGCCGACCAGTCCGAAGGCGAGGGCGACGCGAACTCGCGACCCCGCGACGAGGAGGACCGCCGCCCCTGGGGCGAGTGGGACGACCGCCCCCGCTCCTGGTGACGCCCACCCGCCCGCCGGAGGACCGGGAGGTGGACGCCGCATGAAGCCGAGAGGACCACGCGTCGTACGGCAGCCCACAGTCGCTCGATCGAGAGGGTGGAGTTCGCCGCCTGGTCGGATAGACTCGACGAGGTGCCGGACCCCGCGCCGCACCACGGCGAAGCATGCGAGCCGTGAAAGAACGCGCCGCGGCGAAGCCCGCGCCCCCTGGACACACCCTGGTGACGCTCGCGAGCCGCGCATCAGCCCAGCCAACCGAGGAGCTGCAGTGACCCGAGGTGACGGTCGACTCACCACGGAACTCGATCCCGACCAACCCGGTCCTCGCGACGCCTGCGGCGTCGTCGGCGTCTGGGCTCCCGGCGAAGAGGTCTCGAAACTCACGTACTTCGGGCTGTACGCGTTGCAGCACCGAGGCCAGGAGGCCGCCGGGATAGCCGTCTCCGACGGCTCCCGCACCGTCGTCTACAAGGACCTGGGCCTGGTGGCGCAGGTCTTCGACGAGTCCACGCTCGCGCCCCTCCAGGGGCACCTCGCGATCGGCCACGCCCGCTACTCCACCACCGGGGCCCCCACCTGGGAGAACTCCCAGCCCACCATCAGGTCCACCACCACGGGCACTGCGATCGCCCTGGCCCACAACGGGAACCTCGTCAACACCGCCGACCTCCTCAAAGAGGTCGACCGGCTTGGCATCGACATGGGCACCACCACCTCGGACACGCACCTGATCACCGCGCTGCTCGCCGCCCACCCCGACGAATCCGTGGCCGCCGCGGCCGAGCGGGTCCTCCCGCAGCTGCGCGGAGCGTTCTCCCTGGTGTTCATGGACGACAACGCGCTCTACGCCGCCCGCGACCCGCAGGGCGTCCACCCGCTGGTCCTCGGCCGCCTCGCGAGCGGCTGGGCCGTCGCCTCCGAGAGCGCCGCCCTCGACACCATCGGCGCCACCTTCGTGCGCGAGGTCGAGCCCGGCGAGATGATCGCCATCGACGAGTACGGACTGCGCTCGGTGCGCTTCGCCCCGCCCGAGCCCAAGAACTGCCTGTTCGAGTACGTCTACCTCGCCCGCCCCGACACGAAGCTCGCCGGCCGCGGCGTCTACGCCACCCGCGTCGAGGTCGGTCGCACGCTCGCCCGCGAGGCCCCCGCCGAGGCCGACCTCGTCGTCGGCGTCCCGGAATCGGGCATATCGGCGGCCATCGGCTACGCCGAGGAGTCCGGCGTCCCCTACGGGCAGGGCTTCACCAAGAACTCCTACGTGGGCCGCACCTTCATCCAGCCGTCCCAGTCGCTGCGCCAGCTCGGCATCCGGCTCAAGCTCAACCCGCTGGTGGACCAGATCAAAGGCAAGCGCCTGGTCGTCGTCGACGACACCATCGTGCGCGGCAACACCCAGAAGGCGCTCGTGCGGATGCTCCGCGAGGCCGGGGCCGTCGAGGTCCACATCCGCATTTCCGCGCCCCCGGTCAAATGGCCGTGCTTCTACGGCATCGACTTCGCCACCCGCGCCGAGCTCATCGCCGGCTCCCTCGACGTCGAGGGCATCCGCTCCCAGATCGGCGCCGACAGCCTCGGCTACGTCTCCCTCGACGGGCTCGTCCGGGCCACCGAGCAGCCCGCCTCGCGCCTGTGCGCCGCCTGCTTCGACGGCCACTACCCGATCGAACTCCCCGCCGCCGACCTCATCGGCAAGCACCTCCTCGAACCGCCAGCAACCCGAACAGCCGACTCAGCGAGCACGTCAGTGCGGGAAGGGACCACAGCGTGAGCCGCGGCACCACCACTCCCAAGACCATCTCCTACGCCTCCTCGGGCGTCGACATCGAGGCGGGCGACCGGGCCGTCGAGGCCCTCAAGCCCTCGATCCGCAAGACCGCCAGGCCCGAGGTCGTCGGCGGCATCGGCGGCTTCGCCGGGCTGTTCGCGCTCGACGTCGAGAAATACAAGAAGCCGCTGCTGGCCTCCTCCACCGACGGCGTCGGCACCAAGCTCGTCATCGCCCAGAAGCTCGACATCCACGACACGGTCGGCATCGACCTGGTGGCGATGGTCGTCGACGACCTCGTCGTCTGCGGGGCCGAGCCGCTGTTCCTGCAGGACTACATCGCGGTCGGGCGCACCGTGCCCGAGCGGGTCGCCGAGCTGGTGTCGGGAATCGCCGACGGCTGCGTGCTGGCCGGCTGCGCGCTTCTGGGCGGGGAGACCGCCGAGCACCCCGGTCTGATGGCTCCCGACCACTACGACATCTCCGCCACCGGCATCGGCGTGGTCGAGGCCGACGACGTGCTGGGGCCCGACCGGGTGCGGCCCGGCGACGTGATCATCGGAATGGCCTCCACCGGCCTGCACTCGAACGGGTACTCGCTGGCCCGCCACGTACTGCTCGAGATCGACCACATGAACCTGGCCGGACACGTCGAGGAGTTCGGCCGCACCCTCGGTGAGGAACTGCTGGAGCCGAC
>Ga0079224_100010651_pt1 | contig 12624 bp, 10 predicted proteins | sample Stecom2015_FD_80414 | JGI IMG/M metagenome (GOLD analysis project Ga0079224, IMG submission 80414) | Agricultural soil microbial communities from Utah to study Nitrogen management - Steer compost 2015 | ecosystem: Environmental > Terrestrial > Soil > Agricultural land | place: USA: Utah...
CATGGCCACCAGCGACCGTAAAGAGGTCGGCGGGCGCCCGCTCCGCGCGGCCACAATTCGCCCGTCCTCCGGCCAGGCCAGCGCGGGATCGTGGGTTGCGTTGATGCTGCTAATGGATGCCATCCACCCTTTAGCGCTTCTCCGATCATCGTATCGGGCCCCACACCCCTTCACCGGCCGGCAAAACACCACTATCCTTACAGGCCAGCGATGGCCGGCCGCACGCCCCATTCAATCACACCCAGCCGCCGCTGCGGGCGGTGCGCGGCGGTTGCGGAAACTTTGACATCACTCACCGGCACGACGGCGACAGCCAACCGGTGAGCTAGCCATTCCCTTTAGATAGAAAGGCGCGAGCCCATGGAAAGAGCACGCTCCAGCAGCCGGGCTTATAGCGGAAAAATCGTCAGCCTGCGGGTCGACGAGGTGGAGATGCCGGACGGCCGCCGCACGACGCGCGAGGTCGTCGAGCACCCCGGCGCCGTGGGCATTCTGCCGATCACGCCGGAGGGTCGGATCGTGATGGTCGAGCAGTACCGCTACGCCATCGGCCGCAAGCTGCTGGAGATCCCGGCCGGCACCCGCGAGCCGGACGAGCCGGCGGACGAGACTGCCCGGCGGGAATTGCTCGAAGAGACCGGCTACCGGGCGGAAAGGATCGAGGAGTTCGCGCGCTTCTACACCAGCCCCGGCTGGGCCAACGAGGAAATCGTCCTATTTAAGGCGCTTGCCGTTGGCGGCCGGGGTCCTACGCCGGACCCTGACGAGATTCTGCGCATCGTCGTGGTTGACCCCGCCGATGTTCCGGGACTGATGAGGGATGGATTGATAGCCGACGGCAAAACAATGACGGCGGTTTCCCTGTATCTGGCAGCGCTCGAGCGCTAGCCACACAGCCGATCGCTCGCCATCGCACTGCGTACGTTCGCGGGTACTAGGACCCATGTACCGGCGAGTACTGGGAATATGGCACTTCATCCACTGACCATAATGCATCATAGACCGACTGCTAGCCTTGCCCTATCCTCATACGCAGATGGCAATTGTTCGCGCCGGGTTAGGGACCCGGCCGAAAGTACCAGACACTGGGATGTCTGTTCGGCACGTCGACGGCGCGCAGTTGTTGTACAGGGTCTAGTGGTTCCACTTGGCGGCTCGGAGCAGGGCCGCAGCAACCGGGAGGTTCACAGGAGATGGCAGGCGAGCGCAACACCATCATGATCGTCGACGACCACCCCCTCTTCCGCCAGGGCATCCGCCGCCTGATCGAAGAGAGTGGTCGTTTCACCGTCGTCGCCGAGGCGTCGACAGGCTACGAAGCAATTCGGCTGGCCGACATCCACCAGCCACATCTGGTCTTGACCGACATTCAGCTCCCTGGCGTCACCGGACTCAAGATCGCGCGCATCCTGAAGAAGCAGCATCCGACCTCCCACATCGTCATCGTCTCGATGCACATCGACGACGACCGCCTGTTCGATGCCGTGCGCGTCGGCGCATCGGCCTTCCTGTCCAAGGACATCGAGGCGCAGGAGCTCATCGACTCGCTGACCCGCATCGCCAACGGCGAGCAACTGATCAACGCGACGGTGCTGAGCCGCCCGCAGCTGGCCCGCAAGGTGCTCAACGAGTTCCGCAACCTCTCCGGGGACCGCAAGAAGGCCTCGCCGTCGTCCGCCAACCAGATGCCGCTCTCGGTGCGCGAGGTGGAAGTGCTGGACTGCGTGGCGCAGGGCTACTCGAACAAGGAGATCGCCGAGGCGCTGTTCATTACCGAGCAGACGGTCAAGAACCACATGACCAGCGTGCTGCGCAAGCTGGAAGTTTCGGATCGCGTGCAGGCCGTGCTGTATGCGGTCAAGCACGGCTGGATCCAGATTGGGTCGGGGAGCACGTTCGCTTCCTGATCGAGGAACTGAAAATTAACGGAACCGGGCCGGGAGTGCCCTCTCCCTCCCAGCTCCCGGCCGCGACGTCTCCCTCCTCTCCGTCACCCCCTGGCTGTTCCCGCACCCGGCCAGGGGGTGGCTAGTTAATCGCCGCGCCGTCCAGCTCGCGCGCCGCGATATCTCCCCGCCGATAGGCGCCCTCGAACGAGATCGCGTCAGCCGTGCGATAGGCCAGGTCCCGCGCCGCCGCCAGGTCCGGGCCACGCCCAACGGCCGCCAGCACGCGCCCGCCGGCCGTCACCACCTGGCCGTCCCGCAGCGCCGTCCCAGCGTGGAAGACCAGGCCGCCCTCTGGCAGTGCGTCCAGGCCGTGGATCGGCTTGCCAGTTTCATAGGGCCCCGGATAGCCCGCGCTGGCCAGCACGACGGCAACGGCGCCGCCCTCACGCCAGCGCAGTGGCGCGAGCGAAGCCAGTTCGCCGCGCGCCGTCGCCAGACACAGCTCCAGGAAGTTCGACTCCAGCAGCGGCAGGACCACCTGTGTCTCGGGGTCGCCAAAGCGGCAGTTGAACTCCAGCACCTTGGGGCCGGACTCGGTCAGGATCAGACCGGCGTAGAGCACGCCGCGGTACTCGCCAGCCCGCGCGCGGATGCCATCCAGGGTGGGCCGGATGATGTCGCGCTCGATCTGGTCGACGAGCTCGGGGCCGACCGCGGACGGCGGGGCGTAGGCGCCCATGCCGCCGGTGTTCGGGCCGGTGTCGCCCTCGCCGATCGTCTTGTAATCGCACGCCGGGATCAGCGGTACGACCGTCTCGCCGTCGGTGACCGCCAGCAGCGAGACTTCCATGCCAGTGAGGTACTCCTCGATCAGGACGGTGGCGCCGGCGGCGCCGAAGATCTCTTCCTCCATCAGCGCGCGCACGGCGCGGCGAGCCTCGTCCCGCTCGGGACAGACGTAAACGCCTTTGCCGGTCGTCAATCCATTGGCCTTGACGACGATCGGCAACGCCGCCGACTCGACCTCGGCCTGCGCTTCGGCAGCGCTGGTGACGATCCGCGCCCGGCCGGTCGGGACGCCCCACTCCTCCATGATCTCCTTGGCCCAGCGCTTGCTGCTCTCGATCTGGGCGGCAGCCTGGTTAGGGCCGAAGACGAGGTGGCCGCGCGCCCGCAGGCGGTCGGCCAACCCGGCGGCCAGCGGCGCTTCGGGGCCGATGATGGTGAGGTCGATGCCGTGCTCCTCGACGGCGAGCTCGATCCCATCCAGGTCGCTGTCGGAAACCGGCAGGTTGGTGGCGATCGCGGCCGTCCCGGCGTTACCGGGAGCGCAATAGAGCGCCCCGATGCCGTCGCTCTCGCTCAGCTTCCAGGCCAGGGCATGCTCCCGACCGCCCGACCCCACCACCAGCACATTGGTCATCCTGCCCCCTCTCGATGACACGGCTCGCATCCGCGGCTAATCGATCCAGTGCGTCAGCTCCTCAAGCGGCTTGCGATCGATCCGCTCAAGAATAGCTTTCGGATCGCGCCCGCGTGGCCGTAGCGGCTCAGCCGGGTAGCCGACGCTGAGGATCGTCGCCACGTCCCAGCCCTCTTCGAGATCAAGTATGGCGCGCACACGCTCCATATCGTGGATGCCGTTCGGGCAGGTGCCGATGCCGTCAGCCCAGGCGGCCAGGGCGATATTCTGAGCGGCGCGCCCGGCATCGAAGCCGCGCGGGCGGGTCATGACCAGGGCGATCGCGAGCTGGCAACCCTTTATATTGTCCGGCTCGTAGACGCATTCGGCGAGCTGATTCAACACGTCGCGATTGCGAATAACGTAAAAGCGCCAGGGCTGGCTGTTGCGCGAGCTGCCGGTGGCGCGGCCGGCTTGCAGCATGCGTTCGAGGGCGTCGTCGGGAATTTCCCGATCGGCGTACTTTCGTATCTCCCGCTTGGTGATGATGTTGAGGTATGCAGATATTGAAGTCGCGTCTGGCATTGTGGCAACCTTTCCGTGGAGTCGCGCCTCGTCGAACTGTCTTACCGAAGGATAGCCCCTGCGGGCACGCAACCGTTTGCGTTTTCATACGTTCTGATTACGAGGTGACACTTAGTGCCACACTAACTTTAGGCAGCGTGATCGTCGGGTGGTCCACCGGTCTTTCGGCGGAGCGACATCTAGTCGCGGGCCGGTTATCTAGGACTAGATGATCTAGTTGGGAGAGCGGGTGACGACATATAGTCATGTTATGAGAAGTAATACTGAGGCGCAACGCGAATCGACGACCTTTAATCCGAAGTACCACCACGCGGTGGAGCTGATCGGGCGTCGATGGACGGGTGCGATCATTCGGGCCATGCTCAACGGCGCCAAGCACTTCAGCGAACTGACCGCCACGATCCCGGGTCTCAGCGACCGGCTGGTATCGGTGCGGCTCAAGGAGCTCGAAGCCGAGGGCATCGTCGAGCGCGTCGTCATCCCGGATAAGCCGGTACGTATTGAGTACCTGCTGACAAATAAGGGCAAGGCGCTCGAGAGCGTCGTCGCCGCCGTGGATGACTGGGCCCAGACCTGGGTCCCGAATGGCTCGGAGTCGGCCAACAGCTCGGAGTCCAAAGAGTAACGCGGCCCAATCACGATTCGCAGGACTTGCGCAGAGAAGGAAGACACCGGCCCCGCGGGGCCGGTGTCTTCGTTGGCGTCTCGCTAGCTCCCGTTGACGAAGCTGATCGCCTCGACCGCTACGCCGGCGCCGTCCGGCAGCATCGACCGCCAGCGCCACGGCCCCGGCTCCGAAACCGTCAGCCGGCCCGCCGAGCAGACCGCGCAAATCGAGCCGTCCGGCGCGGGCACGAACACCTCGACCATATCCTCCATCGGCGATTCCAGCCCGGCGCTGGCGTCCTCCCAGCTCTCGCCGCCATCGGCCGAGACCTCGATGCGGCCCAGCCGGCCCACGCGCTGAGCCGGGGCCGTCAGCAAGAGGCCGTCGTTCGCCGGCGGGACGATCACCGCGCGGGTGTAGTCGGTGTGGAACTTTGCCCAGGTGTGGCCGCCATCCTCGGAGCGCGCGACGCCGCCGAGCGGGTCTTCACCGCCCCGGTCGCGCCCGCGGTCGAGAGACGCCCAGCCCAGCGCGACGTAGAGCAGGCTGGCGTCTCGCGGGTGGCCAGTGACATAGTGGAAGTCGTCGTCCGGCTCGAAGTCCAGCAGGCGCCAAGTCTCGCCGGCATCGTTCGTCTCCAGGAGCCCGCCGACCTCGACCGCGCCCAGCATGCGGCCGCCCCCGCCCGGCGGCGCGTAGAAGTTGCGCAGCGCGCCAGCGCGCGGGGAGTAGGGTAGATACCAGTCCGGCACCGACGGGATCTCCTTAATGCCGTCCATGCCCTGCCAGCTCCTGCCGCCGTCGGTGCTGCGGAAGGCGCGCGCCGGCTCGGTGCCGCAGATGATCGCGCCGGGCGTGGTCGGGTCCGTCTGAATCGTGCGGAAGGCCGAGGCCGTCAACCCCTCGGTGACCGGTTCCCAGGTCGCGCCGGAATCGGCGCTGCGATAGAGCCCGTCGCCGTAGGTCCCGGCGAGGATCAAGTCGTGCCCATTGCCGTTGCTGGCCGCGTAGATCGCCGAGACGCGGTACTCCTCCAGGCCGAGCGGCTCCAGCGCACCGCCGTCGAGCCTGTAGACGCCCTTGTCGGTTCCCAGATAGCTATGGAATCCCATGCCGCTGCCTCCATCTTCAACGTTATGATGCGCCTCGGTGATGACCAGCCTAACACGCCAACCGGGGTGCTGGAGAGGAACACTGCATGCACGAGGAACTTGCGCAACGCCGCCCGCTATCGAGAGCGCCGGTCGACCCGCTACCGAGCGGCGTCTACCCGCGCTGCCAGAGTATGGAAGGGCGCGCGGCGCGCCTGGACCCGCTCGATCCGGCGCTGCACGCCGCCGATCTGTGGGATCTCTCGCACGGCGAGCAGGGCTCGCCGGCCATCTGGGACTACCTGCCCTACGGCCCGTTCGACTCGCCAGACGCGTTCCGCGCCTGGCTACGGACCTGCGCGGCCACCGCCGACCCGATGTTCTTCGCCATCCGCGACCTGGCCAGCGACCGCGCCGCCGGCATGGCCAGCTACCTGAACATCCACCCGCTTCAGGGCTCGATCGAGATCGGACACATCTGGTTCGCGCCCATCCTCCAGCGCACCCTGGCGGCGACCGAAGCGATCTACCTGATGATGCGCTACGCCATGAGCGACCTCCGCTACCGCCGCCTGGAGTGGAAGTGCAACGCGCTCAACGACGCCTCTCGGCGCGCCGCCACGCGCTTCGGTTTCCGCTTCGAGGGCATCTTCTACAACCACATCATCGTCAAGGGCGTCAACCGCGACACGGCGTGGTACTCGATCATCGACAGCGAGTGGCCGGAGGTCGAGGCCGGCTTCGAGCGCTGGCTCGATCCCGCCAACTTCGACGCCGACGGCCGGCAGCTGCGCTCGTTGAGCGAGTGCCGCGAGCAGGCGTAGCCCCGCCTACGAGCCGTCCTCGAGCGTGCCCGGGATGACGCCGGCCCGCTCGACCGGGCTACAAGCGCCGGACGGCGTGTAGCGCAGATTGCCGGTGTAACGGTTCTGGCAGAAGGCCAGCGGGCCGTCATCCGGCACGACGTGGACGGCGTGAACCGGCGAGCAATTGCCACGCGGCGCCCAGTTCAACTCCCCGGTATAGCGCTGGATGCAGAGCGTCTCCCCGCTCGCGCCCGGCATCGTGAGGGTCGTGCTGACGCTCGGGCACTGCCCGCTGGCCAGCGGCGCCCCCAGCGCCCCGGTGTAGCGGTTGGCGCAGAGCGTCACGGTCTGGCTGACGTTCACCTTGTCGATTGTCACACCCAGGTCGTCGTCGCTGACCCGCACGCCGATCGTCGAGACGGCGCGGGCGGGGTCGAGCGCGCAGGTACCCTGCGAGCCGGACCCGGCAGTCTCGTAGTAGCCGTCGTTGTCGCAGTCGAAAGCGTAGGAGAGCGGGTCGAGCGCCCCTGCAACGTCGATTGCCTCCACGCTCATAGTGACCGAACTTCCCTGCGGTATGGAACCATCGAAGTTGATCCCGGTGATCGTGGGAGCGACGTTGTTGACGGTGTGGATGACGCTGGCCTGCCCGATGCCGCCATCGGTGTCCTGCACGGTGAAGGTGATCGTATAGGCATCCGCCGCCGTCCCGCTCGGATCATCATCGGCATAGACGTGACCGCCGGAGCAGACCATGCCGGCGATTGTTCCGATCGCCGTCGTCCCGTCGCCCCAGTCGATCTCACAGCGGTGCGCATCATCCATTCCGGCATCGCTGAACGCCGCGCTGGCCTCAACGAACTCGCCCTCCTCCGAGGGGTCCGGGAGGATATCCGGGGCATAGACAGTGGGCAACGCGTTGGTTGAGGTCACAGTCGTGGAGGCAATGGCTTCGTTACCGGCCTTATCCACCGCGCGCAGCTTGACCTCATAGACGGCCGGTCCATCGAGCGGCGTGAAGTATGCCGGGTCGCCGTCGTCGAATACATCGTCCTGATCGACCGACCAGGAGGTGCTGGCGATCCCCGAGAGGCTATCGCTCGAAGGCGTGCCATTCAGCTCAACCGTCGAGCCTTCCTCCGCCGTGTAGGGGCCCTCAAACGAAGCCGTCGGTGGGGTCGTGTCGATGTTGATGCCGCTGACCGTGTGCTCGGCCCGGTTGCCGGCATGGTCCTCGCACGTGCCGGTGACGGACTGATCGACGCCTTCGCCCGTCACCGATTGGTCGACGCTCTCGGCGACAACGCCGGAGACCGGCGGCCCATCGGGATCGATCACGATGATGGGAATGCCGCCGGGGCCGGTAGCCGGGTTATCTTCATTCGTATCGAAGCACACCCAGGTGACCGTGACATCACCGTTGTTCCAGCCGTGCTCGTTGGCTTCCGTGCGACTCTTGAAGAAGATCAACGGCGGGCGGTTATCCACCAGCACGGGCGCAGATGTTGCCCCGGGCGTGGCCACGTCGCCGTCGGTGGCCGTCACGCGATAGGTCCAATTGCCGGGGCCCTCTGGCGCGCTGCTCGTGAACGCGTACTGGTTCGTCGTCAGTCCACTCGCGATGGTCTCGAGTGTCTCGCTACAGAAATCCTGGCACTCCGGCGGCTTGACGCGCTGGAGGGTGTACGTCACGGCGTCGCCTTCGGGGTCCGTGGAGGCGTCCCAGGTGAGGTTGAAGACGCCGTTGTTGACCGCGCTGCTGGCGATCGGCGCACCCGGCGCCGACGGCGGCCCGTTGACCACCGCGATGAGTGGCATCATCGCCGTCCCGTTGAATTCCAGGTAGCGAATTTCGTTGCTGACGAACGGCTCAGAGTCATCTCCGGTGCGGGTATGGAGAAATTCGGTGGGGCCGATGCGCCAGGCCGTCCAGGCCTGAGCGTCCCAGTTCAGGTAGTCGATGCCGAGCGCCATGCGCTCCGGCCCATTCGGGTCACTGGCGCTCTGCGCCACGAACCAGCCGCCGCTCAGGCGCGCCGACTGCAGGGCGTCGGCGCCGCAATCGACCGGATGCCAGCAGACGAACTCCAGCGTCTGACTGCGCGACGTGGCGCCGCCCGGATCGGTGATGATGAACGATGGGCCGGGGGGAGGCGCCGAGACGGTGTGAGAGAAGTCAGGCATCGTCTCCAGGAGAAACGTCGCGAAAATCTCGGTCTTACCCTCCTTAGTCTGCAGCAACTGGGCGAGATCGATTGGGGTGTTGATCGCGGCGTTCAGGTTGTCTTGCAGCTGGCCCGGAATGGCCTCGTCTGTGAAGACCGTGATGAACTGGATGATGGCGATGACGAGAGCGGCCACGATGATGCCGACCAACGCGGCGATTGAGGCTGCGCCCACGCCACCGGCCGATGCACCGGCTACCGCCGCGATCGCGGCAGCCGAATTCGACCCGGCTACGGCGGCAGCCAGGAATGGATGGATCGCCGCGATCAGCGCGGAGGATACCGTCAGCGACGCGCCGACGACGGCGCCGATTGCGGCCGCGCCAGCGGCGGCCACCAGCCCGAAGACGAGGCCCAACATCCGGGCGGCGTCGGCAGCCGCCGCCTGGGCGATGCCGCCGTCCATGAAGTCGGCGTAGATATGCGCGTTCCCGTACGCCAGGAACTCCTCTAGCGATGGCGGGCGCGGCGGGACGAACACGCCGCCAATCGGCGTAGAGCAGCGCGCCAAGCCGTCATACGTGAATCCGGGCGGGGGTTCGTAATAGCACGGGTCCAGTTTCCAATGGTTGTACTGGGTGAGGGAAAACTGCGCGGCGGCGATGCGGCGGGCGTGCACGCGCTCGGTCATGGCATCGACGATGGATTGCTCGGTCGGGGTGCGCTGGGCAGGGTCCTTGAGGATCATCGTCACGATGCTGGCGAACATCGCGGCGCGGATGGCGTCGGGCTCCCACTCGATCAGCTTGCTGTAGTCTGACGCCGGGAGCCCGTGAACGGCCAGCAGATCGTTGATCGTCTGCTGCTCCAGCTCGCGGAAGCCGGCGTCGCGCAGATCGCAATCCTGGACGATGTAGTCTGGTGACGGGTTGACCCCGCAGATCTCGATGCTTTGCGCCGCAGTTCGCTCCACGGCCAACGGGGTCGAGATCATGCGTAACGGCATGACAAGCGTGAGCGCGGCCAGCAGCGGGGCGACGATGCGCATCGGCAGCCTGAACCGTCTCCTGCGCCGCGGGAAGACTCGCTGACCGCTCATATTCGTTTCCTTCCTTGCCGTGAGTCGCTCCCGAGCCAGGCCGGGTCAGTGTCGATGTCCGGCTCGCCGCGTGCCTGGCTAGAAACCACGCTGGACGATCACCTCGCCGGCGATCAGCAGTTGCCTGCTCGAACTCGATTGCCCCTCGATCTGCCCGCCGCGCTCGCGTTGCCAGGCGTGCGCCGTCCGCCCGGCCGCTTCCAGTGCCTCCGCATCCACGCAGATGCACATCCCCGCGACCGCGCCGTCCTCGGCTTCGAGCGCGATGAACGCGACGAAGCCCTTCACGGCGGCTAGCGTGGCCGCCAACGAGCGACCGGCCCGCCAGCGCTCGCGAGGCGTCGCGCAGTCCCCCAGGTCGAGGCGAAACACCGAGGCGTGCATGGCTCTCCCTTACGGTGAATGTGGCAATTCCCCGCCCAGGCAGGGCGCCTTCAGATCACCGATGTCGCTGGCTGCGTGCTGATCTCTCACATGCGATCGTAATGAGCGCCGCTGCGAGGCCGCTATAACGAGATTCTGTATTTCCGGCTCGGGGGTTCTGTATATCTGCGGCGGGCGACGGAGCGCCGCGTGATCCTCAGGAAGGGTCGCGGTCCGCCGCATCCGGGGCGCCAGCGCCGCGACGCTCGCGGGACGTCATCCACTCCGCCACCTGATGGCGGGAGCGCAGCTCGAGGCGCTGCAGGATGTTGTGGACGTGGACGCCAACGGTATGCACCGAGAGAAAGAGCTCCTCGGCGATTTGGCGATCGGTGTAGCCCGTGGCGATCAAGCGGGCCACCTCGCGCTGCCGGCGTGTGAGTGGATCGGGCCCGTCGACAGGCTCCCGGCCGTCGAGCAGCGCGCGAGCCACCGGGACGACCGCCCGCGGGTCGAGCGCGTAGCCCGCGTCCCAGACCGCCCCAAACCACTCCTCCCCGCGCAGCGACTCGACGCGCTTGATGGCCTCTGCGAAGGCTGTGCCGGCGACGGGGCTGCCCAACCCTTCCGCCAGCGCGTGGGCCGTCGCCATGAACCTGACGCCTTCACCAATCTGTCCGGCGTCCAGGAGGACGTCGGCCAGGGCGAATAGATCGAAGGTGACGAACCAGCGATCGCCCAGCTGATCGTGCGTCGTCAGCCCTTCGACCAGCAGCTGGATCGCCTGATCGAACTCCCGCTGGTCCTGGGCGGTTGCGGCCAGCAGCACTTGCGCCGCCGCCGCGAAGCGCAAGTCGCCGATCGCGTCGAGCTGCTCCAGGCTCTCTTGGAGCTGACGGGTCCCTCGCTCGTGATCGCCCTGCATGTAGGTCACGCCTCCGAGGTTCAGCAGCGCGACCGCCGCGCCATGCACGTCGCCGCCGGCTCGAAAGCGCACGAGCGCCCCTTCGAGGCACGCCACCGAGCCCGCGAGATCGCGCTGTAGGCGGTGGATCATGCCGAGATCGCAGAGCGCCGTGGCGACCGCCTGCTCGTCACCCAGCTGTTCGGCGAGGTGGAGGCTCTGGCGGGTGAACTGCTCGGCCTCCACGTAGGTGGACGTCAGCGAGTGGTCCAGGAAGTAGGACAGCCGCCCGGCCGCGGCGTAGGCGCGCATCCGCAGCGGGACATGATCGGCCTCCGGCCCCCGCGCCAGCGCATCGCGCAACCATCGCAGGCCCTCGGTCAGGTGCCCGCGCATCTCCCAGTAGAGCGCGAATGCCACGGCCAGGCTCAGCTCGAGTGCCGGGTCATCCTGCTGGCGCGCGAATTCGAGCGCGACGCGCAGGTTGCCCTGCTCGCGCTCCAGGCGTTCGAGCCATGCCACCTGCTCCAAACGCCGCAGGCCGGCCGTCGCCCGCTCTCCCAAAGCGAGGTAGTACGCAGCATGTCGGGCGCGAGCCGCCCCCAGGGCGCCCTGCTCCGCCAGCCGCTCCATCGCGTACTGGCGCACCGGCTCCAGCAGGCGATACCAGGCCATGCGCGCCTCGCTCTCCGCCACCACCAGCGATTTGTTGACCAGGCCCGTGATCGCGTCCAGGATCTGATGTTGCGGGGCGTCGGCGCAGACGGCCTCGACCGCTTCGAGCTGAAACTCGCCGGCAAAGACCGCCAGGCGCAGAAAGACGGCGCGCTCCGGCTCAGTCAGCAGCGCGTCGCTCCATGCCAGCGCACCGCGCAGCGTCTGATGCCGCGTCGGCGCCACCCGGCTGCCGCCCGTCAACACCCGAAAGCTGTCATCCAGCCGCGCCAGCAGCTGCCCCACCCCCAGCACCCGCGCTCGCGCCGCCGCCAGTTCCAGCGCCAGCGGGATGCCGTCCAGCCGCGCGCAGATGCGCCCCACCAACGCCGCGTTCTCCGCCGTCAGCTCGAAGGCGGGCTCCTGGGCCTGCGCGCGCGCCACGAACAACTGCACCGCCGGATAGGCCGCGATCTCTTCGAGCCGCTCCCCCGCCTCCAATGCCGGCACCGCCAGCGGCGGCAGGCGGTACTGGCGCTCGCCCGCGATCTGCAGCGGCTCGCGGCTGGTCGCCAGCACGCGCACCTGCGGGCAGGCGTCGAGCAGCCCATCGACGAAGGCGGCGCACGCCTCGATCAGGTGCTCGCAGTTGTCGAGCAGCAGCAGCGCGGGCGCCGGGGCCAGGGCAGCGACCAGCGCGGCCTGGGAGCTGACGGCGCTGGACTCGTGAAGGCCGAGCGCCTCGGCCACGACGACCGGGATCAGCTCGGGCTCGACGACCGGCGCCAGCTCGACCAGCCAGCAGCGGCCGGGGAAGCCGGGCGCCAGGTCGGCGAGCAGCTGGCGAGCCAGACGCGTCTTGCCGCCGCCACCGACACCAGTGAGGGTCAGCAGGCGCGTCTCGGGCTGGGCCAGGATGTGGTGCGCCGCCGCCAGTTCGCGCTCGCGCCCGATCAACGCCATGCGCGGCTGCGGCAGTCCCGGCAGACGTTGGGAGAGACTCAACGGCAATACCTCAACCAGCTCTTCGTACACCCGTCGCGGGCGGAGACGGTCTCA
>Ga0079224_100010652_pt1 | contig 12623 bp, 12 predicted proteins | sample Stecom2015_FD_80414 | JGI IMG/M metagenome (GOLD analysis project Ga0079224, IMG submission 80414) | Agricultural soil microbial communities from Utah to study Nitrogen management - Steer compost 2015 | ecosystem: Environmental > Terrestrial > Soil > Agricultural land | place: USA: Utah...
ACAGCTGAAACAGACGTCGAGGTCGTACAGATGCCCATTCTGCAGACTATAGATCCAGCCGTGTACGGTAAGCGGCTGACCGCGCGCCCAGGCATTCTGGACGATGGTGCTGTGGCAGACCTGCTGGGCCTGGTGGATGACGTTGAGCTCGCACATGCGATCGGTGAGCTCGTCGAAGTCCTTGATCTCCTGCAGCTCGCGCTCGTGCTTGCGGTAGACATCCTTGATGTGGCGCAGCCAGTTGTCGATGAGCCCCAGCTGGCGATGCTGCAGTGCATAGCGCACGCCGCCGCAGCCGTAGTGGCCGACCACCATGATGTGCTTCACCTTCAGCACCTCGACGGCGTATTGCAGCACCGACATGCAGTTCATGTCGGTAGGCACCACCACGTTGGCGACATTGCGATGCACGAACAGCTCGCCGGGCAGCAGGTCGACGATCTCGTTGGCCGGCACGCGCGAATCCGAACAGCCGATCCAGAGATAGTCGGGCGCCTGCTGCCTGGAAAGCGTCTCGAAGAACTCGGGATCGCGTTCGCGGATCCGCCGGGACCAGGCACGATTGTTGTCGAATAGGTGCTTGAGTATGCGCATGTTTTCCTCTGCTGCCGACCGGACCGGGCGGTCGGCCGGTCACTCAGGATGCACCGAGCAGGCATTCCAGCCGCTCCTGCGCCTCCAGCCATTCCGTCTCCAGCGTCTCCTGCCGCTTGCGCAACTCGCCCTGCCGCTGCAATAGCGCGGCCAGCCGCTGCTTCTCGGCCGGCTCGTAGATGGCCGGCTCGGCAAGTTCCTGTTCCAGTGCCGCCAGCTCGGCAGCACAGGCCTCGAGCTGCCTGTCCAGGGTCCGCACGCGCTGCTGCAGCGGCCGGGCAGCTTCACGCCTTTCTGCCTCGCGACGGCGGATCTCCTTGCGGGCCACGACGGTGTGCTCGCCCTTGGGCTCGGCGGCGGCAGCCTCGGTCCGGCCGCGGGCGGCGACCCAGGCCTGGTAGTCGGCGAGATCGCCGTCGAACGGCTGCACCCGGCCATCCGCCACCAGCCAGTACTCATCGGTGGTGGTGGCCAGCAGGTGGCGGTCGTGCGAAACCAGCACCATGGCGCCTTCATAAGACTGTAGCGCGACGGTCAGGGCGTGGCGCATTTCCAGGTCGAGGTGATTGGTCGGCTCGTCCAGCAGCAGCAGGTTGGGCCGCTGCCAGACGATCAGGGCCAGCACCAGCCGCGCCTTTTCTCCTCCCGAGAACGGCGCCACCGGCGCCAGGGCCTGGTCGCCGTGGAAGCCGAAACCACCGAGGAAATCGCGCAGCTCCTGCTCGGGCTTATCCGGCGAGAGCCGCCGCAGGTGCAGCAGCGGGCTGGCCTCCAGGTCGAGCTGCTCGAGCTGATGCTGCTCGAAATAGCCGGCCGCCACGCCCTGCCCGCGCTGGATGCGGCCGGCCGAGATGCCCAGCGTGCCGGCCAGGCAGCGCACCAGGGTCGATTTGCCGGCACCGTTCGGGCCGAGCAGGCCGATGCGCATGCCGGGCCGGATCGACAGCGTCACGTCGCTCAGAACGCTGCCGCCGCCATAGCCGAGCGCCGCCTGTTCGAGGCTCAGCAGCGGGTTCGGCGCCTTGGGGGGCGATGCGAATTCGAAGCGGAACGGTGAGTCGACATGCGCCGGAGCGATGCGCTCCATCCGCTCCAGCGCCTTGATCCGCGACTGCGCGGCCCTGGCCTTGGTCGCCTTGGCGCGGAAGCGGTCGATGAAGCGGGTGAGGTGCGCGATTTCGCGCTGCTGCTTCTCGAACAGCGCCTGCTGCTGGGCCAGCCGCTCCGCCCGCTGCCGTTCGAAGGCGCTGTAGTTGCCGCGGTAGAGGGTGAGCTTGCGGTTATCCAGATGGACGATGCCTTCCACGCAGGCGTCGAGGAAATCGCGGTCGTGCGAGATCAGCAGCAGCGTGCCGGGGTAGCGTTTGAGCCACTGCTCCAGCCACAGCACCGCTTCCAGGTCCAGGTGGTTGGTCGGCTCGTCCAGCAGCAGCAGGTCGGAGCGGCACATCAGCGCCTGGGCAAGGTTGAGCCGCATGCGCCAGCCGCCGGAGAAACTGCTGACCGGCTGTTGCTGCTGGGCGGCGCTGAAACCGAGCCCGTGCAGCAGCTCCGCAGCCCGCACCGGCGCCGTATAGCCCTGGATGTTGTCGAGCCTGGCATGCAGCTCGGCGATGCGGCGCCCGTCGCCGGCGGCCTCGGCCGCCGCCAGCTCGCTCTCGATGGCGCGCAGCTCAAGATCGCCGTCGATCACGTAGTCGACCGCGCTGCGCGCCAATGCCGGCGTCTCCTGCGCCACATGCGCGATCGCAAGCCCGGGCGGCAGCTCCAGCTCGCCGGCGTCCGGCGCCAGCTGGCCACGGAGCATGGCGAACAGGCTGGACTTGCCGCTGCCGTTGGGCCCGACCAGGCCCAGCTTCTGGCCGGCATGGATGGTGAGCTCGGCGCCCTGCAGCAGTGGCAGGCTGCCGCGGAACAGCGAGAGATTGCGTAGGCTGATCATATTGGCGGCAAGTGTAATGCCGGCCTGTCGCTGCTGAAAGGAAACGCTACTCCTTTGCGCGGCCGGCAAGGCGGTCGCCCAGCCATTTCATCGCCCGCAGCACGATCAGCGCCAGCACGGCAACCGCGGCCGCTACCAGGAACTGCTGGAGCGCTGCCGCCACGCCGAGCCCCGCCGACATCAGCAGCGAGGCGGCGGTGGTGAGCCCCTCGACGTGGCTGCGCGGATCACGGCGGAAGATGGTCCCGGCGCCAATGAAACTGATGCCGATGATGATGGCCTGGATGACCCGGATCGGATCGGCTTCGACGGCATTGCCGGTTGCCGCGAATTGCTCGACCAGCGCCATCGACAAGCCCACCAGCAGGGCTGCGGAACCGGCGGTGAACATGTGGGTGCGCAGCCCGGCCGGCTTGTCGGCCAGCTCCCGCTCGACCCCGACGATGCCGCCGAGCAGCATGGCGATCGCCACTTCGAGAATCAGCTGCAGCTGCAAATCCAGATCTGTCATCGGCCCTGAAACCGCCCGCTCGGTACATGGCATCGACCTGAGAGGGATGGGCGTACGCCAAGGGGGATTCAATCGGCCGGGCCGACGGCACGCGCCGCTGACGGCTAGTCGGCAGGCTGCGCCGCCGGCACTGGCATGGCGAAATGGTGCGAGCTGATGTGCATCCGCTGGCGCAGGTAGAACCGATGGGCCTCGAACCGCTGCACACCGGAATCGAGGTGCAGCTGACCACAGCCCTCCGCCCGCGCTTCCGCCAGCAGCCATTGGAACAGCCGGTCGCCCAGACCTTGCGAGCGGGCGGTCGCTGCCGTCACCAGGTCGTCGACGTAAAGAAACCTGCCCCAGGCCAGATTCTCGAGGATCCGATAGCCGGCGCAGGCCGCCGGCCTGCCGTCCCGCTCCAGGTAGACCAGCCGGTAGCCCTGCGCGGCCTGCCGCATGACCTGCCCGCAGAAGCTCTCCTCGGTCAATGCCGGCCGCAGCTCCCGCATGACCGGGAAGCAGCGCTGCAGATCGGCCAGCGTGGTGGCGGCGCGGACGATGGGTTCCGGCATACGAACGTTCCTCGACTCTGGTCAGGGGCCTTCACCGCCGCAATTCCAGCACTGCGCGAACTGCGGCTCCAGCCGCTCGCCGCAGCGCGGGCACTGCCACGACCGCGCCGTGGTCTCCGTCTCCAGCACCCCGGCCAGCAGCCGCTGGGCGAGCGCAAAGTCGTCATCGTCCTCTACCCACAGCTCCGGCCAGCATTCGGTTGGCGGCAGCTCGCCGGCGGCGCCCAGCAGGTAGGCGTTCTTGACCAGACACGGGATATGGTGCTGCTCCAGCACGGTTCTCAGGTGGCCGACCAGGAGCGCGTCGGCCGAGACGAACAGCCGTTTCATCGTATCTTCTCCCGGCAGCCTGTCAGACAGCTATAGCGCAGCGGCCCCCAGCCGGCAATCAGCCTGTTACTATTCCGCCCTCGCGAGGTGATGTCATGACTCAGGATCAATTCGAACAATTGCTCGCGCGCGCCGAACAGCTGCTCACGCGCGTCGAGAACCTGCTGCCGCCGGCGCCGCCGGTGCCCGACTGGAACCGTGCCCAGGCCTTCCGCTGGCGCAGGCAGGGCGGCCGCGGCTATCTGGAACCGATCGCCAACCCGCACCGGATCCGGCTCGAGGACCTGCGCAACATCGACCGCCAGAAGGCGCTGGTCGACCGCAATACCCGCCAGTTCGTGCAGGGGCTGCCGGCCAACAATGCGCTGCTGTGGGGTTCGCGCGGCACCGGCAAGTCGTCGCTGGTGAAGGCCATGCTGCACGAATACGCCGATCAGGGCCTGCGGCTGGTGGAGATCGACAAGCACGACCTGACCGATCTGCCGGAGCTGATCCGCCTGCTGCACGGGCGGCCGGAGCGGTTCATCCTGTTCTGCGACGACCTCTCCTTCGAGGCCGACGACCCCAGCTACAAGACGCTCAAGGCAGCGCTGGACGGCTCGCTGTCGGCGCCGCCCGACAACATCCTGATCTATGCCACGTCGAACCGCCGCCACCTGTTGCCGGAATTTCACGTCGAGAACCAGGATACCCGCCACATCAACGGCGAAATTCACCACGGCGAGGCGGTCGAGGAGAAAATCTCGCTGTCGGAGCGCTTCGGGCTGTGGGTGTCCTTCTATCCCTTCGATCAGGAGGCATACCTGGCGGTCGTGTTCAACTGGCTCGAGCAACTGGGCGTGCCGGTCGAGGATGCCGAAACGGTGCGCGCCGAGGCGCTGCGTTTCGCCTTGCAGCGCGGCTCCCGCAGCGGCCGGGTCGCCTGGCAGTTCGCGCGCGACTGGGCCGGCCGGCAAGGGCTGGGCAGCTAGCGGGAACCGCCGATGCAGGATCTCGATGAACGGTAAGACCGCCGCCCAGCCTGCTCCGGCCGATCTCGCCGATGGCCTGCCGGTACCGCAGCGCTACTGGGCGGTGCTCACCCTGATCCTGGGCGTGAGCATGTCGGTGCTGGACAGCTCCATCGTCAACGTGGCGCTGCCGAGCATTGCCCGGGAGCTCGAGACCAGCCCGGCCGTTTCGGTCTGGATCATCAATGCCTACCAGCTGGCGGTGATCGCTACCCTGCTGCCGCTCTCCTCGCTCGGCGAGACCATCGGCTACCGGACCATCTACATCAGCGGCCTCACCGTGTTCACCACGGCCTCGCTGGCCTGCGCGCTCGCCGATTCGCTGCCGGTGCTGGTCGCTGCGCGGGTACTGCAGGGCCTCGGCGCCGCCGGCGTGATGAGCATCAACGCGGCGCTGGTGCGATTCATCTACCCGCGTCGGCAGCTCGGCCGCGGCATCGGCCTCATCGCGCTGGTGGTGGCCACCTCCGCCGCCTCGGGCCCGACGGTGGCGGCAGCCGTCCTGTCGGTCGCAAGCTGGCACTGGCTGTTCGCCATCAACGTGCCGGTCGGCATCCTGGCGATCCTGATCGGCACCCGTACCCTGCCTTACACGCGCCGGTCGCCGCACCGCTTCGACATCATCAGCGCCGTGCTCAACGCGCTGACCTTCGGGCTGCTGATCAGCGCCATCGACGGCATCGGCCACGGCCTGGCCTGGCAGCTGGTGGTGGCGCAGTTCGTCGCAGCCGCGCTGGTCGGTACGCTGCTGGTACGCCGGCAGTTCTCGCTGCCGGCGCCGCTGCTGCCGGTGGATCTGCTGCGCATCCCGATCTTCGCGCTGTCGATCGGCACCTCGGCCTGCTCGTTCAGCGCGCAGATGCTGGCCTACGTCTCGCTGCCGTTCTATCTGCACGACGTGCTCGGCTACACGGCGGTGGAGACCGGACTGCTGATGACACCCTGGCCGGTGATGGTCGGCCTGACCGCACCGCTCGCCGGCCGGCTGGCCGACCGTTATCCGGCCGGGCTGCTGGGCGGCATCGGCATGACCGTCTTCTGCATCGGGCTGATCTCGCTGGCGCTATTGCCGGACGACCCGGCGCGGTTCGACATCGCCTGGCGCATGGCGGTCTGCGGGCTGGGGTTTGGCCTGTTCCAGTCCCCCAATAACCGCACCATCATGGGCTCCGCGCCGCGCGAACGCAGCGGCGGCGCCAGCGGCATGCTGGGCACCGGCCGGCTGCTCGGGCAGACGACGGGCGCCGCGCTGGTAGCACTGATCTTTGGCGTGACCGCCAGCGGCGGCACCACCGTCGCGCTGCTGCTGGGTGCCACCCTCGCCGGCGTCGCAGCGGTGGTCAGCAGCCTGCGGCTGCTGACCCCTATTCGCTAGCCGGCCAGCAGGACGTAAGCCAGAAACCCCAGGCCGCCGGCAGCCGTTAGCGCAATCGCGGCCAGCAGGGCGCCGGTGGTCCACGGCGCCCGCTGCCAGCGGCCTTGCAGCCGCTGCCCGGCGCGGCGCAGGCGCAGTTCGGCGAGGTCCAGCAGGCCCGCGACCCGCGCCGAGATGCCGGCCAGCAAGGCCAGCCCGATAATCACGATCAGCGTTCCCGGCCCCGGGAACGGCATCAGGATCAGGCCCAGCAGGATTACTCCGACCGCGCCCGCGGCCGACCAGTGACGGCGCGCTGGAGTGTCGTCGGCATGGCGCCGGTAGCGCTCGCGAAAGCGCCGGCCGGGCCGGCTCCGCAGCAGGCGCTGCCATCCCTGCTTGCCAAGCATGGGTCTCCGTTGTGTGTCGGCGGCGGCGCCGGGAGCGCCCTTCCATGCTTATATGGGGATTCGTCGGTCGCCCTGCGATCAGGCAGCTGCCAGCAGCGGCAGCCCCAGCAGCTCGCCGAGCTCCTCCAGGGCCGCCCTCGGCTCTACCACCTTGATGGTGGTCATGCCCAGGGCGCGGGCCGGCTTGAGATTGATGCCGAGGTCGTCCAGGTAGACAACCTCTTCCGGCCGCACCCCCATCCGCTCGCAGGCGTGCTGGTAGATGCGCGGATCGGGCTTGCGCATGCCGAGCTTGGAGGATTCGACCACGCACTCGAACAGCGCCAGGATCTCGGCGATCTCGCGGGCGCGCTCGGCGCTGGCGTGCATGCCGGGTCCCTGGCCGGCGCGGACGTTGTTGGTGATGCAGGCGACGCGGTAGCAGCCGCGAATGGTCTTGAGCGCCTGCACCATCTCCGGCCGCACATCGCCGCCCAGCAGCTCGATGACCTTGCGGCCGGGCACGGGATGGCCGGCAGCGCGGGTTTCCGCCTCGAAGGCACGATCGAAGCCGTCCAGGTCCAGCTCGCTGCGCTCGAAGCGCGCCCAGGCGTTATCGTCCGGGTTGACGGCGTTGACGCCTCGCAGGAAGTCCTGCGGCAGGCCGTTGTCGCGTTCGAAGCGGCGAAACGCTTCGAAGGGACTGGAGGTGATCACGCCGCCGAAATCCCAGAACACGGCTTTGATGGTCATTATCGGGTACCTCTCCACATCGGCGCTGGCGCTCCGGACGGCGCGCGCGAAGCCCGGATGCTACCGCGGATACCCGGTGTGGCGATAGCAACCGGCCGGCAGGATGACGGCAGCGGCGGGCACGGCCTCTCTCCTCTGACGGGAGAGGGAAAGAAGATTTGGCGACGAGGACGTCGCTCCTGCATAAGCCGAGGCCTATCTATTCTTCCGTCGCCTCAGCGGTCTTGCCGGCCTTGCGTGGCCGTCGCCGGGGCCCGGCATTCATGCGCCGCGTGTACTCCCCGGCGCTGAAATCGTCCACCTCGATCGCCGCCAGCCGTGCCGCTTCGGCTGCCGCCAGCTGGTCCGCCTCGGCCTGCGAGATCACCCCCGCCGTGACCGCCTCGGCGAGCTGCTCGGCCGGACGGCCGCGCGGCAGCCTGCCCTCCTTCTGCGCCCTGTGGATGCGGCGCAGGATAGGTGCGGCCGCGGTCACCAGCCGGAAGGCGTGCAGCAGCCGCCCCAGCCCCGGCGCCTCCGGCCCGGGCAGATAGACGTGCTCGGTCAGTCGGTCGAACTGCTCGCCTGGCCGCTGGATGGTTCGCGCCGCCGCCGCATGCAGGCGGTCCGGCACCCCGGCTCCCAGCGGATTGAGCCGCAGCCAGAGGCGGCCCGGGCCGCGCAGCAGGGCTCCGAGCACCGGCACGTCGAAATTGGCATAGATGCCGTCGAAGGCCTGCTGGATCTCGCCCAGCATGTACTCCAGCGCCCACCGTACCAGCGGCAGGTCCTCCCGGCGCCGGCCTTCGGCCTCGAAGCGGCGCAGCGTGGCCATGCCCATGACCAGCCACGACAACACGTCGGCGAAGCGGCCGGAGAGGTTCCCGCGGGCCTTGAGCCGGCCGCCGATGGTCATCAGCGCCAGATCGGAGAGCAGCGCGAAGCGTGCCGACGCCCAGCCCAGCCGACGGTAGTAGACGGCGGTCGGACCCTTGACCGGCACGCTCACCGTCCAGCCGCGGGTAAACGCCCGGGCGCTGGCGCGGCCGAAGGTGGCGGCGAAATGCCTGATCCAGCCGAGCAGGCTCTCGCGGAAGGCGTCGGCATCGTCGCCTTCGATGGCGTCCAGCACCTTCAGCGCATACGGATGGCAGCGCACCGCCCCCTGGCCGAAGACGATGAGCGTGCGCGTGAGGATGTTGGCGCCCTCGACGGTAATGGCCACCGGCGCGGCGATGTAGCTGCTCGCCAGCATGTTGTTCGGCCCGCGCATCACTCCGGCCCCGGAGAGCACGTCCATGCCGTCGATGAGCAGCTGCTGGCCGAGATCGGTGCAGCGGTACTTCATGATGGCCGAGATGACCGGCGGCCGCTGGCCGCGGTCGATGGCCGCGCAGGCATAGGTGCGGGTGGCTTCCAGCGCATAGGTCAGCGCCGCCGGCCTGGCGACCTTGGCCTGCACGCCCTCCATCAGCCCGACCGGGATGCCGAACTGCTCGCGCACGATGCTGTACGGCCCGACCACGGCGGCGGCATGCTTGGCGGCGCCGATGGCGCCGGCCGGGATCGAGATGGCGCGCCCGCCGGACAGGGTTTCCATCAGCATGCGCCAGCCCTTGCCGGCATAGTCGACGCCGCCGATGATGTTCTCCACCGGCACCACCACGTCCTTGCCGATCAGCGGCCCGTTCGGGAAGGGATCGATCGGCTCATGGTGGCGGCCGAGCTCGAAGCCCGGTGTGCCGCGCTCCACCAGCACCACGGTGATGCCCGGCCGCTCGCCCTTGCCGAGCAGGTTGTCCGGGTCGTGCAGCTGCACGGCCAGGCTGACGATGTCGGCGATCGGCGCCAGCGTGATGTAACGCTTGCGGAAGTTGAGCCTGAGCTTGAGCGCGCCGTCGTCGTCGCGGAACACCAGGGCCTCGGCCTTGATCGAGGCGGCGTCGGAACCGGCGGTGGGCTCGGTCAGCCCGAAGCAGGGGGTCAGTTCGCCACTGGCGAGCCGCGGCAGGTACCTGGCCTTCTGTTCCTCGGTGCCGTACTCGGCGAGCAGCTCGGCCGGTCCCAGCGAGTTGGGAATGACCACCACCGTCGAGACGGCGCCGGTGGCCGGCGCCAGCATGCCCATGATCACGCTCTTGGCGAGCGCTCCCACCGGCTTGCCGCCATAGTCGGCCGGTACGTTGAAGCCGTAGAAGCCCTGCTCGCGCAGATACTGCAGCACCTCGTCCGGCAGCTGGCGGGTGACGCTGAGCTGCCAGGCATCGACGCGCCGGCAGACCTCGCGGGCCGGACCGTCCACCAGCGCCTGCTCCTCGGGCGTCAACCGCGGATAGGGCTCGGCCAGGAGCCGGGCGAAATCCGGATTGCCGCGGAAGAATTCGCCGTCGATCCAGACGGTGCCGGCCTCCAGCGCCGCCCGCTCGGTATCCGAGACCCGCGGCAGCATCCCCCCGGCCCGCATCATCTTCATCAGCCCCTTGAACATCCTGCCTCCCTGCGGCTTCCGCACAGCGCCGTTCCAAGGCACCACCCTACATGGGGTTGCAGCAAGATCAAAGGTATAGGCATGCCGGGCCGGCTCGCACTTGTCGAACGCACCCGGATGCGGTATCAGCGCGCCTGGAACAACGTCTGGAGAAGAGGATGGACGCAGAGTGGATGCTGGTGACCCTGGGCGATGCGGCAGCTGCCCTGGAGGAACTGATCGAGGATATCGAAGCCGAGCCTGAGGCCGCAGAAGAACTGCTGGAGGAGCGGATGGCGACGGTCTACGCCAAGCTCAACTACGCCTGGAACACGCGCCGGAGCGGCCCGAGCGCGATCGAGACGATGGATCACGACGCACTGGTAGGCTGGCCGCGGGATCTGACTATCTGACAAAAGAACCCCCGTACCGCGCGGTACGGGGGAATTGCGAGACCTGCGTCAGTTGAACGGCTGCGGCCGCGGCGTCTTGTTGGTCGACGGCGGCAGGATCGGCAGCTCGAAGCGCGGCTGCTCGCCGGTCAGGGTCTTGAGGAAGGCGGTGATCTTGTTGATTTCACTGTTGCTCAGCTTGCGGCCGAGCTGCAGCCTGGCCATCACGTCCACCGCTTCTTCCAGCGTCCAGTAGGCGCCGTCGTGGAAGTACGGATAGGTGAGCTCGACGTTACGCAGCGTCGGCACCTTGAACTTGAAGCGGTCCGCATCCTTGCCGGTCAGGCCGGCAACGCCTTCGGCCGGGTTGCTGGTCACGTACGGCTCGACAATGCCCATCTTCTGGAAGGAGCTGCCGCCCACCGCCGGGCCGTAGTGGCAGGCCACGCAGCCGACGTTCTTGAACAGCTGGTAGCCTTCCAGCTCGGTCTTGGTCAGCGCTTCCTTGTCGCCCAGCAGCCAGCGGTCGAAGCGCGAATGCGGGGTGACCAGGGTCTCCTCGAAGGCGGCGATCGCATCGGTGACGTGATCGATGGTGATCTTCTTGGTGTTGTAGATCTTCTTGAAGGATTCCCGGTACTGCGGGATGGACTCCAGCACGTCCACCGCCAGCGTATGGGAGAACGCCATCTCCATCGGGTTGGCGATGGGCCCTGCGGCCTGCTCCTTGAGGTCGGCGGCGCGGCCGTCCCAGAACTGCGCCAGGTTCAGGCTGGAATTCAGCACCGTCGGCGCATTGATCGGGCCTTCCTGCCAGTTATGGCCGATGGAAGTCGGCAGGTTGTCGCTGCCCCCCATGCTCAGGTTGTGGCAGGAGTTGCAGGAGATGAAGCCGGACTTCGACAGCCGCGGGTCAAAGAACAGCTGCTTGCCCAGCTCCACCTTGGCCGGATCGGTGATCTTGGCTGGCAGGATAGGCTGGATCGGCTCGTTGTTCGGGGTCATGGCCCAGGCATGGGCGCTCAGCAGCAGCCCGGCGCCGAATACCAGCGTCTTCAGCTTCATGGTCGTGGTCTCCCAGGTGCACATAATTGTTGCTTCCTATCAGCCTACCTAGGGCAAACCCCTGCGTATTGATGCAGGTCAAGAACCGATGCGCAGCCCGGGTTACAGCGCATCGAGCGGGATTTTCAGGTAGCGCCGGCCGTTGGCTTCCGCCGGCGGCAGCCGGCCGCCCCGCATATTTACCTGCACTGCCGGCAGCATCAGGCTGGGCATGCCCAGGGTGGCATCGCGGGCATTACGCATGGCGACGAACTCGTCCTCGCCGATGCCGTCGCGCACGTGCACGTTGTGCGCGCGCTGCTCCGCCACCGTGGTCTGGTAGCGGAACTCCTCCCGTCCCGGCGCCTTGTAGTCGTGGCACATGAACAACCGGGTCTGGTCCGGCAGCGTAAACAGCTTCTGGATCGAGCGATACAGGGTGCGCGCATCGCCGCCGGGGAAGTCGCAGCGGGCGGTGCCGTAGTCGGGCATGAACAGCGTGTCGCCGACGAAGGCGGCATCGCCGATCACATAGGTCATGCAGGCCGGCGTGTGACCGGGGGTATGGACGGCGCGGGCCTCGATGCTGCCGACCTTGAAGCGTTCCCCGTCCCGAAACAGGTGATCGAACTGGCTGCCGTCGGTGCGGAATTCCGGTTCCGCATTGAACAGCTCGGCAAAGGTGCGCTGCACCGTGGTGATCCGGTCGCCGATGGCGATCCGGCCGCCCAGTGCCTGCTGCAGGTAAGGAGCGGCCGACAGATGATCGGCATGGACGTGGGTCTCCAGCAGCCAGTCGACCGTCAGGCCCTGCTCGCGGACATAGGCGATCAACCGGTCGGCACTCGCCCGCGACGTACGCCCCGAAGCCGGATCGTAGTCCAGCACCGGATCGACGATCGCACAGCGCTTGGTGGCCGGATCCGTCACCACATAGCTGTAGCTGTAAGTGGCGGGATCGAAAAACGCCTGAACGCGCGGTTGCATATTGGTTCCTCGCAAATGGTACTGAACCGAAGGCCTGTCGCCCCTCTTTACGGTTCCCTGTGGATCACGGTACCCAGGTTAGCGCTGTGTCGCCTCCTTACTCCGCCGCCAGGAACTGGTTGACGGTGTCGATGGCCTCGGGGCTGACGGCGTTGCCGACGGCGGCCTGCAGCTGCAGGTAGTTCAGCAGATACCCGTAGCGGGCGGCGGCGAGGTCGCGCTCGGCGGCGAAGCGCTCGCGCTGGATGTCGAGCAGGTCCAGCGTGGTGCGCAGCCCCAGCTCGACGCCGCGCTGGGTCGACTGCTCGTTGATGCGG
>Ga0079224_100010653_pt1 | contig 12622 bp, 14 predicted proteins | sample Stecom2015_FD_80414 | JGI IMG/M metagenome (GOLD analysis project Ga0079224, IMG submission 80414) | Agricultural soil microbial communities from Utah to study Nitrogen management - Steer compost 2015 | ecosystem: Environmental > Terrestrial > Soil > Agricultural land | place: USA: Utah...
CATATTTAAAACGGGATATGAAAACTTTGTAAAGCCAGAAACCTGGGCCTGCTTCCAGCAAAACTATAGCAAGGCACAGATACAGGAAGTTACTTTTACGGACTCCGTTAACTTGTTTATTGCACACGAAAAGGTTTTAGATTTCCGTAGTGCGCAAAAATTTGATGTGATTTACTTCGATGCTTTTGCTGCTGTGCATCAGCCTGAGATGTGGACCGCGGAAACACTGGAACATGTATGTTCCTTTTTACAGCCGGGAGGGGTATTCGTTACTTATGCTATTACCGGAAATTTGAAACGCACCATGAAAGCTTTAGGTTTTACTATAGAAAAAGCACCAGGCGCTCCCGGCAAACGAGAGATGTTACGAGCTGTGAAAAATGACAAAGGAACAAAGATCAATTGTCCTTAATCCTTGTTCCCTGCTCTTTAATTCAAATTCTTAATGACCTGACTCGCCGTCGATGCCATGTGCATGACCATGTGCCAATTCCTCTTCAGTAGCGGGGCGCACGGCTAAAATTTCTACATCGAAGTTTAGTGTTTTACCAGCCATAGGGTGGTTCAAATCAGCCACTACTGCTTCTGGCGTAACCTCAACGACCACCGCGCGGAACTGATTGCCTTGATTATCTTGTAAAGGTAAAACCTCACCAACTGGAGGAAGTCCTGTTTCTTTAAACATATCAGCAGGTAGTTGCGCAATTGCACGGTCATCTTTTTCACCGTAGGCATCGATTGGCTCTAATGTAAACGAAGTCTTATCACCAATATTCAATCCAGCTATATTTTCTTCGAACTTAGGTAACATCATGCCTACTCCATATAGAAAGGTTAAAGGATTTTCTGTTGTGGTCTCTTCTACAAATGCTTTCTCTCCGTCTGCTTCCACGGTGTGAAGCTTGTAATTCAATGCAACGACATTGTTGTTTTCTATTTCCATTTTGTTTAATTTATTTGGGATGAATCCCTGTTATCTATGTATTAATGTCAGTAGCTCTGCCACAGAATTTTGGGGCAAACTACATACTTTATTCTTACAAAGGTAGGATTTTGATTCCAAACCCGCTTTATCTTTTAACAATGGTAGATTACTTTTTGTTCCCCCCAAGGTTATTTTATTTGGGATATAATGTTTGTCCAGCTGTTTTCTCCACATCACGGCTTCCTTGCCTGTAAGTGCAATCTCGTTGTTCCCATACACATGTTCCAGCAGTTGGATAGCCCAGTTGGAGTAGGCCGATCCATATCGTTTGATATGTGGAAAAACATTGGCAAATACTTGCTCCGCAATAGATATGTAACTTTCTTTATCCAATAGCTCACCTAATCGATAGAATACCCGCACGATGGCCGACGAAGATGCCGGAATAACGTTATCCATAATTTCACTTTTCCGGGCAATCAACTCTTCTGCATGATGAGCAGTATAAAAAAAGGTCTTATCTTCCTCATCGTAAAACCTCTCAATAACCTCTTTAGCTAGACGCTGGGCTTCGTTTAACCAATCTTCCTCAAATGTGGCTTCGTATAGGCTTATAAAACTGTCTATTGTAAATGCATAGTCATCCAAAAAACCATAAATCTGCCGATTGTGGTCTGCCGGTTGATGGAGTAAACCTTCTTCATCAGAAAAACAATATTGTTTGATGAAATTTGCGGTTTGGATGGCGAGGTCAAGGTATTGCTGTTTATCAAACACACGATATGCATCCACTAGTCCTTTTAAAAAGAGAGCGTTCCATGAGGTCAGCTGTTTGTGGTCTAAACCTGGTCTTATTCTCTTTTCGCGATAGGTAAGGAGTTTTGTTTTTATTTCACGAAGATATTTCTCCCAATTATCTTGGGAAAAGCCACTTTCTAAAGCCATTTTATCTCCATCGGCAGCACAATATAGCACATTGGTAGCTTCTTCATGCCAATTCCCTGATTTCGTTACATGGAAATAATCAATAAAAAGAGGAGCATCTTCGCCAAGTATATTTTCAAGCTCTTCCTGATGAAAGGTATAGAATTTTCCTTCTACTCCCTCACTGTCAGCATCCAGTGCCGCATAAAAACCGCCATTTTCGGCAAGCATTTCCCGTTTTGCCCAAGCAACGGTTTCTTCGACAATTCTTTTGTATAGTCGGGTAGGACGTTGCTGATAAGCTTCACTGTATAAGGAAATAAGTTGTCCGTTGTCGTAGAGCATTTTCTCAAAATGAGGGATATGCCATCGACCGTCTACGGCATAGCGGGCAAACCCTCCACCTACTTGGTCGTAGATACCCCCATTTGCTATTTTGTGTAAAGTAAAGTGTACATGTTCCAATATGGGTTGATCTTTCGCAAGTACCGCATAGCGAAGGAAAAATAACCAATTATTTGGTAAGGGGAACTTTGGTTCCCTGGTGTACCCCCCGTTTATCGCATCAAATTGTGCTTTCCACGGGTTTACGATATCGTGTAAATCGGTTGTGGTATATACTTCCGGGATAGGAGCAATGGGAAGTCGTTCGGCTTGATGAATGCCCTTTGATAGACGCTCCGCGTAATCGACAGCTACTTCAGGTGTCTCTTCCCACATTTGCGCAACCTGCAACAATACCTGCTGCCAATCATGTGGTCTAAAATAAGTGCCTCCGTATATGGGGCGACCATCGGGCAGGCATATGCAATTCAAGGGCCACCCTCCCGCATTGGTCATCAATTGTACGGCAATCATATAGATCTGATCAATATCCGGACGTTCCTCTCGATCGATTTTAATAGGCACATAAAATGTATTCATCGTTTGTGCAATGGCCTCGTTCTCGAAGCTTTCACGCTCCATGACGTGACACCAATGGCAGGCGGAGTAACCGATACTTACGATAATAAGCTTATTCTCGTCTCTGGCTTTCTGTAAGGCTTCCTCAGCCCAAGGCATCCAATTGACAGGATTGTGTGCATGTTGTTTTAAATAAGGAGAGTTTTCATATTGGAGTTTATTGGCCATATGTTGTTGCGATTTATAGGGACGTATGATAAACGTCTGTCCCTACGAATTTTCATTTTCTGTAATGATTTTTTTTAATGATGCCGTGTTTGCTGACAATAACGAATAGTCTATTCCTTCTTCTAGCTCCAGACAGGCTGTATAAGCTGTTTTAAGATTAACAAAACGGTCGGCGGCATATCCAATAAGGTCGGAAACTCCAGGATTATGACCAAACAGCAATACATAATCATAAGATGCCGGTACATCGTTTAAGCGTTTCACCAGAAAAAGATAATGCGCTTGGTAAACTTTTGGTTCCCACACAATGCGTTCCTCCGGATAACCTAAAATATTACAAAATATTTTTGCCGTTTGCATCGCGCGGTTGGCTGTTGAGGAGATGACAAGTGTTTTCTCATCCATAGCCGGCAGCTGGGCTTTTAGCTTTTGGGCAATAAGTTCAGCACGGTTAGTTCCTTTAGGAAGCAAATCCCTGTCAAAGTCGTCTTTATCGAAAGTAGGTAATTCAGCCTTCGCATGTCGAATGATATAAAGTGATTTCGTCTCCATATTCAACTTTCCCTATTTCGCTAAATGTTTCTTGATGTAATCGTAGCTCTTCTTTATGCTTTCGAACTTATTGGGCATATAGATCTCATCTTGCTCCACAAATGCATATTTTAACCCCGATTTATCTGCTTCGGCAGCAATCTTGATAAAATCAATAGCGCCCGTCCCGACTTCGGTAAACTTAACTTCTTCCATAATATCCATAAAATCAGCCTTATCATACTTTTCGCCCACAACGGGCTGTGTAAACTGTCTATCCATGTCTTTTAAGTGCCATAGAGGGAAGCGTCCGGGATATTTTTCAAAATAAGATTGGGGGCTAAAACCTGCCTTTTCTACCCAGAAAAGGTCCAATTCAAAATCGACAAGCTCTGCTTCTGTAAAAGCAATGAGTATATCTAACCCTTTTGTGCCGTTACCAAATTGCCGTAACTCCCAGAAGTGATTGTGGTAACCGACTTTGATCCCTGCCTTTTTTGCCATCTCACCTGCTTTGTTAAGCTGATCGGCTGCATATTGATAATCTTCCACTTTTAAGTTATTGAGATCATCCATTGGCGTGACCGGTGCAATAATATAGGATTGACCCAATTGGTGTGCAATTTCTATATATTTTTCAATATTTTCATGTTCTGTGAGTTGCCTGTTGAGGTATTTGGACATGTCGTAGTGACCACTGTGTGTTTTAAGATTATTATCATCCAATACCTTCTTTAGTTCTGAAATAGAAAGGTTCCAATAAGTCTCTGTATTGGTGTCTACACCAAAGGTTTCTACATGTTTATATCCTATTTTAGCAACAGTGCTTATTGTTTTTATAGGGTCTTCATTCACCAAATCACGGATGGAGTACAGTTGGAGACCTAGATTATGAAAAGGGCTGTTCCCTAATTTATCGCCTTGACATGAGAATAAGTATGGACTCAGAAAAGCAGCGGATAAACCTAAACCTGCTTGCTTTAAAAATCTTCTTCTATTACTTTGCATACTTTAATTTCTTTAAAAATCGGTAATCCGAGATGAAAGTTAGGTAAAAAATACGAAAAAAGGATTCTATTTTTTAGAATCCTTTTTTCGTATTAGACTGGAAAATATAAAACTAAACAGTCATTATATCTTTTTCTTTCAGTTCGGCAAGTTGGTCCACTTTAGCGATGAAAGAATCCGTCAGTTTCTGTACTTCGCCTTCTCCCACTTTAATCTCGTCTTCCGAGATCCCTTCTCCTTTTAATTTCTTAATTGATTCGTTCGAGTCTTTGCGAATATTCCGTATAGCTACACGACCTTTCTCCGCTTCTTCTTTTACTTTTTTTACCAAGTCACGGCGGCGTTCTTCCGTCAACGGAGGTACTGCCAAACGAATAATGACACCGTCATTTTGTGGATTCAATCCGATGTTCGAATCAATAATAGCTTTTTCGATGGTGCTGATTAAGTTCTTTTCCCAAGGTTGAACAACAATAGTTCTGGCATCGGTAGTGTTGATATTGCTTACTTGAGAAAGAGGGGTCATGCTGCCGTAGTAATCGATGGCAATTCCATCCAACATAGCGGGGGAAGCTTTACCAGCTCTGATTTTGGTCAGTTCAGATTCCGTACGGGTCAAGGCCTTACCCATGTTCTCTTTACAATCGTCTAATTCTAAGGATATCAGTTCGTTCATAACTTTATGTATTTCTTTAATAACAAATTAACTCACAACTGTGCCAATATGGTCACCGTTAGCTAACTTCTTCAGATTTCCCGGTTTATTCATGTCGAAGACAATGATAGGAAGATTGTTTTCCTGGCATAATGTAAACGCGGTCATGTCCATTACATTTAAGCCTTTCTCGTAAACTTCGTGGAAAGAAATCTTGTCGTAACGTTGTGCAGATGGATCTTTTTCTGGATCAGCCGTGTATATGCCATCTACACGTGTGCCTTTAAGTACAGCATCCGCGTTGATTTCGATAGCGCGTAGAGAAGCTGCTGTATCCGTTGTGAAATAGGGGTTACCTGTCCCCGCACCGAAAATAACTATTCTTCCTTTTTCAAGATGCCGAACAGCCCGTCTGCGGATAAAAGGTTCACATATTTGTTCCATTTTAATCGCTGTCAACAAACGGGTTTTTAAACCGACTTTTTCTAACGCATCCTGTAGTGCCATACTGTTGATGACGGTCGCTAGCATACCCATATAGTCAGCTTGTACCCGGTCCATACCAGCTTTTTCTGCACTTAATCCCCGGTGGATATTACCTCCGCCGATAACGATGGCAATCTCTAAGCCTTGGCTGTGAATTTCTTTGATGTCGTTTGCATATTGCATCACCCGATTAATGTCGATGCCGTAACTTTGTTCGCCCATTAAGGCTTCTCCGCTGAGTTTGAGTAGGATACGTTTATATTTCATGATCGTTTTTTGGAATATTTCCAAAAGCCAAAGATAAAACTTTTTTTCAAGCCTCCCACGATTATCTTACCCTTTTTTCACCCTATCGATGACTTCTTCATAATAAGATTCATAGAGCGGAAGGATCTGGCTGATATCAAATTCTCTCGCTCGGGCGAAGGCTGCATCTTTGAAAACTTGTAGGCGGTCACAGTCTTCCAAAATGTGGATAGCATTTTTTGCCATATCACCAATGTCGCCAATATCGCTAAGGAATCCGCTCACGCCGTTCACGTTCAGTTCCGGTAATCCACCTGCGTTAGAGGAAACAACAGGCACATGGCAGGCCATAGCTTCCAAAGCCGCCAATCCAAAACTTTCCGAAGAGGAGGGCATCAAGAATAAATCCGAAACGGACAATATTTCTTCAATGGCATCTTGTTTTCCTAGAAAACGCACGTTTTGACTAACTTCCAACTGGCGCGCTAATTCTTCTGTATTCCGTCGTTCGGGACCATCGCCAACCATCAAGAGCTTACTTGGAATAACCTCGTTGATCTTATGGAAGATGCGAATAACATCTTGTGTGTTTTTTACCTTCCGGAAGTTGGACGTATGGATGATGATTCGCTCATTCTCCGGAGCTATAGCTCGTTTAAAGTGTTCCCTATTCTTATTGTGAAAACGAGAGAAATCTATAAAATTGGGAATTACACGCACGTCTCGAGTAATTTCAATAGACTCCAATGTTTGTTCTCTTAAGTTTTCCGAAACAGCCGTTACGCCGTCAGAATGATTTATCGAAAACGTAACTACCGGATTGAAGCTTTTATCTTTTCCTACCAACGTAATGTCTGTTCCGTGCAATGTAGTCACTACAGGAATATAGATACCATATGAGGCCAATATCTGTTTCGCCAGATAGGCGACTGACGCATGTGGAATCGCATAATGCACATGCAATAAGTCCAGTTTTTCGAACCTGACGACATCCACCAATTTGCTTGCTAAAGCAGATTCGTAGGGGGAGAAGTCAAATAGCGGATACTGAGCAACGGCTACTTCATGATAATAAAGGTTTTCAGAAAAGAAATCTAACCGGGCGGGTTGTGAGTAGGTTATGAAGTGGATTTCATGACCGTTGAAAGCAAGAGCCTTACCGAGTTCTGTCGCGACCACGCCGCTTCCCCCAAAGGTTGGATAACATACAATGCCTATTTTCAATAGAATAATATGTTTTTTTAATAGTATGAAAAGATACAACGCAAAGATAAGGATGCTTTTATAATTGCTTTGCAATAATTTTTTTAAAAGAACGGATAAAATGTATATTTAAATTATGAACAACGAATTGTTGCAAAAAGAGCTTACATATAGAACTTCCCGTTCGGGAGGAGCAGGGGGTCAACACGTCAACAAGGTGGAATCAAAAGTAACCCTTGTCTGGAATATCAATGAGTCCGAAGCCTTGACAGACGATGAGAAAACACGCGTTCGTCAAAAATTAGCTAACCGATTGAATAAAGATAATCTGTTGCAAATGGAGGCTTCAACCGAAAGAAGCCAAACGAAGAATAAGGAAATCGTAACCACTCGTTTCTTTGACCTCCTCCATCAAGCATTAAAAAAGGAAAAGAAACGGGTAACGACCAAAATTCCCAAATCTCAGATTTTGGATCGATTAGATCGGAAGAAAAAGCAGTCTCAAAAGAAACAGAACCGCAGAAAAAATTTCAACTTTGATCAATAACGGAATATCCCTTATTCCTGAAAGTGGCTTACCGTCAAAGGTCGTCCTTGTTCATCTTTTTCAAAGGCGGCCAAAAATGCCACTTTATGCCCTTCTAAGTGAAGGAACCTACAAATGAAATCTTCATTACGTTGGGTGGATTCAATACGTAATATAACATCCTCATCGTCCAAATCGACTGTTGCAAATTTGATGTCCTTTGATACCTGGTAAAGTTTCGCGATAAGGTGAGAACGCTCTAAAATTGTTCGAATAGAGGTCTTGAAAATCAATACATACTTGTTCATCAGTAGACTATTTGTTTTGAATATTAATACTACAGGATTAACCTAACTAATAACCAAAACAAATATGCGCGAAAAGTAACTAAGTTTTTATGGAAAATCGGTTGAAGCGGACAAAATATCGGCTGAACCGTCAATTTTCTCGGTGAATCACTTTTTTTCCAATGCGAATCTCCGATTATCCCTCTAACCACTGCATAAAAGTATGATACTTTTCTTTACTTACTGAAATTTTCACAGGGTGTTCAACATGCAAACTGATGACAAGCTTTCGTGATAAGCCTAAGTTCGCAAATGCAATTGTAGCACGATTTAAGATATGTTGACGGTTTACCCGGAAGAAATCGCCACCAAGCAAATGTTCCATCTCTTCCAGGGTTTTATTGATAAGGTATTCCTTCCCGCTGTGCGTTTTGACAAACACATTGTCAAACTCAATATAACAAAGGGCGATATCGGATATTTGAACCGGAATGATTTTGTCACCGTGCATGACAACTAAGGACTTCTTTGTTCTTTCCATTATTTTACCGCTATTGTTCACCGAGTGGACCATATCTAAGGCCGTATTATTGAAAGCTTGTCGTAGAAGCCGATATTTCTCTAAGGTCTTTTGAATACTCTCATCCGAAAAAGGTTTTAAAACGTAATCCAGTCCGAAATGCTGAAAAGCTTCCATCATATATTGGTTATAAGCGGTGCAAAATACAACGGGAGCCTTGGGGGGCACTGTTTTGAAAATATCGAAAGATTCGCCATCACCGAGTTGGATGTCACTGAAAATAAGATCAACAGGTTCGGCAGTCTTAAAATAGCTTATTGCCTCCCGTACATTTGTTAAGCGGGCGCAGAGTTGCATGTTGGGTTCCAGGCGTTTCAGCGTGGAGCATAAATCTTCGGCTGTTAAATCTTCGTCTTCAATGATGATCGTTCTCATGTTGGATAAGTTTAAGCTGTACCTCAAAAGTAGTTCCATTCTCGTGAATAATTACACTGTCTTGAAGGTAATAACTGAACCGTTCTTTGAGGTTATTAAGTCCATAATTATTGTTATCTCCCGAGGAGGGTTTGCGTAAACATACATTGTTGCTTACAACTATCCATCCTCCTTGCTCCCGAATCGTAATAAATAGTGGATGATCGATCGTATAAAAATTATGTTTCAGTGCGTTATCAACCAACGGTTGCAAGGAAAAAATCGGGAGTAAATCTTGCTTAACATTTTCTGACACTTGAATGTCAAACTGTATGGCTTCGTTAAACCGAAGCTTCTGCATGGAAAGATAATCTTCGCAAAGTTTGAGTTCCTGCTGGACAGTTGCTAACCCATCCTCAGAGGTCATAAAACTCCCACGTAAATAATCGGAGAGTTGTAATAAATAAGATTCCGCCTTAGCACTATCCTTTTTAATAAGTGATTTCAAACTGGAAAGTGCATTGAACAAAAAATGAGGTTGAACCTGTTGCCGTAACATTTGGTTAACTGCCCGTTCTTTTAGTTTGTCTAATTTTGATCTTTCTAGTTCCAGTTGGTTTTTAAAGTAATCCGTCATCAAAAAATACAACCAGAGCAGAACGATAAAATCTATAATCGCAGCTCTGAAGGCGGAAAGAAAAAGGAAATTAAAAAGAGATCCCGCGATGATTTTATTCTCTTCGGGGCTGAGTGTACCTAGGCAGTAGAATAAAGCTAACATGCACAGACATACCGTAAAGGTGACGAAAAAGCCGAATATCTTGACTTTTATAGGAGACTTGATGGGATCTTTTACGTCGAAATGAATATGCAGGATAAGGTTACAGATAATGATACTGAAGAAACCCACGAACCCCACACAGGTATTTAGCCAAAAGTTAGCCTGGTCTGTGTATATCGCGTTAATAATCGAAATCGAAACGATGCATAGCGAAAATGCCGCACTGCGTTTAATCCAGTATTTCAGCGGATAGCGATGTTGATTACGTATAAATCCCATTTATAATATCTTTCTACAAAGATAACCGAATATTTTTATGAAGGGGAAGGGGTATTAATACGAAAACTAATTTTTTAGTTGTATAACTAAAAAATTAGTTTTACATTTGTTCTTACAATCGATTGCAGGCAATATTGTCTTTTTAATAAATAGAGTTATGGACGAAATAAAAGAACTTACGAAGGCGGAGGAACAGATCATGCAAGAACTATGGGACATGGAGGGGGGATTCGTGAAAGAAATCATAGCCCAATTGCCAGATCCGAAGCCGGCTTATAATACAGTATCCACCATTATTCGTATTCTGGAAACCAAGGGTTTCGTAGAACATGAATCTTTCGGCAAAAGCCATCGCTACTTGCCCAAGATTAGCAAAGAAGAATATAAGAAGTTAATTACTGGAAAACTCTTGCAGAATTATTTCGATAATTCCACAACGAGTATGCTATCTTTTTTCTTGGAAGAAAAGAAAATGGATGTAAAGGAATTGGATGAGATCATGCAAATCATCCAACGGAATAAAAAATAAAAATGTAAGCTATGACTTATCTGATTTTAGCAAACTTATCGTTGATACTGTTCTTTGTAATATACATACTGGTATTGAAACGCCTGACGTTTTTTCAGTGGAACAGGATATATTTACTGGGTGCAATAGCTATTTCATTCGTTATACCGTTGTTACAATTCGTAGACTTGAGTCTTCATAGGGAGGTATACCGACCATTGGTAATGATCGATTTTGTAGAAATGGAATCCGTAGCGGTGACGGATGTAGCAAGGAGCAGTGGCTCCTGGTCTGTTATCGATTGGATTCAGTTTGTTTATATCATCGGTGTGGTGGTGATGTTGCTATGGCTCAGTATTCGATTATATCGTGTGTTTACCACTTTTAAAACGAATGCGTGCGAACAACGGAGTTTTTCCTTTCTCAACTGGGTGTTCATTGCCGAGGCAACCCAACATCGCGATGTAATCGCTTCGCATGAGCAAATTCATATGAAGCAAGGCCATAGCTATGACATCCTGTTTGTAGAAGCTGTACGAGTGTTGAACTGGTTCAACCCGATTTTTTATTTCTACTTGAAAGAACTTAAGCTTCAGCACGAATGTATTGCGGATAAAGCATGCTCGGGAGATAAGGTACAGTATGCGGAGTTGTTGGTTGCTAATGCTATGGGTATTTCTCATGGCGTATTAGTGCATGAGTTTTCCAATCAATCATTTTTAAAACAACGTATTATGATGTTATTCAAAAATAAATCAAAGAAAATAAACCGAATTAATTATATGATAATCCTTCCTGCCTTGCTATTGGTATCTGGGATGGCGCTTGCATTCAACGTATCTATCAGAGATGTGGTGGTGCCTGGAGCTGAAGATGTGGAAAACATCGTACAGCAAGATACAACTAAGCGTAAGGTAGGGGAGGACACCGTAAGTGTATTTACTGCTGTCGAAATCAGTCCAGAACCGAAGGAAGGTATGAATGCCTTTCGTGTGTGGATAGGAGAAAATTATCGTTATCCTCAAGATGCTGTAGATGCGGGTGTAAAAGGGCGAATTGTAATTTCTTTTATTGTAGAAGCGGATGGTCAGTTAAGTAATTTTAAGATTATAGAAGATCTGGGGCATGGAACAGGCGAGGAGGCAATCGAAATGCTTAAGAAAACTGAGGCTTGGCGCCCGGGAATACAAAATGGACGAAAAGTACGTGTCGCTTACACCTTGCCTATACACTTGAATCTTCAACAATAGCTAAACTTGTGGTGAACAATAACACTATACGGAAAAAAAGCTGGATGTATCTTTGTAATGTTGTATTTCTATTGTGTGCTTGTAAATCTTATCAGTTTCGGGAAAATGGATTTATTGTAGATGGTGACGGGGTTTATCATAATCCCGGAAAATATGTCGGAATAGGATTATTCGGAGATTTTGTGAACTATGACAGAGACGAACAGCACGGAACCAGATTTGATAAGTTATATCCGGGGGATAAAAAGATATTGAAGTCGTTAGGGTATAATAAAAAAGATGTAGAGATTCTATTTAGCGGCATACCTAATCAACCGCCCTATTATCACTTGATCGGGGTCAGTGCTAAGGATGGCATATTGGATACGGTAGCTTCCATCTTGCAGTATACTCCCATGGGTAAGTACCATTACCGTAAAATAGATGTTGGGAAAAATATGGTATTGGAAGCGATCATTCCATCTGGCAAGTTGAACTATGCGCTCATTTACTATGTTCCCAAAGGAGAAACTACTGCTGATTTTGAACACTTGTTAGAACAAAATGTAAGGATGCCCAATCGTCCACATAATTTTCTGGCAAGTAAGACAGCGGTAGACTGTGAGATTGATGTACAGAAAAACGTAGATATTGAGATTCCGCAAAAGTATGTAAATCGAAGTATATATACATTGATCAAAGTCTTGAAAAAGGAAGATTATGGGGAATCCTTAGTTGTTTATACCTTAAATAGAAAAAATGTAGACCCACAAGTTGTGTTCAAGCTCTGTCCTGGTAAATATCGAGTGGTTTATTCCGACTTACGTCATCAGGAAATATGGAGTGAGGAAATCGACGTTCGGTAAATACATCATCAGGATGGGGTAACCTATCTTGATGATGTTATTGTTGTATCTCCATGCGTAGCAACCTGATTTCTTCCTGCAATTGTTCTATTTTATGTAAAAG
>Ga0079224_100010654_pt1 | contig 12621 bp, 10 predicted proteins | sample Stecom2015_FD_80414 | JGI IMG/M metagenome (GOLD analysis project Ga0079224, IMG submission 80414) | Agricultural soil microbial communities from Utah to study Nitrogen management - Steer compost 2015 | ecosystem: Environmental > Terrestrial > Soil > Agricultural land | place: USA: Utah...
ATATTTCAATTCCATAGGCAAATTGTATTTAGCCAATTTTTCTTCGAACATCGGAAAGTAATATTCAGACAAAGACATTAATCGTTCATATGATTTTGAACGATTTTTGACGAAGTTTTTAATTACTTTTTCTAGCGATTCAGAATACTCTATGTGAAATACAGATTTGGCATCCAGTTTTTGGAGTCTTTTTACTAAAGTATCTTTTGGAATATAAAAATCGACATCATCTTGGTACGAAATTCTTTCGACATCGCTTTCCATTTCCGAAAATAGTTCACTGTTCAATAACTCTTTTAGCCATTTTTTATCCACTTTTTGTGCCGCTTGGTACTTGTCAAAAGTACCTTTGATAGAGTCTAAATATTGCTCGGGGCTTTTTTGCTGAGCAACCATACTCAAACTAAAAAACGAAATAATACAGACTAGGAATAAATTTTTCATCGTTGTCGAATTAAATAATTATGAGATAGCTGCGATTCCGGGTAATGTTTTTCCTTCCAACATTTCCAACATTGCTCCGCCGCCAGTTGATACATAGCTCATCTGATTTTCAAAACCAAATTGTTTTACAGCAGCCACCGAGTCGCCACCGCCAACTAATGAAAAAGCACCATTTTTTGTAGCTTCGGCAATATCATTACCTAAAGTTATGGTGCCATGTGCAAATTTTTCCATCTCAAATACGCCCAAAGGACCATTCCAAAGAATAGTTTTGGCGTTGAGGATTACCGGTCTGAACATTTCTAAAGTTTTTGGACCAACGTCCAAACCTTGCCAACCATCTGGAATGTTATTCGCATCAACCGTTTGTGTGTTGGCACTATTGTCGAAAGCATCAGCAGCAATCGCATCAACAGGAATATGAATTTGAACATTTTTTTGTTTGGCTTTTTCCAAAATTTCTAAAGCCAAATCCAATTTGTCGTCCTCAACAATCGAGTTGCCAATTTGTCCGCCTTGTGCTTTAATAAAGGTAAACATCATTCCGCCTCCGATAATCATGTGGTCGATTTTGTCGAGAATATTTTCGATAATTGTAATTTTTGACGAAACTTTTGAACCGCCTAAAATAGCAACAACCGGTTTTTGTGAATTATTTAATACTTTGTCAATGCTTTCAATTTCTTTGGCAAGCAAATAACCGAAACATTTATTTTCCGGAAAAAAATCAGCGATAATAGCCGTCGAGGCATGAGCCCGGTGTGCTGTACCGAAAGCGTCGTTTACATAAATATCGCCAAGTTGGGCTAATTTTTCAGCAAAAGATTTGTCGCCGGCTTCTTCCTCTTTATAGAAACGCAGATTTTCCAACAAAATTACATCGCCGGATTGTGCATTGGCGATTGCGTTTTCTACTTCTGTTCCGATAGAGTCATGGACAAAAGTTACTTTACGGTTTAAGATTTCTTCAGTTTTGGCTACAATATGTTGCAATGAAAATTTGTTTTCAGGTCCATTTTTCGGACGACCCAAATGAGACATTAATATTGCTATTCCGCCATCGTTCACAATTTTGTCAATGGTTGGTTTGGCGGCTTCGATGCGATTGCTGTCAGTTACCTGAAATTGCTCGTTCAGAGGTACATTGAAATCTACACGAATAATCGCTTTTTTATTGCTGAAATTGAAATCATTGATTGTTTTCATTGTTGTTTTTTGTCTGATTGTAATATGTTAGTTTGCAAATATACAATTTATTGACCAAAGTTTTCCATTGTTTATTTTTCTCCTTTTAAATGAAAAGTGAAAGTGTGTCTAACGTTGTTTGAAGCAGAAGCAAAAACAGTTTAATGATTTGCCAAGAAAAAGGTTGAACTTGGCGATGTTCTCAAGCAATAAATAATTTAGAAATATACTTTACAATTAGGGAGTTCTTTGCGAATTCTGTCTTCTTCTTTCTTGCTTATAGGATTATCTGTGAGGATTAAGGTTTTCAAATTGGACAGTTTAGACAGGTTTTTCGGAAGAACTTCAATATTATTGTTAGCCAATGATAATAAACGCAAATTACCAAGCATTACGATAGATTCCGGAAGTTCTTTTAATTGGTTGTTATTAAGAATCAGGATCTGTAGTTGTTGTAGTTGTTGGATATTTTCGGGTAAATAATGTAGTTGATTGGATTCGACATTCAGTTCATTCAACTCACTGAGATTTAGCCAAGATGTTTCAAACTCGTGCAACTGATTGTTTGTCAGAATAAGGCTTTTTAATTTAGATAGATTTCTCATCGAATTGGGTAAACTGTTGATTTGGTTATTATCGGCGTCCAAAGAAATAAGGTTTGTGCAGTTTCCGATAGTTTCGGGTAATGTAATCAATTGGTTAAGCGAAATGCTGAGATGTTCTAAAGAAGATAAATGACCGATTTCTGGAGGGAGTTCAGTTAAATTGCAAATCGCCAAATCAAGCTCTTTGAGACGAGTTAGTTTCTGAATATCTTTTGGCACATATTTTATCGGGTTTTGTCTAAAAATAACTGTTTCTAATCGGTTTAGTTGAAATAATGCAGGATTCCATTGTTCAATGTGATTTTCCATAAGATTAAGAAATTCGAGTTTTTTTAGATGTCTAATATCATCTGGAATCAAGAACATATTTTGACTACGAAGATTGAGGCTTGTTGCATGTTTTTTGTTTGCAATAGCGGTTTCTATTTGATAAAACGAAGATTCTTGTGCTTCGACCAAAGCAGTACATATAAATAAGCCGACAAAAAGAGAAATAAAATTTTTCATAATAAAAAAACAAAAGCCGAACTTTCTCAGCCCGGCTTTTGTTAGAAAAGATATTAATTGGTTGTTTTTTGAATTTTGTATGAATATGTTTTTCCTTCTGTGCTAATCTTACAGATTAACAATTGGTTGCCACTCAAATGGGACAAATCCATTTGAATTACCTCCTTGTCAAAAGTAAGTAACGTATGTTTTTCTGCTACTTTTTTACCTGTGATGTCAAAGATTTCGACCATTACGTCTTTTCCTGCCTCAAGATTTAATTCAACATTAACAATGTCTCTTGTCGGATTCGGGAAAATTGAGATTTTATCTTTTAACTCTTCCATAGGTGTTGATGTTGGTTGTTGTTCGCCCAAGAAATTTTCATTGGAAAACACTACCGATGTAGAAGCATTGATACGGATTGTTTGACCAGTAGCATCAATTTGTGGTTGATTGTCTCCGTTTGGATGTTGAATAGAGAAGAACCCATATTTGAAATCCGGCGAAAATGTAAGACCTGTAGGTTCGGCACCTGCAGGAGCAGAACTGTGTATTAGTACTTGTGGAGCGTTTTGGCGATGGCCAGGGCGCACAACCCAAATGTAATTTCTTCCTCCGTCTTGTACTACCCAAAGGTTTCCTTTGTCGTCAAAGGCAAGATTGTCATTTCCGTCAGCCCATTCTTCGGTAAAGGTTCCTTCGGCAGTTTCGATAGAATAACTCATGCCACCCACGAATGTTTCGAAATCAGAAATATCGTCGCCGTTATCGTTGAATCTATATACTCTGTTTTTTCCTTTGGCAGTAAAATAAACCATTCCGTCTGGACCTATTTCTACATCTTCTACTCCGTTGAAGTTTGTTCCTCCGAGTGCAGAAGCATTAGAATTTAGGTTGTTTCTGTCGGCAGGTGTTTCGTTAGGTACTTGAACCCATGTTGCTGTTGAGGAACTTGGCTCGTCATTAGATAACGGTAGATCTAGTTTGAGTACATATACATTTCCTGAAGTGATGTCGTTTGGCGTATCTGGTACAAATTTGTACACACAATGTGTTCCGCCGTCTTCTCCATAATAAGCAACGCTTCCGTCTTGGCTAACTACGATATTTTCATGATTCATTCTGCCCAAATGATATAATTTGTCTTTGACACCATCGTTGTTATAATCCATAACAGACGCTGTTACTGGATCAATTTCTACCAACCAACCAACGTCTTGGTAACCATCATTATTTGCATCTCCGGAACTGGTTGATTCTTCAGCAGTAATTACCGTTCCCCACGGTGTTACTCCCCCAGAACAGTTTCTTTCTGTTGTGACCAAATCTTGTGTGCTGAAATCTACTTTTCTGCTCTGTTGAACATCCCAAAGAATATTGGTAGGTTCATCATTAAGTTCAAGATTAAGAATGGATACTCCTCCCGGATAATTTTCGTGATTTACAGATAGCCACCCTACGCTGTTGGCAGTTTCTCCTTCAGAAGGGATATATGCTGTAAAATCGTGATTTCCCGGTACTGTACCGTTACCATCCGAATATTCGCTACCTTCTTTGAAAAGGGTTTGAAAACGGTGTTCGCCTGGTACAATCAAGATAGGAGTTTGTGTGGTCGGTGCAATCGATGTAAAACAAGCAATATGCCCTTCTTCGCATACATAATCAGGGGTTTTATTTTGGATATACATATCAAAACTTAGGTCAGAACTTGAGCCGTCTCTTTGGTGCATTTCTATAGCTATACGGTTGTTGCCTTCTTGGAAAACAGTCTTAGGGATAAAAAAAGACATGTAGCGTTTTTCGGCTGCACCATCTACAATGTCGCTAGACCAAGTATTTGGTGTGATTTCACCTTCGGGCATATTATCTCTGATAATCTCTTGCCCATTGATATATACAATTGCTCCATCATCTCGTCTTAGTCCGATTTCTACTTCGTCGGTTAATTCGTCTAAATTGACTTCCAAGTCTTTTGTGAAATAGTAAGAGATATATTTGTCTGAAGCATCATCTCCATACGAAATGGTGGTTTCCATAGGGTCTCCATAACCCAAAGGAGCATATCCAGCAGACCAAGAAGAATTGTCGAAATCGGCGTCTTTCCAATTGGTTGCAAGATTTCCCGGACCTAAGTCGTTATATGCCCAGCCTGAACCTTTTTTTAGAGGAAAACTATCTGAGATGATTACATCTCCTGGTTCTTCCATAATTTGATAATTAATGCTCATATCAAAAGAAATATCAGAGCTGCTAAGACCACGATTGTGTAGTTCTACGGCAATTCTGTTTGTTCCGTCTTCAAAAATACTTTTGGGTAATGAAAAAGAATAGTAGGTTGTTTCATCTCCACCATCTATTGTCGTTGAAGAAAACGTTTCAAAATCGATATCGCCTTCGGGCATATTATCTCGGATAACTTCTTCTCCGTTTACATAAACAATTATTCCGTCATCTCTTCGAATGTTGAAATTAATTTGCTCTGGAAGGTTTTCTATATCTACTTCAATATCTTTGATAAAGTAATAAGTAACGTGTTTGTTTTGGCTGTCATCTCCATACGAAATTTCGGTAGAAACCGGATCTCCGTAGCCTAATGGAGCAAGGCCGTTTTGCCAAGTGCTGTAGTCAAAAGCCGTTTCTTTCCAAGCAGACTGTTGGTTAGAACCATCATCCAAATAATGCCAGTCAGAACCAGGCGAGAGGATGATTTCTTCATTTTGAGACCACATTGCTACAGATAGCAGTAGTGTCGATAAAAGGTTGAAGTGTTTCATTTTTTTTCTGTTTAATTTAATTAATATTTGTGTTAAATGGATTATCGCTTAGAGCTTCCATGAAGGCTATAAGGTCCTTTTTTTCCTTTTCTGTGAGGTTCAAAAAATCAGCAGACAAAGTTTGGTTTTCTACATGTAAACCAATTCCTTCTCCACCTCCAGTGTCATAAAAATCAACTACTTCTCTTAATGTTTGATATGCTCCGTTATGAAAATAAGGTGCAGTAAGTGCAATATTTCTAACCGTTGTTGTTTTGAAAGACTTGTTGTAAATCCACAGATGCTCTACACTTATTTGGTTATTGTATCTTCCTGCATCCTCATCGGCAACGGATGCGTTGGGTTGTTTTAGTACGCCCAAAATTTCACTTTCGCTATCTGTATATAAAGGTGGAACTAACCCACTGAATGTCGGTACAAAATGACAAGTAGCACAGTTTGCTTTTCCCATAAACAGATTAAAACCATTCCGCACATCATCAGGAATCGTTGTTTTTTCTTTTCTGGCATATAAGTCGAAAGAACTGTTGAAAGATTGTAACGAAAGGACATAAGAAGAGAATGCTTTGCTGATTTTTTTACGGGAAATTTCATTATTGCCAAAGGCATCCTCAATTAATGAACTATAAGATTCGTCCTTATTAATCGCATCGACAATCTGAGTGTATGAAGTATTGAATTCTCCTTCCTCAAAAATAACGTGCTCTATTTGTTGCTCTAAAGAAAAAGCTCTCAAATCGTAAAAATATCGGTCGGCATAAACGGCGTTTAACAATGTTGGCGAATTTCTCAATACTGTTTTTCCATGAATCTTACTCATTGATTTTGGTTTGCCGTCAGTAAATGCTTTATCTGGTTGATGACAACTTGCACAACTCAAGGTTTTGGTTTGACTGATATTTGCATCAAAGAAAAGTTTTTCTCCTAGTTTTTTTAGCTGTTCCGAGTTTTCTTCGGCAGTCAATTCTGTATAGAAATACGGATTCAAAAAATCAGAGGCAAAAATAGATGTACTAGCAGGATTCCAAGCCGTGATATTTGCTAAGTATTCATTGGGTTGTTTTTTGTGAAAATCCCCCAATTTTTTATACAATGGGTCGATATAATCTGTGAGTAAAGTCAATCTGTCCAAAGTGTCAAAGTCAGAATTTGCAACAAGATATGCAATGGTTTTGTCAAATAAATCCTCAATTTCCTGTTTTGATTTTTTGTTCTTGATGATTTTTTCTTCGTTAAGATATTTTTGCATTCCTTCTAACGAAGCGATTGTTTCTTCAATCCCATTTAGCGAGCCGGGTGTGTCAAATCCGGTAACTCCCAAAGCAAAGAGCCGGACGAGCTGCAATCGCATGGCTATAATTGCATCGTCAGAACTAATATGTAAAAGATTTGTTCTTGTATTGAGAACAGAAAAACTATTTTTTAATCTGCGACTCAAATTGGCAATTTCATTACTTTTGTTTTCTGCTTCGGATGAAAAAATCAATTCGTCCAGAATTTGCAATCCAGCAGGAGTGTTGAGCAACGGTTTAGAGTTTTCTATTTCTGTTGCCAATATAGGTGCTCCGTTGAGATGCTTGCTAACATATTCAGGAAAGTAAAAAGCTAGTAAAAATTCACCTTTCTTATATGATTTTCTCGCATCAGTTAAAATCGTTTGTAAAGAATCAACACCTATTTTACGCTTGCGAAAGTCTTCAGAAGCTTTATCTAAATTAGAAAATGAGTGGTTAATATCCGTAAAAATATTGTAAGTATATTCTTCGGATTTAAACGACGAAGAAATAAACAAACCAATCATCATACCGGCGAAACCGATAACACTTATTGTTGAATTAAAAAAAATTTTTTTTGTCATAACTAATTGATGTGCAACAAAGAAATGGATAAATAGACAAACTTAATTTACGTATAACTTAACTTTGTGTTAAGGATTTTTTATAAGAATTAAAGTGAAGTAACCGATATGTTAATTTGATTAAAAAAGAAGCCGTCAGATTGGTTTTTAATTATTCAAAAAATTGAATTATTCATCAGATTTGCCTTATTTTTGCTCTATGAACTTTTCTGAAATAATAGGGCAGGAGTCTGTCAAGAAGCATCTGATAAAAACCGCACAAGAAGGTAGAATTCCGCACGCTCAGTTGTTTGTTGGTCCCGAAGGTAGTGGAGCTTTGCCAATGGCAATTGCTTATGCACAATACGTGGTTTGTAACAACACAACTATGGATAACGAAGGCGGGAATGCAAGTTGTAACTTGAAATTTAACAAGTTACAACATCCCGATTTGCATTTTGCTTTTCCGGTAAATGCTGCAGATAAAAAAACGTCGGATAATTTTTGGGACGATTGGACAAAGTTTGTTTCAGAAACACCATACGGAAGTTTGTCTGCATGGTATAATCAGATTGGACTTACGCAAAAACAAAGCTTAATCAGTGTGCATGAAACTTCGAGTATTGCCAGAAAATTAGCGTTAAAATCTGTCGAGGGTGGTTACAAAGTGATGATTATTTGGATGGCAGAAAGAATGAATACAGAAGCTGCTAATAAAATCCTGAAATTGTTGGAAGAGCCGCCTCAAAAAACCTTGTTTATTTTAATTGCTGAAGACGAAAAGCAACTTTTGCAAACAATTACGTCCAGATGTCAGCTTATTCGTTTTGCACCATTGTCTGAAGCAGATATCCAAAAAGCTCTTGAAATCAAAGGTTGCGACGCTGCCGAAGCAATGATGATTGTTAAACAATCCAACGGAAGTTTACACAAAGCTTTGACTATATTTGCTGCTGATGATACAGAAATGCCTTTTGAGAGATGGTTTGTTCAGTGGGTGCGTCAAGCATTTTTGGTTAAAAAGAAAACCAAAGTCGTAACCGATTTGCTCAATTGGAGCGAAGAATTGGCCGGTATCGGAAGAGAAAATCAAAAGCGTTTTTTGCAATATTGTATCGAAATGTTTCGCCAAGCATTCATGCTGAATTACGGCGTGAATGATTTGGTTTATATACAAACGAAAGAAGAAAATTTTGAATTGAGTAAATTTGCTCCGTTTGTTAATCCGGCGAATATATTTGAAATTTTTGATGCACTTTCTGAAGCGTATTATCATATCGAACGCAACGGAAACGCTAAAATGATTTTCGGGGATTTGAGTTTGCAACTAACCAAACTGATTCATAAAAAGGTATAAAAAAAACAGCCCGAGAAAGCTGTTTATAATAAGGTGTGAGTTTTGAAACTTAAAACCACGCTTTTTTGTTTTTCATATAGTTGTTGTAAAAATCTTCGTCTGTTTTTGTCAGATAGATAATTCCTTCAACCAAACCGATAATTCCGGTTGCCAATAATATGAAATAGCCAATAATAAAGCAAGCTGTCGCATAACCGACTAAGGTAGCAACCAATAAGATAACGCCTTCATTGTTGTAGCCCAACACAAATTTGTGTATGCCAAGACTGCCGAAAATAATTCCCATAATGCCCGCTAAAACTTTTTTGCTGTTGGCTTCTTGCAGATAATTTGGGTTTTGGTATTGCTGAGGTTGTTTGTAATTGTCTTGTTCGATTTCCATGATTTAAATTAGATTTTGTTGGTAAAAGTAAATAATTATTTGAAATGAGCGATAATTTTATTGACAATTGTCTGAGCTAGTTTTTCTTTACTTTCGATTGTCCAGCCGGCAACGTGTGGCGATAATAAAATGTTTTTGGCACGAATAAGATACTGAAAAGCTTCGGGAAGCTCGTTATCGGAAAACATGTTTTCAAAAGACGATTTCTCGTATTCCAATACATCTAGTCCGGCACCAAGTATTTTTCCGGATTGCAATCCTTTGACCAAGTCAGCGGTGCAAACAGATTTTCCTCTTGCGGTATTGATTAGCCAAAAGGGTTTGTGAAAATGGTCGATAAATCTTTGGTTAATCATGTGGATCGTTTCTGGTGTTTGTGGCGTGTGCAAACTGACGATGTCTGTTTTTTGGTAAAATTCCTCCCAATCAACTTGTCGGGCATTTTCATCACTCAGATTGGGCAATATATCATAAAAAATAACCTCGCAATCAAAACCTTTCAGTCGTTTGGCAAAAGCTTTCCCCATGTTTCCATAACCGATAATGCCCACTGTTTTTCCTTCGATTTCTACACCTCGATTTTCTTCGCGTTTCCAAATCCCGTTTCTCACTTCTTCGTCAGCCTCTTTGAGTTTATTCATCAATCCGAGCAACATGCCCAAAGCGTGTTCGGCAACGGCAGTGCGATTTCCTTCAGGAGCGGCAATCAATCGGATGTTTTGCTGTTCGGCATATTCACAATCGATGTTTTCCAATCCGGCACCAACTCTGGCAATAAATTTCAATTGCGTGGCGGCATCGAGAAAAGTTCGGTCGATTTTAAACCGACTTCGGATAACGATACCATCATATTGATGAATTTTTTTTTCGATTTCGGATTTGTTGGAAGTATAATCTTCTTCGTTGATAAAACCAATTTGGTTGAGCTGGTCGATAAGCAAAGGATGATTGCTGTCTATATGGAGTATTTTCATGTTTTGGAATGATTAGTAAAAACAAAGTTACGTTTTTTCTTGAGGATTTCGGAATGAGAGGATTGGTTAAGTGATAAAATGTTTTGTTTTGACGATATTTTTTATATATTTGACAGAAAATAAGTGTGTTATGAAAAAAATAGTATTAATTTTTTTATCAGTTTTTTTGGTCACAGCTTGTGATTGTGATGATGACGGATTAGGTCAAGTAACTTTCGATTTGATTGCAAAAGGAGCATTGAGTGGTTCTGAAGGTGTAGAACCGCAAAATTCTGTTTTTCAAAATCAGGACGATTGGGAAGAATTTCTTAACGATATGGAATCTCAGTTAGGAAATTTCACTACAACCACTGTCGATTTTGATACTCGCCAAGTTATTGCTCTGGTAGATGAGATTCAAACGTCTGGTAGTGAGGTAACTATTTTGTCTATTGAAGAAATGGCAAGTAATATCGTGGTAAGTTATGAGCTTGTATTAAATGCAGCAACAGTTATTTCTCAACCTTATCACGTGGTAAGCATGCCGAAAAGCAGTAAACAAGTTGTTTTTCTGGAACAATAGTTATGTATTATTGGAAAATAATATCTTTGTCTTTCAGAAATATAGGTTATGAAGGAATCAATTATATTTCGCTGGGTTGTGTTTTTTGTCGGTTTTGCACTGATGTTTGTAGTGTTTAATTACTTGTTGAATTTTGAAACCGTTGTGGCTATCATAGCTGCGTTTGCAGTAAGTCTTTGTCGTTTAATTTTGGTAGAAAAAGAGAAGCTAATTCTAATTAAAAACGAGTTTGAAAACTCAGATGTACGATAGAATTTGAAAGTTTAAATGCACTTTCGGGTTGCACGCCGTTGGCATAAATAAGATTGAACAATCCGCCCGGAGTGTCGATGCCAATGCCCAATCCAAAACTGTAAAGTAATCCGTTGAAATCAGCCATCGGGTCGTTGTAATAGGCAAAATCGGTTATGGTATGTGCATAAATTTGTCCAGTAAGCAAATAACGATATTCGGTGTAAATACCACTTACAAAATTGGCCGTCAGATTGTTTTCTGCAAAACCACGAATAGAGTGAATTCCGCCAAAACGATACAATTCGTTATACAAATATTCATCACTTTGCAAATAATAGATTTCTGATTTCAGTAAAATACTATTCCTTTGATTCAGATCTAAAATATGTTGAGCGTTGAGCTGCACAAAATATTGTTTGGCGTTGGTTTGTGTGTCTGTTTGCCGATTTCCGAATCCAGAACGAAACGAAATTGCCGTTTTGAGCGGGAATAAAAAATGTGTGCGATAATGCTCAAATTGATAGTTTAATGTCACGAATCGATTGGTGTAATTTTCGGCAGAATACAAATTTTGTTCGCCCGCAACCGAAGATGTACTTTGGTATCCTATCCCGACTTTGTTTCGATAATTAATGTGATACAACGCCGCAATATTGAGTTTGGTATTTTGTTGCGTACTGTCTTGTCGAAAAATTTCCATGCCTGCATCGATGCCCAGCGGCGATTTAAAAATATACGGAACAGATACATTTGCTTTAAACGTAGATTGTTGATTGCCATCGCTTTTCCAATAAATATTAAAGCGTTCGCCCCAATTCAGTACATTGTTTAGTTCAATATCTGCATTACCATTAAAACGCACTTTTTCTTCTTCGTCTGTAGCAAAACCAATAATTCCTTCCATTCGGTTGTTCCCTGCTTTTTCCAGATATAAAAATAAAGCTGTTTGGTCTTCCATAAACAAAATTTCGGCAGGCTTTTGGGTGCGAACAAAATGATATTGTTCAATCATTTCGTTTACGGCATTGAGATTTTCGGAAGAAACCGCTTTGCCCAAAAACCGTTTTTCTAATTGTTTGCGATAACCATTCGGAAATTTCTCATAAGGTTGAATCGTGATTGCATCAATTGTTCTTGGATTGTGTAGTGCGATATGCAAATCCATAAAGATGGTGTCGCCGGAAATTTGCTGATTGCTCAGTTTGAATTCGGTCATCGGATAACCTTTTGATTCAAATAACCGAAGTCGTTGTTGGAGAAAAATTTCCATTTCTGGATAAGAGATAATTGTAGTTGATGAGTTGTGTGTTGGTTCGGTATGCAATATGTTTAAAGTTTCGTCTGAAGGGTTTTGTAGAGAGATTTTAGCAAATTTGACTGGTCTATTCAAATCAATACGTAATAAGTATAAGCTGTCGTTGCTTTTTTCAAGCTTGCTTCGATGTGAAAGATAACCTTGTTGTGTGAGAAATTCGGAAGTTTGTTGTGCGTATTCCGTCAAACCTTTGGCGTTTGAAAACGATTTTTCGGTTTTGTAACTTTCCGGAATGTTATTTTTTTCTGGTGTGAAAACAGTTTGTAAATTCAAATTATGCTGAGCAAAACTCAGCCATGAAGCAAAAAATAACAACCCGAAAACAAACCATTTTTTCATATTAGCAAATTTGGAACAAACCATGCAGATGAGCAAATAAATCGATATAATTTTGAAAATAAATCAATTGTGTTTGTTTTAAATAGAATTATTTATATATTTGCACCCTCCAAAAAATGTTTGG
>Ga0079224_100010655_pt1 | contig 12621 bp, 6 predicted proteins | sample Stecom2015_FD_80414 | JGI IMG/M metagenome (GOLD analysis project Ga0079224, IMG submission 80414) | Agricultural soil microbial communities from Utah to study Nitrogen management - Steer compost 2015 | ecosystem: Environmental > Terrestrial > Soil > Agricultural land | place: USA: Utah...
CCGGCGGGTGGCGCTGCTCACCGAAGGTTCCGGGTGGACGCCACAGGTTCCGCTCACCCCGCGGGAGCTCCAGATCGCGGGGCTGATCGACGAGGGTCTGTCGAACAAACAGATCGCGCAGCGGCTACAGATCGGGGTGTCGACGGTGAAGAACCACGTCCACAACCTGCTGAAGAAGCTGAACACGTCGAAGCGCGGGGTGGCGGCCGCGCGTTACCGGCGCGCGCACGAGCGCCAGCTCCGCGTGGGGGCGGATCGGGGGTAGGCTCGCCGGTCGAAGCGTCGGATCCTTTGCTCCCTCCCGGTACTCGCCCATTCCCCCGATCGCGGACCTCCCCTCAGCGCTGGCGGCTCCAGTCGGAGATCGCGTCCGCGATCACACTGACGACGCTGCCCGCCCGGCTGTCCGAGCCCGCGGCCACCCCCCTGAGCAGGACCTCAGCGACCTCGAGTCCCGGGCCGATCAGGTCGAAGGGCAGGTTTTGCTCACGGGCGATCAGGTCGATATGCTCGCGACGCGGGACTTCGATCCGGTCGATCCGAAGGGTGTCGTCTTCGGCAGGGTGCGGCTCGGGGCGGCCACCGACGACCTCGGGGACGACGTCGGGGATGGGCTCGAGCTCCTCGTCCGGCGATGCACCGGCGGCGTCGTGGCGGAACTCCTGGAGCCGCGCGTAGACCCGGTCTCCGGGGCAGGTTCGCGGCATGTGATCGCGGTGGCCACTCACCACGTAGTCGCGGCTGATTTCACCCAGCTCGACCCCATCCGCGACGAGGTCCCGCACAGCCTGGATCGCGGTTTCGGGTGGATCGGTGACCCCCCCGTCGATCAGAAGGCAGATCCCGATCGACTCACCGTTGACCGGCCCCGCGTGGGCGCCCCTGAACTTCCAGCCGCGCCCCTCGTAGATCCTCCCGCTCGGCGCGACGAGCCAGTTGTAGCCGATTCCAGCCCAGCCGTTGTTCTCCACGTGGAATCGTTCGATCGCGCGGACGGCGGCGCGCTCCTCCTCCGGGGTGGCGTTCGGATCGAGCGCGGGGCGGAAGCTGTGGTGGATGACTACCCTCTTCTCCGGGCCGGGATCGAGGTCGCCCCGGCCGTGCTCCGCGCCCCACCGCTCACGCGGTACCGGCGCAGTCCGTAAGGAATCAGGCATGGTGGTAGGATCTGCAGGGGTGAAAGGGAGGCCCTCGCCAGCACGATACACACGGCGGAGGAGGCACGACAGGGAAGGTTGACCCGGATGATTTCGACAAGTCGTCCGGCGGCTGGAAGCCCCCTCCGGACGAGCGCGCCGGCGCCCGGAGAGGGGTGTCGCGGGCGCCGCGACGCTGGTCAGAGGAGGGGGGTGACGACGCCCGTCAGCACCAGCGCGCCCGCCCAGATCAGGTCGAGGTTGATCCAGGCGCTGCGCAGGAGGCGAAGGCCCAGCTTGTGATAGACGACGAGCGCGACGGTGCCCGCCACCAGCAGGTAGCCGGCGGTATGGAGCAGCGTAGCGAGGAGTGCGGCCGTCTCTCCGCCGCCGAACCCTGCCGCGGCCACGTGGCTACCGTGTGCGTGGTGCATTCCTCCGGCGGGATCGCTGGAGATTCCGAGCACGAAGGGGAGCGCCATCAGACCCGCGCCGTGCGCGGATGCGATCATGAAGGACCAGACGACGAGGTCACGCGCAGTAACGCGCATTCCCCCTCCTCGGGGGTGATAATGTCGGCGCAGGTGCGAGATGCCCGCGACGACGAGAGCGGCGGCCGCCACCCACTTCAGCAGGCGGAGCGGGATCACCAGGTTCAGCGCGGCCGCGGCGAGAAGGGCGGCCGCGATCGCGACGGCGTGGCCGAGCGCCAGCGGGCCGAGCGCGCGCCACACCGCTCGACCGCTCCCTTCCTGTAGCCCCAGCGACACCGCGAACAGCCACCCCATCGCCGGGTTGATTCCGTGCAGCGCACCCAGGAAGAGCAGGGTGCCCCACGCGAATGCGGGATCGAGGTTCATCACGTTCTCCCTTGGAAAAGCGGCGGGGCCGTCACGGCCCCGCCGGCCGAAGGTCAGGAGTAGCAGAAGGAATCCGATGAGGCGTCACCGCCCTGGAGCCTCACCTGGTGCGGCCGCAGCCCCTCCTCGAACTCCACCAGGAAATTCTCGTCGAAGGAGATGCCGCCGGCGGGGTTCACGTCGACCTTCGCCATCCACCCGCGGATGCCGTCCGGGTAGAACTGCGCGTCCCAGGGGCTGTACAGCGCGTTGGTGACGTACACACGCCGGCCGTCGCGGCTGACCTCGACCATCTGCGGGCCACCGTTCAGGGACGTGGACGGCTGCGAGGGATGGGCGCTGCGGCGAACGATGCCGCCGATCCGGACGGAGCCGACGAAGCGAGGGGCGAAGGGATCACTCACGTCGTACTGGCGGAGCTCGCCGGTTCCCCAGCAGGAGACGTAGAGGAAGCGGTCGTCCAGGGAGAGGTTGATATCGGTCACCAGCGGCGGCACCGCGCCGAACGGAGCGATGACCGGCGGGAGGTCCGCCGCGTCGGCGGGCTCCGCCGGGATCTCGATCACCTTGCGAGTCTTCCAGACTCCCGTGCTCTCATCCAGGTACCACATCCAGATGGAGCTGGAGAGGTCGGCGAGGCTGATCACCACGCCCACGAAGCCGTAGGCGCTCCGGGGGTTGTGGGCGGGTCTAAGCTCCAGCACCATCTGCTGCTCCGGCCCCAGCTCCAGCTTCTGCCGGTGCTCCCGGGTCTTGAGATCCCAGACGTGGAGCGAGTTCCCGTACTTGCCCCCGAGCAACAGCTCAGCGTTCACGCCGTCCTTCACCATGTTCGGCGTGCCCCATTCGCTGGTGATCATGGTGTCGTGCCCGAGGTGCCACCAGAAATCGTAGGAGAGCTGCTGCGGCCCCCGCTCCCGTTCCCACCTCCCCTTGATCTCGAAGCTGTCGTGATCGAGCATGAAGATGCCGCCCGGACCGTTGCCGTCCGGCGCACCGAGTGCGTTCAGGTAGATTCCGTCGGGGCCGCAATGGACCGTATGCGGGGCGGCGTATCCGGTGCGGCGGGCGACCTCCTCGCCTTCGATGACCTTCACCAGGCGCGGGTTGCGCGGATCGGGCTGCGTGTCCACCACGTGGATCCGGGAGCTGCCGGTACCCGGCACCACCAGGTAGCGACGCTCCATGTGCGGGTTCGGCGCATACCCACACAGGTGCGAGCTGCACGCGTTCCAGCCGAAGTGGTGCAGCTCGTTGCCCCCCTGCGGGAATTCGACCTTGCCCACGAGCTGCCCGTACTCGGGCGAGCGCGGATCGGTGTCGATCACGCCGATCGCGTCCTTCTTCCCGTTCTGCTCGGGAGTCAGCAGCGCGACGTAAGCGAGCGTCTCGGCCGGCGCCTCCGCGGCCATCGAGGGTGAAGGGTAGAACGTCGGGTCCGGAAGGATGCGTGCCATGATTGCCTCCACAAAGATTCTGAGGTTCAGCTGCCGGTGGGGCCCGTTGCCCCGCCGGACTGGCCGCATGATGCACGGTCGCCGAGAGCCTTGCTTGAAGATCACGTGGAGCTAACGTGCGGATTGCGTGCAGATGATCTGCAGAGACGTGGCGGGCGATCGGAGACGTGATTTCGGGGCGGAAGCGGAGAGTGAATTCCTGCGGGTGAATACCGAGGGCGGTTCGATGATCTATCGATTCGGAGAGTGCGAGGTGGACCCGACCGTGGGAGAGCTGCGGGTCGGGGGCGAGCCGGTTCACGTCGAGCCGCAGGTGCTTTCACTCCTCCTCTTCCTGCTCTCGAACCCGGGTCGGCTGGTGACGCGGGAGGAGCTGCTCGATTCCGTCTGGGGTCACAGGTTCGTGGCTCCCGCAACCCTGAGCAGCCGACTGCGGGCACTGCGGCAGGCAATCGGCGACGATGGAAAGGACCAGCGATACATCCGCACGCTGCGTGGCCGCGGCGTCCGCTTCGTGGCGCCTGTCGAAGTCATCGAGCCCACCGACTGGGGTGAACCGCGGCGAGTCCCGGAATCGGAGATGGGGGCTCCTCACCTTGCGGCGGCCCCGCCCGGAGTCGACCCGGAGCGAGCCGGCGAGCCGCCGCTGATTGCCCGGGAACCCGAGATCCAGGGCTTGCAAGGTCAGCTCACGGAGGTCCGCAACGGGGTACGCCGCGTGGTGCTGCTGAGGGGGGAGCCGGGCATCGGAAAGTCGGCGCTGGCGGAGGCGTTCCTCGCGAGCCTCCCCGCGGATGTGCGCATCGGCAGGGGGCAGTGTGTCGAGCTCCAGGGGCAGGGGGAGCCCTACCTTCCGGTGCTCGACGCGCTGGGCAGGCTGATCAGGGGTGAGCAGGGTGACCAGGTGGTTCGGCTGCTTGCCACCCATGCGCCAACCTGGCTCGCGCAGATGCCGGCGCTGCTCGACCGGGAGAGGCTGGAGGAGGCGCAGCGCAGGTCACTGGGCGCCACCCGGGAGCGGATGCTGCGGGAGATCGTGGAGGCACTGGAGGTACTCGGCCGGGATACGCCCCTCGTGATCCTGCTCGAGGACCTGCACTGGAGCGATCCGTCGACGCTCGAATTCCTCGTCTGGTTCGCGCAGCGTCCGGATCCCGCCCGGGTACTGCTGCTGGGGACGCTCCGCTCGAGCGATCCGGGGAGCCACGTACGCGCCGCCCTCGAGCGGTTGCAGAGGACCGGCAGGTGCATCGAGCAGCAGCTTGACGGTTGGACGCCGGACGATATCGAAGCGTACTGCGCCACATCTCATCCGGGCGTGGAGGTGCCGCCCGAGGTGATCGCACTCGCGCACCGCAGCAGCGGGGGCAACCCCTTCTTCGCCCGGACACTGCTCGACGACTGGATCGAGCGCGACGTCATCGGCGATCTCGCGCTCTCCAGTTCCGGGCTCGCCGACGAGCTACCTGTAGCCATCCCGGAGACCCTCCGGCTGCTCCTCGAAGCCCAGGTAGAGCGGCTCCCGGAGGACGTCCAGCGCCTCCTCGAGGCGGCGAGCGTCCTCGGCGTCGATTTCTCGGCGCATGCCGCGGGCGAGCTGACGGGGATCGGAGAGGAGCGGGCGGATGCTTGCTGCGACACTCTGGCTCGGCAGGGGCAGATTCTGCGGTTCGCCGGCACGGTGGACCTGCCGACCGGCGGCTGGTCCGCGCGCTACGAGTTTCGCCATCACCTCATCCGCGACGTCCTGTACGATCGGCTTACGCTGGCGGCCCGCGCGCGCCTCCATCTGCGGGCCGCGGAGTACCTGGAGTCCGCGACGGGCGAAGGCGAGGCTGAGGAGGTCAGCCTCCTCGCCCACCACTTCATCCTCGGGCGCGACGAAGCACGGGCGGCGAGCTACCTGATCCTCTGCGCGGAGCAGGCGCTCGGCAGGGGCGCGTACGAGGAGGCGGTCGGCCAGCTCCAGAAGGGGCTGGAGATGCTCCGGCGACGGCGCGACATTCCCAACGCAGCCTCCATGGAGCTGTCGATCCAGCGCATGCTCGGCTCCGCGCTGCTGGTGACGCGCGGCTGGGGGGACCCCGACGCCGAGCGGGCGTACCAGCGGGCCCGCGAGATCTCCGAGCAGATCCAGGACCGGGAGGAGCTCGCCCGGGTGCTGTACAGCATGGCGTACCTGCACGAGCTGCGTGGTGACTTCCAGAAGTCCGAGGCGCTGCTCCGCGAACGGCTGAGCCTCGCCGCCTCCGAGGGACACGAGGAAAGCGATCTGGAGGCGTACGAGCTGCTTTCCTGCTCGCTCTTCCACCAGGGACGGTTCTGGAAGGCGCTGGAGAACGCCCGCGCCGCGCTCGCCGCATTCGATCCCTCGAGGAACGACCCGTTCACCGCCTCCCTCGGCGACAACGCCGCCGTCGCGTCCCACTACTGGTGGGGGCTGACACTGTGGTTCATCGGCTGTCCGGAGCAGGCGCTCGGGCCCGTGCAGACCGCGGTAAGGCTCGCGGAGAAGGCTCAGCTCGTGTACATGCGCGCGGCTGCGCGGACCCAGGCGGCGCGGCTCCACCACTTCCGGGGTGAGCCGGACCTGGTGCTGACCAATGCGACGATCGCGCTGCTCACGGCACAGCGGCAGGGATATCCCTATCACGAGGCGGTCGCGCTGACACTCCGTGGCTGGGCGCGGGTGCGGAAGGGGGAGATCCCGGAAGGAATCGAGGAGATCCGGCGAGGGCTGAGCATGCAGCACGCCGCCGGGGCCGACATGGAGCGGCCGTACGGGCTGGGCCTCCTCGCGGAGGCGTTCCTCTTTGCTGGTCGCCCCGAGGAGGGAATCGCGGCGACCACGGAGGCACTCGAGACGATCGCGCGCCGCAGCCGCACCTTCTTCTGGGAAGCCGAGCTCCAGAGGTTGGAAGGCGAGCTGCGCCATCGGGCGGGCGAGACCCAGCTGGCGCTCCAGCGATTGCGATCCGCCTCCGAGCTCGCGAATCGCCAGGGTGCCGTGTCGCTGCGGCTCCGAGCCGCGCTCAGCCTGGCCCGCCTCACGACCGATCCCGCCGAGCGCGCGGAAGCCAGGGAGACCCTCGCCCGCATCTTCCACAGCTTCGAGGAAGGCTTCGACACAGCGGACCTGCGCGGCGCTCGCCAGATGCTCGCCGCCCCTCCTCCCCCGCAGTGAAGTCGCTTCACAACGGTCGGGTGCGACCGCGGAGCGCCACCCAGCGCCGGGAGTAACCTGCGGCGGGGGCAGAAGCTCGTCCTGCCGCGTGGCGCTCGCCCCAATCCCCTTGCGCCGGGAGTGACGCAGTCGGTTGATTTCGAGTGACCCCGCGTCCGGCGCCAGCCGACGGACTCATCGCATCACGCAGTCTCGCATGGACCTCCTTCGTCAGGACCTCGCGTACGCCGTACGCACGCTGCTCCGCTGGCGGGGCTCGACCCTCGTCGTGATCCTGACGCTCGCTCTCGGCATCGGGGTCACGACGGCGATCTACAGCGTCGTCCACGCGGTGCTGGTCCGCCCGCTGCCCTTCCCGGAGTCGGATCGGCTGGTAGTGATCGACCAGCAGCGGATCGGCGGTGACGGTACGCCGATGGAGGCGTCCTACCCCGACTATCGCGACTGGGCGCAGGCGGCAACGTCGTTCACCGGCCTCGCCGCGGTGCCCTCCAACGCGGTGCCCCTGGTACTCGAGGCGACCCCCGGCAGCGCCGCAGAGCGCGTCTACGGAAGCCTCGTCTCAGGGAGCTTCTTCTCGATCCTCGCCGTCGATGCGGCACTCGGGCGCACCCTGGCGACCGCCGACGACCAGCTGGGGGTCGAACCGGTAGCCGTGCTCAGCCACGATCTCTGGGCGACGAGGTTCGGCTCCGATCCGTCGGTGATCGGCCAGAGGATCTCTCTGGACGCAACGGTCGCGACGGTGGTGGGCGTGATGCCGCCACGCTTCGAGTACCCGCAGGGCGTGGACGTGTGGGTGCCCATCCTGCCGGCCATCGAGGACCTCGCTGAGAACCGGCAGGTGGGGTTCGTTCGCGTGCTGGGTAGGCTCTCGCCAGGCACGGACCTCGACGCCGCCGATGCGGAGATGGACGCGATCGTCGCCCGCGTGGCGGCCGAGCACCACCCTCCCGATCTTCGGGTGGACGCCCGGATCCGGCCGCTGGAGGAGGTGCTGCTGGGAGGGTCGCGACAGGGGCTCGTGCTCCTGCTGGCGGCGGCGGCGATCGTGCTGCTGATCGCGTGCGCGAACGTGGCGAGCCTCCTCCTGGTGCGGGCGGCGAGCCGCAGGGAGGAGCTGGCGGTGCGGTCCGCCCTGGGCGCAACCCGCGGCCGCCTCATCCGGCAGCTGCTGGTCGAAGGGCTGGTGCTGAGCGCCGTCGGCGGTGCCCTCGGCCTCTTCCTCAGCGGATTCGCGCTCGACCTGCTGGTCGCGGCGAGCCCGGCGGAGCTCTACGGTCTGCGCGAGGCCGGCATCGATCGAGGAGTGCTCCTCTTCGCCCTCGGGATCACCGCGACGACGGGTGTCCTGGTCACGATCCTGCCGGCGTCGCGCCTGCGGGGACCCGAGCGGCTCGACACTGTGCTCGCGGGGAGCGCCCCGGCGAGTGGCGCGCCAGGTGTCCGGCGTGTGCTCGGAGCCGTCATCGTGAGCGAGATCGCGCTCGCGTTGATCGTGCTCGTGCTCGCCGGTCTGCTGCTTCGATCGTTGTACGAGCTGCAGCGGGCAGACCTTGGATACGATGCCGGCCGCACGCTGACCGCGGCCGTCTTCCTCCCACCCGATCGCTACCGCGAGGTGGAGCGGGGCCGCGCTTTCTACGATGCGTTGATCGAGCGGATCGAAGCGCACCCCGAGGTCGAGGCTGCCGCCGGGGTGCTGATTCGCCCGCTGGAGGGCCCGGACGGCTACGACTACCCGTTCACCATCGAGGGACGCGATCCGGCCGAGCAGATCGGCTACCCGCTGCTCAACTACGAAGCCGTCACCCCGGGGTACTTCGCGGCTGCGGGGCTACCCCTCGTACGGGGGCGGGACTTCGCCGCCACCGACTCTCCGGATGCCCCACCGGTGGTGATCATCAGCAGGAACGTGGCGGACCGGTTCTGGCCCGGTGTGGACCCGGTCGGTCAGCGCATCAAATGGGGTCGACCGAGCGCGCCGGATGAATGGGTCACCATCATCGGTGTGGCGGAAGACTCGCGCCACCGATCGCTTCGGTCCCCCTCCTGGAACGTGTACGTGCCGTACACGCAGAGCCCGTGGCAGCTCAACCACCTGGTGGTGCGCACCGTCAGCGATCCGGCCGCCGTCACCGCCCTTCTCGAGCGCGAGGTCCGGGGACTCGACCCGAGCGTGCGTACCGTGGACGTGGCGACGCTCGACGAGCTCGCCTCCACCCTGCTGCGCGCGCCTCGCTTCCAGTCGGGGCTGCTGGCGCTCTTCGGTCTGCTGGCGCTCACCCTCGGCGGCATCGGGATCTACGGCGTGACGGCCTTTGCGGGGGCACAGCGCACGAAGGAGATCGGCATCCGCATGGCTCTGGGCGCGCGACGTAGCGACCTCGGTCGGCTGATCCTCCGCGAAACGCTGAAGCTGAGCGCCGCGGGTCTGGCAATCGGTGGAATCGGCGCAGCGGCGGCCGCGAGGCTGCTCGGCGGAATGGTCTACAACGTCGCTCCGCTCGATGGGTGGACCTTCGTCGGTGTATCGCTGCTCCTCGTGACGACCTCTCTCATCGCCGCGATCGGGCCGGCTCGACGGGCGACCCGCCTCGATCCGGTGGAGGCTCTGCGGGCCGGCTGATCTCAGCCGATGAGGATCGAGTCCAGGTCGTCGCTTGCCGCGTTCGTATCCGGCTCACGCCGGGGCAGACTCAAGGTGAAGACGCTGCCCACGCCGACGGTGCTCTGGAGCGACACCTCACCACCCAGAAGACGGGCGAGCCGCCGGCAGATCGCGAGCCCCAGCCCGGTTCCCGGCCTGCGTCGCGTATAACTGCTGTCGAGCTGGGTGAACGCCTCGAAGACGCGTTCCTGGTCCGCTGGAGCGATGCCGGGGCCGGTGTCCCGGATGTGGATCCGGATCCGCTCGTTCGAGGAGCGGTCCACGGAGACGGTGACCTCCCCGTGCTCCGTGTACTTGACGGCGTTGCCCACCAGGTTGATCAGGATCTGCCGTACCTTGCCGGCGTCGGTCCAGGTCTCGAGCGGAGCGTCGATGTCGTCGAGGTAGATGCGGAGGCCCTGCGCCAGCGCCTGGGGTTCCACGATGTCCACCACCTCCCGCGCGACCCTGGCCAGGTCGGCGGTTGCCCATCTCACCTCTTCCTTCCCCCTCTCCACTCGCGAGAGGGTGAGGATCTCCTCGATGATCGAGACGAGGTGCCAGGCGCCGGCCCGGATCCGGTCCACCTGCTGACGCTGCTCCTCCGTGAGCGGCCCCGACACCTCGTCCGCGAGCAGCTCCGCGTAGCCCGTGATGCCCGTCAGCGGAGTCCGCAGCTCGTGCGACATCACCGCGAGGAACTCGTCCTTGGCGTGGTTCGCCCGCTCCGCCTCGGCGCGGGCCGAGCGCTCCGCCTGGAAGAGCAGGGCGCGGTCGAGCGCCTGGGCGGCGAGTGAAGCGATCGCCTCCAGGTTGGATCTGTCGGCGGGGCCGAACTCACGCGCCTGCGGGAAGGCGACCGCGAGAGATCCGCGGGAGCGGTGGGCGATCGAGATGGGAAGGGCGGCGAGCGCCTGGCTCGCCCGACCGTCCGCGGAGAGGGAGAGCACGGGGTATCGCAGCAGCAGCTCGGGATTCGATGCCAGGAACACCGGCTCACCGGTCCGCACGACCTCCGCCGCCGGCAGAGGCGCATCGATGGCGATCCGGCCGTAGTCCACGACGGTCTCGTCCGAGACGCCGTGGTGCGCGAGGATCTCGAGCTCGCCACCATCCCCGGCGGGCGCGTAGAAGATGCTCATGGTCGACCCGAGCTCGGCGAAGCCTTCGGTAATGGTGGCACGAGCGACCTCCTCCGGGGTGACGGCCCGGGCGAGAGCAGTGGAGAGCCGCTGTAGCCGTTCGGCGCGGGCGCGGGCTTCCTGCTCCAGCTCCAGCGCGTGCCGCGCCTGCGCCTCCGCCCGTTCCGCCGCCTCCAGCGCCATCCGCTGGTCGTGCACGTCGGTCGCCGCGGCGAACCAGTGGGTGATCCGGCCTCGTTCATCGCGGACGGGTCGAGCCTGGATCAGGAACCACCGATAGCTTCCATCGGCGGCTCTGAGCCTGTGCTCCCGCCGGAACGGCTCTCCGGAAGCCATGGCTTCCCGGAAACGCGCGGTCGCCGGTCCCCGTTCGCTCGGATGGATCACCTCCATCCACGCGAATTCGGCTGCTTCCTCGACCTCTCGACCCGTGTACTCCAGCCACCGCTGGTTGTACCAGGAGGTCGCGCCGCCCGCGTCGGAGCGCCAGAGCAGGTCCGGTACGAGGTCTGCGATCGCCCTGAAGCGCGCCTCGCTGAGCCGCAGAGCCTGCTCGGCTTTCTTACGTTCGTCGATCCCCTGGACCGCCACGACACCCCCGAGGACCGTCCCCGCCCGGCTGACGATCGGCGCTGCCCCCATCGAGATCCAAACCCGCGAACCGTCCGGCGCCTCGTAGACGTACTCCTCCGCCTCCACCCTTCGGGCGCTGCGCAGCGCCCGGAGCAGGGGCAGTTCCTCGGCCTCCGCCCGCCGCTCGTCCGGATGATAGACCTTCGAGGCGGCCAGCGCGGCGCGTACCCCTTCCGCCTCTCCGCGGAGCCCGAGGATGTCGCCTAGCTCGGGGTTCGTGTAGGTCAACCGCCCATCGGCGTCCGCCAGGATCAACCCGATCGGCAGACCCTCCATCACGGCGTTGAGGCGGGCACTGCTCTCCTCCAGCGCTCGCCGTGCCCGCACCTTCCCCGTCACGTCCATGCCCACCACGAGCAGCCCGTAGACCAGCCCCTCCTCATCGCGCAGCGGCTGGTACACGAAGTCGAAGCTGCGCTCCTCGAGCTCGCCCTCGGGACGGATCTTCAGGCGGATTGGCAGCTCCGTCGCGTGGAAGGGCTTGCCGCTCTCGTAGACCTCGTCGAGGATCTCGAAGATCCCCTGATTCGCGAGCTCCGGGAAAGCATCGCGGATCGACTGGCCGAGGATGTCCGGCCGCCCCGCCACCTTGCGATACCGCGGGTTCGCAAGGGTGAATCGATGTGTCGGCCCCTCGAGGATCGCGATCAGAACCGGAGCCTGCTCCACCACCCGGTGCAGGTGCTCCTCCGTGTGCGCGCGCGCCCGGTGCGCCGCCCGCGTCTCCCTTCGCGCCATCTCGACCGCGTTCCGCGCCCGCACCTGCTCCGTCGTCTCCAGCAGCGTCACCAGCACGCCACCGATTCCGCCCGTTCCGTCCGGGATCGGTCCGAACGTGAGCCGGAAGTACACCTCCTCCGAGTAGCCGCGTCGGTCGATCACCAGACGCTCATCCTCGAAGGTGTACGCCTCGCCGCGACGCAGCACCCCCTCGCACAGGGGCTCATTGAATCCCCACAGCTCCGGCCAGCAGTCCCGCATCGGTTGGCCCAGCCCCGCGGGGTGCTTCGCCCCCATCACCTCGGCGAATGCGTCATTGTAGATCTGCACCAGGTACGGTCCCCACAGCACCGCCATCGGCAGCGGAGACGACACGACCAGCCCAGCCGCCAGCTTCAGGCTTTCCGGCCAGTTCTCGGCCGCACCCAGCAGTGTCGCGGACCAGTCCAGGTCCCGGCAGAGCGCAGCCAGCTCACCGCCGTTCGGAAAGACGGCGGCGAGGGCATCGGCGCCCGGCCGAGACTTTTCGGACCACTTTTCCATAGGGGGCGGCGGCGACGGGGGATACCATGGAGACAGAAGAGAAGTTATACGACCCTTCCCGCCCATGAAACAGGGGCGCTCCCGGCGCGTTCATTGCTTCGCTCCACGCAAGAGGGCTTCGGACTCACCGGAGGCGTCGCGCGCGCCGAAGACGCGTGGTGTACGGTCTCGCCTCAGGCGCTCCTTTCGGGGAAGGCGGGAGCCCTCAGCCGGACAACCGCCGCTTGCGAGGCCGGGGTGCTACCGCTCGGCGCCCTGGGACCACCCACCGGAGCCCGGACGGCGAGCGCCGTCCG
>Ga0079224_100010656_pt1 | contig 12621 bp, 10 predicted proteins | sample Stecom2015_FD_80414 | JGI IMG/M metagenome (GOLD analysis project Ga0079224, IMG submission 80414) | Agricultural soil microbial communities from Utah to study Nitrogen management - Steer compost 2015 | ecosystem: Environmental > Terrestrial > Soil > Agricultural land | place: USA: Utah...
CGGCCGACTCAGCCGCGCCGCGACGAACGACGCGAGCAGCAGCGCGAGCGCCGCGGCAGCCGCGGCCGCGACGACCAGCCAGCGATCCATCTGCGCGCGCAGCGCCGCAAGCGGCTCGAGCGACGCGTGCACCACGAACCGCGCGACCGTGTCCTGCCCCGCGCCCGCGAAGCTTACCGTCACAGCGCGCGTGTACTCGCTGCCCGCGGCGCCCTCGGCGGGTTCCGGCGCGACGGCGCCAGCCGCTTCCGCCGGCGCGTCGAGCCCCACGCCCAGCCCGGTGCCGCGCGCGAGCCGGTCCATGAACGCCGCGTCCACCACCGTGCCGCCCACCAGTGTGAACACGCGCCCGCCGAGCCGCAGCTCCCGCGCACGCGCGAGCGCGAGCACCTCCCCGGACGCCGTGCGGACCGCGGCCAGGGCCCCGGCATCGCCCGCGCGCGCGACCGCCGCCGGCAGCGCGGCGTCCACGACGTCGTACTCGTTCCGGAAATGGCCCGAGCTGAGCACGCGGCCCCCGGCGCTCTGGATGCGCAGCACGTCGAGCCCGACGAGCCCCATGGCGTGGCCGGCGTAGTCCAGCACGTACGCGCGATCCGCGTCCGCGCCGTCGAGCAGCGCGCGTCGCAGCCGGTTGTCCGCGGCGATCGCCTCCGCCACCCGGTCCAGCCGCGCGCCCACCGCCGCGGCCTCGCGGGCGAGGTCGGCCTGGATCACATCCGCGAGTGCCGTCACACGCTCGCCGTACTGCGCCTCGAGCCGCCCCACCACCTCGCCGCGCACGCGCAGGCCGAAGACCGCGACCGGCGCGAGGGCGAGCGGGACGCACGCCAGGAGGAGCTTCGAGCGGAAGGTCATGGAGCACCCCCGCCCGTGCGGCGCAGTCGGCCCAACCGCAGCGTGCCGCGCCCGTCCACCGCCACGCCCGTGACACCGCGCCGCAGGAGCAGCACGGGCCGGGTTTCGATGAGCGGGACGACGCGGGGCAGATCGCCGCCGGCCGCAGCGCTTCCCCGGCCGCCGGCCGCCGCTTCGGCTGGCGCCCCACCCTCCCCCGCCCCACCCAGCCACGGCGCCGCGGCGAGCAGTGCGGCCAGCGCCCCACACGCGTCCATCCCCGCCACCCGGTCCACGCGCGCCACGAACGGCCCGGCACCGCGCCGCAGCGTGCCCGCGAAGCCATCCTCCCCACCCACCGTCCCGGCCCGCGCCTGCGCACCCGCCGCGGCCAGCCCCGGCGCCGCGTCCGCCAGCCACGCCGCCCCCGCCCGCCCCGCCTCCGGCGCCAGCGCGACCAGCCGCTCGGCCAGCGCCTGCGCCACCGCATCCCCCGGCGGGTAGAGCAGGAGCCCCCGCTCCGGCTGCGCGCGGGTGCCAGAGTTGGCCGCCCGCCGACCGACCGCAACCCGGTCGCCCGCCGTGCCTGCCCCACCAGCCGCGCCGCCACGCGCTCCCGTACTCCCGACCCCACTCCGCGCGGCGGCACCGCCGGCCGGCCGCCGCCCCGTGCTCCCGAGCTCCCCGACCGGCCGCGCACCAGCCGCGCCGCACGCTTCCGCGCCAGAGAACAGCTCCCGCGCCGGCCGCGCAGCCACGCGCACCGCGTCCCGCGCGAGGGCGCGGAGCACACTGTCCGGCGGGAGCACGACCTGCGGAGCACGCGGCCGGTCCGGCGTGCTCGGAGCACGCACGGCGCCCGGAGCGTGCGCGGCGTCGCCCGGATCGGGAGCATGCGCCGCGCCGCCCGGCAACAGGAGCACGTAGGACCGGTCCCAGGGCAGCGGCAGCGTCTCGTACGCGCCGGACGCGGCGGCGTAGTCCGCGATGGCGGGGTCGCGGGTGGTCAGCAGGTCCACGCCGCCGTCCACGGCGTTGCGCGGGTCGTCGGGCAGGGTCCTGAACTCGATGGCAGTGCCCCCGCCGATGGGCCGGAGCACGAGGCGGCGCAGGAGGCCGCCGCCGGGAGCATGGGTGTCCGGGCGGAGCGGGCCCGTACCGGCCGGCCAGCCGTCCACCAGAGCGGCCGTCCGCACGGCCAGCTCGGGCCGCGCGAACCAGTGGAGCGGGACCGGTGCTCCCACCTGTGCGCGTAGCGTCCGGGCGTCCAGGGCGATCAGCGAGGTGAAGCGGGGCTCCTCGGGCCCGGGGGGCCGCTGCCTGGCCCCATCCGGCGAGGCGACCCAGCTCTCGGCCACGTCGCGGGTGGTGACGGGCGCGCCGGTCCAGTCGCGGGCGTCGGCGCGCAGCGTGAAGACCCAGGACCGGCCGCCGTCTTCCGCCCGCCACTCCGCCGCGAGCCCGGGCTCGATGCGGCCGTCGCAACCCACGCGGACCAGCGTCTCGTAGAGCTGGGGGAAGACGAGCCGCTCCGCCGCGTTGCGCGGCACGGGCGCGTTGGCCGGATCCACCCCGTCCGGCATGCCGATGACCACCGGGGACGGGTCCGCGATGGGCGCGCCGCGAACGGTCGGACCGGTGGCGGAGAGGAGGTCGCACTCGCCGCCGCTGGCGCGCGGCTCGCCCGGTCGCGGCGGTCCGCCGCACGCTGCGAGGGCGAGTGCGGCGGCGCAGGCGAGGAGCGCTGGGGCGGTCGAGGCGCGGTGTCGAGCCAAGGTCGGCATAGGGTTGGGGGCCGAAGATGCGTCCACTTGTCTACACCGGGGATGGCGGGGGAGTGCGCCGAGGCAGTGGCGGCGTGCCCCGGGTGCGCGAGGCGTGCGGTTCCCCGGATACGGCCGGGCGGGGTCAACGAATCACGGCCGCCCGGCGTCAATAGAAAAGGAACGAGTCAGCCGCGCCCGCGGCCGGGATCGCCGGCGTGGGGCGCGGACCTCCCTGCCGAGGGGTTGGACCGGTATGCCGTTTCGTCTGCTGTACGTCGGTGTCATGCTCCTGCTGCTCGTGGGTCGCGCCGCCGCGCAGGAGGCGGATGTGCTGACCGGCCGCGTCGTGGATGCCGCGGGCCAGCCGGTCGTGGGGGCGCGCGTCGAGGCGATCTCGATCGAGACGGAGATCAGCCGGTCCACGATCACGAACGCGGAGGGTCGCTATCTCATCCTGTTCCCGGACGGCGGCGGCCGCTACCTGCTGCGCATCACGTTCATCGGGATGGCGGACGTGGTACGCACGGTGGTCCGCGAGGCCCATGAGGAGCTGCTCATCGCCAACGTGACGATGCAGCCGGAAGCGATCGAGCTCGAAGGGGTGACGGTGCGTGCGCAGCTTCCACCGCCGAGCGCGGGCCGCACGGGCGAGGCGTCCACGTTCCTGCCGCAGGAGCTGGCGAACCGGCTGCCGCTGCCGGACCTCGACCCGACGACGCTCGCGCTGCTCGCGGAAGGCGTCATTGCGACCGAGCTGGATTCGCTGACGGGGCGCATGGGCTTCTCCGTCGCGGGCATGAGCGACCTGCTGAACCAGATCACGCTGGACGGTACGGTGCTGCGCGGCGGCGAGCTGGGCGTGCCGGAAGAAGGCGTGCGGCTGACGCAGATCACGACGAGCACGTTCGACGCGTCGCGCGGCGGCTTCGCGGGTGGCCTGGTCTCGATGACGACGGCACGCGGCATGAACCGCCCGGGTGGCGCGATCTCGTACCGTCTCGCCGACGACGCGCTCCAGGTCAACACCGCGCCCACGGTCAACGCGTTCACACGGCACAACCTGGGTGGCGCGTGGGGCGGGCCGATCGTGCGCAACAAGCTGTTCTACAACGTCTCGTTCCAGCTCTCGCGCAACGTGAACCACCGGTTCGCGCTGGCGGCGGACGACCCGCTGGCGGTGCAGCGGTCGGGCGTGAGCGTGGACTCGATCTCGCGCTTCCTCTCGATCCTCGGCGGCTACGGCCTGCCGGTCGAAGGCCAGACCGGCCCGTACGACCAGTTGCGCAACGACCTGCGGCTCCAGGCGCGCATCGACTGGAGCCTGGTGCAGCGGCGCGGGCAGTCGCACACGGCATCGCTCCGGCTGAACGCGAACATGAGCTCGGACGACAGCACGCGCATCAGCGCGCTGGACCTGGCGCAGCACGGCGGCGACTCGGAGCGGAACGGACGGATGGGCGCGTTCTCGCTGAGCTCGCGGTTCGGCACGAGCTGGACGAACACGCTGCGCGTCTCGTTCGGCGAGAACTGGTCCGAGGCGCTGCCGTACCTCGAGGTGCCTGAAGGGCGCGTGCGTGTGACCTCGGACTTCGAGGACGGCACGCGCGGCACGCGCAGCCTGGTGTTCGGCGGCAACCGCAGCATGCCGTCGGAGGCGCGCAGCCACGACTTCCAGATCGCGGACGACGTCTCGTTCCTCCTGCCCGTCGGCTACCAGATCCACCGGCTGAAGCTGGGCGGGTCGCTGCAGCGCTCGAAGGACGTCCAACGCTCGACGCACGACGTGCTGGGCGCGTTCACGTACGCGTCCCTCGCGGATTTCGAGGCGAACCGGCCGGAGCGGTACGAGCGCGCGCTGGCGGCGCGCGAGGCGCGGAGCGGAACGCTGAACACGGCGCTCTACATGGGCGACACGTGGCGCGTCAGCCTCCCGCTCGAGGTCACGCTCGGCGTGCGCTGGGACCGCTGGTCGCTTGACCAGCGGCCGGCGTACAACCCGGCGGTGGAGCAGGCGTTCGGCCGGCGCACGGACATCGCGCCGCGTTCGTCCGCGCTGAGCCCGCGCATCGGGTTCAACTACCGGCTGAACGAGCCCGGCACGCCGGTGAAGGCGCTGAGCGGCGGCATCGGTGTGTTCGCGGGCCAGGCGCCCATCGGCCTGTACTCGTCGGCCACGCGCCAGACGGGGCTGCCGGACGCCGAGCAGCGGCTCGTCTGCATCGGCTCGGCCGTGCCCCTGCCGGAGTGGGACCTCTACCTCGCCGACCCGGGTGCGGTGCCGGACACGTGCGCGGATGGCGGCCCCGGCGAGCCGCCCGGGCTGGCGCAGCGCGCCCCGAGCGTGTTGCTCCTCGACCCGGAGCAGTCGGTGCCCAAGTCGCTCCGCCTCGAGCTCGGCTACTTCGCCTCGCTGCCGTTCGGGCTGATCGGCAACTTCCATTACCGCTACGCGCGCGGCACCGGGCTGTGGGGCTACCGCGACCTCAACCTGGATGAGTCGAACGCCATCACGCTCGCGCACGAGGGGCGCCCGTTCTTCGGCGACCCGGCTGCGATCGTTCCGGGCACGGGCGCGGTCGGGATGGCAACGTCGCGCCTGTTCCCGGAATTCGGGAACGTGCTCGAGATGGTGTCCGATCGCCGCTCGGTCGCGCACCAGGTCACGGCGAGCATCAACGGGATGGTGCGAGAGAGGCTCCGGCTCGGCGTGAACTACACGCTCGGCTATGCGCGCGACCAGGGCTCCGGCTCGTTCGCGAGCACGCCGACGGCGGGCAACCCGAACGTCGCGGGGTGGGCGACGAGCAGCAACGACCGGCGCCACACGCTGAATCTGTCCGCCGCGTATCCGTTCACGCCCGAGATCGAGCTCACGGCGTATGCGCGCATCTCGTCCGGCTCGCCGTTCACGCCGATGGTCCGGGGCGACGTCAACGGTGACGGCGCGTACAACGATCGTGCGTTCATCTTCGACCCGAACAGCGCACCGGACACGGCGGTCGCGAACGGCATGGCGCGGCTGCTCGACAACGTGCCAGACCGCGTGCGCGAGTGCCTCACGTCGCAGTTCGGCAGGATCGCGGACCGCAACAGCTGCCGCGACGGCTGGACACAGTCCCTGAGCATGCGCCTGGGCCTGCGGCCGAACCTGCCCAGCGTCGGCCGGCGGCTGACGATCTCGGTGGATGCGCAGAACGTGCTGACGGGGCTCGACCAGTTGTTCCACGGCCGCGACGGCATGCGCGGCTGGGGCGAGGGCCGGCGCGCGGACGCGACGCTGCTGGAGGTGCGCGGCTTCGACCCGACGACCAATGCGTTCATCTACCAGGTGAACGAGGGGTTCGGCCAGGTGCGGCGCGGGCCCGGCGCCTTCCGCAACGCCTTCTCGCTCACCATCTCCGCCCGCCTCGCCGTGGGCGGCTTCCCGGCACTGAGCAACCGCGGCTTCGGCCCGGCGCGCGGGGGGGCGGGCGGCTTCGGCGGCATGGGCATGATCGGCGGCGGGCCCGGTCGCCCGGGCGGGCGCGCGGCGGAAGGCGCGGGCCGCAGCTTCAACGTCGTCGGGTTGCTGGACCGCATGCTGGCGAACCCGATCCCCGTGCTGCTCGAGTTGAAGGACACGCTCGGGCTGTCCGCGGAGCAGGTCGCGGCGGTCGAGGAGGTCTCGGCCGCGCTCCAGGAGAAGCTGAACGAGCGGCGCGAGGCGCTGGGCAAGCGGCTGGATGGCGTGAGCGGGCCGGAGCAGATGCGCGCGTTCGTCGGGCTCCAGCCGGAGATCGAGGCCGCGCGCCGCGAGGTCACCGAGGCGCTCGGCGCCGTTCAGAAGATCCTCACGCCCGAGCAGTGGGAGCGCGTGCCGGAACGCGTGCGGGAGCCGTTCCGGCGGCGGGGGCCGACCCGGGGGCCGGCCCGGCGTTAGGCCGCGCGCCCGCCGCCGCGCAGGGCGGGCGGCCCGGCGGCGGCGCGGACGCCCGGCGGATCCCGCCGGGGGTGTACACTCGGGGGCCGGGCGGCGAGCCCGCGTTCACGTCCACCGGGAAGACCGGTCGGCACCGGGAGCGCGGCGGCCGACCCGGCCCGTTGAGCTCCAAATGACGATCCGCTCCATTCGGAAAAAACGGCCCACCCCCGACCACTGCCGGTCGGGGGTCTCGCGGCCGCTGCGGGCAGGCGCGGACGGGTGAAACCTCAGCACCCGGGGCGTGTACGTCCGAAAATGGAGCGGCCGCGCAGTCCCTCGACGTAGCGTAGTGCCCGCCTCGATTCCGATTACCAGATCGAGTCCGAGCGAAGACGCTCACAGCATCACGAGGTCCCATGCTTGCGCCAGCATTACCGCGCATCCCGGCCCCCCTGCTGCTCGCATTCGTCGTCCTGGTCCTCGGCGCCGCGCCGCCGACCGGCGCCCGCGCCGGCGCCGCGGCCGACGCAGCCGCCGCCCCGGCCGCACCTCCAGCCGAGGCCGTAGAGATCGCCGCCGCCGCGCCCGCAGCCATGCCCGCGCCCGCCGAGGTGGGCGACCCCGTCGACGGCCGGGTGGCGGCCGCACTGCGTGCGCTGGCGCCGCACGTCCGCCGCACGAGCCACCCGGAGGCCCTCCGCATGGCGTTCCGCGCGTACTACAACTACCGCGCGGCGAACCCGGGGCGCGTGCGTAAGCCGTACCTCTTCTTCGTGGATTTCGGGTTGGACAACCGGACGCCGCGCGGCTACGTCTTCGACATGGATCGGCTGAAGCTGGTGGACGGACCGTTCACGGTCGCGCACGGCAGCGGCTCGTCCAGGAGTCGCAACGGCGTCCCGACCCGGTTCTCGAACCAGCCCGGCAGCAAGGCCACCTCGCTCGGCCTGTACGTCGCGCAGGAGACCTACACCTTCCACGGCAGGGCCGGCGGCCGCGCCTACACTTCCGTCGGCCTGCGGCTCGACGGCGAGTCCGGCCGCTTCAACAACGCGGCGCGCCGCCGCCGCATCGTCTCGCACGGCGCGCCGTACGTCACGGCGGGGGACGCGGGCCGCAGCGAGGGCTGCCCCGCGATCGAGCAGCACCGCGCCCGGCGCCTGCTGCCCATGCTGTCCAACGGCGGAGTGTTCTTCCACTTCTCGCCGAACGACGCGCAGTGGATGCGGCAGGACCCGTGGGTGAACGCGCGCTGAGCGCCCGCCCGCGGTAACGGCGCCTGCGCCCGAGACCCCATCTCCGGCGCAGGCGCCTTCGCATCCGCGCGCAGCCGTTCCTCACCCGGCGGCGTCGAACTTGCGCGCCGCGGCGGCCCTACGAACCGGGGAGGCCCAATGGGGAGCGAACGTCAGAAGATGCTCGCCGGGGAGCTCTACGATCCACTGGACCCGGAGCTGGTCGCGGCCCGCGAGCGGGCGCGGGACCTCTGCCATGCGCTGAACGCGACGCGCGAGGCGGAGCGAGAGGCGCGCCGGCGCATCCTGCGCGAGTTGTTCGGCAAGGGCGGAGACTCGGTGTGGGTGGAGCCTCCGTTCTTCTGCGACTACGGCTCGAACATCGAGCTCGGCGAGCGGGTGTTCTTCAACTTCAACTGCGTGGTCCTGGACGTCTGCCCCGTGCGTATCGGGAGCTTCACGCTCTTCGGCCCGGCGGTGCAGATCTACACCCCCATGCACCCGTTCGACGCCGAGCTGCGTCGGCGAGTCGAGTACGGCAAGCCGGTGGAGATCGGATCCGATGTGTGGGTGGGCGGCGGCGCCATCATCCTGCCCGGCGTGCGGATCGGATCGCGCACGGTGATCGGCGCGGGCAGCGTCGTGACGCGCGACATTCCGGAGGGGGTATTCGCCGCGGGCAATCCCTGCCGCGTGATCCGCGAGATCACCGAGTGAGGAGACTTCCGCGCACGTCCGGTGTCACGGAGCGGGATCGGTGAAGCGGAGGACGCGGATGATGTTGGTGTACTGCGCGATACGCACGCGATAGTCGCCTCCCAGCAGCTCGTGCTCCCTGAGACCCAACACCTGAAGCATGAGCCGCGCTTCCGCCCCGTCGGGCAGGAGGGATCTCGCCACCTTGATGGTGTCTGGCAGCAGGCCGTCGCCGGTGATGTTCAAGACCCTCCGCTCCGGCGTGGTGACACTCAGTCCCCACCTCGCAGATGCGTCGTCCCCCCCAGCGAGCGGCCCGCGCCGCAGGGGCAGCACGAGCTGCTCGCCCACGAGCAGCGTGTCGGGCGCTGTCGTCGCCACGAGCGGGACGCCGTCCGCCAACGGCGGCGGGCGGAGCCCGTCGCAAGACGACGGCGGCAGTGCCCCAAGATGGGCCGGGCTCACGACGAACGCAAAAGGCGCGCACAACGCATTCGCGCGAGGGCGCCGCGGCTATCCTTCTGCGTCCACCGATCCGCCCGCCGGCACCAGGTCCGCGAACCAGAACCCGTCCCGCTCCACCACCGCACGTCGCTCGACCGCCACCGGCCGGCTGAAGACCGGGCCGTCGTACACGAAGGTGTGGAACTCGCCGCGCTCGCCGCACGGGTCGCACGTGTCAGGCAGATCGGCGAGGAACGCGGCATCGTACGCGCGGCCGCAGAACGACGGGTCGAGCTGCCTGGGGTCCACGCACACGACGACGGCGCGGAACCCCGCATCGATGAACGCGTGAGCGAGCTCCGTTGTGTTACGGCCCCACAGCGGGAACTCGCACGCGAGCCCGAGCCGGGCCGCCAGGTCCTCGCGGTACTGGCGCACGTCCTCGAGGAACAGGTCGCCGAACACGAGCCGCTCGACGCCCTCGCGCTTCAACCCGCCGAGCGCCTCCGCCGTCCTCGCCTCGTAGATCTCGTTGGTGCAGCCCGACGGGATCGCGACCTCGACCAGCGGCAAGCCCAGCGCGACGCACTGCTCGCGCAGCAACGCGCGCCGCACGCCGTGCATGCTGACGCGGTCGTACGCATCCGTCACCGTCGTGACCAGCGCGTGCACGGCGAGCCGGCCCTCGCGCAGCACCGCATCCAGCGCGAGCGCCGAGTCCTTGCCGCTGCTCCAGCCCAGCGCGGCCCGCGCGACTGCGGGCCCGGCCGTGTCGCTGCGTTCACCATCGCCGGCCGGCGCCGTCCGGGTGCCTCCCGGTGCACCACCCGGCCCGCCGCTCACGCCGGCTCGTCCTCCGGCTCGCTCAACCCCAGCACATCGAGCGCGTGGTCGAGCTCGGCCGCGGGCACCAGGATCGTGACGCCCTGCACCGACATCCCGCCGAACCCGCCACCGAAGATCCCGATGTCCGAGCCCTGGAGCAGCACCGGAATGCCCTCGTCCCGCAGCAGACCGGCATGGAAGTCCGCTTCCGCGCGGCTCGCGTAGTTCTGGAGCTTCACCCAGTCGGACATGCGCCGTTCCTTTCGCATGGGGTCACCCACATGTACACCGCGCGGCGCCGAAGGTCGCAGCCGGGGAGGCACCTCCGGCGGTCCGCGTGCCCGTGCCCCTGCACGCCGCGGACTTCACCCCACACGTCTTCCGGCATTCCCCGACAGATCCCCCCGCGCGGGCCACGCATGTTGATGTGCGACGCGCGGCCGGCGGCCGCCCGGCAGCCCGCCCCGTACGCCGACCGCCGTGCACGTACACGTACACGGCCGTCCAAACAGAAGGGAGGTACCCGCCATGAGCTGGGTACACATCCACCTGCTGCTCAACCACGTGCCGGTGATCGGGGTCTTCGGCGCGATGCTCGTACTCGGCATCGGCATCGTGAAACGCAACCAGGACGTGATCCGCGTCGGTCTGGGTCTCGTGGTGCTGGTGGCCGTCGCGAGCGTGACGGTCTACCTGACCGGCGAGCCGGCGGAGGAGCTGGTCGAGGGCCTGCCCGGCATCTCGGAGACCGCGCTCGAAGCGCACGAGGATGCGGCGTTCTATGCGACCGTCGTCGCGCTGCTGCTGGGCGTCGGCGTCGCGGCGGGTCTGCTCGTCTTCCGTGGCGGCAAGGTGCCGCTCTGGTTCGCGGTGTGGACGCTGCTGCTGTCGATCGTCTCCGCCGGCGTCACGGCATGGACCGCCGGACTCGGCGGCCAGATCCGGCACAGCGAGATCCGCCAGGAGAGCGCCGCGCCGATGGCCGAGGGTCCGGCCGCACCACTTCCTCGACGATGAGGGGAGCCATGAAAGACAACACCTTCACCGTGACGTTGACGCGCCGCGACGGCTACGAGTTCGCGGTCCGCTTCGACCCCGAAACCGCCCCGGGACTGACCGTGGACGAGCCGCCGCCGCTGGGCGGAGGCGCGGGGCCGAACCCGACCGCGCTGCTCGGCGCGGCCGTCGGCGGCTGCCTGGGCGCCAGTCTGCTCTTCTGCCTCCAGAAGTCGCGCGTGCCCGTGGCGGGCATGGAGACCGAGGTGAGCGGCACCATCGAGCGCAACGAAGCGGGCCGCCTGCGCGTCAGCCGCATCGAGGTCCGACTCGCCCCGGAGCTGGAAGAGGCCGACGCCGCGCGCGTCAAGCGCTGCGTCGACCTGTTCGAGGACTTCTGCACCGTCACGCAGAGCGTGCGCCAGGGGATCGACATCGACGCCGTCGTCGAGCCGAAGATCGCGGCGCCGGAGCCGGCGGCGTAGGCCGCAGCACGCGGCGTCCGCCCGTCGCGGCGTCGCGGTGCTGAAAGCTGGTTTCGTTCGCGCTGACAAAGGGGCGGCCCGCGCCTCCGCGGACCGCCCCCTCTGCCGGATGCGTCTCCGATCGCCGCGCCGCTACTCCTGCGCGACCAGCGCCTTCAGCGCAGCGAGCCGCTCGCCCCAGAACTCCTTCGCGGCCTGCGCCGCCTCCCTGTCCGAAAGGCCCTGGACCTGGAGCGCGAGCGTGCTCTTCTCGGGCCCCTTCGCCGTGAAGTACGCATCCATCCTGATGCCGTCGGCGAGCCGGATGCGCATCGACTTCGGCTCGGTGGCCGTGCGGATCTCGAGCTCTACGTCCGGCAGCCAGCGCTTGCGCCGCCTCGGGTCGTGCACAGCGCGCCACAGCGCCTCGACCGGCGCCGCGACCGTCACGCTCTTGCTCGCTTCGTAGCCCCCGCCACGTCGCTGCCCGACGTCGCGCAGCCCGCGCAGCCGCTCGTACCCGACGGTGATCGTCTGCGCCCACCACTCGCCGACGCCGTACTCCTCGTGCACGAGCTTCGCGATCGCGCGGTGCTCCATGCTCGCGGCACCGTGGCGGTCGAGCAGCACGACCCACTCCGGCCATGTCCGGCCCGACGCTTTCTTCACCGCTGCGTCGCTCTTGCCGGCGATCCGCTCGTAGTCGTCGGGAATCGGGAGGGATTCGGGATCGGCCGGCGCGTCCGGCGGCTCGGCCGTTGTCGGCTGGGGGGTCGCCGCTGCCGCGACGGGCTCGGCGGCTTCGGGCTGTGAAACCTGCGTGCGGTTCTTCGAGCCGACGATGTGGGAACGGGCCGTGGTGTACGACTCGCCCGTCTTCGCCATGCGCGCCCGGACCAGGCGCTTGAGGTCCTTGTCCTTCGGCATCTCCGGTTCTCCTCTGCACACGCCACGGCCCACCACCCCCCGGCGAGGCGTTCCGTGACGAGCAGGGTTCCGTCGATGCCGGTCCGGGAGTATGCCCCCCTTTGCCTCACGAGTACCCCAGCCGGGGTGGGGCCGAAGAGGTTGGGCGTGGACCGCCGCCGGCGCGGAATATAGGAAGGAAGGCAGGCACCCGCCAGGGTCGATGCCCGGGGGTCCACGCCGCAGGACGACGACATCGAATCATGACGAACGGGCCGGCCCCACGTGTGCGAGGCCGGCCCGTCCATTGTGATGGCGGCGTCCAGCCCGCCTACCGCCGCTCCGCCTCCAGTCCCGCGTCGAGCGCCTTGGCGATGCGGGCGCGCGCCTCGAGCAGGTGCGCGCGCGTGTAGTCGTCCAGCGCCTGAGCGCCGATGCGCGCGGCGATGCGGCGGTCCAGGTCCTGGAGCCGCATGCGCGCGACGGCGCGCGCGTCCGCCGGCATCTGCGCGGGCGGGTTGACGAGCAGCGTCGTCATCCGGTCCAGGTAG
>Ga0079224_100010658_pt1 | contig 12620 bp, 8 predicted proteins | sample Stecom2015_FD_80414 | JGI IMG/M metagenome (GOLD analysis project Ga0079224, IMG submission 80414) | Agricultural soil microbial communities from Utah to study Nitrogen management - Steer compost 2015 | ecosystem: Environmental > Terrestrial > Soil > Agricultural land | place: USA: Utah...
GAGGAGCTGGCCGATGATCTGGACCTCGTTGAGGAAGCCTTCCGGGAAGAGCGGGCGGCAGGGACGATCGCAGAGGCGGGAGGTGAGGATTTCCTTCTCGGAGGGGCGGCCTTCGCGCTTGAAGTAGCCACCGGGGAAGCGGCCGGCGGCGGAGTATTTCTCGCGGTAGTCAACGGTGAGAGGGAAGAAGTCCTGGCCGGGGCGCATGGTTTGGGCGACGCAGGCGGTGACAAACAGGTTGGTCTCGCCGACGCAGACGTTGACCGCGCCGTTGGCGAGGTTGGCGTAGGTGCCGGTGGAGAAGGTCATCCCGAGGCCCGGGACGGTGACGTTGTATTTTTGGTTCATTATCGGTTTTTACGGTTCGCGTGCCGCGGACGGAAACGGATGGCACGGCGACACGCGGCCGGGCATCCGGGGTTTTCGATGGACGACGGTCGCGTCACAGAGGGCGCAAGGGGACCGTGCGCAAAGGCGCGCGGGTCGTCGCTGAAAGGGTTTGGGAAATCTGAAACGAACTGTCGTCGTTTTCGCGGTCCTCGTTGGACTCAAGAGACTCCCGTTTGCCGCCCGGCGGATGATCGGCCGGGGGCGGCCGACGCTACAGAGGCGATGAGCGGCAAACGGAAATGTCCTGGTCCCGGTTGAGGGGGGCGGAAAAGACAACAGGCGACCCGGGGGCCGGGTCGCCTGTGAGCGAAAGGGTTACTTGCGGAGGTTGAGCTTTTGGAGGAGCTCGGAGTATTTCGCGAGGTCGTGGCGCTTCACGTAGTCGAGGAGCTTGCGACGGCGGGAGGCCATCTGGAGCAGGCCGCGGCGGCTGTGGAAGTCCTTGCGATGGGTGCGAAGGTGCTCGGTGAGGTGATTGATGCGGGCGGTGAGCAGCGCGATCTGGACTTCGGACGAGCCGGTGTCTTTTTCGTGCTTTTTGTATTCTGCGATGATCTCGGGCTTTACGATGGTGGACATTGGTTTTTTGTTAATGGGTTTTACACGACTGTAGGGGACCTTTGCAGGCCCCGTGCCACCAGTCTCGCGGAGGCGAAACCGGTGTCACCGTTCCAATCCCGAGGAGTCGGGACCAGTCATGGTGGAACTCCGCAACCGACGGAGTTTCACTAACGCAAGGGGCTAAGGTCCAGAATCGCGGAGTGGGCGGCAAGCACAATTTTCGTGGAGGGCGGAGGGAAAAAGGTCGGGCGGCCGGGCCGGTTTTGGGAAGGCGGGTTAGGCGGATCTTGGGGGAGATCGACGGCGCGGAAGTAGAGGGCGCGTTCGAGGACTTCGCCGACGGCGAGGAGGCCAAGTGAGAAGATCCGGGGCCGGGAGCCAGGCAGGCGGCAGACTGGCGCTGGTGGCGAGTGCGAGCAGTGGGAGGCCATGCCGAGGATGACGGCTTTACGGCTGAGCCAAGATTTGCGTAGGCCGAGGAAAATGCGCCAGACGCGCAACGGCTGCCCCGCGCCGCACTCGCCCTCATCCCGTAGCGGAGCGACGGAGTCGCTTCTCGTCTTGTAATTAACGCCAGCCGGGCTCCATCACTACTCAATCACGACTGCCAAGCTCGGGTAGTCACGCTTGAGCCGCTTCAGCAAATCGAAGAATTCCTCGTCCCCCTTCCCCGACCATAAGCCCGGGTCGTAATGCCGATTCAGCTTCAGCAAGGCTTCGCGGATCGTCGGTTCGTCGCCCTTGAGCACCGCTGCGCTGAGGTAATACGTCGGCAGCCGCGTTGACTCCGGGAACGCTTCTAGGGAAGCAATTTTTAACCGCGAATGGACGCAAAGGGACGCGAATTTTCAGGCGTCGGAGTTTTGAACCGTAGATGGACGCGGATAGACGCGGATGATTGGGCGGGGGGATGCCCACGATCCTTTAGGCAGGGACTCCCGGCATCTTCGGGGAATCGACGGCGCGGAAGTAGAGGGCGCGTTCGAAGACTTCGCCGACGGCGAGGAGGAGAAGCGCGAAGTAGAAAGGAAGCAGTGAGAAAGATGTCAGGCAAAGGACGCCGATGGCGACGCGGGTGATGAGCAAGGGGCGGAGCGGGCCGCGTTGCAGGCGGGCGGAGGGGGGGGCGCCACGCAGGGTGCCCAGCTCGAGTGTCAGCTTGGCGATCAAGGCGAGGGCGGCGACGGCGGGGGCGATCGGGAGCAACGCGGCGGTGAGGACCGTGCCTCCCATGCGGCCGAAGCTTTGGCTGGGACGCCAGAAGCGGCGGTGGGTGTCGATGTAGATCATCGCGGAGCAGAAGACGCCGAACGCGGCGGTTGCGGCGGCGGCGGAAGTCAGAAGTTTGAAGGTTGAAGTAAGCAAGTCGGCGGCGGACGCGGGGAGCGGGAGCCAAGCGGGCGGCAAGCTGGCGAGGGTGGCGAGCGTGAGCAGCGGGAAGGCCGCGCCGAGGGCGACGGCCTCACGGCTGAGCCACGACTTGCGCAGGCCGAGGAAGACGCGCCAGGCGCGCAGCGGTTGGCCGAGGTGGGCGACGCTGGCGGCGAGGCCGGCGGCGAAGAAGGCGAAGGCGAGGCAGGAGGTCGGAAGCCGGAGGTCGGAATCGGCAAGCACGTGGCTCGCGAGCAGCAGGCCGAGTCCGAGCTGGGTGCCGGTGAGCAGAAAGACCAGCGCCCAGTGGGTGTGCTGCGGACGCAGGGTGCGGGCGTCGGCGGCGAGGAGGTTTTGTGGTATCGGTCGTTTGGATACGTATCGGGTGGTCGGACGGGTGTAACTATCGGTCGTGCCGGAAATCACCGATACCGACAGCACGGTGGTTTCTTCAGGCTGCCCGTTTAGGATTTGGTTTTTAGGATTTAGGATTTCCGAACCACCCACCGGCACGGTGACGATGCGGATCGCATGGGTCGGACAGGCTTGCACGCAGGCGGGGGCTTCGCCTTCGGCGAGGCGGCCGTGGCACAGGTCGCATTTGCGCACGATTCCGAGGCGTTCGTTGTATTTGGGAACGTCATACGGGCACTTGAGCACGCAGTAGCTGCAGCCGATGCACTGGTCGTCGAGGTGGCGCACGATGCCGGTGAGCGGATCTTTTTCGTAGGCGAGCACGGGGCAGCCGTTGAGGCACGCGGGGTCGGCGCAGTGGTGGCAGGCGGTGGTGATGGTTTGCTGGTAGGGCGAGGGGTGGGGGACGGGGGACGAGGGGGCGGAGCTGAGGACCATGCCGACGTCGCGCCAGGTTTCTTCGTCGTCGAGGCCGTTGAGGGAGTGGCAGCCGGAGACGCAGGCCTTGCAGCCGGAGCAGGCGTCGAGGTCCACCTCGAAGGCGTATTGCTCGCCGGGCTTGGGTGCGGAGAGAGGGATGAGGTCGCGGAAACGTTCGCCGCGGAAGGCCTCGGGTTGCACGTCCATGATCGCGGCGGCGCGGGCGGCCGGGGTCTGCAACTGCTGCTGGTCGGCGAGGAGCTCGGCGAGAAAGGTGTCGAGCTTGTCGGGCGGCTGGAGGTTGGGCGCGACCATTGGGTTTTTAGTTACACAGAGGCGATCCGGAGGTGACACAGAGAGCACGGAGAGAAGGCACTCGGAGTTGGGTCACAGAGAGCACTGAGCTCGGACACAGAGTTCACAGAGGAAAGGCAAGTTTCGGAAAGGAGGGCGGAGGAATGGCCACAAGAGGCACAGAAAGCGCTAAAGTCAGGGGCTTCATTTTTATGCGTATTATGTGCTTTTTGTGACTAATTCTTGATTGGAGGTTTGGGGTTCGGACTCTGTGTTCTCTGTGTCGGAGCTCCGGCTCGGCTCTGTGGCAAAAAAATCTTGGAGTTGGGCCTAAGTATTGCGGATTAATACACATCGCGTTGGTAGCGTTTGGCGGCGCGGAGGGCCTGGATGTAGGCGGCGGCTTCTTCGGGGGATTTGCCGCCGGCCGTTTCGGCGATGTGGTGGAGGGCGGCATCGACGTCCTTGGCCATGCGGGAGGCGTCGCCGCAGACGTAGAAGTGCGCGCCGGCTTCGAGCCAGGCCCAGAGTTCGGCGGCCTGCTCGATCATGCGGTTTTGCACGTAGATTTTTTCGGCCTGGTCGCGGGAGAAGGCGAGGTCGAGGCGGGTGAGGATGCCGGCGGTTTGCAGGGCGGTCAGTTCGTCTTGGTAGAGGAAGTCGCAGGCGGCTTTTTGGTCGCCGAAGAAGAGCCAGTTTTTGCCGGGGGCTTTTGTCGTGGCGCGTTCTTCGAGGAAGGCGCGGAAGGGGGCGATGCCGGTGCCGGGGCCGACCATGATCATGGGCGTGGCGGGATCGGCGGGCGGACGGAAGGCTTTGTTGCTGTGCACAAACACGCCGGCGGTGCCGTGAGCGAGGGCGCGCTCGGCGAGGTAGGTGGAGCAGACGCCTTTGCGGGCGCGTCCGTGCAGGTCGTAGCGCACGGCGCCGACGGTGAGGTGGACCTGGCCGGGATGGGCTTTGGGCGAGGAGCTGATGGAGTAGAGGCGCGGGGCGAGTTTTTTGAGCGCGGCGGCGAAGGCGGCGGGGGAGGGCTTGGTGGCGGCGGCGTTGAGCGCGTCGAGCACATCGGCTCCCTTGGGCGGTAGTGATTCGGCGGATACGTCGAGCAGGGCGAGCAGGTCCTTGGTGGGCTTGCCGAGGTCGAGGTGGGCGGTGAGCGCGAGGCGCAGGGAGACCTCGCCGGCGGGCGTGGTGACGGCTTCCTCGCCGTCGCTGCCGAGCGCGGTGAGGATGGCGGCGACGAGCTCGGGGCAGTTCTGCGGGATGACCGCGAGGGCGTCGCCGGCCTCGTAGGTCAGGCCGCTGCCATCGAGGGAAAACTCGACGTGGTTGACCTCCTTGGCCGAGCCGGGCGCGTTGAGGTTGCGCACGGTGAGGAGGGGAGCGGGAAACGGGTTTTTCTTCGAATAACCCGTTTCATGGGGGATGGACGATGGTTGATGGGCGATGGCCGGAGCGGGGCCCGAGCCGAGGGCGGCGAGGGATTGGTCGAGCCAGGTGGTGAAGGGGGCTTCGTAGTCGGTGTCGCAGTCGGCGCGGTCGTGGACGCGGGCGCCGCCGTGTTTGGCGATGGCGGCGTCGAAGTCTTTGGCGCATTGGTTGAAGAGGGTGTAGTTGGTGTCGCCGAGTCCGCAGACGGCGTAGCGCACGCCGGCGAGGGAGGGCGCGCCGTTGAGCAGGGCGGTGTGCAGGGCCTTGGCGTTGTCCGGCGGTTCGCCGTCGCCGTAGGTGCTGGTGATGACGAGCACGTTGCCGGCGGTGGCGAGTTGCTCGGCGGTGGTTGCGGCCATGTCGAGGATGGTGGGGGCGAAGCCGCGCTTGCCGGCTTCCTTGGCGGCTTGTTTGGCGAGGCCCTCGGCGGTGCCGGTCTGGGAGCCCCAGAGGATGGTGAGCGGGGCGAGCTCGGCGGCGGGCGCTGCGGCACTGGCGGCGGAGGGGGAACCACTGCGGCTAAACATGCCGGCGAGGAAGCCGTTGAGCCAGGCGCGCTGCTCGGCGGTGAAGGGGGCGGAGTCGGGAATGAAGGGTGCGGAAGACATCCAAGTAAGACGTTTGAAGTTGGAAGTAAGAAGTTTCGGAGGGGGCCACAGAGGGCACAGAGCTCGGACACAGAGGTCACGGAGGGCGCGCTGGCGCGTCAGTGGGTTGGAGGATTGGGCTCTGTGTTCTCTGTGTCGGAGCTCTGTGGACTCTGTGGCGAAAAATTTGGTTACTGGCTGAAGAATTCTTGGAGTTCCTTGAGCGGGTGGCGGCGGGTCCACTGGACGAAGGTTTCGCCGAGGGCGCGCTTTTGTTCGAAGGTGTCGAGGAGGCGGGTGACGGTGGTATTCACTTCCTCGGCACGGAGGCCGCGGAAGAGTTCGCGGCCGATGCCCTGCTCGTCGTCCATGCCGCCGCCGACGACCAGGTGGTAGCCTTCGGTGCCGTCCTGGAGCTTGGCGCCGACGAAGCCGATGTCGCCGCAGTAGTGCTGGGCGCAGGAGTGCGGGCAGCCGGTGAAGTGGATGTTGAGCGCGCAGCCGGGTTCGGTGCGTTTGCCGAGGTGTTTGATGAGGGCGACGGCGTGGGCCTTGGTGTCGGCGGCGGCGTATTTGCAGCCGCGGTTGCCGGTGCAGGCGATGATGCCGCCGGTGAGCAGATTGGGCTCGGTGGTGAAGCCGTGGCGGTGGATGGAGCGGCGCACGGTCTCGACGAAGGCGTCGGGGATGTGCGGGATGATGACGTTTTGCCAGGCGGAGAGGCGGAGTTCGCCTTTGCCGAAGTGGGTGGCGAGGTTGGCGAGGGCGTGCATTTGCTTGGGCGAAAGGCGGCCGACGGGCACGCCGATGCCGATGGAGTTGAGGCCGGGCTGGGACTGTTTGTTGACGCCGAGCCAGGCGTGTTTGCGCACGGGGCAGCGGGGTTGGCAGGACTCGAGGGGGAGACGGCCGAGGGGGAAGGCGAGTTTCTTGGCGGACTCGTCGATGAATTTTTCGAAGCCCCACTTTTCGAGCAGGTATTTGAGGCGGGCTTTTTGGCGGTTGGTGCGGTCGCCGTTCTCGGCGAAGACGCGGATCATGGCGGCGGCGACGGCGACGGCCTCGGAGGGCTTGATGAGCAGGCCGGTGTCGCGGGCGAAGTCGCCGTGGCCGGAGATGCCGCCGAGGCACACGCGGAAGTAGATGCCCTCCGCGGGCGGATTTGAAATTTCAGATTTGAGATTTGAAATCGACGACGTCGTGACCTTGACGGCGAAGAAGCCGATGTCGTTGGTGTCGGCGGCGGCGGAGATGGAGCCGCCGCCGTCGAAGGCGACGTTGAATTTACGGGGCAGGCCGTAGAGGTCGCGGTGGTTGAGGATGTAGTGGTGGAGGGCCTTGGCGAAGGGGCGGGTGTCGATGAGTTCGTCGGGGTCGAAGCCGGCGTGGGGGGAGGCGGTGATGTTGCGGATGTTGTCGGCGCCGGCGCCGCGCGAGGTGAGGCCGAGGTCTTGCACGCGGGTGAGCACGCGGACGAGGTCGCGGGGTTTGAACTCGCGGATCTGGATATTGGCGCGGGTGGTGACGTGGGCGTAGTTGCCGCCGAGGTCGGCGGCGAGGTCGGCCAGGCCGTGGAGCTGGTGGGCGGTGAGCTCGCCGGCGGGGATGCGCAGGCGGATCATGAAGCTGTCTTGCGCGGGGGCGACGTAGAAGAGGCCGTGGGTCTTGAAGCGGTAGGTGTTTTCGGGGTCGGGGAATTGGTCGGCGTCGGCGTGCTTGACGAGGCGTTCCCAGGCGTCGAGGGGGTCTTCGTCGTGTTTCCAACGTTCCTCTTTGCAGAGGTCGGAGAGCGGGGTGCCGTGCACGGTGGGTTCGGCGGTGGCGGTGAGGCGGCCGTCGGGGGTGTGGCCGGCAAAGGGGAATTGCCCGGACGCGACCACGCCGGCCATGAAGCCTTGCAGGTATTCCTTTTGGTCGGTGGAGAAGCCGGCGGTGTCGGGCGGTGTGGGCAGGAGCTGAGACATGCGCGCTGAATTAGCACCAGGGGTGCCACGGACGGCGGGATGCGGGATTAACCAGGTGAATAGTTTTCTTTGAAATGATGCGTGGTGTTCATGGGCGGAGCGGGGGCAGGATAAAGAGGAAGGGAGGCGGATGGGGTGTGGGTGGTTGCGCCTGTCTTTGGGGGAGCGTTTGTGGTGTCGGATGGTGTCGCTCGCCGTGGGCAGGAATACCCACGGTCCGTTTTGGACGGCTATGTCGGGGACGCAAAAAACCGCAGCCGTCATCGGCTGCGGTTTGGGTGACGGACGGCGCTCGGTGCGGACTCAGAACGCGTAGTCGGCCTGGAGGGAAAACTTGTCGGTATCGACGCCGAAGGTGTCGGCGTTGTAGAGGGCGATCTTGGCGATGAGGCCGAGGTTCTTGTTGATCTTGTAGGTGGCCACGAAGTCCACCTCGTCGCCGTAGTCGGCACCGCCGCTGTCGGCCTCGAACTTGTGGTAGGCGACGGTGGCCTTGACGCCGCCGGGGATCGGGGCGCTGAAGGCGACGTAGGTGTCGCGCAGGCCGGTGGCGGGGGTGGTCAAGAAGATGTCGGCCCAGCCGTTGAAGGCGTGACCGGTAGCCAGCGGGGTTTGGAAGGCGGCGACGCCGCCATCGGAGCCGAGCACCTCGTGGCCGAGTTTGAGGCTGAAGCCTTTGTAGCCGGCGGTGAGCTCGGCGACGTAGTAGTCGGCGTCGTAGTCGGCGGGGTTGTCGCCGTAATCGGACTGGGTGGCGTATTCGGCGCGATAGCCGAGGGTGACGCCGCTGTCGCCGAGGGGCTTGGAGCCGATGAGACTGAGGCCGTAGGTGGCGCTGGAGGAACCAAAGCCGGCGGCGTTTTCGAGATCCAGCAGGTAGGTGTAGGCGGTGAGTTTGCCGATGGGCAGGCCGGAGTAGGCTGCGTTGATCAGGTGCGAGTTGGAGTCGAAGTCGGTGAAGGCGGTGCCGGGCGGGTTGCCGAAGATGCGCTTCACCTTCCACAGGTAGGCGTAGGTGAGATCGAGTTTTTCGACGGAGGAATTTTTCAACGTGACCGCGTCGAAGGTCTGCATGTTCTGGCGCCAGCCGACGTTTCCGACGAAGCGGGCGTTGTCCAGGATGATGACCTGGCGGCCGACCTTGGCGGAGGTGCCGTAGTCCTTGTTGACGTAACCGATCCAGGCCTGGCTGACCTCGGTGAGCTCGGGGTCGGCCACGACGGAGTGACCGGTGGCGGTCTGGCCGGGCTCCTGGTAGTCGTCCACCAACTGGGTGGTGTTCTGGGCTTCGACGCCGGCGGTGAAGCCGTGATAGGAGCCGGTGGTGTAGCCGAGGCGGGTGCGCAGGGTGAGCGCGTCGGCGTCGGTGGCGGGTTGGTCAACGTGCTCGTAGCGGAGGCGGGCGTTGAGGGAAACCTTGCCCTTGGCGATGGCTTCCTGGAGCGAGGCGGGAGCCTCGGGTTCGGCGGTCTGGGCGGCGGCGGTGCAAGCGATCACCGAGGCGATCGCGAGGCGTTGGAGGTGCTTGGTCATGTGGTGTGGTGTTGGTGTTGGTTGGACTGGATGCGGCGAGCGGGTGGGGCCGTTTGCCTTACGTCTGGCAGAAAAGCACCGGTGATGCCCGCCGCATGTTTTGGACGATAAACAGCGTGAATTGAATTTCTTGGAATCACGACGGTCATTCATGAGCGCCGCGGGGCGCTTGGCGGGCGTGCTTGGATTGTGAATACGGGAAAGCCGGTCTCGGCACAGGGCTGAAACCGGCTTTGGTTTGGGGGAGAGGGACGGGGGAGGCGGTTTGGCGTGGGCTTGTGTCGCACTCGTGGGCAGGAATGCCCAGGATCCTTAGACGCCGACGGGGGCGGGTTTGGCCTTGGCGGCGTCCTTGGCGTGGCCGCAGTCGTCGAGGAAGCGCAGCAGGCGCTCGCGGTAGCCGTAGAAACGGGCGTCTTCCATGATGCGGAGGCGGTCGCGGGGTTTGGGGAAATCGATGTGCATGATTTCGCCCACTTTGGCGCCGGGGCCGTTGGTCATCATGACGACGCGGTCGGACATATAGACGGCTTCGTCCACGTCGTGAGTGATGAGCAGTGTGGTGATGTGTTGGCGATCAAGGATGCCGAGGATGACGTCCTGCAGTTCCATGCGGGTGAGCGAATCCAGGCGGCCGAAGGGTTCGTCGAGGAGGAGAACTTTTGGCTGCAACGCGATGGCGCGGGCGATGCCGACGCGTTGCTGCATGCCGCCGGAGAGTTCGCGCGGATACTTGTGCATGGACTCGGCGAGGCCGACGAGGGCGAGGTTGTGTTCGACGAGCGCGACGCGGTCTTTTTTTGACGCGAACGGATAGACGGAACGCACGCCGAGGATGACGTTTTCGAAGGCGGTCATCCAGGGGAGCAGGCAGGGCGATTGGAAGACGACGGCGCGGTCGGGCGCGGGGCCGGCGACTTCGTGGCCGTCAACGATGATGCCGCCGGAGGTGATGGCGTTGAGGCCGGCGATCATGGTGAGCACGGTGGATTTGCCGCAGCCGGAGTGTCCGATGATGGAGACGAGCTCGCCTTGGGGAACGATGAGGTCGAAGCCGTCCACCACGCGGATGGCCTCGCCGAAGGGATTGGGGTAGGCTTTGACGAGCTGGAAGATTTCGAGGAAGCGGGCGTTGCGCATGGGAGATGAGGGATGGACGGGTGGAGGCGGGGCGCGGGCGTTAGTTGAGGAACCGCGAATGGACGCGAATGGACACGAATCCGGAGTGCGGCGGAGGGAGCGCGACGGACGTCGTCAGGCCGTGGAGGTGTGACGCGGCTGCTCCCGATGTTTGGTCTGGGTTTTTATTCGTGTTCATGGGTGTCCATTCGCGGTTGAAGCGGTTTAGGCGGCGGCTTCGGCGGGTGCGCGTCGTTTGCCGGGAACGGGGCGGCCGAGGGTGAAGTCGGCGGGCACGATGGCGGGCGCGGGCGGGATGGCTTTGGCGGAGCTGAGCTGGTCCTTTTTGAAGGAGAGCAGGAGCTGGGTGGTGTGGGTCTTGAGCTCGCGGAACGCGGGCAGGTGGTTGAGCTCGGTGCGGTTGCGCGGGCGGGGAATGTCCACCGCGATGGAGTCGGCGAGGGTGGCGGCGGGGCCGACGGTGAGCGGGATAATGCGGTCGGCGAGCAGCACGGCTTCGTCCACGTCGTTGGTGATGAGCACGACGGTCTTTTTGTCCTGTTCCCAGATGCGGAGGATTTCGTCCTGGAGATTGGCGCGGGTGAGGGCGTCGAGCGCGGAGAGCGGCTCATCCAGGAGGAGCACGTCGGGCTTGATGGAGAGGGTGCGGGCGAGGGACACGCGTTGGCGCATGCCGCCGGAGAGGGCGGCGGGACGGCGGTCAACGGCGTGGCCGAGGCCGACCATCTTGATGTAGTGCATGACGTGTTCGCGGCGGTCGGTTTTGCTCATTTCCGGAAACACGCGGGCGACGGCGAGCTCGATGTTGCCGAAGACGGTGAGCCAGGGGAGCAGCGAGTAGTTTTGGAAAACGATGCCCTTGTCGGGGCCGGGTCCGGTGACGCGTTTGCCGTGGATGGTGACCTCGCCGGAGTCGGGCAGGGCGAGACCGGCCATGAGGTTGATGAGGGTGGATTTTCCGCTGCCGGAGAAGCCGATGATGGCGACGAATTCGTTTTCCTCGACGGCGAGGTTCACGTCGCGAAGCACCTCGGTGCGGTGGCCCTCGGGGCCGTGTCCGAGGGAGACGTTCTTTAATTCCAGGTAAGCCATGGTGTTGTTTTTTAACCACGAAGGTCACGAAGAGACACGAAGTCTGAGCGTTCTTTGCGTGATGTCTTTTTTTTTGAGTAAATGAGGACCCGGTCAGAGCGATGTCGGCGCGCCGTCGAAGGAGACGAGGCGTTGGAAGACGATCATGATGCGGTCGAGGGCGAGGCCGATGACGCCGACCACGAACACGACGACGAACATCTGGGCGAAGGTCTGCGAGCTGCCGTTGTTGAACATGTCCCAGACGAACTTGCCGATGCCTTCGCTGGAGGAGAGCAGCTCGGCGGCGATGAGCACCATCCAACCCACGCCGAGCGAGATGCGCAGGCCGGCGAAGATCAGCGGCAGGGCGGACGGAATGATGATGCGGAAGAGGCGGGTGGCGACGCCGAGGCGCAGGACCTTGGCGACGTTCATGTGGTCTTTGTCCACGGCGGCGACGCCGAGCGCGGTGTTGACGAGGGTGGGCCAGAGCGAGCAGAGCGCGACGGTGACGGCCGAGGCGAGGAAGGCGGGGTTGACGCCGATGTCGCCGAGCAGCGGAATGCCGTTGAAGAAATTGAGGATCGCGGAGTTCGAGGGATCGGGAATGAAGCCGCCGACGATGATGAAGATGATCGGTAGCCAGACGATGGGGGAGACGGGCTTGAAGAGGGAGATCAGCGGGGTGAGCGCGGACATGACCACGGGGCTGAGTCCGCAGAGCAGGCCGAGCGGGATGGCGATGAAGGAGGCGAGCACGAAGCCGGTGAACATGCAGCGCAGGGAGCGGCCGATCTGGTCGGGGAGCGTCCAGGGACGCGAGTAGTTGGAGGCGCGCAGCTGGGCGAGGGTGTCGCGCTGGGTGGCGATGGAGCGGGCGAGGGCGAGGCGTTCGGGCGCGGTGGTGGCGGCGACGAGGGCGGCTTCGTCGGCGGCGAGCTTGGCCTGCATTTCCTCGGCATACTTGAGGCCCGCACCAATCTTGGTGGCGCGCTCTTCCATCGTGGAGATGGTTGGCTTGATCCCGAATTTATACAGGACCGCCATGACGATCAGAAAGCTGACGACCTGAATGATGATGTAGTGCCAATCGAGACCAAATCTATCCACGGTCGAGGCGAACTTCTCAGCCATGCCCGAACTGGTGCGCTGGGGCTATGCCGTGGACGTGGCGGACTATGTGTGGACGCCCATGAACGCGTTCCAGGCGTGGCCCGACGTGCGCGATATGACCGACAAGCTGAACAGGCTGTATGAGTTGTGGGACGTGTCGGGGCGTGACTGGCCTTTGAGTAAGCGCATCGCCACGCAGGACGCCATCCATGCCGAGTACGATTGGGACATGATTGTGCGCGACCAGTGGCAGCCGCTGATTGCCCAGCTTGCCGAAGAAGCGCCACCGCTTGACCGACGCTTTCAGGCGCAGGGGGTCAGCACA